>JAABUU010002816.1_pt1 | contig 23818 bp, 27 predicted proteins | sample 5559301 | NCBI WGS metagenome assembly JAABUU01 (sample SAMN10711884, study PRJNA513360) | rock metagenome | isolation source: Antarctica rocks | place: Antarctica: Victoria Land, Richard Nunatak white | reverse complement strand
GTGCGGGCGGTAAGGATGAAGGCGCTGAAGGCGGCGAGGTCTGGGAGGGGCGCTTCTTTGGGGCCGTCGGTTGCGCGCTGCGTGAGGAAGTGCTGCATGGCGCGGACGGCGGGGGAGGTGCCGGCGGGGCCCATTTTGGCGAGGAGTTTGTCGAGGGGGGGGAGTTTGGGGTAGGTGATGGGGTGGAGAGTGGCGTTTTGGATGCTGGGGAGGGTTAGGTTCGTGTGTTGGTGGGGAGGGTGGGCCATTTGGAGGAGTAGGTGGACGTTGCTGCGGAGTTGGTGTTCGTTTGCGCCGGACCACTCTTGCTCTTTCTCGCCGTGGAGGAAGGTCATGAATGTGGGTGTGGCTCGGACGGCGTAATTGGCGCCTACGTCGTAGGCTTGGCTGAGGTCGACTTTGATCAGGACGGCTTTGTTTCCGGCTTCGGCGGCTAGTTCGTCGTAGGCGGGATATACGATTTTGCAGGGAGGACAGGTCGCTGAGGTGAAGAAGATGACGGCGCAAGATTTCTCGGCGCGCGCTAGAAGGCGGTCCAGTTCTCTATTATTGGTGACGTTGTGCACAGTCCCTACAGCTGGGGAAGATGAGTGCGGATTCCGTCCATTCGTCAAGTTTCCTGAGGAGATCCCATTGGAGGTGGTTGACTGCTGAGGTACCGAAGTGGCTCCGTTTGTCATTGTCGTTGCACTCTTCGATTGTTTCGGAACCGCGGAGCGTGGCACTGGTGCCTGTGTGACTGGGCGCATTGCAGCATCAAGTTGAGGCTTCAGCATCTGCCCAAACGGAGTGTTGAGTACGGTCTGCGGTAGGGAGGTGATATGGTCTGGGATCCCTTTGCCGACTAAGAACATAGCGAAATCGTTGGAAAAGTTGTTACAGTTGTGAAGGAAGAGGTCGTACGACTGCATCTTGGTATCAGCTGCGGTCACATTGACTTGGATGGGGTGGTATAGCTTACCTCCGCGGTGTAGATCTGCTTTAATGACTCGAGGTATTCCAATATCACGTCCAGGGGCAAATCAGTCTTCCCAAGAGGTATAATCTCCATGGGCCTCCCATGATGTGTAGTTCCGGGGTAGCATGTTTGTACGCCTGCGCCATAGAAGTACTCGACGCCACCTAGTACAACAGCGGTGTGGTAAACAGCATCGATCTTGATCCCCAGTAATGGTAGGGACATCTGCTGACAGTAAGCATGGTTCGAGTGACATGCGTGCCCGATGAGCTTACAGATCTGGCAAGACCCTTCTCACTCTGTTAGCGAATGCTCGTTGAATAGGATGAGGCTAGGTCCACCTTTGAGAGGTCATAGACATACAGCTGCACCTCCATACTGTGATCCTGAAGCTTGCGCCAAGTGGCTGGGAGCGGTTTGTATAATGACACTGTATGTATGAGAGGAACACAAGTCTATGAGTGAGAAACGGCAAGTTGAAGGAAGGAGAAAGGCAGCAGTCTGAACCGTAGTTCGGCTGATATAATCAAGGTCTACAGAAGGTGGCAACATCGCGTCAGGTTCTGCCGGATTTATCGATTCACCGCCCTCGGGCACTATCTTTCCGAAACTTAAGGTACATAAGGTACTGTACGAAGTACAAGGAAAGTTGTCGATCGGGACGTCATTGCAGCCGTACCCTTACAACCAGCCGTGCTCTACGATGGTAGGATACTTCAACAATATTTTGCTCTTGAGGTAGCACTTACTAACCATGTCTCATCTTCACAAAGCCTCCAAGGCGACGTCCTCCAGCTCAAACAGGTGGCCAAGAGAAAAAGGCTCGTCAGTCGAAGATTGCGAAAGAGAATAACATCTCGGCGGACGAGGAAGGCGAAATCAAGGAAGCATATCACCTCTTTGCCATACCACATCAGAACTTCGAGGACGAGAAAGAAGGTGTGATTCCGATAGCTGATGTCCGTAGAGCGCTCATGTAAGAAGCATCCTTATACGACTTGTCAAAAGCCAACCACCTAACTCGCACGTGGCACAAAATCAGAGCTCTCGGACTTCCACCAAACGATCAAGATGAACTGAACGAGATAATCGACACCGTCGACCCCACGGCTACAGGCTTTGCTACTTATCCCGCCTTCGTCACAGTCTGCGCGTTGAAACTACATTCGCGCTCGGAGGAAAGCATATCGCACGAGGTCGAGGCGGCGTATAGACTTTTCACTGGTGGTGGGGACGGCCCAATCACGATGGCGCATTTGAGAAGGATAGCGGCTCAGCTGAAAGAGGATGTTCCTGACGAAGTGATGAAAGACATGATGCTGGAGGCCAACGGTGGGGGTGGGATCACTCGAGGAGTTGGCCTGCAGGATTTTGAAGGCGTAATGCGGAGAGCTGGAGTCTTCAAGTAAAAGAGTACGAGGTCGATCAGACGGTTGGAAAACTCACCAGGCGTTCACGGGAGGTCACCTGGTTTGATGGAAGTGATGATTCCTCTGGTAGCTATCTAGATAGCGATGTAAGATACTTGTGTTTGGTATTGAGCTCTTCCGGGTCTTATGTAAGCAATCCTTGTGCAACCCAACTGCGGGACAAACCCTGAGGATGCTTTACGCATTGCTCTGCCACCCATCGCACAACAACTTCATCCAACGCGTATCGCATAATTGCAAGAATATTCTGAGACATACTATCTTCCTTATAACTCAATGATGGTTGATTGCAGGCCGGGGTGATATTTTCGTGTTCGACCGGCATCAGTCGCGTAGCTGGCGATCCTTATTTACTTTGTGCATAAGGCTGCACAAAGTCTTCCATGTTTACTACCGACCGAATACGATACAGAGAGCTCATCGACGAAATCACCACAACGCTGACGGCAATGGCATTGGACGGTCGCGCTTTCCCAGGAATCGCTGCCGAACAGCGGCTGATTAGATCCACTGCTTCATCACCGTCCCTCCGCTCGAGAGAGTCGGCCGTGGTACAGATGGGCAGAAGCACACCCGATCTAGGCGGTGGTAATGTGCGAGTCGTCGTCAGAGTCAGAGGGTTCTTACCAAGAGGTCTGTATTGACAACAGGTAGTTCTAGTTGTCAGGTTTCATAGCTAACGATCTTATAGAGGTCCAGCGTGGAGCAGAATGTCTCATCGAGATGAACCCTCTCAATCAAGCCACTACACTCCTAATACCAAACAACACCGACCCAGCCAACGTCCGCTCGCAGAGCCGGAAGGTGATTGAAGAAAAGCACTTCACATTCGACAAATCCTTCTGGTCTCATGACACATCAGACGAACACTATGCCCACCAAGAAGAGGTCTACAACTGCCTTGGCGAGGAATTTCTGGATCATAACTTCGAAGGATATCACACCTGCATATTTGCATACGGACAAACAGGATCAGGGAAAAGCTACACCATGATGGGAACCCCGGAGCAGCCAGGCCTGATCCCTCGAACGTGCGAAGATCTCTTCCAACGCATCGAATCAAGTTCGTCCCCGAACATCAGCTACAACGTGCGCGTCTCCTACTTCGAAGTCTACAACGAGCACGTGCGCGACCTCCTCGTCCCCCGCACCGACCCCCCCTACTACCTCAAGCTCCGCGAATCGCCCACCGAAGGCCCCTACGTCAAAGACCTGACCGACGTGCCCGTCAAAAACTTCGCCGAGATAATGCGCTACATGCGCATGGGCGACAGCAGCCGCACGACGGCCTCGACCAAGATGAACGACACCTCCTCCCGCTCCCACTCCGTCTTCACCATCATGCTGAAGCAGATCCACCACGACCTCTCCACCGACGAAACCACCGAACGCCTTGCGCGCATCCGGCTCGTCGACCTCGCCGGCTCCGAACGCGCCAAAGCCACCGAAGCCACGGGCGCCCGCCTGCGCGAAGGCTCCAACATCAACAAATCCCTCACGACCCTCGGGCGCGTCATCGCCGCCCTGGCCGACCCGAAACACAGCCGGCTGCACGCCAAGAGCCGCAACCGCGACGTCGTGCCCTACCGCGACTCGATCCTGACCTGGCTGCTGAAGGACAGCCTGGGCGGCAACTCGAAGACGGCCATGATCGCGTGCATCGCGCCGTCGGACTACGACGAGACGCTCTCGACGCTGCGCTACGCCGACCACGCCAAGCACATCCGCACCCGCGCCATCGTCAACCAGGACCACGTCTCCGCCGCCGAGCGCGACGCCCACATCGCCGACATGCAGGACACCATCCGCGCCCTGCAGGTCAGCGTCTCCCAGCACGCCCTCACCAAGCGCGAGAACGACCTGCAGACGCAGCAGCTCGAGGAGTACCAGAAGCAGGTCGAGAAGATGCAGCGTCTCATGGAGGAGACGCGCCAGGTCAGCGAGTGTAAGATTCGCCAGCTCATGACGCAGAATGAGGCGCTCAGACTGCATTTGAAACTCGCGGTCGACAGTCTGAAGAATCCGATTCCGAGCGTGGAGGCGGTGGGGAGTCGGAGCGTGAGTCTGGCGAGTGTGAGGGAGGGAGGGAAGGGAGGGATGGGGGTGGAGGAAGGGGAGAAGGAGAATGAAAGCCCGCCGCCGGAGCCGGAGATGGTGTGGGATGAGGATGAGGATGAGGGTGAGGAGGGGAGCGTGGAGGCAAGTGAGGCAGAGGCCGTGGAGATGCAGGCACGGATGGAGGATTTGCTCAAGGATCTGGGTTTGTTTAGGCGCAAGGTCGCGGATGATCATTCACGGTTTGGAGTCGCGAAGGTGCCGTTGGGCGAAGTCAGGGTCAACTAGGATATCGCGGTCAGGACTCTTGTACGGGAACAATGCGTGGCGCGATCAGTTGGTAAGGTAGATAGGCGATGCGATACCATGGCACATAGCACCAGCCGCTAGCGGGGCTGATTGATGCTTTACAATTCCCAGTGGCCTGTCTCAAAATACTCCTGACTCCCCGCTCCCCATTGAACGTAGACGTCTACCATCATCGTTTCGGCCGCAGCTGCGATATCATCCTCTCAATGTCCGCAAGCGCACTTCCACTCGCTTTACTCTTCAGCAACTCCAACGCGTTGAGGTCCTTTGCCTTCAGCGCCTCCTCGCCCGCTTTGACCATCATTCCGCACTTTACCCACATCTCGATCCTGTCCGCTACGGTGAGGTTCGTGCATTTCGGGATGAATGTCGACGCGAGCTTAGTGTTTCCTGCGCCGAGAATCTGGGTGAAGAATGGCTATTTGAGCGCAACAACCGGATATGTTAGCGATTGTTCGTTACTGAGTTTTAGCCAAGTGACATGCCCCGTGCACTTAGTTCTCACTGCGTATGAGGAGAGGGGTGTAGATGATTACGAAAAGGATGTAACGAACCTCCCACCCTATCGGTGATTTCCTGATCTTACTGCTCTCCTCCAATTCCCCCCAATCTCTCTTAGCAACCAGCGCTCTCAGACGAACCCACCAGTACGTCTTCTCGGGTGCTTTGAACTCGCTCTGCACCTTCGCTGCCCTCTTGCCGTATCCGGACCGGATGAGCTTATACATCGTCTCGTTGACGCTCAAGCCCGTGAAACCGCCATCGAGGTCTTTGTCGCAGGCATCTTGCAGTCTGAGCAGCTGTTGCGCTTCAGCGAGCGCTCTGCTGTGGAAGACGGCGGGCGCATCCTTGGAGTCCGACAACAGCCGAGCGGAGAGTTTGAGCTTGTCGGTTTTGGTCTGCAGGGCGCTTTGCTGCAGCGCTTCCGCGAGTAGTAGGTTCGAGCCGTCGAGACGGCGGTCGTCTTGGTAGTAGAGGTCTTTCAGCAGTTCTTTGTCCTGGGCTTTGGCGGAGGATTCGACCAGTGCGGTGGCTACGGGCCGGTTGTTGATGACGCGGAAGAAACTTGCGAGGGGAAGTTTTTTCTTGAGATGTAGGAGGACGAAGAATACGAGGTCTGTGTCGCCGCTTTCGATGGCCTTGTCAAGTGCGATTTCGTCTTCTTCCATGCTGAGTAAGAGAGGCACTTGCTTCCCGGCACGAGGCTCGTAATTGAGAAGATCTGTGGCTAGATGGCTGCGGCCTTCGTCGTAAGCTGCCCTAGCGATGGACTCGAAAGAGATGCCGTGTTTGTTGTTCAGTTTAGTGACTATCAGGCGGCAGATGGTGTCTTCATCTTCGCTGGAGGTGCGGACCTTTTGTGAAGCCCAATGGATATACACCTTGTCGGTCGGGAGATGGAGGTACTCCGAAACGCGGATGGCGAGGAGGTATTCGTGACGATTGACCAAACGCTGTACCAATCGCTCGGGTGAAAGTCGAAGGTATTGGTCGAATGAAAGTGGTAATCCTATTCGATAATCTCGTACGGCATTAAGCACACGAAGGGTTTCACACATATCAACGAACTCATCGCTGTTGTATAGATCTATGACAGATTTGCCGAACGAGGCAGCTTTGAGTAGCTGCTTCTGCCAGTGAATGCTGTACTCGTAGCCAGCGGCTTTGGTGCATGTATCGACCGCTTCAACAAGATTCGGTCGAATCAGCTGGATGTTATCGTCCGCCTTGGGAGACTTTTTCTCCAGTTGATCTATAGCGTCGAGTAACACTGATGCCGGAGAAGTCGAGTCAAGTCTGAAGACATTTTCTGTGACATCTGGATTGACTATTAATCCCGCAGAGGAATCACTGAGTTAGAAGGAAGAACTTACCCGGGACTTTCTGCAAGAACTCGCAGACATCATTCGTTATTATTCGAACACCATCGATGTCCGCAATCAAATGTACCCAACCATCGTAGAAGTACCTCAATCGGTGTCTTAGCAAAGCCAGCTTGAACGCTATAACCTGACATACTTGGATGCTACCCCGTTTGGTCCCACCATATGAATTTCATCTTCCCAGGCCAACACCACCGAACTGTTCCCGCACCATTGCATATCCTTTGGCAATGTCTTTGCTTTTGAGTCATACTCGCTCAGTTTATTCTGGAAATCACTACTGATCACCCAAACTTTGCCGTCTTCTGTATACAAGGTCACGAATCGTCCATCCGGTGAGACGCCGATATGCTTAAAGGGACCGTTTTGCAACATACGATCTTCACATTCGGAAGAATCAACAACGTAGATAGACTGGCCGATGGCAAGAAGAACTTCGACAGAGCGAGAGAGAGTGTAGGCTGGTGGGATGAGTGTCCAAGAATGGACTGGATCCTCGGGTGGTACGGCCAATAGCTTGGGGCGAGGCTCGTCATATCTTGAGACGGATACAAGCTGATTATTGGAGAGTATTGCAACAAAGCCGGCGGACCAGAAGCGGCATTCCTTGACCCCGACGTCTTCGGCTCCCTAGTTGTGTTACTTCAGTGCTTGTACATGAAAAAGTGTAAAACCTTACGTGGCCCAGAGAGAACTGCGTAAAATCCCCTTGGAGGTCATAGTAGCAGCGAACAGTTCCATCCTCGGTGACAACCAAGAGCTTTTCCTCGTCTGACCAACCAAGGCCTCGAATGGAGCCTTTATCCCACTGTCCCGTTGAAGGTCAGCCCCAAAGAAATACCCGAACCATTACGATACCAACGCACATTGATCCGCCGGATGAGTTTGCCAGCACAGCTGTATATGTCAATGCTGGACTTCGCTGCTTGACTCCCTCTGTAGCTATGTAATTTCTGTTCATCACGGTATAAGGCTAGAACATACTTAGAGGGAGCTACATCTTGTCAACGCCGTTGAGACACACCTATGGCACCACCATAAGGAGCTCCGCATAGGATATAATTCTCGAGTTCGAGGTCTTGGTCGAAGATAGCTTCGTAGAGCTTGACCTTCCGATAAAAAGTATTGCCAACCTTATCCCAGTCTACAGTAGGACCTGACATACTGTGATGGCTCTGGTTCAGTACGAGTATATCAGGAGTGAGCACTCATCCTCTCACATGCTCTAATTAGCGACCTAAACAAATGTCGAGATTGGCTATGGTCAACGCACTGGCGGAGCTGGTCCAATTAAGGTGTGGTCCGAGCGCCTGTGTCCGAGCTCCATGACAAATGTGGACTGGTCCGATGTACCCTTAACCTCATCGTCCTCCCAGTTGATGATACCACAAGGACAAGGTGAACTGAGGTTTTGACCCAGTAACTACCTCACATGTGATTACAAGACCTCATATTTCCCACGCCCTTCAACTGATTACCTACCACTCATCCTGTCATGGAAGCTCCAGATGTAATTGATAAGATACACGAGCTCAGTGACCTAGAACTGGCCACGCTGCTATGTCTGATCGCAAAAGAACATTGTATCATTAGCACTGACAGTGATGGTCTTGATGACCTCGAACAGGAACTTCAATTGGTCTCAGACATGTTTTCACCGACTTTTATTCACGGTGCTAATTCAATGACTAGGCTGTCTCCCGTGTTTTTGGCCTTTCGTCAGCTGTGATTCGCTTTACAGATGATAGTACTGTTGATGACTTCATCAATGCACTCTTGATGAATGACAAAGTCTCAGATCAGAGTTCAGTGTTACCCTTTGGCGATGCTGTGAATGCTGTAAGTCCGGTGGTCACTTCGATCTATAAGTACCACCCCATAACCCATCAAAGTCCGTCTTCTCAACGATGCATTTCCAGACCACATATGCTCCCACTACCATGATCAACACATCTCTTGTACTAGTCCTACACGATTCTGTATCTCAACCTTTACTACACTTGTTCAGCTCATTAAACACCTCTTTCGCTATGTGGCATTGGCAATCAGATGTTCTCATGCCTTTGAAGGCTCTCCCAACCCTTCTCTCCGGTGAGAGTCTGTTAGAGATGTACGTTGAATTGCTCAATCACAGTGACAGATCAAGGATATCAAGGTCCTGACGAGATGGTCGGAGAATATGCTGACGTTTTGTTTAAGCCGGACTCCAATGTTTCACACCTTACCACAGTCACATCATCGGAGTCTCTCTCACAGTCAATATCACCAAACATCAATCTCAATCACTACAATATCTCCAATGTCATCGTTGCAAGAGACATCAATTTGGCCGACTCCCTAGTCCAGATACAGGCCCTTGAGGTAGGGTAGACTGCGGTGCTTATTTTGTTCTTGTTATACTGACTCTTGTAGCTTATGCGAACTGGACATATCTCTGTTGGTACCGCAGTTTACAATGTGCCTAAGCCATTTCTAGTCATCTTCTTGCTCTCCTCATCCGGGCCAAGATTGGTCAGACAACTAGTAAGTGTTTCATCCCCTCCGTGATGATGCATGGCTAAGAGTTGGTAGAATGATCAGGTGTTCATCTCTCACTATCACGACCCTGAAGATGGCTTTCCCAACCTTGAGGATAATTCAAACTGGTTCGCGGAGGATAGCGCTTCAATGTCATCTGTTGTACACAAGTCGAAGGATGAGAACCCCCAAGAGTCATACAAGGGGCTGGTCATCTCTCATATAGTACGCATAACAACTATCACTAAGGGCGTTCTTTACTAATATGGTCGCAGGATCTTGACAGTCTCATCCTCCACAGTCAGGCTGTAACCATCACCGCCGAAGTCAAGCGTTACCTGCAAAACATAGTTGTGTTTCTCCGACTACATCGCGCTGTTGCTGGTGGTATATCAGCTCGGGCTACCAAGCACTTTGATTTGCTTGTAAAGTGAGTATCACCACCTTCTTTCAAGTGATGTAAAACTCACAGATGCAGATGTCTTGCGCCTCTGCATTCGCTCAACTACGTCACTCCGTCTCTGGTAGCCCTTGCTGCGAAAAAGGTGTACTCACACCGGCTATCTATCACTAGTCCTCGGAACGAAAGGAGCATGCAGTATGGCAGTGAGCTCGTGGCAGTCACGACTATGCTTGATGGCATCACTCCAGAACATGTGATCGAAGAGGTTCTTACAGCTGTGGAGGTCCCACTCTAAAGATCAAGAAAAGATCACCCCGAGGACGCACTACGGTAGTACTGTCGAGGGGTATGCACTTATATATTATACATTGCCATCAGTCAAGAATCTAGGCCGCCATTGATACAACATGTCTCTTCAAGAGACTGCTCTACAGTCACGGTCAATGACTGTAGCCTTTCAATCGGATAAATCCTACTGTCGCTGGATTGTCCGATAATAATTTCCACTTATATCGTCAAGGAGAAGAAATCGAGGAGCAGTCTGCCCTTACCCCATCAACGGGGATTGAAATTTCTCGAAGAGACTGCTCTACAGTCACAGTCAATGACAGTAGCCTTCTCCAATGGGATAGAATTTCCTGTTGCGGGACTGTCCGATAGACGATCACAAGATACATAGTCGAGGAGAAGGAATCAAGGAGCAGCCTGCCCTTACCGCACCAACGGCCATTGGAATCCGCTGCACATCGATTCAGACTTTGCCAGGACCTCGCCTCAACAGAATTGGCTTATCTGGGCAAGAAGAGACACGCTGGTCGGATAAAAAATGTCGGGGCATACGGCGGGCTTTTTGAAAGCCCCACATTCTCGACATCGCAACCATGTCGTTGGCTTATGCCAGTCGGTTTTAAGACCGAAGACCTTCCGGGACCGTCAACACAAAAGCTGGCCAAAACTTCGGAGGGGCAGATGCTCTTATTCGAGATGACTTCATCCTCCTATCGGCAGATCGGTTTAAGATATTGGAAAGGCAAGGAATCACCGTCAGTCCGTGGAGAGAATTTCGGTTAGAGCAACAAAAGTGAAAGACAGGAAGGTCTTCCAATTGCCAGTACAAACGATGGGATGCCTTCCGAGACATTCTAATGTGGCGTACCAGCTCAGAGCGACACCAGTATTACCCTCTAGCAGGCCAAACAGATAGAATCAGGGATGAAACTGTTTTTCCAGCAATCTGGAGATGCGATATGAATCGCCAACGAGACCGAGCAGAAAGAGGGATCAGCTACTTGGAACGAAGAAGGGAGCTCACACCTAGCTGCAAACCCCAACGGCGTCCGACCCACAATTGTTTGTATGGGCAAGGGGTGCAGTGCAAAAAGCCTAAGCCCCAAGCGACGCGGAGCGATAATCACGAGCCCTTAAGCTACAAGCGCGAAGTCAACAGCAAGGACAAGGGCAAGGGCAAAGACGCGGCGAGAAGAATAGGGTTGAAGTTCGCCGTGTGAGAAGATTACAAGCCACAGGTATTGGCCTCATTAAAACGGTCAACCACTTTCGTGGAGCTTTGGCTTACAAAATGCTCAGTGGACCAGCTGTGGTATGGAGATGGGTTGGTCTTTCGCTGCCCAGAAGTACAAGGTCCACACAGGAGGAAACATTACAAATGGCGCAGGGCATTTAAGCCAGCGCCGATTCAAGGCCACCGAGCGATGTACCACACACAAATGCAACTCCTCCGCACAGGGGCCGTAAGGTCCAAATTTGGTCAACAAATTTTTAAGAGCCCGCTTTCAACGAAGCACATGGGCACTCACGGCTCCCACCGGTGAACCAGCGCTTAAATCTTACGAGGCCTACTGCGGAGCAGTTTCCGCCGCAATTTACGCCTACTACACGGCGCTGGAGTGGGAGGAGATGGATGGAAACAGTAAAGAATTACTACGCCATCGAAGCACAGTTCCAGGGACGGGATACTGTGTATAACAGTAGTTTCGCACTACCTAACCATAGCAGAATAGGTAACTGTCATGGGATATGGAGCAATAGCTGAACAAGAAGTCGCAGCCGATCGAGCTGCAGACATTGAAGGATGCATGTTTGCACTACAAGCTATCGCCGTACCAGGAGGAGGGGATGGTCGCTATGTGGCCCTGATAGACGGTTTGGGTGAGCTGCCAATTCGATTCAACCCAGATGAAGAGTCAACTTCAATGCTGAGGTTGAGGATCGTGCGGAAGACTGGTTCGGAGTTGTTGTGCAACAACTCCCATTCGCCTACGCGGGGACCTTGCCGATTACTCGACTCGTGCTGGTACAAAGGGAATCGGCTGAACTCAAAATAAACAGAGAAAGACAAATCTTTTGCTGTCGACATCAAAGGTGAACGAGACGAAAACATATAGCTCCTTCGACTCACACCTTCCATCAGCATAACGAAACACTCCAAGAGCTCCAAAAACCCAAGGCGGATGATGAGACACCCACTGGCTGTGTCTTACTTTTTGGGATCGGTATCTACGACAATATGAGGGCGTCTTCCCTTGTCGACGGAGTTGGGAGAGGGCACCTAAGCTGCCCGCTACCCATTCACTCAACCACCACGCCACCATATCTCGCCGCCACCGCTTGGCAAGCTTTCTATTTCAACCTATGTCTGGATTATCATCGCAGCGCCATCCAAAACAACCCGAAGTCTCTGGAGAGCACAATGGTCCTGCTCGATACGACTGACGGCGCTCATAAACTATGTTTTTCTGGGCGCCATGGTAGCGACCTTGCGGGCGAGTGCCTGCGGAAGCTTCAGACACAACACATCTTCACACTGAGCGACCGCCAAAGGAGCATGCGCCCCACATGGGCCAAGGTCTCCTTCCGTATCCGGGGCCGCACATCATGCAAACGCACACTTACCACCTCCTCACCAGGTTTCTCGGCCTGGCCCGCGTCTCAATCCGGGAGATTGCTGCGGCCTGGCGAAGGCGGCTCCTATCTTGCATGCAACGATCTGCGAGCATCGGCGAAAATAACATGAGAGACCTTCTATGCATAACATTCGTATAGTGCTTGGGAAGATTGCGGTTTGGCTAAGATGGCATCTATGTTGCATGCAACGACCTGCGAGCATCGGCGAAGATAACATGAGAGTCCTTCTTAAGATACCGTTCTGGAGCACACTCGTGTTGTGCTTGCGGCTGAGAGTGCGACCGGTTTCTTTCAACAACATCCACCAGAGATCCGTATCAAACATACCCACTACATGGTTGGTCAAAAACAGCTGCCAACCTGGCTGTGGGTTTGATTGTTTCAGAGGGGATCTGGGAAGGGCTTGGCCCATCGTCCAGCAAGGGATCCCAGTGACGATGTGTGCCCGACGTGCGCCGCTGTATTTCCGGGCCTTTTGGAGCGGATGACACATCGTCAGAAGCGGAGGCAGCATGCGGAACTATCAACGAGAAGGAGATAGTGCGCGATGAGAAGGGAAGAGCTCTACTTGGGCGCTGGATGGAGAGGACACGCTGAAGGAGACGGCCAACGAGGAGGATATAGTGAGCGATGCTTGGCTGCTGACCAACGGGTGAGCTTGATTGAACAGAGCCTAGGTGGATGGATGTTAAGAGTGGCCAACCTCATCCCACATGCCTATAGTGAGCCAGGCCCACGTTGGGGACTGTTCCGGGAGATATATCGCCGGTATAGCACCGAAGACCTGGATCAAGAACAGTTCATCCTTTTCCGAGCACTCTTCAAGGAATTGAGAGAACATATGCTAGTATGGACCCGCGTTCATGGTCAAGATCTACACCGTCATTGAGAAGCAGACGCTCTCACGATAGATCAACGCACTCCGACATCTTCAAGATGATTGTTCGACACTTCACCCATTCTTGTGTGGGAAAGACTACCGTGAAGCTGAAACCAAGGACTTGTTTGACACGCTACCAGAAGAGCAACTAGACCAACTCGAGAAGTGGAGAGCTCTACTTGAGCAATGGATGAAGAGAACGCGTTCAGGAAGAATGATCCCTTTGTATTACGTCTGAAGATGAATTTGGGGCATGCTCTAAGTTCTGATTTGGTGCCTCCCCGCCAGAGACGTTGCATAGCATCGAATCGTGTCTACGGGCTTCTAGGCCTAACTATTTGACCCATATGTCAATCATATTGGGCTTTTCAAGGAAACGGCTCGGGATTGGTTGCGGGAGGATGAGAAGAAAAATGAAACAACTACGTCGAGCTATACGTGCGTAACGGAGACGATTTCGCATACGAGACGGCTACCTTACGTTGTTGGAACCCACAAGTACAATTTCATGGAGTGGCTTACCGAGTAGATGTCTTTGATCTTGTGAATGCACCGGTAGCAACTATCTCAGACCAGATGAAGGGAAAGCTCGAAGAGAAACTACGGACCTGGAATCATAACAACCGCCTAGGCGATATGCCGACACTGAACTTAAACAACTGGTTGCAGAGAGTGCGAAGGTTACGAGTTCTTAGCACGTTCCCAATGTTAGGAGAATTAAAAGATACAAAAGACCTGACATTAACCGGGACAGAAGATCGTTAGAGCGGTTGGTATCGCAACAAGCCTGGTCAATTATACAGCCCTGTGGTTCGCCGTATGAGGCTCATATTGCTGAGATCTGCTCAAACCGCAACCAAGATGTAATACTGGGATGCTGGTTTATAGAAAGACGAGGAGAACCTGAACTGTCAGTCTATCAGCATAGACTAGCGACTTCAGAATATGGACTGAGAAATCAAGATTGGAATAAAAATCGTCTCCATCAGTTATGTATGACCTAGCCACTGCCACCTCTCGACCTTATACCAGTGGAGCTGCCGTTCTCGGGTCATGTCACTGCTCAAGTTGGCTGACTCCATCTCTAAAGACTAACGAACGCAAATTCACTGCCAAGATATGTGGACAACAGAACTTGTCAAAGAAGTCAAATCGAGGAAGGCAGTCTACAAATGAAGCTGCAGATTTTTCGTCTCATGCCAGGGATTGAGATGGTTAAGGTAGTGCGTTGGCCCGTTTAAGAGAGTAGGGCACAGCTGCCCCTATTTGATCAACAGAGGCGGTTCTGGAAATACTTCTAGCACTTCTAGGAAGATCATCAGTTGTCGCATCCTAGTGTGACATCTTCGGTTTGCGGGATCGGTCGGCAGCTGGAGAAAAGTTTGATCGATCCTTTGTTTGTTGCCGGACATCGCTATTTTGCGCACTCAAGAGCGTGGAAGAAGATCTTACTCTCTTGACTCGACGCTTGCAGATTCGTTCGGTGATTGGAGTGAGCCAATCTTTTCATTGCATGAGCATGGAAGCTGCTCGACTCACATTTGAGCATGCATGGAGGTCCTCACTGTCTTAGGTTCGTCCACTGTGAAATCACGGCTGGATGTTGTGTCAGCGAGATGGCAAGCTGCGGCAGAAGCCTTTGCCACCTCTCGAACTCAGTTTACCGGGCAGCTACAAGGAGATTGATCCCTTTGCTTGTCCTCACCCAAGGCGCGGAAAGAATGGCATCAGAACGGAACATGGAATACTAAGGATGGAAAGCCGACAAGAGAGCTCTACTTCTCCCTACTTCTTTGAAAGTTTTGGAGTTCTCACTTCAAACCCATCAAGTCAGATTGCTTCGATGGTAAAGCAATGTCGTCGCAGTTCACTCTAGCCTGTGAGTTCTTACAACAGCACTGACAAGCTCTGCTGATATCCTTCGTTCTCAAATACTTAATCTATCCAAGCACCATACCATAGATTGCCGGCAAGTCAGTAGAAGTTCCCCGTTACCCACACCTGGGTCTGGCTTCGCACCACCAACATCCGTACCCGACGCACCTGCAAGAAGTTGGACCGAAAGAAAATAGGCCCGTTCCAGATAACCAAAGTTATCGGTACCCAAGCCCATCGACTTGACCTTCCCAACACCATGGCCATCCACAACGTCTTCCATCGGAAATACCCCTGAGCTTTGATTGGAAGTTTGAGGTCGGTGATAGCCTAGGAGTATGTCTGGACCCATCAGTGGATGTTTGCAAGGGCCGAACTTTGAACTTTGTGAATAGAATTGGTGGCAGATATGGAGCGTGGCACCAAATCAAAGCTGGATCCAGTCAGTATGAGTCGACGGATTGGAAGACGACGAGAGGTTCAACTCAGCTTGAAACCCAGGCACCTGAGCAGTGCTCGTGCAGTAGTTTTGTCTACCATCTCTGTCCCTAACGCGTTCAGTTCCATATCGATGTGAATGACTACCGAATATAGGCCGTTCGCATTATCCTCGTTCCGCCTGGCTGGGTCAACACTTGGATCTTGGAATTCCGTCATCAGTTTGCTCACCTCTTGAAACCGTGGTTATATCTCGGCTCAGCCAAGGGTACCATTGATCTTGTACGGCAAGGTCTGACTGTCGAGGATTCCGAGTTTTTGCAGCGACTTGAGAAACTCGACACCACAGACTTTTCGTCCGCGCCGTCGGCGTGTCGCCGCCCTCAGGGGTGTGCCTCTCCCTGCTGGCCGAGACTACTCGTCCGTGGAAGAGGTGTTTCAGGCCGCCGATGATCTGGAAGCTGCCACGAGGATGCTTCGTCACCGGGCGGAGATGATGCCCGGCTGTCTTTTGCCTCGTCAAGGTCTTGTACAACCATCTAGAACCAAACCTGTTGAGAATATCACAGAAACCTTGAATATCTACGAGGCCTACGCCCGAGCGAGGACGGTGCCAACCCTGCCCGACAGCGCTGGGTGTCGACTGAAGTTCCCAGGACCTACTACGACGGCCTTGCCCATACCATCATTGACGATAGCAAGAAGACGCAGTTCGAAGGTATACGCGATCGTCGTTACAAGTCAGATTGATGGAGTCTTGGCACGTTGATTCTAGAGACCGACACTATCGAGTTCGTGCAAGCCACTATTCATTACGGCATGAATGGCTCCTCAAACGTCTAGACGCGGCCGAGCGCCGCTTGGATGCTTCTGACGGGGACGTGGCTCAGGGGCCCGAGTAATACTCAGCGGAGGAGGCCGAGCAATTGCTAGGGGCCAAGCTCAGACGAAGATCACACAGCACAAACATCCAAATCAAAGACAACCTTGCAGCCCTAAGGCTACAGATGTTGGAGGATACCAAGGTTTTAATTATTCAGGCGGCACGAATCCAAGAACTTGAGAATGCGCACTCGGATAATGAGATGATCACTCTCAACTATGGACTGTCGAAAGCCAAGCGAAAACTCTAGGCTACCGAAGCCAAGAGGAGCGACATGCAAGTCGAGAGCCATATCTTAGATCGGCCTGATAGACATCAGGGATGCCCAGCGCCCAGCAGCTCAACGAACATATGGGCCATGTCCAAGTCATCCACGACGCGGGTCTGGCGAGAAATGTGGCCACTGTCTCGAAGAATCTCCAGCACTCACAAACCTCCCCGTTACCTGGCTCCAGCAGGTTCGACCTTCGCTACCCGCCACTGTTCCGGGTCGCAGGCGTGGACTGCTGGTTTCAAAGCTACGGCAAAGGTGGAGGCTATCAGCAGAGAAAGTCCCACGGCAAGTGAACAAGATCATAGGAAGGATTACAAGAGGGTACAATAATTGGGCTGAGTTTAACCCAATCTGCCAGTTTTATTATACCCCAGGACTGAGGATGTCAAAGTCTACGAAACGGCCGAGAGGCCAATAAGTGACATCAAGAGACAAGACTATCGAGATCAGCAAGCCCAGCTAGCCCATCCGGACGAAGCCATCGTGCATTGCCCGCTCACTGCCGGGCCGCTGCAGTTGGTAGCAACAGTATCCGGCACATAGCTTCTTCTCTTTGGAGCTTTGCAGTTATTGCAGGTTAATGTCCAGCTATATGTGGCTGAAATGACGCAGCCAGATCAAGCCAATCCGGAGTGGATGGATCGCCATCATTAGCACGCCAAAAAGCGGATAAACCGTATCGGTCAAACAGAACAGACGTTCACTTACGCTCTATGATGTGTTGGGTCTGAAGTTGAGGAGACCATCTACGACCGACAAAATCGAAGGACGCACCTCGTGCGACAAGCGTTGGATCCAGACGACTTTGCCAAGACACCTATACGAGAGGGGTGGGCGATGACACTGATGATGATTTGCAGCCTATCAAAAGATTTAAAAATCAAGAAAGCATTACTGAATATAATGGCTGAGCTGAACCACCACCTATTTCATACGGAAAACACCGATGAGGAGATGGAGGTAGATCTTAGGAAATGAGTGCTAGAAGGAGGCAAAGAGCGAGAGGGTGGGAGGTCAGGGGAGGAGGAGGATATTGAGGAGGTTAATGGAGATCGAGGAGAGTTTGAATGTCTGGGCACGACTGCGAGCCCAACTTTCCGGGCACCATCCTTTCTATGCCGCCGCCGCAGCCGAGGGCGTTGTCACGTTCGCTGTACAGGTCTGTGGGGAGGTTGGTCCCATCGAACGCGAGAACTGCCCGTGGGACAACGGGCCGTTTTTCGGAGTGCGTTCGTGTCGGATTCGGGGTCGGGTGCTGCTTCGTGGCGTCTGTACCAATTGTCACTGACTAGGTTAACCGAGGAGGTCCGATGTAGTCTTCTGTTGGAATCACTCGACTTCTCGTCACATCCGTCTTCACCCTGCTGGGTCCCAATGGGGACTGATTGAGTGAGGAGAGGGAGTGGTGGGTGGTGCCAAGGAGTGGTGGGTGGTGCCAGGGAGTGGTGGCTGATGCAGAGGAGGCCAGAAAGGAGGAATGGAGGGAGAACAGGCATTCGGTTGTGTCCTAACTGCAACGCCGATTTCAACGACATTCAATGTCCAGGCTTCATTTTCTTCCCGGGCAACTTACGCTTTTGCATTGACTTCGAGAACAATGGATTTGAAGAGTTTTTGGAACGAAGTCGATTATAATAATTGTGATAAGACGGACAGTCCCGACCACTTCACCTACCACTCATGGCGAGATCTCGACCTCAAATCACACCGCCTTCGCTCTTGCCCGGCTGGAGTGGGATTCATCAAGGGGTCAGACTGAGAGTAGGAGCGGGAAGGGAAGAAGAATGGAGGAAAGAGCGTGTCACGGCGCTACGCAACAAGTTCCCCGAAACAAGATGGAGTTTGATCGGGCTCGCGGAGAGGGGCAAACAGCCCTTCGTCACAGGATACGGATATGTACTACATAACGTGCTTCGACTGGAATGACAGAGCCACGTCATCCCTTTCGACCCTCAGCCCTCCCTCTGCGCCACCGCCATCGCACGCCTCGCCGACGTGCGCAACCCCTTCCCCGGCGACCCCCTCTGCGACCCCATCATCGTGCAGGCGATCCCCAGTGACGACGTGTGCCCAGGGTGCGCCACCGTGTTTGCGGGGCTGCTTAAACATGCGGGCAATCATCAGACAGAGGCGGAGATGAGAGGGGGAGGTGGTGGATGATGGGGAAGAGAGAATCGTTCTCGGTGCGCGGGGGTGGCCGCTGCTGGATCGATGGGTGGAGAGGGCACGGTTCAGGCTCATGATTGCTTGGTTGGGGGAGGCGCATGCGTCTGTGGCGTGAAAGGCTGTACTAGGAGCTGGCAGAGAGGGTATAGTTCTTGGTGTCGAGGGGGAGAGATCGGATCGAGCGCTGGAAGGAGAGGATGCGCTGAATGCGGATGATCGGTTGGTTTGGGCAGGCGCTTGCGTCTGTTGCTTGAACGGCTGGACTAGGAGCTGGCAGAGAGGGTATAGTCCTTGGTGTAAAGGGGGAAGATGTACTTGAGTGCTGGATGGAGAGGACGCGGTGGATGGAAAGAACGCACTGGATGGGAGGACACACTGGATGCGGATATTAGCTTATTTTAGGGTATTATATCACGGTTAGATCCTGATAAACACTGTGATTAAAAGGCGTGCATAAACATCTTACTCAACCTCCCTTATGCCCCCAAGATATCACCCTAAGATATTGCGGCGACTGCATCCATTCCACTATCGTTCCCCCCAGCCACGTGAGGACCTCCACCCGATCCCAGCCCCTTTACCCATACAACCTAAACCCCAGCAGCATCACACCCTCTGCCCATCTATAGCCCCACCAACCCCACCCATCGCTCCACAGTAAAGCCAACCCACCACAACAGGACCAGTGAGACTAAGCGCTGCCGATATCACTCTCCAAACCGCCCTCTCACCCCGACCCCAACCCCAACCCCGAGCCCCGATAGCTTGGCGCACGGCTCGCCCGCCGGTCACGACATGGCCTGCGTTAGCCTACCCTTCCTCTTCGGCCTTGCATCAACGAACCGGGAACCGGAACGCCGTGCCGGAGCTGGGACTTCAGCGGCGCAGAGGGCCGCGATCAGTGCGCTGGCTATCCGGTGCGTGCGTATGGGCGCTCTCGAGCGGGGAGAGTAGGGCTGGGCTTGGTCCGGTGGCGGGGCTGCTGCGTAGGAGGAGGAGGAGGTGGGGTTTGAGTGGAGTAATTGCGGGTGGAGAGATTGGTTTACTTGTTCATTGTTTCGGAGATGGGGAGATTGGGGTTGTGGTTGGGAGGAAGAGGTCGGCGGATGTCTGGTCCGTGGAAGTGAAAGAGCGGGTTGAGTGTCCGGTGTTGCGGGATGGGGTAGTGGACCACGGCAGAAGTCCGGATGAGCGTGGGGAAGGGCGACGTCTGGGTGTGTTGTTAGCTGGTTGTGAGACCGAAGCTTGTTGTGGAGATGGGCACGGTATTGCTCCGTAAGGTTTTTGATGAGGATATTTCTGGGTAAGGGAGATGGAGAGGGCTGACGGGAACGATGCGCGGTTGTGTTGGGATGAGATGGATTTTGAGCTGGGGATAGTGGCGTTGCAGCTTTAGTTCGAGTGGTTATCCGATGCGGAGTCAGTTGTTAATGCTTCCAGCATTGATGGTGTGTTATCTTCGAGCATTGAGCCTTGAGGTATTCGAGAAGGATAGGCTCGTCTCCGGATGTGATGGTTGTTGCTGTGGCGCTCCTTGCAGAGTCAGCCAGTGCTGTTGGGTAATTAACCTCGGAACATGGATTGTTCCTCGGATTGACTGGCGTCTTGCTCCTCTAGACAGAGTTGTGGAACTTGGGTCCAAGACTCTTCGACTGAGGGATGTATCGACCGTTCGCCTCTAATCTGTTCATTACTGTCTAAGCCGTGAAAACACTGACACGTGTGCGTACATGCCGTCTGGAAATAGAAGACAAGATTTGGTTGAGTTTAGTACATATCTCAAAAGCAGCGGCTATGTTAAGGCCATATATCAGACGATCGACATAATCCATTTCGTGCCGTATTCGGGTGTCCTGGCTATGGAGTTCGTAGTCCAAAAGGTTGATATTTGCGAAACTAAGCGGACGACTAGTTGAGACTCCGCAATGACCCCAGAGGATTCTGCGCTCCACTCTGAGAGGATATTTCATCTCGAGACTTCGGAATGTCCCGGCAGGAAACCCTTGGTCTTTGGGGTCGGCAACGAGACGCGCAGATGAACTCGGTGTTTGGTATCGTTGAGGCGAGAAGATGATAAAGACGGCTTCGACCGAAGTTGAGAATCAGTGACTAGCCGCCCACTGTCTGTACCAATCGAGACACTCGGCATTGGCGACCGAAGCCGACGTTTTCACATTCATACCGCATAGTATTTGCTTGACTGCTACTTCGATCCTGTATAAAGTCAGCGGTAGTGTTCCTCGGTGACGCTCGCCTCGGGAGTGAGCGAGAATGTCCAACTGATATTGATTCTGTGCTGCAGTAATCTGTCAGAGAAGAGAGCTCCTGGAATAGCTCACTTCTTTCCATTCGTGGTGACCGGGATTTCAGGGCACTCATTAATGATACCAGGCACATGCCTTGCGCTGAGCTCGGTTCTTACTACCGCCTGGATCTCTTTGGCCAAATCTCCACTGAACTTTTTGCCATGCGCCATCTTCAGGAACAATACTACCGTCTCGTCCGTGTCCGTCTCCCTCCGCCTACCAATACATAGTGCATCTTCAACGTTAGGGAATTGCTTCAGCAATATATTGTAAATCTCCGCACTTCCGAATCGCACGCCGCCAGGTTTCAGTATCCCGTCACTCCGACCTAACATTATTAGGCCGCCTGTGTCTGGGTTGATCCTTACAAAGTCACCGTGATGCCACACTCCTGGAGACTCCTCAAAGTAGCTCCTTTTGTACAGCTTGTCGCCATCTTCACCCCAGAACATCACGGGTTGACAAGGAAACGGCTTCACACAAACGAGATCACCGGGTTCGCCGGTATTCGTAACATTCTTGCCTTCATGATCCCATACCTCGACTGCCATGCCCAGACCTCGGACTTGGATCTCGCCGGCATAAACGGGTGATAATGGCGAAGGTGCACCAAAAAGCGAGATGATGTCCGTCCCACCGGTAATACTGCCAAGATGGATGTCAGGGCCAAAAGCACGGTAGACATATACGAATGTTGATGGCGCCAAAGGGCTTCCCGTACTGTAGATGGCTTTCAGAGAGTGCATAGGAAGAGATTCCTTGGGCAGGATGTTTTTCTGCTCGAGCACGGATAGATATTTTGCCGATGTACCAAAGTGCGTTATCCCCAGCTCCTCGATTAAATGCGGCATAGCCATCTCGCCCTGGCCTGATGCCTGCAGAGGTCTAAACGGGGAACCGTCGTAAAGAATGATTGTTGAACCGCTGGCGAGTCCAGACACGAGCCAATGCCACATCATCCACGTACACGTTGTGAAGTAGAACAGACGATCACCCGGCCTGATATCGCACTGGATGTCATGTTCTTTCTTGTGCTGGATCAGTGTTCCGATCGCACCATGAACGATGCACTTCGGCTTGCCAGTGGTACCAGAGGAGTAGAGGATGTAGATCGGATGATCAGGTGGCAACTGCGCGAAATAGAGCTCTGCGTCCCTGTTGCCAGTATTCACAAAGTCCTCATATCTCCATGCTTTTCCGTTGGAAACTTTCAGATCTGTCAGATCAAACGCATGGTCAGCCACGGTGTCAAAAATGACAGCAGCCTTGAGTTCCGGAAGTTCTTGCGCCACCTGGGCGACTTTTGCGTGAACGTCATGAGTCTTGCCGTTGTATATAACAGCATTATCGGCAAAGAGCAGAGATGGCTTGATCTGCCGCACGCGGTCCAAGACGGCGTGTACGCCTGTATCTGGGGATACACCAGTCCAGATTGCACCGATGGCTGTCGTTGAGAGCATCGCTACTAAGGTGTTGGTATGATTTGCCAGGTAACCGGCAACACGGTCGTCTTTCTCTATGCCCGCAGACCTCATTGCTGCAGTACAGTGCCGTACCCGATCACGGAGCTGTTTCCAAGATACGCGTTCTCGAGAGACTTCTGTTGCTGCAATGACCGCACTGGAATTCTCGTCCGGGTCACTTGTCGGGAACAAAAGGTTCTCCGCAAAGTTCAGCTTCGCTCCCGCGAAGAAACCTGGACGGGGAAACATAGGCTTGCCCTCGTCTAGAACCTAACAGGGGTTGTCAACAGCCATAAATCTGGAATGGAAGAAGTGTCTGCGAATACTTCTTCAAAAGCCTGAGAAGCTCGAATTCCGGTAAACTGCCATACTTCTTTCCAGAACAAAGCTAGATTGCTGATACTCCATTGCCGTAGAGACTCATAATCCTTGAACGGGATATTGTATTTCTTAGTCAGAAGTTCCTCGAACTGATACAAACGTGTAGACTGCGGAGCGCTATGTCTCCACAGCTCTCGCGGTAGCTGATTGTATTCTCCCGTGTTCAATGCCATGGTCGCCTGCTGTGACCCCAATCCGGTCTGTGATTTGATCTTTGAGGATGCAATTAGTAGCTGGTAGTTTCGTTTGCCGGCAGTCGGCTTACGATAGTTTAGTGGAGATGGCACGTTACGGTGTATCTTCTCCTGGCCTCGGCCGCGTTTCCCACTATGATATAGTAAATGAGCTTTTATAAAGAAACATAGTGTTTGTCTACACATTAGTTAGATCTGCATAGCTTCAACCTGATATTCCCTTCCATATCCCTTTACCTGTACGATGTTGGTGAACTGTACTGTATATGCAACGACGAACTACATGTACCCAATGTTGGATATATACCCTGATACGAGTCTTGCAGGGTGTGCACACTTTTGTTTGACACCCAATAGGTAGGTAGGTAGGTAATTTATTCCGCCCGGAGGCACTACGCCTAAAGGGCTCTAGCGCTATCATCCTGTCAAAACTATTGCTACGTCCATGTCCCACAAAAAGCCCTTACTGAAACGTCTT
>JAABUU010002807.1_pt1 | contig 23849 bp, 27 predicted proteins | sample 5559301 | NCBI WGS metagenome assembly JAABUU01 (sample SAMN10711884, study PRJNA513360) | rock metagenome | isolation source: Antarctica rocks | place: Antarctica: Victoria Land, Richard Nunatak white | reverse complement strand
GCCGGGTCCTTCAGCACCAGGACCACCACCAGCTCCACGCCGGGCACGTCCGCGAGCGCGTGCTCGATCTCGCCCAGCTCCACGCGGAAACCGCGCAGCTTGACCTGCATGCCAGCGGACAGCCTTGATTAATGGCTGCATGAGCGCTTCAGGTATTTTGCGGGCGCGAGGCACCTGTGCGTAGACCATGTGCATCTATAAGCGCTGCGACAGGCAGACGCCTGTCGTACCTGCTGGTCCAGGCGGCCCAGGAACTCCAGGTTGCCGTCCGGCAGCCAGCGCACCAGATCACCTGGCGCCGCCTCGCACAGTCCTCAGCAGCCGTATGGACGGGGCAGCACTGCAACCAGCCTCCTAGCAAGTTTGTGACATGAGTGTTGAAGGGGGTGCCGAGTTTACCAGTGCGGTACATGCGGCTGTGGTGCAGGTCGCCGCGCGCGAAAGGGTTGGCGATGAACTTCTCGGCGGTCAGGTCCGGCCGCTTGATGTAGCCGCGCGCCACCTGGATGCCGCTGACCATGAGCTCGCCCGGCACGCCCACCGGCAGCAGCTGCAGGTGCTCGTCCAGCACGTAGCAGCGCAGGTTGGCCAGCGGGCCCCCGATCGGCATGCTCGCGCCGACCTTGAAGTCCCGCGTGTCATAGCCTGCACGCCACGCACGTGCCAGCCTGTCAGGGCCGAGGCGCCGGCAGCTGCATGCCAGGCATGGGACTGGCCAGCGCGGCCACACCTGTTGACCCCACAGTCACCTCCGTGGGACCGTAGTCGTTGTACAGGCGCGCGTGCGGCAGCGTCGTCCTGAACAGCTTCACCAGCGGCAGGTGCAGCGCCTCGCCGCCGCAGACAACCAATCTCATAGATGCGCACTCCCTGAACTCCGGTTCCTGCATATTGCGGTGCCAGCATTTGCAAGACAATGCAAACGGTGCAAGAGCAGCCCACTGCAGCTCGGGGGCATGGGGCGCACGCGAAGCAGGGCTTCCAGCAGGGACGGCACGAGGATGCAGGCCGCCACGTCGTGCTTCTTGCACATGCGCGCCATGTGCTGCGTGTCCTTCTCGCTGCCCGGCGGCACGATGACCAGGCTGCCTCCGCCGACAAAGATGCTGAATATCTCCTGCGCAGAGCACCCACACTGTGATCTGCCTGCATTATTAAGCGCACTCTGAAGATGTATGTGCGTCGCCACCGCGAAGCACCCAGCACGCCGCAGTGGCCGGACGCACCGCTATGGACTGGTCGAAGCTGGTAGAGGCCTTCTGCAGCACGGCGCTCTCGCCCAAGCACATGCGCCTGGACCCCGCTGCATGCTCAGCTCACCATGCGAGCACAGGGTGATGGCTCATGCCGCGTCAGCCGATTGACCCCGCAGGCTGACATGCCTTCACCAGCAGACGCAGACGGTCTGCGCACCTGTGGATGAAGTGCATGAAGTTCACGGTGCCGTCGTGCTGCAGCACGGCGCCCTTGGGGCGGCCCGTGCTGCCAGACGTGAAGATGATGTAGCACATGTTGCTGGCTGCGGCTCGCGGGCCCGGCGGCGTCGATGGCTGCTTTGCAAGCGCGTCGCGCTCCTCGTCAACCTGCGCATCCTCCCGCCACTGCCTTTGCAACAGCGAGCGTGCACCCTGAAACGTCACACACAGAGCGAGCAGGGGGGCGCACCAAGAGCACTTGCACCTCGCGGCCGATGTTGCGGCCCCCGAACACCTCCCTGCGGCTCAACAGCACGGGCGCCTGCGCACCAAGCAACCACGCTGAGCGCTGTGCCATGCGTGAAGGAGCGTCATTTGGACCCGGGATGAGTGGCCGCGCCTCCGAGTCCTCGAGGATCATCGTCAGGCGGTCCGCTGGGTAGGCGGGGTCCATGGGCACGTAGGCGCCGCCCGCCTTGAGCACGCCGAGCAGCGCCACAACCAGGTCCAGCGAGCGCGGCAGCAGCACGCCCACTGGCACCTCAGGCCCCACGCCCAGGGCTATGAGGCGATGTGCGAGCTGGTTGGCATGTGTGTCCAGCTCAGCGTAGCTCATGGTCGTCTCCTGCACAGTTCGCACCAAGGTAGTCATGCATACTTGCCTGCATGATGCCTGGTCACTTGCTTTGCTGTGTCGAGCAGCAGGTCATGCAGTGCTACACGCCAGCCACAGCGCGGCCACGCACCCCGTAGACCAGAGCCGGCGCGTCCGGCCGGGTGGCAGCCCACTGCTCGAAAGCGCCATGCATGGTTTGCTCTGTATGCATCAGCTGCGAGGGTGCCATGTCAGTGGCGTTGAACGTGTGTTCGACAGTGTCGCGCTCTGCCGCGCTCAGTATGTTGAGGCGCAGGATCGATGCGTCTGGGTCAGCCACAACGCTCTCCAGAAGAGCCTGCACCCATGCAGCTGGGCGTCAGGACATGGGCATTGTGTAGTTGAAGCATTCAGCGAGTTATGTGTGATCAACGCGCTCCCCAGCATTGGTTGCAGGACAGGATATCAAGGTGCAAAACACCACATGTGTCATAACACCAGATGCTATCACACAGGATGTGATGCAGTTAGCAGCGCACTGAGCGGCTGGTTGCACATCTGCGCCCTCTCAGAGAGTTACGTGGCGCCCAAACGGTGCCGCCCTACCTGGAGATGCTTGACCATGCGCAGCGCTGTCTCATGCGAGAAGAGGTCCGAGCAGTACGTCAGAGTCCCGGACAGCTCGTCCCTCATTTCAGCCAGGGTCAGGACTACGTCGACTTGCGCGCCAGGGCTTTCCAGCTGCATAACCCCGCCGCAAACAGTCAGCAAAAGCATACATGTACGCACATGCAGTGCCTCTCGTTGAAGCACATTCGCTAGACGCTAGCGCTCTATCAGCTCTATAATCTATAACATCGGCATAAACTACACTGCGCTTTGGCAGGGCTGTTTGCAATGCCTGGGGCAGGGGCCCTCACCTGCATGGCCATGTGCCATCCAGGCAAGGCAGCTGGAAGAAGGCAGCATCCTGCAGTACGCACATGTTCTGGAAGACAGGGTTGTAGGCAGAGCTGCGCGGCACGCGCGCATCCTGCACCACGGTCAAATAGGGCACGTCTGCGTTGGCTAGTGCGCCGCGCACGACTGCTTTCGTGCGGGTCAGCACTTCGCGGAAGCTGGGCGAGCCTGCATGCACATAGCATGTTAGCACCAATGCAGGGGGAGCCTGGAGTCACTGTGCAACACTGCCTGCACGCCTGCTCTAGGCAAAATAAGGAAGCAGGTCATTGCTGCTGCCTTGATTCTAAAGGCAGAAATGACACCGCCAAGGTGATACGCCCCTGGAACAACCATTAAGCAACCATCATCAACTTGTCGACCAGCATGACTTCTGACAGAGAGCTTGGCGTCTGCACAAGCAAACGCACAATTTCAAGTATGACATGCTTGCCTGCCAGGTCCGTGCGAAGCGCCATGCTATTTACAAAGTACCCATACAGGCCCTCCAGCTCACGCCTGTTGCGATTGGCAAAAGCTGTGCCCGACACCACGTCCTCGGTGCGGCTGTACCGGCTGAGCAGCACCTGCGGCACAGCACGCACCCGGATTGGACTGTGGAGACAAGCAAAGGAAGACATGCCTGCACTGAAGGCAGCCTGGTATACACAGACACCTGCCAGAGGGCCCGCTACCTGCCAGACAGCCAGGAGCGCCATGAAGGTGGTAGCGCCGCAGCTGGCGGCCAGAGCGCGCAGGCCCTTGGCCAGCGCGGCCGGCACCGCCACAGGCACAGACGCTCCCCGGCCGCTGAAGACGGCGGGCCGCGAGAAGTCCGTGGGCAGCTCGAGCAGCGGCGGCGCGTCGGCGAGCTGCTGGCGCCAGTAGGCCCGCTGGGCGTTGAGCTCGCTGCTGCCGATGCGCGCGCGCTGCCAGGCGCTGTAGTCTGCGTACTGGATGGGCAGCGCTGGCAGCTCCGCCGCAGGGCCTCCCCGGCGCAGCGCGTTATACACGGCTGCCAGCTCGCGGTACAGCACGCCCATGCTCCACCCGTCGCTGCACCACCCGCCACGGCACTCAGTGCTGCATGGCTCAAAAGGACGCTGGAAGCATGCTGCCAATGTAAAGATGCTTGCGGACCAGCACATGTCAGCATCGCGCCCCTCCGCAATGTCGAGCAACAGCGACGATGCAGGCACCGTGGGCCGCGGATGGGTCACCTGATTGCATGGTGCGCGCTCAGCAGCAGCACCCGCGCCTCCCCGGCGGCCAGCAGGTAGATGCGCAGCGGCACGCCCCCGCCGATCAAGGCGTACGGCTGCGCTATCAGCCGCGCAAGCTCCGCCTGGAGCGCGCGCTGGTCTGCATCCAGCCCCGCAGGCAGGCTGCAGCGCTGCAGCCTGACTGTGGCGCGCGGGTCACCTGCAGGAAGCACAGCCTGCAGCACAGTGCCGTCCCGCTCGACAAAGTGCGTGCGAAGCGAGGCGTGGCGGCGGGCTAGCGCAGCCAGTGCAGCTTCCAGCACAGCCTCATTGACATCCCCATGCAGCGACATCGCGTCGTGGACATTGTATGCGACGCTGTCAGGCTGCATCCTGTGCAGCGCAATCATCTGCTCCTGGCTCAGGGAGCAGGGCACGCCCGTTGCCAGCTGGTCGGCTGTGTACCCAGCAAGCGGTATGGCAGCCAAGCCGCCCTTGCTGGCAGCAAAGCGCGCCAAGGCTTCTCCCAGGCCGGCGATGGTCGGCGTGCTGAAGAGCTGGGCGGTGGGCACATCGACGTCCAGGAGTGCACGCACGCCGCTCATCACCATGTTTGCCTGTTCGACTTCTGCACACTGTCAGGAGCCTGGTGGTTCATTATGGGCAGACTCATGCTTGCGGCGGCATGCCCGCTGCAGGAGGAGGAAAGCACGAGTCAGGCAGCGCATGCCTGCAGCGAGTTGCCGCCGATGGAGAAGAAGTCGGCCTGCGCGCTGACGCGCCCCCGGCCCAGCACCTCCTGCCACACCGCCTGCAGCTTAGCTTCCACGTCGGTGCTCGGGGCCACGTAATTCTCCGGCGCTTCCGCGCCCCACTCCGGCGCTGGCAGCGTCTTCCGGCTGACCTTGCCGTTCGGCAGCCGTGGCATAGCGTGGAGCGGCATGATGATGGACGGCACCATGTGCGCTGGCAGCCGCGCCCTGACAGCTGTTCTGAGAGCGGCCGGGTCAGCGGCAGCAGGCGTCACATACGCTACCAGCTGCTGCGCGCCGGCGGGGTCCTTGAGCACCAGGACCACCACCAGCTCCACGCCGGGCGCCTCTGCGAGCGCATGCTCGACCTCGTCCAGCTCCACCCGGAAGCCGCGCAGCTTGACCTGCACAGTGGCATGCCAAAAGCTTGCGCCTCAGACTGCATGCTCGCGCAACCTGAGACAGTGGCTGCTCAGCAAGTGCGGTCTGAAAAGCTGCCTTTGCCAGGACAAGCATACGTGGCCTGTGTCTCTGCATGGCGAGCGGCAGATGCAATGGGCAATTTGAGGGGGCACCTGGTTGTCCAGGCGGCCCAGGAACTCCAAGTTGCCATCTGGCAGCCAGCGCACGAGGTCGCCTGGCGCGGAGGCACAGCCCTCGGCCGCGGATCACTGGGGGGGCTGTGTAAGCCACAAAAAAAGAGCTATGCAGGCGATCCTGCTAGTAGCGTAAGCTCACCGGTGCGGTACATGCGGCTGTGGTGCAGGTCGCCGCGCGCGAATGGGTTGGCGACGAATTTCTCGGCGGTCAGGTCCGGCCGCTTGATGTAGCCGCGCGCTACCTGGATGCCGCTGACCATCAGCTCGCCCGGCACGCCCACCGGCAGCAGCTGGAGGTACTCGTCCAGCACGTAGCAGCGCAGGTTGGCCAGCGGCACCCCGATGGGTATGCTCGCGCCGCCCTTGAAGTCCCGCGTGTCATAGCCTGCATGGCAATGCAGGATGCGCACTCAGTAGCTGCAACGCATGCGTCAATTGATGGGCCGCAGGGACAGGCCAGGCTGGGCCCACCCGTGGACCCAACGGTGACCTCAGTGGGGCCATAGTCATTGTGAAGCTGCGCGTGCGGAAGCGATGTCCTGAACAGCTTCATCAGTGGCAGGCGCAATGCCTCGCCTCCGACCACGACGGTGCGCAATGCTGTGCACGCACTGAAGTCGGGTTCCTGCGCACCGCCGCAGCCACATGCAGTGCCCTGCCTGGCAGCGTGCAGCAACACAAGCAAATATACTCAGCCTCATGGGGCGCACGCGGAGCAACGCCTCCAGCAGCGACGGTACCATCGCGATGCTCGTCACGCCATGCCTTTTGCACAGGCGCGCCATGTGCTGGGTGTCTTTCTCGCCGCCCGGCGGCACAATGATCAGCCTGCCTCCGCCAGCAAATACGCCGAAGATCTCCTGCAGAGAGCAGCCCATGTTCTCGCACACAGCAGAAGCGGCGCAGGCCTGCTTTCCTGCACGCGGCCGCGCATGCGGCGCTGCATGGAGGTGCAATGGGACGCACCGCAATGGACTGGTCGAAGCTGGGTGATGCCTTCTGCAGCACGACACCCTCGCCCCAGCCCATGCGCCTGGCGCGCACACCCGCGCCAAGCTCAGCGACCTGCCCGGCCCCGCCATAGACTGCGCGTCCAGCTCAGCGAGCCTGCCACGCAGACTCATGCGGGTCCCGCCTGGCCAGCCACCCGCGCATGCGCGCACCGGTGGATGAAGTGCATGAAGTTCACGGAGCCGTCGTGCTGCAGCACGGCGCCCTTGGGCCGACCCGTGCTGCCAGAGGTGAAGATGATGTAGCACATGTTGCGTGCGTCGGCGCGCCGGCCTGGCAACGCGGACGGCTGCGCTGCAAGCGCGTCTCGATCCTCATCGATCTGCGCGCACGCCAGCGCCTCTCTGCTCTGCTGAGCGCCCACTGCTGCCCCGCATCTGCCCCTCTGCTGCATGCTGGCGCTTCTCAATGGAACGGGGCGCGCCATGACCACTCGCGCCTCGGTCTTCAAATCGCGCGCGGCAACCACCTCCCTCCGGCTCAGCAGCACAGGTGCCTGCGCGCGGACGCGACTTTGCTCGACACCGGGCCGCGCATGCGACCGTCAACGAGAGGGCGCCGCCCTCGCCCGCGCACCTCCGAGTCCTCGATGATCATCGCCAGGCGGTCCGCGGGATAGCTGGGGTCCATGGGCACGTAGGCGCCGCCGGCCTTGAGCACGCCGAGCAGCGCCACGACCAGGTCCAGCGAGCGCGGCATCATGACGCCGACCGGAACCTCGCGGCCCACGCCCAGGCCGATGAGGCGGTGCGCGAGCTGGTTGGCGCGCGCGTCCAGCTCGGCGTAGCTCATCTCCGTCTCCTGCACCGCGGCGTTTCAGCTTGCGTACAACATGCTTTGCTGGCCATGCTGACCATAGCTGCTATCCAGGCGTTAGACAGGTGCATAGAACCTTGCGTGCTGGGCCAGCGCGCCTCAGATATGAGCGCAGGCGCATGCGGCTGCACGGCAGCCCAGTGCTCAAACGCGCCATGCACGGTCTGCTCTGCGTGCATCAGCTGCGATGGTGCCACGTCCGTGGCGTTGAAGCGGCACAGCAGCGTCTCCACCTCATCCTCGGCGAGGATCGCAATCTTGTCCATGGAGCCATCGGGCGCGGCCGTTGCGCCCCCGAGGAGCGCCTGCACACCCGCTCTGCAGGGTCAGCCCCCGCCTCCGCCTGCAGCCGTGACGCGCAGCCGCCCAAGCAGCCGCGCACGCCCTGCCGCGCACCCCAACCCCAAGGCAGGCGGGCGGCTGACAGGGCGCAATGCATGCGCATGGTGACGCTGTGCGCGATGGATCTTCTCCAGTTGCATCCACCAAAGCGCTGCTCACGCAGCGTGCAGCGTGCCAAGAAGTGCGCGGCCATGCGCCGCGCAGACGCCTCGGAGAAGGCGGCGCTGTGCTGCAGGCGGAGGTCGATGGCGCCCTCGCTGCCGGCCGCCAGGTCGAGCGCCAGGTCCAGGCGCGCGGCCCCGGCGTCCGCCTGGCAGGCGGCAGACCACAGCGCTGCATGAGTGGCCCTGCCGAGCTTAAGAGCGTGCACAATTCAAGCTCTATCATGCCTCAGCTCGATCCGCACTACGCAAGAGTCCAAGGCTGCCAATCTTATGGTGTCACGGGTTCACGCCTGCACGTCTGCAGCAGCTCATATAGGACAGGACAAATTGGAAGGAAGCAGCTCATACGCCGCATTAGGGTCGCGTGGCCGCACCCCCAATGCCTCAGCAGCCAGCTGCATCAGCGTCGGGCTGTCATGGCCGGCGCCACGCAACGCCACGGCAGTTTGGTATATGGGAAATGTTTGCGCACGCTCGTCCACACCCAGCGCCCTTGCAAGGGCAGGCAGCGGCGCCCTGCCGGCTGCCCGTGCATCTGCCGCTGCTGCCTCCACGGCGCGCAGCAGCTGCCTGAAGGACTGTCCTCCTGCACATGATGTGCCATCCCTTTCACACGCTCACAAAAGCGTGTGCATGCTGAGGCGGCATGCGCTGCATCAGGCATACTGTGGAAGATAGCTGCCTCACAGCATGCAAGCTCTGCGCATGTACACTGCATGATACATCCTCCTTGGTGGCGCATGAACAGGAGAAGCGCTGCAGTTCCCGTACCAGGCACATCTGTGCGTATGGGGACAAGGCTTGCACTGCCGCCGTTGACGTAGCTTGTGCCCTCGCGACTGCAGCCGGCAAGTAAAGCGCCAGTGACGAGCTCATCAGCGCGCGTGTACCGCCGCATCAATGCCTGCCATGCTGCGAGGAGTGCGTTGAACAGCGATGAACCCTCGGCCTCTGCAGCGCGACCAACGTCCGCAACCAGTGCCCCAGGCATTTGCATGCTGATGGTTCCGATCGGACTGCCAGGCACCGCGGGCCGCGGCAGGTCGAGCAGCAGTTGGAGCAGAAGCGGCGCATCCTGCAGTCGCTGCCGCCAGCGTGACACTGCCGCGTCAGCGTCACTTCCGCCGTTGTCGCACGCCGGCAGCAGCTCGCGCCGCGCCTGCGGACAGGTCAGCACAGGCTCACCAGGCTGGTACACCACACCTTCCGCCTTGTTTGTAACAGCCTACACATCCACTGCACAGGCTATCCGCTGGCTTGTATGTTGCCTGGACAGGCAGACTGAGCTGCACTCTACCTCTGAAAGTAACGTAAAAATAACAGCCAAAGTGTCCAGCATGCAGCCAAGCAGACACTTGCGCAGGGCCAGTAACAGTGCTGCAGCACTGCTATTGCTGCGGTAGCAGTACACGCAAGCCAACCCACACTCAGACACAATGTGACCAAAGCTGAGGTAGGAGGCATTTGCAACGCATGGTCAGTGCGTTGGTTGCGATGATACCAACACGCTGTGTACAATACTGAGTTGACGGATGCGTGCTGCTCGTGCAGGACTCCGTGCCGGCACGCTGTGCATGGTTTGCAGAGCAGTGCAGCAAAAGATCAAGCATTGGCTGCTCCTCAGGCACATGTGCGAGCAAGCTCAAGTGCGCACCTCGCTCTTGCGTTGTCCCATGTAAACTGAGCAGAAGCGCCTCACGGTACCTCAAGCATCTGTGCTGTCTGCAAGGAGCAAGCCGCGCGCTGCAGCTTGAAGTCTACTCTCATAAACCTAAGCATCGTGCGTGTGGCGCAACGCTGGGGTCGGTGCCTGATCCCGACAGAAGCTAAGTACTGCTGTGCTCTACCTGGACAGCGCTCCAGGTAGAGCTAGCTGCATGCTAGACCCGCGCAGGGTTTCTGCTCTTGGGGACTGAGCTAGACAAGTCTGTATTGATTAACTAGAAGGCGCGTGTCGACAGGCTTAAACGGGAAGGGCATCCTTGGTGTGCAAAAGGCGATGCGAGCTTCTCCCGCGTGCCAACATGAGTGGCCCTGCAGCAGGGGCGCATGGCCGCGCAGCACGCTGCCCGCCCCGGCATGCCATATGCGCAAGCTGACGTTGCACCCCAGGTGTGGCCCGTGCTTGACCTGCTTCGCCAGGTAACAAGTGCGCTTGCACCGCAAGCACGGAGCACTGCGAGTGGAGACGCTGCCCGACGTTTGCGCTTTGGGCAGCACAGGCGCCGCTCGTGGACGCAGAGGCCGAGTGCGTTCACGTGCCTGCATGCGCACCTGCGCACACCACCAGCCGCGTGCCTTGGCGGGGCAGAGCTCGCAAACTTCTCCTGGCGCTCGCCGGACAAGCAGTGGGTAGTGAGGCCAATACGGTGCGCAGCGCCCCGCCTGCAGTGCGCTGCAGGAGCTCGCCCGCTGCCTGCGCACTGACAGCAGCTGCGCAGGCCGGCGGAGGTCGCAGCGGTGGCAGCCATCCAGGCGCAGGCGTTCCACAGGCCAAACGCGTTTGCGCCTCTAGACGCCCTGATTTACTACGCATTCCAGGCGCGCTTGCTCAGAACAGAGGGCCGGCGCCACGCAGCCTGGCGCCGGGCAAGGCAGGTCACTTGAACTGCTGTGTCGTGTATGTTGCTCAGAGGTGCCAGCGGGCGCACGGGCTGTTATTGCGGGACCCCACGGCAGGGGTGTGCTTGGTGGTGCGCTCCTTATGGTGGCCGCTTGTTTGCTCCCGGGGGCTTTTGCGGCGCACTCAAGAGTGGTGCACTCACGAGCGCTGCCAGTGGTTGTGAGAGCTGCACCCGCCTCTGCCATGCCGCAGCAAGCCAAGCTGTGGGGCGCGCAGGGCGAGGTGCTGGCCGGGCTGCAACAGAAGCTAAAGTACTCCGAGCGCGAGCGCACGTTCTGCTGCCTGGTCGCAGAGTGCGCTGCGCGGCCAGGCGCGCTGGCGGGCGTCGTGGAGGTGTCCCTCCAGGGCGAAGCGGTGCGCCGCGCCCGGCCTGCGCCGAGCCGCAGCGGCTGCCTGCGGGCTGGTGCTGTTGCACGCATGTGCAAATGCAGGGCCAACACATGGAAACCCTTGTTGCAGGCTGGAGATGAAGTTGACATTGCGGCGGCGAATGACAGCGACGCGCAAGCAGTGCAGCGGCGTGGGAGGCGCAGAGCTAGGGGCGGCTGCCTGGGTGCAGTCCTCCTGTTGAGACGTGAGGGCCTGCGGGGCGCGAGCCCTGGCCGCTGGCCCCGGGCTGCTGCGCTCCGAGGCGCGCTCCCGAGCCCGCCGCGGCGCCGGCGCGCAGGAGGAGGTGGGCGCGCTGCGCGCGCGCGGCCTGCAGGATGACAGCTACGCGTACGTGGCCTGCATGGCTGTCGCGCGGCGCGAGCGGCGGCGCGGCGCGGCGTCGGCGCTGCTGGCGGCCGCGGAGCGCGTGGCCGGCAAGTGGGCGCAGAATTGGGTGCTGCTGCATGTGTACTGCAACAACTTCCCCGCCCAGCGCCTGTACCACCGCAACCGGTGCGCAGCCGCGCCGAGAATGTATCAGAGTATGATTGTACATTCGATCCATGTGGTGATTGGTGATTCTCGCAGTTGCTTGGCCCAGCCCCCTGGCGCTGCCATCGGCAGCCTGCTGCGCGTCCGCCAATTCGCGCTCAGGGTGTGGTCGGCCCAGGGCAGGCCGGGGTCGCTCTCTGCGGGCTGCGGCCCTGCATGCGCACGGCGGGACAAATTGCAAAGCCGCTGCTGCTGTGCGCAGGTATGTCGACCTGCAAACCGACCCGGAGCGGCGCCTGCTCGGGGGCAAGCGGCGCGTGCTGATGGCGAAGGGCGCCAGCATGTTCATGGCGTCATCACCATTCTCGTCAATAAGTACCAACCTGCTGCAGCGCTTGCAGGAGCTGCCCGCACGGTGAGCAGCCTGCATGCCTGCGTCAACGAGATTGCTGACGGAGCCCATCGGCTTCCTGTATGTGTCCCATTTGCTCAGCTGCATGGGATGTTGTGCATTATCTGCGCCTCTGGCATCTGCCTGGTCGGCATAGCGCAGCATTTGCATAATTGTGCACCGCTTCAGAACGGCACATGCATGTAGGTAGACAGTGAGAGTGCCGGGAGGGCTCATTGTGTGAGAAGGCTGCACCTGCCTGTTTTAGTGCAGGCAGTACACACCGTGCGATGAGGTCACCACCCTTTCTGCTTGTGCCGCCGGCTGCCTTGCCATCTCGCTTTTACCATGGGCCGTCCTGTCCACGTTCTGGTGTGTGACCAAGTCTGGGGAGCATGCTGCGTCTAATGCCCTCATTAGCAACAGTAATGCACTCGAGTGCTCTTACTCTTCCATGAGCTCCTCCAGGAGCTGTTGCGGCCAAGCCCACATTTTCGCTGTCCAGCACTTTAATGAAACAATACGCCTGCCCTGGCGCCACACCTGTGCACATCACGCGCCGCGGTCGTATGCGGCGCGGCGGCGTGGGTCACGCAGCGTGGTGTAGGCTTCATTGATCTGCTGGAACCTGCGAGAGGCCGCCGCTTTGGCTGCCTCGTCGCCCTGCACATGGTCCGGGTGCGCCTGCAGCGCCTTGCCGCGGAAGGCCGCCTGCGCTCCGCCAGGGCAGTCACACGGGTGCAGCCTCAGTGGGCGGCATGCCGATGCAGACATGCGAGTGGCCTTGCTAGTACCACACTCCCCACTGCGGTCGACACATCCTCTGCACACTCACACTCGCAGGCGCTGTTTAACTTCTACCGGGCGACTTTCTACGGCCGCTCTCACCCTCCTACAACTGCTTCCTTCTTCCGCTTGACAGGCATGCAGCTGATGGCAAGGCCGCCAAGCCCTGACAGCCTGGTCAGGGTGCGGGGCTGGCCGGCGCGCTGCGGCGGCGCGCCTGTATCTCCGACGTCGAGCAGCCCGGGTCCACGCCCAGCACGCCGTAGTAGCCGCGCGCGTCGCGCCCGGACGCGCCCGGCGCGCCAAAGCCCCCAAAGCCCCAGCCGCCGCCCCACTCGTCATCCTCCAGGCGCCGCCGCCGCGGCCGGCCATACGCGCCCACAAATTCCGCGTCCCAGCTGCCCGCCGCATTGGCGGCCTCGTCTCTGCGGCGCGCGGGGACGGCGCGCACTTTATGCCGCAAGCGTGCACACATACGCGCGGGCCAGCACCGTGCCCCCGGTCTGCTGCAGCTGCCTGCATGCCTTGGCTGCCCTTTCATATACTGCACGCTCCTGTCCTGCTCCACGACACCGGAGCAGGCACCTATGCAGTGCAGCGCCGAGCTGTGAGCAGGTGGAGGCATGCAAGCGCCCGCCTTTGAGACTGCCCACACACGCCAGGCCCGCACGCATGCGACAGGCATGGGCAAAGGCGCGCCGCTGGCGCTGCATGCGCTGCCAGTACGTGGCGACGTCGCCGCGCAGCTTCGGCAGCCAGTGCGCGAAGCTGCCCGCCAGCACCATCGGCAGCGCCACGCACCAGCCCAGCGCCGCCCAGGAGGCCAGGCCGCCCAGTGCACCGGTGGCCGCGACCGCCGCCGCGCCCAGCGCGCCCGCCGCCAGCGCCACCTTGCTCTCGTCGTACACGCGCACGCCGACCGCCGCCCCGCTCACGCCTGCGCCCGCTGGCAGGGCGTCCTGCCATCCGCTCCCCTGGACATACATGCATACCATGGACACGTCGAACGCGCGTGCTTGGGCGCTGCGCGCGGCCCCAGGCTGCCCCAGCTCGTAGCGCGCTGCTGATGCCACATAGGGATGGAAGGCCGCCGCGAAGGCGCTTGAATGGAGAGGTTGGAGGCACTGCCGGCCGCATCCGCACGCAGGCCAAGTACAACACGCGGGGACGGCCGCGCGCGTGACTGGCGCACCCGACACAAACGTGCGCAGCTTGGCGCCAAAGTGCGTGGAGCGGAAGACATAGGCCGGGACGTACACGGGCGCGGCTTCCACGCGCACCGCGCGCACGCTGAGCCCCAGGCGCCCAACGCGGTCCGCGCGCGTGGCACGCATCGCCAGCGCCTCCGCCGCGCGCGTCTCCTCTGCCTCCATGAACACGGCGGCTGCCCTGCGGGTAGGGTAGGGTAGCCTACGGCCGTCACGCCCCCCCACGCAGGCACGGCGCCAACGAGGACGCCCAGCCTCTCGGGCGCTGGCGCATGGCGAGCGCAGCAGGGGCACAGGCACGCCTGCGGCTGTTGTGGGCGCTGGACGGGAGCCTGGAGGGCTGTGCTGAGAGGGACGGGCAGGGCCGCAGCGCCACAAGAGCAGCGCGCGCATGCAGCCACAGGGACAGCCCCAAACGAGACAGGCAGCGTGAGCGCGCGCAGCAGCTCACAAGCGACCCCCCCGCGCACTTGAGTGCGACGGCCGGCTTCATCTCAAACGGCCCGACGCGCCGCGTGGCGCCGTCGGCGGGCGAGGCGAGCACGTCCGGCGTCATCGGGCCCGCCTCTGCCACCGCCGCCCCGGGCCGCAGCTGGTGCATCTGGCCGCGCGGGTACTTGTACGCGCCATACACCTGCTCGCAGGTCCCTCACAGAGTAAACTCAGCTCTGCCTGCGGCACGCGGCGCACTTTCCCCCATCCTGCTGTCTGCTCCGCACCCGGTGACGTCACTGCAAGAGCGCTGGTGGCTCACAAAGCAGCGCCCATGCACCAGCCTTCCCGGACAGCAGATTCGGCAGGTGTGTCAGTCGAGGCGGGCGGCTGCGTGACTCGGACAGCGGGGGCGGGGCGGCCGGGGTGCGCGCCTGCATGCCGGGCTCCTCGCCCGCGTACGTGCGCTGCCAGTCGCCGGTCACGGGCAGCCGGCGCCAGGTGGTCACGATGCGCTGCTCCATGCGCTTGGTCGCCGCATTGTACGTCGGCTGCCAGGAGTCATACCTGCGCGGCGCGCCCCCTCGCTCGCAGCCAGGCCATGGTGTGCTCCGCCAGCCAGCTGCTTGGTCCACCATGCTAGCACGCCAGCCAGCCGGCACACGAGAGCGTGTGTCAACGTCCTGTGCAGGCTTGGGCACTGTGTACAGGTGCAGGCGGAGGGGCGCGCCCGCAGTCCGCCCAGCGCAGCTCCACGGCCACTTGCGCGGAGGTCACCCAGAACGGCAGGTACGACTCCTTCACCTTGTCTGCGAGGGGGCCCGGCGGTCGGCGTGCTGACGAGCGGGCAGTCCGCGCAGGGGCGAGGCCAGAGGGCGGCGCACCCGGCGACGGGCTCACGAGCAGCAGGTTGGCGCTGTGGTGCTGGAGGAATGCCTGCGCGGCCTGGTCTCGGCCGACCTGCGCCCCTGCGGCACCTGCATCAGGCCGGTGCGGGTCAGGCCGGGCTCTGGAACGCTCTTCAGTGCACTAGGCCTCCTGGCACAGAGGTGGGGAGCGCTGGCGCCCACCCTGAAGGGCACAGCTCTGAGCGCCTCCTTTGGAGGCCCCTCTGCGCCGGACGCAAACGTCCTACATGCTTGTTCGCCATATGCGCTTGCTGCTCTGAGTATGCCGTCATACGTGCAGCCGCGGAGCGCCTTGCGTAGGGACAGCACGCACAGCATTGCTGCCCAACCTGTCAGGCCAACGAGCGTGGTGCATGAGCACTCACTCGTTCATCAGTGCACACGCTGGAGTGCTAAGAGAAGCTGTCACTTCAGTTGTAACGAGCTGCGAGTCACCACTGCAGCCTATTGAGCTCTGCAAGTTGGGCAGCTACCCCCCAGATTGTTGGGCATGAAGTCTGGCAATGCAAGGCAACTACCCAGGTGCCAAAAATTGCTCTCCTGCCTAACCCCAGCTCGCTGATGTACGATGCAAACCATCACTCCCCAGTGCGCATAGCATCTCGAGATCCTGAGCTTGCATACATACATGACCCCCGCTTGTGTGCTCATCTATGGCTGCTCGCAGCAGCGCAGAGCTCCAACCTAGCGCGGAGGGCGGTGCGTGCGCACCAGCAGGCAGCTCCGCGCACGACAAGGCGTGTGCAAGGGCAGGAAGCACTGCAGGCAGCGGCCGAGCAGTGGAGGACCACAGGTGGGTACCGGGCAGCCCAACATGGTGTAGCACTGCCATGTTTTTGGGCTGCGGGCTCCGGCGCAGGCTTGCAAGCTAGCTGTCGTCACCCTTGCTGGCCAACCGCTGGCTCACAAGGTTGTTTGCCTGGTTTGTTGCCGAGGTGGATAGCACAGTCCAACATCGGGGTGCTGCCAAGCAGCTGGCCTGCCCGAGCGGCCGGCCTGGCTGAGGCCTGTCGGGACACCCGCGCAAACCAGGTTCTGTGAGCTGTACGACAGCCTGTGGGCGAGGCTCAACGTGGCGAGCGCGACCGGCGCCATGCTGCAGTGCCCCGGCGGCGCCACGGCGGGCGTGCCCTCGGCCGCCCTGGTCAGCCTGCAGGGCGACGTGCTCAGCATGACCGCCGACCTGCAGGTGCGGCCTGTCAGAGCCGCACCTGGAACGCTAACCCGCTGTGCAGTGGGTCGGAGCAGCCGGGGCGCCAGGATGCCAGCGCGACCGGCAGCGGCGCGCTGGTGCTGTGGCTGACGAGCGGCCTGTGCTTGCAGAGGCTGGGCACCGCGCACACCGTGGCGTCCGCCCAGGCCAACGAGCTGCGCGGGGCGGTGGAGGCGCGCCTGCGCAGCAGCGAGCTGTCGCTCGAGCAGGCGCGCCCTCAGGACGCCCTCCTCCTGCATGCACCGCCGCGCACCATGCCTGCCACTGGGCGACACGCCTGAGGCACTGCGTAAGCTCGTCCAGAGACCTGTCAGGTCTGACATGCGCCGTGCGGACGCGTCAGCGCTGCCCCCGCCCCTTTCAATGCAAGCGAGAATGACCGCACCAGCGCTTTGAGCCGCGCTGACTAGCACTGACAAGCAACCCATGCGGCTCAACCACCGAGGCCCCGGCGCCCGCCGCCGTGCAGGCGAAGGCTGCGGGCGCACGGCTGGCGGCGCAGCTGCAGGCGGTGAGCGCGCTGGCGGGCCTGCTGCTCGCGCTGCTGGCCGCGCTGGAGCTGCCGCGCGCGCTGGCGCTGGCGGCCGTGTGCGCCGCGGCCGCGCTGCCCGCTGCGGTAGCGCTGCGGCGCTGGGCGGCGCCGGCAGCGGCCGCACTGCGCGCGCCGCTGGAGGCCGCGGCGGCGCGCCTGCGGCCCGAGGCGGGCGCGCTCGCGAGGCACATGTTGCAGGCGCGGCGGTCCCTGCAAGCGCAGGGCCTGCAGCTGCATGCCAGCTGCCGCTTGTCCCCGCAGCATGCGCGTGCATGCATGGGCAGGCGCCGCCTGGCAGATTCGCTGTGACGTGCAGGCAGGGCGCGGCGGTGTGGGCTCTGCGCTCTCTTGCTCACCAGGCCTGCCACAACAGCGCTAGGATCCGCTGATGCGCGTGCACAGGCTGCTGCGCCCGCCCCACTGCCGCCGCGCCGCGCGCCACCGGACGGCGCCTGCAGCGCGCTCCCCATCGAGCACGTCCGCCCGGCAGCGCTCGGCGGCTGTGCGGCTGCAGACGCGAATCTAAACGTGCATGCCTCCGGGGAAATGCGTCGCGACCTTGAGCCGCCTCCTCCGCCGCCCGCTCCAGAGGTGCCTTTGGATCTCCTCATTACCAGGAATTCGCGGGCTGACACCTGCGTGCCTGAGCGTGATAATAATACATGCGCCTGCTGGGCGCTGACCCCTGCGTGTTCACAACCTGGGCTACCTGCGGCCGCTGGCAGCCCGGCTCATATGCACATGATACAGCGCAACCCACTACAGGTGCCATCAGGCCACATGCATGTGTGTGAATACGCGTGAGCACGGTTGCGGCCGGCCCGCCAGGAAGCCGCGAGGTGCTCAAGGACGGAGCGTGTCATGCGCGCGGACACCTTGCGTGCGATCTGCTGTCTCTGGTCCACGCCTGGCAGGAACACGCGGCGCGCGCCTCACGCACCTGACCCCGCGCCTGCCACCAGGGGCCGCCCAGCGTGGCGGAGGTCCAGAGCGGGCCGGACGCGCCGCTGCTGCTGCGCGCGGCGCCGCTGCCGGACCAGCGCATAGCCAGCGCGGGGCCGCTCGCCGTCAACACCGGCCAGTGCGCGCCCTGCTTGCGCCCTGCTGTATGGCTGCCGGCACTGCGGAGCCGGGCCGCGTCGTTGCGGCGCCCGCCTGGCCTTTGCCTAGAGACAAGCGCTTACGTGCAGCGGCCGAGCGCAGTCTGGTGCCGCAAAGCGCGCCTGGCGCTCTGCGGCAGCGCTTGGTGAGTGCAAGCGCGTGCGGGCGCGGCGCGCGGCGCAGGCGCATCGAGTTCGAGACGGATATGTTTGTCGGCTGCGTGGTCATTTGGGTGGCCGGCCTGCCGAGCGCGCCGCCGGGTCTGTTCAAGGGCCAGCGGCGCCGTACGTCCATCGCCGTGCAGGCACCCTCCCGCGCTCCGCCCGCCCCTCCGCTTCACCAGATATTTGCAGAACATAAGTAATGATGGTTGTCTGCTTGTATAGTTGTAACTCAAACATCCGGCAAAATCGCGGGTGCTTGCCTACGAGCCGGGGCGCGCGGCGTGTGAAGAGCGCCATGGAGCACAGCTGCGAGCGGTTGGCATGCGCCGCGCGCGCCTGGGCGCAGGCCAGCGCAGCATGCCCTGCACGCCGCTGCGCACGCTGACCCGCGCGGCGCGCCGGCAGGGCCGCTTCAAGCAGCGGCTGCCCGTGGCCGACGTGCTGACCGGGCAGCGATTCGAGCGCGGCGTGCGGGATCTGCCCGCGCGCTGGCTGGTCGAGGCCGTGCTCATCAAGGCGCGCGCCGCCCGCGCCTATGTATGGCATGCCTTAGTCCTGCGCCCGAGCTGTGTGTGCTCGAAGTTAGACCCGTGCATTGCAATGTGATCCGTGCAGCCCAGAGAGTTGCCGGCGCGCGTGTGAGGCGAGCGCGCTCCGTGTGTGGCTGCTTCGCACGCCGATTGTGTGCTTGCGCCGCGCGCCGCAGATGGCGCAGCGCATCAGCCCCTCGCTGGAGATCGGGCCGCTGGACGCGCCATCCTGCCTGGTGCCCGTCCTGGCAATGGCACAGGCGCGCCGGCCTGCCTCTCATCCACGCGCGCACAGGGAGCCGGTCGGACGGCCGGGAACATGCCCACCTCTTGGTGATGTCTGTTGTGTGCTTAAGTTGTGTACCACACACAGCATCTGTGCACCGCGGCACCGGCGCTCTTGCCTGTTCGCGCCACCTGTGGCCTACCCTGCTCAACATGCAGTTATCGCTGCTGCTTGACAGTGCTGCTTCTTTTGGTTTACGGCAAGGGTGTCCCCTGGATGTGTGCAGTGGCCGCGCTGGTGCCCCTTAATTTATTATGAACGGCGTGGCTCGCGGCGCAGGCCGTGCACGTGGCTGCGCCCGGGCAGGAGCCGGACCCCGCCGGCCCGCCCTTGGAGGACATGCGCCGCTGGGACCCCGCGCTCGCTGACAAGCATGGTGCGACCCTGCCTCCGCCGCTCCTGGCCAGCACCGAATGCCGGCACATCAGGTGTGGGTTCCTGCTCCTGGAAACCGTCCAAGCCGGCGCGTCGGACGCGCGTGGCGCGCGCGCTGTCTGGGCAGGCAGGTGTGCGCGTGCAGCCTTGAGGCGGCGACCCGGTCTCTGGTGGAGGCCGGAGCGGTCCGGGTGAGCGCTGCTGAGCGGCGCGCTCCGCGCAGGCGCGCCCCTGGCGAGCTCCCGCCGCAAGCGGCGCTTCTGGGCGGCGCAGAACCGCGCCGGGCGCTGCTTCGACACGGACAGCGTCTGGACCTTCCACCTGTGGCAGCACGTCGTGGTGCGGGCCGCCGCCACCTCGACGGCGGCCGCCGCGCGGCGCGCCGCCGCATGCGCAGCCGCCCTGCTCAACATTCTCTGCTTTCAATGCTATCCGCTCCATAAATTCTTTAGAACCTTAAATTTCAGTTTATCATCAGATGATCTTCATTTATTACGGGCGCCACACGCGCGGCCATGGGCTGAGCCGAGCGTCGGCGCGGCTGGCCCGGCTCCCATGAGGCGCGGCCGCGCGGGCTGATGCGCGCGTTTGCGCGCAGGACATGTCCACGTACGAGCTGGACCTGCTGCGCCGCTGGCCGCTCGCGCGGCACCTGGACGGCCAGCCGCTGCAGTTCATGTTCGCGGACAGGTGCGGCGCCCTGTCCGCGCCCATTGGCTGGAGCGCGCGCGCCCGCGCCGCGCGGCGCACCTGGGGCCGCAGCCTGGTTCGCCCGCTGACGGCCCGCGGCCTGCTGACGGCGGCCCGCGGCGCGCAGGAGGTCCGGCCGCCTGCTGTTCGGCTTCCACGCGTGGCACCTGGCGCTGCTGGGCACCGCCCCAGCGCGGCGCTGACGACGACGCGGCGAGGGGCGGCATTTGCCGCTGTCCTAGATAGGCGTATGTGTAGTCGGAGGCCTTGTACCCAGGTGCCGCTTCCTGGTGTGTTTGGGCGTGATGACGCCCGGAGGCTGTATCGGGTCTCTGGAGAGTATAGAAGTTGACGCAACTCCCAACGCATTCGCATCGTGAGAGGACCTGCGATGGCGCCGGCCCACATGCACTCAACGCCGTGATACCAGGTCTTGCATGGCGTGTGTTAGACAACGCTCAGAAGTGTGCTCATTGGCTGGCAAGCAGTTGCCCGACCCCCGGTTGCGTACTTTTGCAACATGCTGTGGGTCTGCTTGCCTGCAGCACGTGGTTGGGACATTGATACTCGATAGGAGCTTGCATGCCACACACTGTCCCATGCACTGCTGGCAAAATTGAGGCCTGGTAGGCATGCCAGGCGCATGGCATGCATGGCAGGAATCTGGGAGGGAAAAAAGGGGCTATTATGGCCAGATAGCCTGAGCATCGCATGCAGCACTCCAGCCTTGCATGTATCATGTCAGGACAGCACTCCACATGTTTCAACAGGCCCAATGTAGGCCCGCAAAGACTACATGCACGCATCCAGCTGCGTGTATGCACTAAGACCATATTCGGCGTTGTCATGCTATCAACAGCCAAACTCGCCTGCAAGGAGGTTGTGCAGCACTGGCAGTCATACGAGGAGCTAGCGTGGTGTGTTCTGTTCTGATACCCGTGTTGTCATACACATCAGTACTGAAGGGTTCGACAGTACTATGTAGGGTCCAGGTCGAGATGACAAACTGCAGCGTCCGCGCCCATCGCTTGCGAGCTGCAGCCGCAGCAAAACACGCAGTGCGTTGCGGAAGCATCGCAGGCATGACGGCAGCCAGCTGGGGGCCGTTGCCCGGCCTCACCCTCGCTTGCATGCTCGTGGCTATCGCGCACGCACACAGCTGTGGGCCGCTTCCCGGCCTGAGATCGCTGAGCATCGACCTGGACGACGGCGGGCGGCTGGTGCTCGGAGCCGACTGCTCGTTCAGCGTATTTCACAGCAGGCAAGGGTCCCCATCCAATCTTCAGGGCTGCCCGCCAAGCACGCGGCCTGCATGCCGCCGCTGGGGGCAGCGGGATGGCCTGGACTTGACTGCACCGCCTGCGCACGCCGCCGGCGGCACCGCGCGCCGCCCCACCGCACCGGGCCTCCTCGTAGGGCTTGGTTGCAGGGATAGCGCCAGGCCTGTGCGCGCTGGCCGCCCAGACGTGCTGCCCGTGCCGCCCGTGTTTGCGATACAGGGCGGGCAAAGCGACTGCGCCAATTCCGCTGCTGTGCTGCCCCGCGCGCCTGCTGCGGTCTTGTCTGGCTCGAGTGTGCGGCCTTGGCTGCAGCAGGGATGCTGGGTTTGCGAGCTGCCAGCGTGTGTTCCTGCAGGAGTGCAGTGTGCTTGGGTTCGCACCCGAAACTGCTGCCGCACGCGTGTGATCGCCGCCCCACCTCACGTCCTCACTCACCTCACAGCGTGCTTGGGGCGTGCAGGGGGCAGCACTGGCCGGCGGGCGCAGAGTGGCGGGCCGCACGTGCCGGGCAGGCGGGCGACCTCAGGTGCGGTTGGGACCGTCATCCTCGGCGCTTGGGTGGGCAGTCTGTTGCATGCCAACCTGCGTGCAGCCGGAACTGCGCCAAAGCACGCGCCTGCTGCGCCTCGCAGGGACGGCTTTCCGGTCGTGGCCACCGTGACAGCAGTCGGCGCGGAGGTGCGCACCGCAGCCGCTGCGCCCTTGTCACGCCGCCCGCGCCGCCGGCCTGGCACCGCCGCAGTGCCTGCCTCCCGCTCTGCTGACTCCTGCTGTGTGCCCTCTGGCGTCTGTGCCGCCGGTGTGGCACGGCCGCAGTGCCCGCCTCCCGCTCTGCTGACCCCTGCTGTGCGCCCTCTGCCGCGAGCAGGGCGGAGCGGAGGTGGTGACGCTGCGGGCGGGCGTCGCCTGGGCCGACATCGGCGCTCTGTATGTCTGGTGCGCCCTGCAGCCTGCGCGCGCTGCCAGCGCGCCCCGGCACCTGCACGCTGCACGCCCCCAAGACAAGGAGCTAGTGCAGAAAGGGAGCTGCCGCAGACCTGTGTGCAGGCCGTTGGTCGTCCGCGCAGCTGCCTGAGTGCCGGGCGCGCGCGCGCAGGGACCCCGCAACACAGAGGAGCCTGGCGCGCGCGGAGCTGCCGCCGCGGGCCGTGGCGCAGGGCGCGCGCGCCGGCGCGGCGCAGCGGCGGCGCCTGCAGCAGCCGCCGGCCGGCGCCGGCGCGGACGCGCGCCCGGCGCGCACGGCCTCGACCTACAGCCGCGGCCTGCCCGCGGTGGGCGGCACCACCGACAGCGCCGAGAGCGTGGTGGATGCGCTGGTCGCGGCCGCGTTTGGGACGCCGGTCTCGACGCCGCCGTCGGCGCCGGCCGCCACGCCGCCGCCGACGCCGGCCGGCGGCGCCGCCGTGCCGCCGGTGTACCTGCCGGCCAACTGGTTCACCGGCGGCGCCGATGTGCCGGCGGCGGCGCCGACCCAGGCGCCTGCGGCGGCGCCGGCCGCCACGCCCGTGCAGGCGGCGGCGGCGCTCGCGCCCGCGCAAGCGGCGCCCGCTCCGGCACCTGCAGCAGAGGTGCCCGCGGCTGCACCTGCACAGGTGGCGGCGGCGCCCGTGCCCACGCCCGCGCCGGCGGCTCCCGCTCCGGCGCTGGCGGCTCCTGCTCCGGCGCCCGCGGCGGACGTGCCTGCGGCCGCACCCGCACAGGCGGCGACGGCGCCGGCTGCGGGGGCGCCTGTGTCGGCGCAGAGCGTGCCGGCCGCGCCGCCGCTGGAGGCGCCTGTTCAGGCCCAGGTGGTCGGCGCTGCCGTGCCGGCTGCGCCGGGGCCGCCGGTGCCAGCGCCCGAGGCAGCGCCCGCAGGCAGCGCCAGCGCCCCGGGCAGCCCGACGCCCGCGCCTGCGCTCGCTGCGGCGCCCACGGAGCCGCCGGCGGCCGCGCCGGCCGCGCCCGCAGGCGCGTCGGCCGCCGTTGCGCCGGCGGCGTCGAGCGCGGCGGCGCCCGCGCCGGCCGCAGCGCTCGCCGCGCTGGGCCCAACCGCGCTGCCGCGCGGCGCGGACGCCGCGCTGGCGGCGGCCGGCGCCTCCGACCTGGCTGCTGCGGCGGTGCGTTCGCTCTACGCCGGACCCGCCGCAGACTCGACGCCCAACGCGACCGCCGCGGTGCCCGACCCGGGCGCCGGCTTCCACGCGTTCACCGCCGCGCCGAACGCCGCGGCCGCGTCGGGCGGCCGCCGGCGCCTGCTGCAGGACCTGTTCGCGGACGTGGACGGCTCGCGCGGCGCCGGCAGCACGGCGGCCGCGGCGTCGGCCCCGGCGCGGCTCGCGCGCCCGCCGCCCGCGCCGATCGAGACGGCGGCGCCGGATGCGGGCCGCCAGCCCGCGCCCTTCACGCAGAGCGGCGACCCGGTGGCCAACCTGGTGCTGTCGCCGGCCGTGCGCGCGCAGCTGGGCCTGCCCGGCCTGCCGCCAGCGCCGGCCGCGGCGCCCTACCCCTGGTGGACGCAGCGCATCAACCGCGACCTGGGCCTCTTCCCGGCGCCGCCGCCCGCCGCGGCGGCGACGCCGCCGGCCGCCGCGCGGTCCGCGCCGCCCGCGCGGGCGCCCGCGCGCGCGGCGCCCGCGGCTGCGCCCAGCAGCGCGG
>JAABUU010002806.1_pt1 | contig 23852 bp, 19 predicted proteins | sample 5559301 | NCBI WGS metagenome assembly JAABUU01 (sample SAMN10711884, study PRJNA513360) | rock metagenome | isolation source: Antarctica rocks | place: Antarctica: Victoria Land, Richard Nunatak white | reverse complement strand
ATGAACTCCGAGAAGGACAGGTCGAACAGCTTCGCGAAGAAGCTCTTGTTCTGGGCGGTGCCGTACGGCGCCCCACCCGGACCGGCCGGAGCTCCGCCCCAGGGGGCGTTCGGCGGCGGCGGCGGCTGGTGCCACTGCTGCGTCGGCTGGCTGGACTGCGGCGGGGGACCGTAGGACGGGTTTCCACCGTAGCCCTGGCCGGGTGGCTGGCCGGGTGGCTGACCGGGTGGCTGACCGGGGTGCCGGCCCGCCGGACCGCTCTGCTGGCCGGGCTGCTGCGGGTGGTTCGGGTTCGGCGGGGAGGGCGTTGACATGGTTTCCCTCGGACGGTTGACGGTGGAGCGACGGATATGGCGTGCGGCCGAATAATAGCCTTGCGAGGGGTGTGCGGACAGGGACGTGGCCGCCGGCGCGGACGGTGCTGGCTGGTCGCCCGGGCTTCGTACGCGTTATCGCCAGGGTGCCCGGTCGGGTGCCGCACGACCTCAGGTGAGGGGGAGGGCCGTCCGTGGGCCGTCAGCGGTGATCGTCGGCCCCGGCTCGAAGCTGCGCGAGACGAGCTGGAAGGCGATGTCCTCCCCGGCGAGCGCCTCGCGCACCTTCTCGATGGCCAGGTCGACGGCCGAGGCGCCCTGCGGCATCCGCATCGAGTACTCGAAGGCCACCACCCCGAACACGGTGTTACCCGCCTCATCAGCCGTGGCCGTCATCCGCGTGTCGACCAGGCTGGAGTAGACCCAGGCCAGCCCCTCGCCGGGCAACGGACGGACCGGGTCCACGACGGCCGTGGCCTCCATGGCCCGGGTCAGGATCGGCGTCAACCGGTCCACGGGGGCGGCGATGACGAGTGTCCGGGAGAGCTTCTGCAGCTGTCTCGCGACCTGGCTCGACACCATCGCGGTCCCCGCCGAACGGGCGGAGTCACCCGCAGTGCGCGCCGCGTCCGCCGCACGGTGCAGGCCGTCCGTCGCCTCACTCCGACGCTGGAACAGCTCGCGCGGGTTCATCACGAGTCGGCGCGTGGCGGGCATCGCCAGCAGGACGACGACGACCAGGAGCAGGACGACGTAAACCTTGACCATCGCTGCCTCCCAATGAGTTGTGGCGGCGTCCCTGGGTGAGTGCTCGGGCGCTCAGGTTACACGCGACACTCGTAGGTCAGAAAGTTACAAGATGCGGGTTGGCCACGTCGGTGGTTGACTGGTCAGGCACCGTGCCAGGTTGTCCACTCCCTCCGGAGGCGTACCCATGACCCATCCATCCCCCCACGAGAAGGGCGCGACGCGGTGTCGTCGCGCTCGCCTCGACCGTATCGGTCCTCGGCGCGCTCGCGCTCGGGACCTCGCACGCCTCGGCGCAGCCGACGGACAGCGGCCCGTCGTCCCGCGCAGCCGCCTTCAACCGGGCGGCCCAGGAGTTCGGCGTCCCGCAGTCCGTCCTCGAGGCACTCTCCTACTCGCAGAGCCGGTGGGAGGCCCACGCCGGCGAGCACAACACCGACGGTGGCTACGGCCCGATGAACCTCCTCGACGGGACCCTCTTCGCCGCGGACCAGGCAGAAGCCAAGAACGGCACCGATGGGACCGCGGTCGGGACCGGGCCGAAGGCCGTCGACACGCTGGGTCAGGCGGCGAAGCTCCTCGGTGTGGACCGCGACGCGCTACGCAAGGACGCGGACGCCAACATCCGTGGTGGCGCCGCGCTGGTCGCTGCGAAGCAGAAGTCGCTCGGGCTGGCCGTCGGGGCCACCTCGGACCCCGGCCAGTGGTATGCGGCACGGGCCGACGCCAGCGGCTCCGCCGAGGAGACCGCAGCGGCCACCTTCGCCGACGACGCGTATGCCGTCCTGAGCGCCGGCGCGGCCCGCACCACCACCGACGGCAAGTCGGTCGCCCTGCCGCCCACCGCCGTCACGCCGCAGCGCCGGCAGCTGGCCAAGCTCAAGCTCCACAAGTCGAAGGACAACCCGAACGTCGAGTGCCCGTCGGGACTCGACTGCGAGTGGATCCCGGCGCCTTATCAGAAGACCGACGACAAGGGCGGCTACGGGAACCACGACGTCGCCGAGCGGGCACCCCGGCCGGCCCGACCGTCGACTACATCGTCGTGCACGACACCGAGGCGAGCTGGAAGACGACCCTCAAGCTGGTGCAGGACCCGAACTACGTGTCCTGGCACTACTCGATCCGCTCGTCCGACGGCCAGGTCGCCCAGCACGTGCCCACCAAGGACGTCGCCTACCAGGCGGGCAACTGGTACATGAACTTCCACTCGGTCGGTATCGAGCAGGAGGGCTTCGCCGCCGAAGGAGCGACGTGGTACAGCGAGTCGCTCTACCGCAGCTCGGCGCGGCTGGTGCGCTACCTGGCCAAGAAGTACGACATCCCCATGGATCGCGCCCACATCATCGGGCACGACCAGGTGCCCGGGATCGCCCCGGCATACGTCCGCGGCATGCACTGGGACCCGGGCCCGTACTGGGACTGGCAGCACTACTTCCAGCTCATGGGCGCACCGCTGTCGGCACGCCGAGGCGCTCCAAGCCAGGACATCGTCCGGATCCTTCCCGGGTTCGACGACAACCAGCAGGCAGTGACGAGCTGCACCACCGGTGGGGTCGCCTGTGCCCCGCAGGGGACCAACTTCGTCTACCTGCACAGCCAGCCCAGCGAGAGCTCGCCGCTCGTCCAGGACGTTGGCCTGCACCCGGACGGGAGTGCCAGCACCACGGGTGTATCCGCCATCGGCGCCCGCGCCAACGCCGGGGTCGAGTTCGCCGTCGCTGACCGCCAAGGCGACTGGACCGCCATCTGGTACCTCGGCCAGAAGGGGTGGTTCTACAACCCCGTCAAGAGCCCGACGGCGATCAACGTCGGCGGGTCCTACGTGCTGCCCAAGGCGGGCAAGACGTCGGTGCCAGTCTACGGCCGAGCCTACCCGGAGGCCGCCGCGTACACGGCATACCCCGGCGTCCCGGTCCAGTCCGTCCTGCCGCTGCAGTACTCGATCCTCGCGGGCCAGCGGGCCGTCCTCAGCGATGCAACGGTGAAGACGGACTACTACCGCGCGTCGACGTTCGACACGCCGCCGCCGGCGGACCACGTCGACATCGTCGGGCAGGACCGCTACTACCAGGTCTCGTTCGGGCACCGGATCGCCTTTGTCCGGGCGGCTGACGTGGACATCGTCAAGGCGGGGAAGAAGTAGCGCTTGACTGACAGCCCAGAGCGGTTGTCGTAGCAGGAGACTGACGGAGCCCGGGTGGCGGTACCCGGGCTCCGTCGGCTGTCCGGGACCGTGTCGACCTCGAGTGCCTCGGGCCGCTTGCCTTCCCTCGTTCAGCACCTCATCCGGTGCCGTTCCAGACATGCGTGCCTCCTTGGTCCACCCGTCGGACCGACCTGCTGACGGGCACCCATCCAGCAGCTCCAGTCGACGACCTTCCGGGCCGGCGGGCAAGCGTTCCGGAGAGGCTCTCGGTGGGCGCCCCGTGCGTCAGCCGCTGAAGGCCTGCAGGAAGGCCTTGACGAGCGGCGCTGCCGACTGTGACCCCGAGACGCCGTCCTCGACGTAGGCCACGACGGCGAGGTCGCCCCTCCCGGCCACCATCCACGCGTGGGTCCGCAGGGGCGTCTGCGTCCCGTACTCCGCCGTGCCGGTCTTGGCCAGCGTGACGCCGACGTCGGCCAGGACCCGGCCACTGCCCTCGCTGACGACGGCACCCATCATGGCCTGCAGCGCCTGGGCCTCGGCCGGCTGGAGCGGCTTGGGAGGAGTGGGAAAACCGGCGGCTGCAGGATTGTCCGTGAGGAGCTTGGAACGCACCACCGAGCCCTTCATGACGGACGCCACCACCGTGGCCATGTCCATGGGGGCGACCTCGATCCTGGCCTGGCCGATCATCGAGGCGGCGTGCTCTGTGCCCTGGCCCTGGTCCGGGACGGAGCCGAGAAAGGCGGGAAAGCCGAGGTCGAGGTCCACGCCGATACCCAGGGACGCCGCGGCGGAGGCGAGGTCGGCCTGGGACACCTTGTCGTTGTTGGAGAGGAAGGCGGTGTTGCAGGAGTTGGCGAACGCCGTCAGCAGCGGGATCTGCCCCAGCTTGTCGGCCGGGTAGTCGTTGTAGTTCTTGAACGTCCGCCCGTCGACGACGACGGTCGGGGTGCAGGAGACCACCGCGTCCGGTGTGAGGCCGGCTCGCAGCAGGGCCAGCGCCGAGACGATCTTGAACGTCGACCCCGGGGCGGCGTGGCCGGTCGTCGCCAACGGCTGCCCGTTCGCGGTGGGTCCGTTGGCCGCCGCGAGGATCTCACCCGTCGAGGGGCGGATCGCCACGAGCGCCGTGGGCGTGGTCGACGTCCCGACCGCCGAGTCGGCGGCGTCCTGGGCCTGGGGGTCGAGCGTGATGGTCAGGGGCTTGCCCTGGACCGGGTCACGGCTGAAGAGGTCACGCGCTGAGGGCTTGCCCGACGCGTCGGTGCCGACCGCCTGCACCTTCAGCCCCTCGGTGCCGCGCAGCTGGGCGTCGTAGCGCTGCTCGAGCCCCGAAAGCCCGACGACGTCTCCCGGGCGGATCTTGCCCGCCGACCCTTGGACGACCTCGCCGGTCGCCTCCCCCACCGCGCCGAGCAGTCCCCGGGCAAAGGTCGGTGACGGGCCGACGACCGACTTTCCGGGGATGCGGACACCTCCGGGGATGGCAGCGATGGCGTCCGCCCTGCTTGTGGCCAAGGGGTCGTCCGCGCGCAGCGTCCGGGCGATGACGAAGGCCTTGGCACCCGCCGAGGAGACCGCCTTGACGTATGCCGTGGGGTCGATCCCGAGGAGGGTCGCCAGCGCGGTGGCTGAGGAGGCCGCCTGCCCGGCGTTGACCCGGCCCTTGTCGATGCCGATCTGGAAGACCGCCCGCTCCGTCATCAACGGGGTGTTGCCAGCACCGACGATGTCAGCCCGCTTGGCCAGCGTAGGGGCGCGGGTCAGGCGCTCGGTGGCGGTGAGGCCGGGGGCCAGGAGAGCCGGTGACCAGGTCACGTGCCAGGTCTTGTCCGCGGCGAGGGTGAGGCCGGCGTCGGTGGAGTAGACCCAGTCCTTGTCGCTGTCGTCGACGTCCCAGGTGAAGGTCAGCGACGCGGTGGCCTTCTTGTCGTTGCCCTGCGTCTTCGCCACCTTCGCCACGGTGACCGTCCGCTTGACGTCCTTGAGGTCCCCGACGGCAGTCTTGACGAACGTGGTCGCGTCCGCCGGCGTCGCGCCGTCGAAGACCACCGTGGACAGGTCGCCCTGGGCCAGTCCGGCCGCCAGGCCGGCGGCAGCGGTGTTCGGCTCCGGGGGCTTTGGCGGGCTGACGACCGAGCAGCCGGCCAACGACATGCCCAAGAGGGTGGTGATCACGCCGAGGGCGTGGCCACGGCTCGGGTGGCGGCCGAGGTTCTCCGTGCTCAGGTGACCCATGGCACCATCCTCACAGACGACCGAAGGCGATGACGCCCAGCATCCGAAGGGATTGCTGGGCGTCATCGTGTGGTCAAGGCGCGGTCAGGGTCGCGCCGAGAGAACCGGCCTCACCGTGAGGTCACGGCGTCCCGAACCAGGTGAAGGCCCGGGCGACGAGATCGGCACGGTTGGCGGCGGTGCCGTAGGCCTCCACGGGGAAGGCCAGGAAGAACACCTTGTACCCGTTGGCCGCGACCGTCAGCGCGTCAGCCTTGCCGGCAGCGTCTGTGAACGCCGCCGTCCCGGGATCAATGGGCGTGGTCTGGTCCTCGTAGTTGGCCTTGAGGAGAGTGTGGTCCAGAGTCACGGCGGGCAGGCCGCTGGTCACGGGGTTTCCTGCCACGCCGGTCACCCTCGCGGTGGCCTTGTCGTTCTGGGTCTCGCTCCCGTCCCAGTTGACGTGCAGGTAGTTCTTCACGAACGGCGTCGTGCCGGCGGCCTGGTCGAGGATGTCCTGTCCGGACATCATCAACCGACCCCCGCCGTCGAGGAAGGCCTTGAGCTCCGTCTCATAGGGAGTGATCGGCGCCGGGTAGCTGTTGCCGGTCCACCACACGACGTTCTTGTGCGCCGTGAGGTAGGACTGGGGCAGCTCCGGGCGCGACTTGAGATCCCAGTAGCTGTACGGCTCCGCGCCCATCGCCGTCGTGTAGCTCGCTGCCACATCGGGCGCGTTGCCGTCCTCGTCGACGAGCAGCGTGGCCTTCACGACGGCGATCGTCGTCATGGTGGCCGTCGCGGACACGGCTGGGTCGGCGCTCGAGGTGGCCTTGAGCGTCGCTGTGTCCTCGGCGTTGTCCGCAGCCGTTCCCGGCACGGCGACCTTGACGCAGACGTCTCCCGTGGCGCCGGGGGCGATCGTGGGCGTCGTCGCAAGCGGCGTGGTGCAGCTCGCGTCGTACGCCTTGGCCGACCACGCGCTCGCCACGGAAAGCGCGTAGGAGTCGGTCTTGTATCCGATGTTGGTGAGGTGGACGGTGTAGCTGGCCACCTGACCCACCTTGGCCCCACCGGACTGCTCGGCCGGGGTCGCGGTCACCCCGTGGGCCGGGGCGATGGGCGTGCTGTGCGGGCTTCCCGTCGTGGCGACGCCGTCGGATGCCTGGACGTCGATGCCGTCGTTGATGATGGACTTCACCGACGAGGGCAGGTCGGCCGAGATCCGGACCGAGAAGTGCACCTGGAGCTGACCGCCGGCAGGCACGGTCAGACCGGACCACGTGACTTCGTTCTTCTTTGCGCGACCGCCCTGGTCGGCGGACACGAACGTCGTTTGCGCCGGCAGCGGGTCCCTGATCGTCACCTTGTTCGCGGCGGCGTTGCCGAGGTTTCTGACGGTGATCGTGTAGTCGATCGTGCTACCCGGACCGACCGGCGTGCCGGCGTCCGTCGTGGACACGACGAGCGCGGCGGACGCGTCACGGTTTGCCAGCGTGTATGCCGCGCGGCCGTGGGTGCCGGCAAGGAGGACGCCGTTGGTGGCGTCGTAGTCGAGCTGCCACGTGGCGACCTTCGGCATGCTGTCGCCGAGGCGCTTGTACTGCCGGCCGCCGTTGGTCGACACGAAGGTGCCGACGTCGCTGCCGACGTAGATCGTCCGCGAGTCGGAGGGGTCGATGACGACGGAGTTCACCGGCACGTCGGGCAGGTTGGCCGTCGCGTCCCGGAAGGTCTGGCCGCCGTCGGTCGTCGCGAAGACGTGGCCCCGGTTGGACGGGGTTGCGGCGCCGAAGCCACCGAAGGCAAGGTAGGCGACCCGCCAGTTCGACTTGTCGACGGCGATCTGGTTGACCGGCCGGTTAGGCAGGGCGTCCTTGCCGACCCTTGTCCAGGTCGGGTTGGCGGACGTGACGGCGTCGGGGCTGACGGAGACGATGGCGTCGTCGGTGCCGACCCAGACCCCGTCGCCGCCGTCGGCAACGCCGACCGCGGAGATGACGCAGCCCCGGGCGCCGTTGGGCGCGGCGCCGGTGCAGCCGCCCGTGAGGTCAGGGCTGACGGACTTCCACTGGACATCGCCGGCCGACGGGGCCTCCGCGTTGTTGGTCCGGTAGAGCCGGTAGGTGCCGAGGAACATCTGGTTGGTGTTCCCGCGGTTCTGCACCCACGGGACGTAGAACTCGGCCCGGTCTTTCGTGTCGACGCCGCCGTTGATGGACTCATTGCCAAAGAACGAGTTGGCCTTGGCCGGGTCATAGCGGTACGGGCTGATGCCGTAGTACGTGCCGAAGACCCACGCGGGAACCGACGGGTTGACGGTGTTCGGGGTCGTCTGGTCGACGATGACCTGACCGCCGTCACCGCTGGCCTGGTCGAACCACCTACTGTCGAAGGTCGACTTGCGCAGCGTGCCGTTGTCCTGCGTGCCGCCCCAGAACTGACCCGGGAGCTTCGGCACCGTTGCGATCGAGCTGAACATGCCGATGGCCAGGCCCGTGGAATGTGTCAGCTTCAACGTCTTCGGGTCCACCTGGCCGTTGAGGTTCTCCCACTCGGCGGTCTCGAGCTTCCCGCCAGTGTTGCGACCGCCGGTCGCTGACTGCCAGACGCCCCCGTCGTTGCCGATGGCAACGTGCGAGGGCTTGTTGGCCTGGAAGGCGAATGCGTGGAAGTCGGGGTGCAGGTCGTAGCCCAGGCTGAGCCAGTTCTGCCCGCCGTCGGTCGAGCGGTAGACGCCGCCGGACTGCGGGCTGTTGGCGTAGCCGTAGGAGCCCAGGGCGTAGACGATGTTGGGGTTCGACGGGTCGGGCCTGACGACGTTGTCGTAGAAACACTGCGTGCCGCAGTAGCCGGCCACGGAGTCCGGGCCCTTGGCGGGCGCTCCGGTGGCGTTGGCCCAGGTCGTGCCACCGTCGCCGCTCCTGAAGATCTGCGCCGGGTGGTACTTGTTGCCCGAGTCGACGTAGTCGAATCCGGTGTAGAGGGTCGGGGAGCTGGCGCCGGCCGGGTGCGAGATGCCGAGCGAGAACCGGGTGGCACCATCGGCGTAGTTCCCCTTCGGGAGGTCGCCCAGCGAGCTCGACCAGGTGCGGCCGCCGTCAGCCGACTTGTAGATGCCGTCGCCCTAGAACGACGCCCACAGGTTCTTCGGGTTCTGGGGGTCGATGACGAGGTCGGTGGCGCCGTGCAGCTCGTCGGTTGTGCCCTTGCGCAGGGTCCAGTTGGCGCCCCCGTCGGTCGACTCGTAGATGCCGTACGGCTGCGCGGTCGGTGAGGTCGTCCGGTGGTTTCCACCGCGGCCTCGCAGGGTCGCGGCATACACGTGGTCGGGGTTCGTCGGGTCGACGGCGAGGGCGGAGGTCGCCTGGCCGGTGAAGAGGTCGGAGACGTGGGTCCAGGTCACTCCGCCGTCGGCGCTGCGGTAGACACCGTCGCCGTAGTACGAGTCGCCGGCGAGGGCACCTTCACCGGTGCCCATGTAGACGATCCGGTCGTTGCTCGGAGCGAGGGCGAGAGCGCCCACCGCCTGCGTGTCGGCGTCCTTGGTCCGCGACGTCCACCTGCCGGCGGTCGCGTCATAGGTCCACACCCCGCCCTGGGCGGCGCCGAGCACCAACGTGCCGTCATTGCGGATGACGAGCGCACTGACGCGCCCACTCATGGCGGCGGAGGTGCCCGAGGTGCGCACCTGCTGGACGATGGGGTCCGGCCCCTGGCCGACCCACGTGCCGCCGCGCGCCTTGCCCTTGACCGTCTCGTTGGCGACGCCGGAGGCCTTCCTGCTTGCGTCAAGCCTCAGCCCGGCGGCCTGCTCCACGCTCAGCGGGTTGTCACCGGCCAGCAACCTGCTCGAGTAGTAGGCATCGCGCAGCTTGTCGAACCCTGCCTCCTCCGACCCGTCCTTGCGCTCACCCTTGGGCGTGAGCCTCGTCGGGGTGTCGTCGGTGCTCGAGCTCGAGCTGGCGGCTGCTGGGGCGACCGTCGGCAGATAGCCGACGCCGAAGGTGGCGATCACGAGCGGGATGACCGCAAGCCTGGACCGACGCATACTTCCTCCACAAAGGCGAGGGGTCCTGAGTGCCGGGTAGGCGGTTTCCCAGTGGCCCGTCGGAGACTCTGGCAAATGGGACGGGCTGATAGGAAGTGGACAGGCGATCGTGACCTGATTGTGATCCGGCTCATTGCGGTGTTTTCGCGGCGAACGGTGCCCACGATGAGGGGGTCGATCGGCTCCGACCGGCGGGGCAACGAAGGGATGTGCAGTGGCGGAGGCGAGAGGAGCGAGTGATGGTGTTTGCGGTGGTCTTGACGGCTGTCGGCTCAGCGATGAGCGGCGTGCCAGTCGCAACCGTCACCGGTGTCTCGGCGTCCTTGGGTCGCTTCTCGGGCTGTCGCTCGCGGTGTCCGGCTGCTCGGGGGCACCGTCTCCCTCGGAGGGTGCCTCGTCCGGGTCGACGGGATTCGCTTCGACCGGTCCTCCCGGATCCAGCGGTGCTGCCACGCCGACTTCTGCCACGACGACTTCTGCCACGTCGACTTCTGGCACGTCGACTTCTGGCACGTTGAGTCCCACCGATGATGTGCCCTCGATGCCAGGGTCGTCACCCCCCAGCACTGCCGGAGCCCCGTGCACCGCCCCGCCGAGCGCCAGCACCGGTCCGGCGGCCACGCTGGTCACCGTTGAGCTGATGTCCCCCTCGACTGCGTCGTCCGGGGCGAGCATCGCGCTCGTCGCCCGGCTCGTAGTCCGCTCGGACGGCCCGAGGATCATCCTCCAGCCGACGACCTCGGCCGTGGTCGTCCTCGACGGCACGACGGTGGTGGCGCGGGCAGTTGGGCTGGCGGGAGCCGCCGTCCCGCTGCAGCTGCGAGCGGGTGAGCGGCGCCCCGCCCAGACTGTGCCGGAACGCCTGGACCTCGTCGGGTGCGACGGGTCGCCCCTGCCGGCGGGACGCTACGCGGTCCGCGCCCTTGTGGGCTACGGAGGTGATCCCCTCAACGCCGGCTCGAGTGGTCAGCCAGGGGCCTTCGTCCTCGTCAGCGAGCCGCAGACCCTGGTTGTCAGCTGAACGGCGGGTCTCGGAGAACGCCGATACGGCGCCCGTGACGGTCCTGCCTGTTGACGCGGTGGCCGACGCGGTAAACCCACGGAGTCGGTCGGGTTCCCTGCCCGCCTGCGGCTGTCGTCGCCGGACATGCCGGTGGGCCCGCCGGCTGGCGGGGTGTGGGGCGGGGTCATGGTCGTTGTGGTGGGTCGGCGCTGCCGGGGTCGAAGTGGTCACCGGGTTCGCTGCGGGGGTCGTCAGCGGGGTCGGGGCCGCTGCCGGGGCCGCTGCCGCTGCCGTTGTCGTCACCGGGGTCGAAGTGGTCACCGGGACCGCTGCCGCTGCCGGGTTCGTTAGGGGGGTCGGGTCGGTGTCGGGTCAGTTCGCTGAGGTAGCTGTCGTAGGAGCCGGGGGTGAGGTCCCAGGTGACGTTGCCGTCGTGGACGCGTCCAGCGAGGCGGTGCCGGTGGACCCAGGTGTGGTGGTAGCCGCACAGCAGGGCGGCGTGTGCCAGGTCGGTGGGTCCGCCGTCGGCGAAGTGCCACAGGTGGTGCGCGTCGCACCACTGGGCGGGCATCGAGCAGCCGGGGATGGTGCAGGCGCGGTCGCGCAGCCACAGCGCCTTGGCCTGGGCGGGGGTGAACCAGCGTGATTCGCGGCCGAGGTCGAGGACCTGCCCGTCGGTGCCCAGGACGGCCGGGATGATCCCGGCGTCGCAGGCCAGGCGGCGGATGGCGGCCGGGCCCAGGAGGGTCCCGGCGTCGGAGGAGGCGATGGTGGTGCCGGCGCCGAGCTCGGCGAGCAGGTCCTGCCAGCCGATGGTGACCAAGAGGGTGGCCTTGGCCGCGGTGGGCAGGCTGCCGGGGCAGGACACGGCCCGGCGGACCAGCTCGATCAGGGCCTGCCCGCGTCGTTGCGCGGCCGGGCGCAGGTCGGGGACCCCGTCGGCGGGCCGCGGCGCGGACAGGGGTCCGAGGGCCGCCTCCAGGACCGTCTTGGCCTCCACGTCCAGGCGCAGCGTGTAGTCGAACAGGCCGTCCCCGCCATGCATCGGCTGGGACAGCGCGACCAGGACCTTGGCGCGCTCCTGGTCGCGGTCGAGCTCTCCGGCCTGGCCGTAGCGGGCCAGCAGCGCCGGGCGCAGCCTGCGGACCGCACGCGGTCCGTCCTCGGCGGCCAGGCTCAGCAGGGCCTGCCACACGCTGGGGACCGCTTCCGGGGTGAGCCGGTGGCGGATCCGGTCCATCTCCTCGACACAGACGGCGGCGGCGCGCACCGGGACCCGGCCCGAGAGGAGGGCCTCGCGCAGCTGGGCGTGCCGTTGCTGCGTCGCGGCCCTCGTCACCGCGAGCAGCTGCCCGGCGCCGCCGGCCCGCAACGACGGCGCCCACTCCAGGATCCAGCCGGTGTGGGCCCGGGCCATCGTCTTGGTGGTCTCACCTCGCTCGATGGCCTCGGCCAGGACCGCGACCCGGGCTGCCTCGACGGCCCGGCCGAGGTCGTCGAGCTGGCGGAACAGCGGGCCCAGCTGCTCGCTGCCGCCCTGCCACAGGACCGCATCGATCCCGGCCAGCGCCGAGACCGCCGCCGCGACGTCGTCGCGGCGCTCCGACAGCTGCTGCACCTGCTCCATACCGCAAACCTAGACGCGAGCACCGACAGCCCCCGAAAGCCTGACCCTCGCGAACAGCACTGTCCACAAACCCTGTTCGCCCAGTCCCACCATCCACAGGGCCCAACATCAGGCTTGACATCGAAGCTCGGACACCGAACACGACTCGCCGGCCGGCATACCTCATGCCTCGGTATGCCGTTGGCCCACGCCGGGCGACCTGGTGGCAGCACTGTGGTCGGCAACGGATACGGGGAGAAGGCTCACGCCGACCACCCTCCGCCTCACCCGCTGACGTGGCCGCCGATGTCGAACCACCGTCCGCCCCAGGCCCGCTCAGAGGATGCGGCGGCCCATGGCCCAGGCGGTCAGCTCGTGTCGCGAAGAGAGCTGCAGCTTGCGCAGCACCGATGACATGTGGGTCTCCACGGTCTTGACCGAGATGAACAGCTCCCTGGCAACCTCCTTGTACTGGTAGCCGCGGGCGATGAGCCGCATGACCTCCCGCTCCCGGGCGGACAGCCGGTCGAGCTCCTCGTCGACCTCGGCGAGCTCACCGGCAGCCGCCCCGAACGCGTCGAGGACGAAGCCGGCCAACCGCGGGCTGAACACCGCATCGCCGCCGGCGACCCGGCGGATCGCCGTCATGAGGTCGTTGCCGCTGATGGTCTTCGTCACGTAGCCGCGGGCCCCGGCCCGGATGACCGCGATGACGTCCTCGGCGGCATCCGAGACCGAGAGGGCGAGGAAACGCACCGGCTGGCCGGCCTCGGTCTCGACGCCCCGGCACCCGCTGATGACGTCGACTCCACCGTTGCCGTTGCCCCCGGGAAGGTGGACGTCGAGCAGCACGACATGAGGCTTCGACGCCTTGATAACGGACACCGCCGTGTCGACGTCGGGCGCCTCGCCGACCACCTCGGTCACGGCCGGATCGAGCTCGGTCTTGACGCCGGACCGGAACATCCGGTGGTCGTCGACGAGGACCAGACGGATCGGGCTCATGCCGGCTCTCCTTCGGTGGGGACGGTTGGGGTGGCTTGCGTTCCGGCGTTTCTCGAAGGCGTTGGCAACTCAGCACCGAAGATCATGCGTGCGGCACCCTCGCCCGCCGGCTCGGATCCCCCGGGCAGCGGCGGCAGGCTCAGCTCGACCTCGGTGCCGTGCTCGAGGCGGCGGATCTTCGCCGAACCACCGTGGCGCGACATCCGTCCGAGAATGGACTCCCGCACGCCGAGGCGGTCACCGTCGATGTCGCCGAGGTCGAAGCCTGTCCCGTGGTCGCGGACGAACGCCTCGACGCCGTGCGGCCCGACCTCGACGTAGGTCGACACCGGCGCCGAGCCGTGGCGGACCGCGTTGAGCATCGCCTCGCGAGCCGCCTTGACGAGCGCGACACCACCTTGGTCGAGCGGTCGGTCGCCGGTGACCACGACCTCGATCGCCATTCCGTGGTCGTCCTCGACCTCGTGGGCCGCCGTCTCGACCGCGCTCGCGAGGCTGTCCCTGGAGGTGTGCTGGCCGGCATACAACCACGCCCTGAGCTCCCGCTCCTGCAGCCGGGCGAGCCGGATGACCGTGGCCGGGTCGTCGGCTCTCCGCTGGATCAGCGCGAGCGTCTGCAGGACGGAGTCGTGCAGGTGCGCCGCGATGTCGGCTCGCTCGGTCGCCCTGATCCGCTGCGTCTGCTCGTGCTGCAGTCCGTGCCACATGCGCACGACCCACGGCGCGGCGATGACGGCCGCGCCGACGAGCACGGCGAAGGCCGCCAGCGCGCTGCTCCAGACGGCGTCGAAACCCTGTCCCTGGGTGGCGAGCGCGATGACGCCGACCATGGTCAGCGCGACACCGACGACGGGCCGGGCGGCGGAGAGCACCTTCCCGCGACGGGTGCGGCGGCTCCACCGACCACGACCGGTGTCGTCGAGCTGGGACCAGGCGAGGAACGCACCGGCGGCGACCGCCACTATCGGGACGACGAAGCCGAGATGGCGACCGACCTGGCCGAGCGGGCCACCCAAGCCGAGGCCGAGGACGAGCACGGCGCCCCCGATGAGAAGGAACACCTGGTTGCGGTGCAGCTCCCGCTTCGGCGCAAGAGTCGAGGCCGGCCCGCTTGGTGCGGTGGTGTTGGGACGGGTCATCGCCCAGAAGAAGCCGTAGACGAACAGGCCGGGCCCGGCCACGGTGGCGATGACGGCGATGACCCGGATCAGCCCGGAGGGAAGTCCCAGGTGCTCTGCGATGCCGCCGCACACCCCAGCGACGTGGCGATCGCTGGTGGAGCGGTAGAGCCGCGGCGGCTCCGGGGCGCTAGGGGACTCGGACACGATCTCATCCTTGCCCACGATCGGGCCTACGACGCCTCCCTTCGGGGTCCGTTCAGGGTTTCGTCAGGGTCGACCCTCATGGCCGGCCGGCCCGCGCACCACGACGATGGACCCATGACCGGGCACCCGCAGGAGCAGCGACGCCACGGACTCGACGGCTTCTTCGGCTGGGTCCGTGGCCTCGGCCTCCAGCGCAACACGGACGACAAGTGGGTGGCTGGCGTCTGCTCCGGCGCTGCGGGCCGCCTCGGTGTCGACCCGGTCCTCGTGCGCGGCGTCCTGCTCCTGCTCATCCTCTTCGGCGGCTTCGGGCTGACGCTCTACCTCCTCGCCTGGGCCCTGCTACCCAACCGCTCTTGCCACATCGTCGCGGAGGGCGGCATCCGCCACGGCGAGGGTTGGGGCATCGCGCTGCTCACCGTGATCGGCATCGTCATCGTCATCGACCTTGCCGACCGGTGGTGGATCTGGACCATCCTCCTGCCGACGGCCGCGCTCGTCGGATGGCTCGTCACCTCGTCGAGCGAGGGCAGAGTTTCGGAGCCGATGGGCAAGGGGACCGGGTATGCCGGGTGGTCGCCGGCCGCTGCCTCCGGCTTTCCCTCCTCCGGCGCCGCTCCCACCGGCGGGGCCCCCACCGCCCCGGCGGCACCGTATGGGATGGGCCCGGCTCCAACCGCCCCGGCGGCACCGTATGGGATGGGCCCCGGACGGACCGGCACCATCACACCGCCGGCGCCCCGCCTCATCCAGAAGCGCCGCCTCCGGGCGGGTTTCCTGGGGCTGCTGCTCACCGTCGGGCTGGCCCTCGCGGGCTTCGCAGCGGGCAGCCAGGCCGCCTCGCGGCTCTCCCTGACCGCCGCACCGCCAGTCCTCGGTCTCGGAGCCGCCCTCGCCGCAGCGGGGCTGGCCCTCGTCGTCATCGGTCTGCTCGGCCGGAGCGCGGGTCTCGCCGGCTTCCTCGCGACGGCGCTCGCCGTCGTGGCGGTGCTCGGCACGGTCTCATCGCCTGAGCTCGTCAGAGGTGGCATGGGCGACCGGCACTGGTCGCTGACCCAGAGCACGGCCGCCTCCTCCTTCCACCTGGGAATGGGGGAGGCAACCCTCGACCTGGCCGGGGCCGGCAACGGCTCCACCGTCGAGGCATCCGTCGGCATGGGTGAGCTCATCATCAAGGTCCCTGCCGCCGCCGGCGTCACGGTGAACCCGAGGCTCAACGCCGGTGACATCACGGTGAAGCGGGCGGACGGGACTCAGCAGAAGTACCACTCGGACGAGCTGCCCGCCGCCCTGCAGGTCGGCTCCGGAACGACGACGACCACCGTCAACGCCCGGGTCGGCATGGGCACCATCACCATCGAGGAGGGCTGACATGAGCGACCCGACCCCGCAGGACGCCCCTCGGGCGCCGGCGGCTCCTGACCCCGGGACCGTCCCCACCGGGCCTGTCGCCCGACCTGCCCCGACAGGATCTATGTGGACGCCACCACCAGCCGCGTCGGGCGCACCCCCGCCGCTGCCCGAGGTGCGCTACCTCCCGCGCCCAACCGGTCCGAACTGGGGCCTCGTCCTCATGGGGCTCGCGCTCATCGTCGTCGCCGTCGCGGTGGTGGCCAACCAGGTCTCCGGCTTCCAGGTCACCCAGCTCGCCGACACGGGTCCGGGCGTCCTCGTCGGGATCGGCCTGACCTGTGCGCTGGTCGGAGTCGTCGGGATGCTGCGGCGCCGGCGTCACTGATCGACGTCGAGCAGCGACACCACGATGTCGCGCCACCCCGGGGTGAGCTCGAGACCCGGGACGTCCGACGCCGTCACCCAGGCGGATGCGGCGGTCGTGCCGTCCGCGTCGAGCACGATGGGCTCGCTCGGCTCGGAGCAGGTGGCGCGGTAGATGATCCGGACCGCATGGAAGTCCTCGAGCCGTCCGTAGGGCGCCCTGCCGATCCAGTGCCGGGTGCTGATCCTCGCCAGGCCGCCCACCTCGACCCGTTGCGAGCTCTCCTCCCAGACCTCGCGGTGCAGCGCCTCCTCGGGCAGCTCGCCGGGGTCGACCCCACCGCCGCACAGACCCCATGAGCCGGGCGCATTCGTCCGAGCCGACGCCTGGCTGAGCAGGACTCCCCGGGAGCTGTGCACCACGGCATACGCAGCAAGGCGCTGGTAGGCGACCGGTACCTCCCCCGGCACTCGGACCAGGCGTGCGTCGACCTCAGGCCCGTCCGCCTCGGGCGGAGGTATGCCGTCCACTCGCCGCCCGCGGTAGGCCAGGCGCAGCTGGTGTGGATCGGCCTGTGCCACAACGCTGTCCGCGGCAACGGGTTCGAAACCGCGCGAGCGCAGGCCGAACTCGGGATCCTCACCGTGTGCCAGGCGGAAGCTGACCACCTCGTCGTCGGGCGACCCATCGTCGACGCCGACGACCCACAGCGCCGCCTGCTCGACCACGTCGTGCCCGTCGCTCACCGGGGCGCCATCGCGCCGATGGCCCGTTCGTACTCCGCCTCGGCCGCAGCCGCCACGCTCACCCAGTCCTGCGCCGGACGGTGAGCCAGGTTGTGAGCGGTCATCGCCGCGCGCTGCTGCGGCTGCGAGACCAGCCGGGCCAGCGCCTGCGCCATCTCCTCGTCGTCCCGCGCGAGGTATCCGTTGACGCCGTCCGTGACGAACTCGCTGATGCCAGAACCCTGCCGGCCGAGAACGGGAAGCCCCGTCGTCCGCGCCTCGAGGGCCGCGATGCCGAACGACTCGAGCTCGCCCGGCGAGATGTAGACGTCTGCAGCGGCATAGCGGGACCGGAGCTCCTGGCGGGTGACCCGTCCCGGGAGGCTGACCCAGCCGGCCATCCCGTGGTCGACGACGAACCGCTCGGCCTTCGCCCGGTCCGGGCCCTCTCCGAGGATCTCGAGCTGCATCGGGACCTCGGCGGAGACGAGGTCCCGAGCGCGGCGGACCACCTTGAGCAGCGGCAGCGGGCGCTTGCGGGCCGCCAGCCGCATCGCGGTCACGATGCGCACCGTCCCGTCTGCCGGTGTACGGCGCGCAGGACGCCAGGCGTTGACGTCGATCCCGTTGGGCAGGACGGCGACCTGCGCCGAGCGGCCGAGGATGCGGCGCAGCGGGGCGGCCGCGACACCCGAGACGGCGCTCATCGCCATCCCCCGCCCGGCCCAGCGCCGGACGACTCCCAGGGCGCGGACCACGGGCGCGAACCGGTCCAGCATGCAGTGCCACGTCATCGCGGTGGGCAGGCCCGACCGCATCGTGAGGAAGGCGCTGTCCACGGCGAACGGGCTGACCACACCCATGTGGACGTGGGCGACGTCGAAGCCCTCCAGCCGACCGCGCATCGTCAACGGAGCCAACGGGTTCACCGGGACGTCCCCGGGCAGCCGCAGGGCCATCCGGTGGACCGTGATGCCGTCGACCACCTCTGTGGCGCCGTGCCGCTCGCCATGGTCGCCCGCCGTCGCGGTGAACACCTGCACCTCGTGCCCGCGCTCGACGAGGCGCGCCGCAAGGTCGTGCACCTGCACCTCGATGCCCCCCAGACGCGGAAGGTAGCAGTCCGACAGCAGGGCGACCTTCACGCGCCCGAGCATGTCATGCGTCAAGATGGAGGCCACATGGGACACACACTGCTCGCCTTCCACGCCCATCCGGACGACGAGGCGCTCCTGACGTCAGGGACGATGGCGCGCGCGACGGCCGAGGGGCACCGGGTCGTCCTCGTCGTTGCGACCGACGGTGAGCTGGGCCTCGCCTCAGCCGAGTTCGTCGCCGGTGGCACCCTCGGCGAGAGGCGGATGGCCGAGCTGCGGGAGAGCGCCGCGGCCCTGGGCGTCGCCCGCGTCGAGCACCTCGGCTATGCCGACAGCGGGCTCGGCCCACAGACCCCGCCCGATCCTCCCGGTCGCGTCCGCTTCGTCCGGGCCGAGGTGGAAGAGGCCGCCGAGCGGTTGGCGACGATCCTGCGCGAGGAGCAGGTCGACGTGCTGCTGAGCTATGACGCCAAGGGCGGGTACGGCCACCGCGACCACGTCAAGGTGCACCACGTGGGTGCCCGTGCGGCCCAGCTCGCGGGCACCCCCAAGGTTCTGGAGGCCACGGTCCCCCGGGACACGATCGTGCGGGCCATCGCGGTGGCGGCGCGGATCTACCGCTTCCCGCCGGAGTTCGACCCGGCGTCCTTCGCGCGGGCGTTCAGCCCCCGGTCGGCCATCACGCACCGGGTCAACGTCCGTCGGTATGCCGCTCAGAAGCGGGCCTCGATGAGGGCGCACGCCTCCCAGTCGTCCGAGGACGGCGGCGCCGACCGCACCCTCGCAGCGTTTCTGCGGATCCCGCGTCCCCTCTACGACGTCGTCTTCGGACGCGAGTGGTTCGTCGACCCGGCGCGGACACCCATGCTGCGGATCTCCCGCAACGTCTTCGACGACTGAGGGTTGCGGATCATGGCGAAGCACCAGCGCCACCTGGCGCGGCGAAGACGGGTCAAACAGCTGACCCACGTGCTCGTCGGGCTCGGGCTGGCCGGTGGGCTGCTCGGCTGGGCGCTTCCCCACTTCGCCCACACGACATGGGCTGCAGTCTGGCAGGTCCTGAGGGAGATTCCGCCGACCACGGCGCTCGGCCTCATGCTCATCATGGTGGCCGGGCTGTGGCTCTACACGTTCACCCTCACCGGGTCGCTGCCCCGGCTGGGCCATCTCCAGGCGCTCATCGTCAACGTCTCCGGGTCCGGAGTGGCCAACATCCTGCCCGGCGGTGGAGCGGTCGGGGTGGCCGCGACCTACAAGCAGCTGCGGTCCTGGGGGTTCTCCCGCAAGGAGGTCTCCACCTCGATCATCGTCAGCGGCGTCTGGAACCTGATGGCGCGGCTTCTCCTGCCGATCATCGGCATCCTCGCCATGCTCTTCGGCGCCGGCCAGCTGAACCCCGCCGTCATGCGCGCCGCCACAGCCGGCGCCGTCGGCGGGATCCTCGTCCTCGGCGTCTTCATCTCGGTGCTGTCCTCTGAGCAGATGGCGCACCGGGTCGGCCGACTGCTCGAGGCCGTCGTGCGCCCGTTCCGGCGTGGCAGGGACGAGGACGTCGGCTTGTCCCGGCACGTCATCGAGCAGCGCGCTCAGACGATCTCCGTGGTGCGCAGCGGATGGCTCGCGCTGTCCTTCGGGCTGCTCGGCTTCTTCGGCATGAACTACCTGCTCTTCTGGTTCTGCCTCAACACCGTGGGCGTCCAGCTGCCCTTCGCCTACATGTTCTTCGCGTTCGCCCTGAGCCGGCTGCTGACGAGCGTCGGGGTGACGCCGGGCGGCGTGGGGATCTCGGAGACCGGCGTGGCCGCCCTGCTCGTCGGCTGGGGAGCGATGCCCGCGCAGGCGACGGCCGGCGTCGTCCTCTACTCCCTCTACGTCCACTTCTTCGAGGTCCCGCTGGGCGCCCTCGGCTGGCTCGCCTGGTTGGTCAGCCTGAAGAAGGCCTCCGCGGACCCGATGGCCGCTCAGCGCGCCGCCGGGCAGGTCAGCTGACCCCACGGCACGCCGTAACGTGCGGCACCCCGGCGGCCATGGCAACCCGGCTGCCGGACGAAGCTGCACGGCATACCAAGGGTCAGCAGCCGACGAGCAGCAAACATAAACGAGGGTGGTTGCGCGACACGAGACGCCGAGCCCTCCCCGCGCAGGTCAGGCCGTGACGACCCGGCGCACCTGTCGGCTGCGCGCCTGGTCGGCCACCGAGTCATCGAGGTCGACGGCCTCGAACGGCCGGCCCGTCGCGCGCTCGGCGGCCCGGGCGATGAGGTGGTCGGCCAGCCGCGGGTTGGCCGGGAGGATCGGTCCGTGCAGGTAGGACCCGATGACGTTGCCGGACACTGCGCCTTCGGTGCCATCCTGCCCGTTGTTGCCCTGACCAGCCCTGACCCGACCGAACGCGGCCTGACCGGCGGCGAGCAGCGTTGAGCCGGAATGGTTCTCGAAGCCGACGACCTCGCCGAAGTCCGTGTCGAGGACGATGCCGCCGATCATCCGCTTCTCGTTGCCGCGGGTCGTGACATCGAGGATGCCGAGCCCCGGCAGCGCCTCGCCCTGCACCGTGATGAAGGTGTTGCCGAACAGCTGGTACATCCCGCAGATCATGATCATCGGCGTCCCGTCGGACGCCAGCCCCCGCAGGCGGTCGGCGATCACCGTCAGGTCGTCCTCGACCCGGGTCTGGCCCGAGTCCTGTCCGCCGCCGCCCATGAAGAGGTGCGGGTCGTCGGGGAGCGTCGAACCGGGATGGTGAGCATGCACCGCGACCTCGTAGCCGTGCCGCCGGATCCGCGAGGCGAGGCAGCGGGTGTTGCCCAGGTCCCCGTAGATCGACATCTCGCGCGGGTACAGGTGCACGAGGTTGACCAGGCCCTTCCTCGTCATGCCGTCTCCTCCCCGAAGGCCGCCAGTCCGTACCTCGCCGCGAGCAGGCGGCGCAGTCCCATCATGGCCGTGTAGGTGCAGAAGATCCGTCGCGGCTGGCGCGGGTATGCCGTGAGAAGGGTCCCGAGGGCCTCCTCGAGGTCGGGGACGATGCCCTCCACCCGCACCTCGTCGTAGTCCAGCCGCAGCGCCATGTCGTAGGCCCGGACCCCGGACGTCAGCGCCACGCCCTGGGTGCGCAGCGACTCGAAGGCGACGTCGTAGAGCCACGAGACGTCCTGCCCGTCGGCGTAGTCGTCGTTGATGGCGATCATCGTCGTCACCGGTTCGCTCCCGTAGGTGCCGAGGGCGACGGTGAAGCCCGCCGGGTTCTTGACCAGGACGAGCTCGAGCGGATGACCGTCGGCATCGATCACCTCGCCGCGGCCGAAGGGCGGCGTCATCGTCCGCAGCGCCTTGAGGGCGGCACCCTCGGCGAAGGCGTCGGCGAGCAGCATCCGGGCCGTCGTCGTCGCGGCCGTGGCATTGATCATCGCGGCCAGTCCGCGCTGCTTCAGCTCGACCGGGCCGAGGCTCTCCTCGCCGAACCCCATCGAGAAGCTGCGCTCGTCGTGGGGGTGGAGGAGGCCGTCCACCGGTGTGGGACGTGGCGCGGCGAAGCCGTCGTCGAAGCGGACGTCGGCCTCGTGCAGCGGTGGCAGGCCGTCGGCCACCGCCGGGTCGACCCCGAAGTAGTGCACGGCAACGCCGCCGGCGAGCTGTGGGCGGATGCGGGCGACGAAGGAGTCGTCCCGGTTGAGCACCACACCGGTCGTCGTCTGCGTGGCCAGTGACGCGAGCAGCCTTGCCGTGGTGTCGATCTCGGCAAACCGGTCGAGCTGGTCCCGGGCGACGTTCAGCAGCAGGGCGTGGGTCGGCCTGACCACCTTGGCGAACTGCAGCGCGTGCCACTCGTCGAGCTCGAGGATGGCGACGTCGGCCTCGATCCGCCCCGACAGGGGCAGCTCGCCGAGCATCGAGGAGATGACGCCGCGGGTGAAGTTGCTCCCCGTCGGGTTCGTGAACACCCGCTTGCCGTGCGCCCGCATCAGCGCGGCGAGCATCTTCGTCGTCGTGGTCTTGCCGTTGGTGCCGGTGACGACGACGATGCCGTCGGTGACCCCGCTCAGGGCGTGGGCGAGGAAGTCAGGGTCGAGCCGCTCGACGACCAGGCCGGGCATCGCCGAGCCCCCGCCACCACGGACCCGGGCAGCGGCCCGGGCCGCCTTGCCCGCCAGCACCGCGGCCGTCGTCCTCAGCACGGGACAACCCTACGGTGCAGCGGGGCGAGGCCGGGAACCCACTGCCCTATCGTGGGCGCCATGAGCGAGCACGCAGGGGCGCCGTACCAGGGGCAGGCGCCTCCCACTGGCTTCGTCCGGCTCCACCTCCAGGGGTCGAAGCTGACGAGCAGCATGATGACGCCGACCGTCAGGATCAACGGAGCACTTGTCCAGGCCGGCTACGGCGAGAACCTCCTTCCTGTCTGGGCCGGCACGAACACCATTGCCGCCCAGGGAGAGTGGATGTGGAGCTACGGCAAGGCCGCGCTGACGGTCGACGTCGCGCCGGGCCAGGTCGTCGACGTCTGGTATGCCGCGCCGGCGCTGACCTTCATCGACGGGTCGATGGGCTTCTCCCGGCAGAAGCACCGGGGTCGCACCGCCGTCTACTCCGTGCTCGGCGTCCTCGTGGCGCTCGCAGTGGCCGTCATCATCTTCGCCGCGATGGGCGGCTGACCCGGCATACCTGGCGGGAGGTCAGGGCGTTCGGGGCGTTGCGGACACCCCCTTGCACATCGATTAGTAGGCGCGCATACTAAATTGCATGATCGAACTTGGCCACGGACAGGCAACCTCCACTGCTCCGCCCAACGCGTACTTCGCCCGGTGGATCTCGCACGACACGTGGCGGGAGTGGTCTCCTGACACCGAGTGGGTGCGCCTGGAGGGTCCGGCTGAGGTCGGCACCCGCGGCGTGCTGAAGCCGAAGGGTGCCCCGAGGGCCAAGTTCGTCATCAGCGCCTGCACTCCGGGCCGGGAGTACACCGACACGACGTTGCTTCCGGGAGCGCGTCTGGTGTTCCAGCACACGGTGGAACCGGCCGCCAAGGGCTCGAAGCTGCGGGTGCACATCATGATGGACGGGCCGTTGGCCTTCGTGTGGTCGAGGGTCATGGGATCCGGATTCCGTGAGACGGCACAGGGGGATCTCGATCGACTCGTCCGCATTGTGGAGCAGCAGCCATGAGTCATCGTGGAGCAGCCGTGAGCCATCGTGGAGCAGCCGTGAGTCACTGGCTGGGCGTGGTTTCGGCCGAGCACGTCCGCCGCGGGGTCGGTCTCGGGATCGCCCAGATCGGCCACGGCAAACGCGCCGGCCTTGCACGGATGGCCGCAGGTGACACGCTTGTCTACTACTCCCCCGTTGAGCGGCTGGGTGACCGGACACCGCTGCGGCAGTTCACCGCGAACGGCACCATCGTGGACGACGTGATCTGGCAGGCGGACGAGGAAGGCTTCAAGCCGTTCCGCCGGAGCGTGCGCTGGGAGGACGCTCGGCCGGTCCCGCTCGCGGAGGTCAAGGCGCGGCTGGAGCTCACTGCCGCGCCGAACTGGGGATACCAGCTTCGCCGCGGACTGGTTGCACTGACCGCGCACGACGCAGCGGTCCTGCGGGAGGCCATGCTGCGACTGGTGGCTGGGTGAACGACGGGCTGGAGACCGAGTTCGCCGACGCCGCCGACAGTCCGGGCCTCTTGCTCTGGCGCGTGACGAACGCCTGGCAGGCGGCACAGCGAGCAGCGCTGCACACCTTCGACCTCACCCATGTCCAGTTCGTGCTCCTCGCCTCGCTCACCTTTCTCGGTGGAACGTACGACGCCGCTGCGATGGGGCTGGACTCCGACGGCGGCCCCGTCACCCAACGCGACCGGGCCAACGACGGCGGCCCCGTCACCCAACGCGACCTGGCCACC
>JAABUU010002805.1_pt1 | contig 23855 bp, 37 predicted proteins | sample 5559301 | NCBI WGS metagenome assembly JAABUU01 (sample SAMN10711884, study PRJNA513360) | rock metagenome | isolation source: Antarctica rocks | place: Antarctica: Victoria Land, Richard Nunatak white | reverse complement strand
TGACGTCCTCGCCGACCTCCCCATTGCCCCGGGTGGCGCCCCGCTCCAGACGCCCATGACGGTAGAGCAGGGAGATGGCCAGGCCGTCGATCTTGGGCTCGGCCACGAAGTCAAAGGCGGGGTCCTCGATACCTTCACGGGCCAGGTGGCCGCGCATCCGCGCCACCCAGGCGCGCAGTTGGGCCTCTGAGCGCACGTTGGCCAACGACAGCATCGGCAGGAGGTGTGCGACCTTCTCCAGCCGGGAGACGGGCTCGCCTCCCACCCGCTGGGTCGGTGAAGCAGAGCTCTCAAGCGTCGGATGGGCCGTCTCCAGGGCGCGCAGCTCGTCCAGCAGCGCGTCGTAGGCGTCGTCGCCGATCTCGGGATCGTCGAGAACGTAGTAGCGGTGGGCGTGATGATGCAGCAGCTCGCGCAGCTCGGCAGCCCGGCGCCGGGCCGCCGCGGGGACGACGGGCTCGGTGCTCACCCCAGCTCGCCGGCCACCGGGGCGAGCAGCCGGCTGAGATCCTGGCGCGTCAGGGCGTCAATGCCGGGCAGGTCGGTGAGATCGAAATGAATGGGGGTGACCGCGATGAGCCCCGCCGCCACCGCGGCCAGGTCGGTGCCCGGCTCGTCGTGAAAGCCCGGGTCGGCCCCGTAGATCCAGTAGCGCCGGCGTCCGTCGCGCTCGTCGTCCAGGCGCAGCTCGTCGCGGTAGATGCGCTTGCCCAGTCGGGTGACCTGCACGCCGGTGGGCCGGCCCGCGGGGACGTTTACGTTGAGCAGGGTTCCGGGCGGCATGGGGACCTCCTCGGTCTCTGCCACCACCCGGGCGGTGAAGTCGGCCGCCGCCGTAAAGTCAAAGCTCGTGCCCAGGCGGAAGTCCATCTCCCGCGATTGAGACTGCTGGGAGACCGCGATCCCGGGCAGCCCGAGGACGATCGCCTCCAGCGCCGCCGCCACCGTGCCGGAGTAGGTGATGTCATCGCCCAGGTTGGCGCCGTGGTTGATGCCCGAGACCACCAGGTCGGCCTCGAAGCCCTCGATGAGCCCCAGCCGGCCAAAGCGCACGCAGTCCACCGGGGTGCCGTCGGTGGCATAGCCCACCGTGCCGTCGCCGAAGTCCACCTCGGTCACCCACAGGGGTCGGCGAGTGGTGATCGAGCGCGCGGTGGCCGATCGGTTTGAGTCGGGGGCGATCACCGCCAGCTCCAGGCCCTTGACCTCGAGCAGGGCCCGGCGCAGGGCCTGCAGGCCCTGCGCTTCGATGCCGTCGTCGTTGGTGAGCAGCACGCGCATCAGTGGCAACCCTGCCCACCCGGATATGAGACGCTCGCCAGAGCCAGCCCGTGGGCGGCGACGGTGGGCCCGGCGTGCTCGCGCGGACGACCCTGAAGCAGGGCCGCGAAGTCCTCGAGGCTCCGCCGCCCACCGGCCACCTCGAGCATGGTGCCCACCAGGATGCGGTTCATGTGGCGCAGAAAGGAATCGGCCTCGATCCAGAGCTCGAGCAGGTCGGGATCGTCCTCGCGCGCCCGCCAGCCGGCGTGGATGACGCGGCGCTCAAAGCTTGAATGCTCGGTCTCGGTGGGGGTGAAGGCGGTGAAGTCGTGGGTGCCGCCCAGCAGGGCGCCACAGCTTTCCAGCGCCTGGCGGTCAAGCGGGCTCGGCCACCACAGCGCCCGCCCCCGGGCGAACACCGCGCGCGTACGCCGGGCGAGCAGGCGATAGCAGTAGGTCCGCGACCGGGCCTGGGCCCGGGCGTCAAAGCCCACCGGCGCCGGCTCGCTGGCCAGCACGGCGACGTCGTCGGCGAGCACCGCGTTCAGGCGCAGCGGATCGATGGCCTCGTGGGGGTAGCTGGCCACCTGGGCCCAGGCATGCACCCCCCGATCGGTGCGTCCCGCCACCGTCACCGCCACCGGCTCGGCGAGGATGCGCTCCAGGGCCGCCTCCAGCTCGCCCTGGACGGTGCGCTGACCGGGCTGGCGCGCCCAGCCGGCGAAGTGGGTCCCGTCGTACTCGAGGGTCAGCTTGGTGACCACCCGACTGTTCGCTCAGACGAGCTCGAGGAAGACCATCTCGGTGGAGTCTGAGCGGCGCGGACCGAGCTTGAGGATGCGCGTATAGCCCCCGGGACGCTCGGCGTAGCGCGGCGCCACCTCCTCAAAGAGCTTGTACACCGCTGCCTTGTCCTGACCGAGGGCCGACAACGCCTGGCGGCGGGCATGCAGGTCACCGCGCTTGGCCAGGGTGATCAGCTTCTCGACCTCGGGGCGCACCGCCTTGGCCTTGGCCTCGGTGGTCTGGATGCGCTCGTGGTCGATGATCTCCTTGCTCAGGTTGAGCAGCAGCGCCCGGCGGTGGGCCGGGTCACGGCTGAGCTTGTGGCGAGTCTTCTGATGGCGCATGGTCGCCTAGTCCTCGCGCAGGTCCTGGCCGCGCGCGTGGAGGGTCTCGATGACCTCGTCGATTGACTTCTTGCCGAAGTTGGGGATCGCGTTGAGCTCGGCCTCGGACTTGGAGATCAGGTCGCCCACGGTCTGGATGCCCGCGCGCTTGAGGCAGTTATAGGAGCGCACGCCCAGCTCGAGCTCCTCGATGAGGATGTTGTGCTCCTCGCTACCCGCGGCGGGCAGGGTGGGCCCCCCGGCGGAACCGGCGGCGGCCGGTGCCCCGCCGTTGGCGGCGTCGAGCTGGCCGCCGGAGGTGGCGCGCAGCTCCTCCAGACGGTCGGCGTCGGTGAAGATGGCCAACTGGCTGATGAGCAGCTCGGCCGCCTCGCGCAGGGCCGCCTGGGGCTCGACCGAGCCATCGGTCTCGATCTCCAGGGTGAGCTTGTCGAAGTCGGTCTTCTGGCCGACGCGCGCCTGCTCGACGGCGTAGGCCACCCGTCGCACCGGAGAGAAGATCGAGTCGATGGGGATCACTCCGATGGGCTGATCGTCGGACTTGTTGTCCTCGGCGGGGCGGTAGCCCCGGCCCCGGCCGACGGTGAGGTACATCTCGAGCTTGGTCTTCTTCTCCAGGGTGGCCACGTGGACCTCGGGGTTGAGCACCTCGACGCCGGCGGGAAGATCGATGTCCTGGGCGGAGACCTCGCCGGGCCCGGTGATGACCAGGGGCGCCTCCACCTCTGAGGCGTCGGAGTGCATGCGGCACACCACCCCCTTGAGGTTGAGGATGATGTCGGTGACGTCCTCCTTGACCCCCGGGATGGTGGAGAACTCGTGCGCGACGCCCTCGATGCGCACACTGGTCACCGCCGCCCCGGCCAGAGACGAGAGCAGCACCCGCCGCAGCGAGTTGCCGAACGTGTAGCCAAAGCCGCGGTCGAGGGGCTCGATGGTGAACGAGCCGCGGTTCTCCTCGACGGATTCGGTGGTGATCCGGGGGATTTGAAAGTCGAGCATCAGGGTCCTTAACGTCGTCGTGTGCGTGAGACGAGGGCCGGTGGGCCCCGGTCCGGAGGTCCGGCGCCCGTGGGCGCTCGGGGCGATGTGAGGCTTACTTGGAGTAGAGCTCGACGATGAGCTGCTCCTGCACCGGCGCGGCCACCTCCCGCCGCTCCGGCTTGCGCAGCACCTTGGCGGTGAGGGAGTCATGGTCGGCCTGCAGCCAGGCGGGGATCTGGCCCGTGAGCTCGGTGGCGTCGCGGATGACGCGCTCGGCACCGGTCTGGGCCTTGACGGCGATCACGTCGCCGGCGCGCACCTGATAGGAGGGGATGTCCACCCGACGCCCGTTGATCGTCCAGTGGCCGTGGCGCACGAGCTGACGCGCCTGGCGGCGTGAGGCGGCAAAGCCCAGGCGCACCAGGACGTTGTCGATGCGGCACTCCAGGAGCGTGAGGAGGTTCTCCCCGGTGATGCCGGGCTGGCGCGAGGCCTTGTCGTAGTAGCCGCGAAACTGCTTTTCCAGCACGCCGTAGTAGCGGCGGGCCTTCTGCTTCTCGCGCAGCTGGACGCGATACTCGCTCTGCTTCTGGCGGCCGCGTCCATGCTCGCCAGGCGGGTAGGAGCGCCGCTCGACACCGCACTTGTCGGTCAGGCAGCGCTCGCCCTTGAGGAACAGCTTCTGTCCCTCTCGACGGCATTGCTTGCACTGGGGACTGGTGTCTCTGGCCATCTGACGCTCGCTCGGGTTGAAAGGGGGTGGGGCCGGTCTAGACGCGGCGGCGCTTGCGCGGGCGACAACCGTTGTGGGCTTGGGGGGTCACGTCCTTGACTCCGGAAACCTCGAGGCCCGCGGCCTGCAGCGAGCGGATCGCCGTCTCGCGCCCGGAGCCGGGACCCTTGACGTAGACCTCGACCTTCTGCAGGCCCTGCTCGAGGCCCTTGCGGGCGGCGGCGTCGGCGGTGACCTGGGCGGCAAAGGGCGTCGACTTGCGCGACCCCTTGAAGCCCGCCCCCCCAGCGGACTCCCAGGCGATGACGTTGCCCTGCTGGTCGGTGAGCGAGACGATCGTGTTGTTGAACGACGTCTTGATGTGGGCCTGTCCCACCGGAATGTTCTTACGGGGCTTGCGCCGACCTCGGGCTGGGCGTCGCGGGGCGGGGCTCACTTCTTGCCGGCCTTCTTCTTGCCGGCGACCTGCATGCGCTTGGGGCCCTTGCGGGTGCGGGCGTTGGTCTTGGTCTTCTGCCCGCGCACGGGCAGTCCTCGACGGTGGCGCAGCCCGCGGTAGCAGCCGATCTCCATCAGGCGCTTGATGTCCTGGGAGCGATCGCGGCGCAGGTCTCCCTCGACCATGAGGTTGCGATCGATGATGTCGCGCAGGCGGCCGATCTCGTCCTCGGTGAGGTCGCGCACGTAGGTCTCCGGGGACACCTCGACGTCGGAGAGAATCCGGTTGGCGGTGGGGCGCCCGATGCCGTAGATGTAGGTGAGCCCGATCTCGACGCGCTTGTTCAGCGGGAGGTTGATGCCTGAGATTCGCGCCATGTCAGTGCCCTAGCCCTGGCGCTGCTTGTGGCGAGGGTTCTGGCAGATGACCAGCACCGCGCCGTGGCGGCGGATGATCTTGCACTTCTCGCACATCGGCTTGACCGACGGTCTTACCTTCATGATCCCTTTCGGATGGTTCCAGGCGACCTGGCTCTGGCTGCCGTTGCGGCCGCCGCTACCGGGTCGAGGACGCGCAGCGGGCACGATCTGACTCGTACCGAACGCGACGGGGGATGTTAGCAACTCGTGGCCGGCGCCCGGTCGTCCTCATGCCAGGGGGTGAGGATCCGGGGACCGTCACCGGTCACCGCGACGGTGAACTCAAAATGGGCCGCCAGCGAGCCGTCCTGGGCGAAGATCGCCCAGCCGTCGGCGCCCATGCGCACGGCATGGCGCCCGGCGGTGGTCATCGGCTCGACGGCGAGGACCATGCCCTCCTCGAGCACCGGCCCGCGTCCGGGCTCCCCGTAGTTGGGGATCTGGGGATCCTCGTGCATGTCGCGCCCGATGCCGTGGCCCACCAGCGAGCGCACCACCGACAGGCCCTCGCCCTCCACGCAGGCCTGTACGGCGTGGGAGACGTCACCCAGGCGCTGACCCACCCGGCACTCCGCCACCGCGGCCAGCAGCGAGCGCCGGGTGGTGGCCAGCAGCTTGCCGGCCACCGGGGTCACCGGTCCCACGGCGAAGGTGCGCGCGGCGTCGGCGACCCAGCCGTCGAGGATCACGCCGACGTCGACGGAGATGATGTCGCCTCGCGAGAGGCGGTAGGACCCCGGGATGCCGTGCACGACCATGGAGTTCGGCGAGGCGCAGATCGATCCGGGAAAGCCGCGGTAGCCCTTGAACGCCGGCTCGGCCCCCTGGGAGCGGATGAAGCGCTCGGCGGCGGCGTCGAGCTCTGAGGTGCTCACGCCGGGACGGATCTTGCCCTCCAGCAGGGTCAGGGTGCGCACCAGGATGTCTCCGGCCGCCGCCATCTTCTCGATCTGCTCGGGGGTCTTCTTGATGATCAGAGCTCTTCCTCCAGGCGCAGAGTGGCCAGGGTGGCTCGGATGTGGTCGCCGACCTCGTCGGCGCGGCGCAGCCCGTCGAAGCGCCGCAGCAGCCCGCGCTCCTCGTAGTACTCGATCAGCGGGGAGGTCTGGCGGTGATAGACCTGCAGGCGCCGGCGGATGGTCTGCTCTGAGTCGTCCTCGCGCTGGATCAGGCGCGAGCCGTCCTGGTCACAGACCCCCTCGTGCTTGGGCGGGTCGTGCTCGACGTGGTAGTTGTGACCGGCCTTGACGCACATGCGCCGCCCGGCGAGCCGGCGCACCACGTCGTCGTCGGGGGCGTCGATGAGCAGCGCCGCGGTGAGGTGGCGATCGAGGCCGGCCAGCTCCTCGGCCAGGGCGTCGGCCTGGGGGGTGGTGCGCGGGAAGCCGTCGAGCAGGAAGCCGTCGGCGGCTGACTCGTCGTCGACCGACTCCAGGATGACCCCGATGATGAGCTCGTCGGGTACGAGATCGCCCGCGTCCATGTAGGCCTTGACCTGCTCGCCGAGCTCTGAGCCCTCAGACACCGCCGCGCGCAGCATGTTGCCGGTGGCGATGTAGGGCAGGGAGAAGTCGCTGCTCAGTCGCTGGCCCTGGGTGCCCTTGCCCGCCCCCGGGGGCCCGAGCAGGATGAGGTTGAGCTCAGGCACGGCTCGGGGCCGGAGACGCTCTGACGAAGGCCTGGGCGGGCGGCATAAGCCGCCAAGACTACCTGCTACTTCAAGAAGCCCTCGTAGTTGCGCATCATGAGCTGGGCCTCGAGCTGCTTCATGGTGTCCAGCGCCACGCCGATGACGATCAGCACCGAGGTGCCGCCGAAGAAGAAGGTGGCGTGGGCCTGGGCGATGAGGATGGTGGGCAGGGCCGCCACCGCCGCCAGGTACAGGGCGCCGGGGAAGGTCAGGCGCGCGAGGATCCGGTCTAAGAACTCGGCGGTGGGGCGCCCGGGGCGCACCCCGGGGATGAAGCCACCGTACTTCTTGAGGTTGTCGGCCTGATCGACGGGGTTGAAGGTGACGGCCGTGTAGAAGTAGGTGAAGACGACGATGAACAGGGACTCGCCCACCACGTAGTGCCAGCCGTTGGGGCTGAAGAAGCTGGATATGCCGCGCGCCCACGGCGTGTTGAGCAGCTGCCCGACGGTGGGCGGGAAGGCCATGATGCTGGCGGCGAAGATCACCGGGATGACCCCGGCCATGTTGACGCGCAGGGGCAGATAGGTCTGACCGCCCTGGGTCATGCGCCGCCCGATGACCCGCTTGGCGTACTGGACGGGGATGCGCCGCTGGCCCTCCTGGATGAACACGATGGAGGCCACCACCGCGAGCACGATGAAGGGCATCATCACCTTGAACACCTGGTTGTCAGACGTCCACCACGCCTGCAGCCCGTGGGGCAGGCGCGAGACGATGGAAGCGAAGATGAGCAGCGATATCCCGTTGCCGATGCCGCGCTGGGTGATGAGCTCTCCCATCCACATGAGCAGGACCGTCCCCGCGGTGAGCGAGATGACGATCAGAAAGACGTGGGCAAAGTCAAAGGGGGAGATGACCTGCTCGTTGGCGCTGTGGGCAAAGGAGCGAAACAGGAACACGTAGCCGATCGACTGGGCAAAGGCCAGCCCGACGGTGAGATAGCGCGTGTACTGGGTGATGCGGGCCTGGCCCACCTCGCCCTCCTTGGAGAGCTTCTCCAGCGACGGCACCACCACCGTCAGGAGCTGCAGGATGATCGAGGCGGTGATGTAGGGCATGATCCCCAGCGCGAACAGGGCAATGCGCGACAGCCCCCCACCGGAGAACAGGTTGAGAAAGCCCAGGATGTTCGAGCCCCCGAACTGCTTCTGGATGCTGTTGACGGCGTGGAGGTTGACGCCCGGGACGGGGATGTGGGAGCCCAGCCGGTAGAGCACGAGCAGCAGCCCGGTGAAGGCGAGCTTGCGCCGGATCTCGGCGACGGTGAACGCGCTGAGGATGGTGGTGAGCATCGGTCGGCCGCCGTGGCGAGCCTAGTCCCCCACCACCACGCACGTGCCGCCCGCCGCCTGGATGCGCTCACGGGCACCGGCGCTGAAGGCATGGGCGGAGACGGTCAGGGCCTTGTCGAGCTCACCCCGTCCGAGGATCTTGACGGGAATCCCGCTGCGCTTGCCCAGCCCCCGGCTCCGCATCGCCTCCAGGGTGACCGCCGCTCCGGCCTCGAAGCGCTCGGCGAGGTCATCGAGGTTGACGGGCTGGGTATGGGTGCGGAAGGGCTCGAAGGGCATCGACTTCTTCATATGGGGGCCGCGCAGCTTGCGCATCCGCATGTGGATGGGCATCTGGCCGCCCTCGAAGGCGGGGCGCTTGCGCGCCCCCGAGCGCGAGCCGGCACCCTTCTGGCCCCGGCCGGAGGTCTTGCCCGTACCGGAGCCCTCGCCGCGACCCACGCGCTTGCGCGGGCGCCGGCTCCCCGGCGCCGGCGCCAAGGAGTGCAGGCCGATGCGCTCGCCGGGGGCCTCACCCTCAGGGGGCAGGGATCGCGAGACGGGGCTCACGGCGCGCTCCGCGCGGCCCCATCATCGGCGACCTCGACGAGGTGGCGCACGGCGTGGAGCATGCCGCGCGCCTGAGGGGTGTCGCTCACCGCCACCGTGTGGCCGATGCGACGCAGTCCCAGCGAGCGCATGGTGTCGCGCTGGCGATGATTGGATCCGTTGACCGAGCGCCGTTGGGTGACGCTGAGATCGCTCACGACGCCGCCTGCCCGGCGGAGGCCACCGGCTCGCTCTCGGCCTCGGTCGCCGCAGCGGCGCCGTTGGCACTGCCGTTGACGACCGCCGCCGGCGCCGAGCCCAGACGCTCGGAGCCCCCCAGGCCGAGCACGTGGTTGATCGACAGTCCCCGCAGGTCGGCCACCTCCTCGGGGCGGCGCAGCCCCTGCAGGGCGGTCACGGTGGCCTTGACGAGGTTGATCGGATTCTGGGAGCCCAGGCTCTTGGAGAGGATGTCGTGGATCCCGGCAAGCTCCAGGACGGCGCGCACGCCGCCACCGGCGATGACCCCGGTACCGGGGGCGGCCGGCTTGAGAAACACGCGCCCGGCCCCGAAGACGCCGGTGGTCTGGTGGGTGATGGTGGCCCCGTGCTTGGGCACCCGGAACAGGTTCTTCTTGGCCTGCTCGACGGCCTTCTGGATGGCCAGCGGCACCTCGTTGGCCTTGCCGTAGCCCACGCCGACGGCGTCGCGCTCGTCACCCACCACCACCAGGGCGGTGAACGAGAAGCGTCGGCCGCCCTTGACCACCTTGGCCACGCGGTTGATCTCCACCACGCGCTCCTGGAGGTCCAGGCCGGCGGAGCTGACTGATCTGTCTAGTTGCATAGGGAGTGCTTGAGAGGGTAGCTGGTCGCCGGGGTGGCCTGGGGCGGGCTGGGAGCCACTAAAGGACCAGGCCGCCCGCACGGGCGCCCTCGGCCAGGGCCCGGACATGGCCGTGGTAGCGATAGCCCCCGCGATCAAAGACGGCACGCGTGACACCGGCGCTCGTCGCCCGCGCGGCCAGCATCTCCCCGGCCCGGCGCGGCCGGTCGGCGGCGTCGACGCCGCGCAGCTCGGGCTCGGTCCAGCTCACCGCGGTCAGCGTCTGACCCGTCTCGTCGTCGATGAGCTGGGCGCTGATTCCCCGGTTGGAGCGAAACACGCTGATGCGCGGGCGCTGCGCGGTGCCCGAGACCTTGGCGCGCACCCGCCGACGCCGGCGCAGGCGCTGGGCGGGCTTGGTGGTCACCGGCATGCCGTCGCTCCCCGACTCATGCGCGCTTGCCCACCTTGCGGGCGACGTACTCACCCTCATAGCGGATGCCCTTGCCCTTGTAGGGCTCCGGCGGACGCTGCTTGCGGATGTTGGCGGCGACCTCGCCCACCAGCTGCTTGGAGATCCCGCGCACCACCACCCGGGTGGGGACGGGCACCTCGAACTCGATGCCGTCGGGTGCCTTGACCGACACGGGATGGGAGTAGCCCAGGGCAAGCTCGAGGTCGCGTCCGCGCTGCTGGGCGCGATAGCCCACGCCCTGGATCTCCAGGCGCTTCTCATAGCCGCCGGTCACCCCCTGGACCATGTTGGCCACCAGTGACCGCGTCAGCCCGTGCAGCGCCCGGTGCTGGCCTCGGTCGGTGGGTCGCGTGACGTGCAGCTCCTCGCCGTCCTGGGCCACGGTGATGTCGCGATGCACGCGCTCGAAGAGCTCTCCGCGCGGGCCGTGGACGCGCACCAAGTCGGGCTCGATGGAGACCGTGACCCCGGTGGGGACGGCGATGGGAAGCCTGCCGATACGAGACATGCCAGCGTCCTACCAGATCTCGGCCATGACCTCGCCGCCGACACCCGCGACGCGGGCCTCGTGGCCGGTCATGACCCCCTTGGAGGTCGAGACGATGGAGGTGCCCATGCCGCCCAGGACGCGGGGGACGCTGCGCGAGTCGACGTAGGAGCGCTGCCCGGGGCGCGAGACCCGGCGCAGCCCCGAGATGGCCGAGCTGCGGTTGGCGGTGTACTTCAGGCGGATGCTGATGAGCTGCCCCGGGCGACCGGGGGGTGGGTCGTGCACCGCGTAGGACTCGATGTAGCCCTGCTCGGTGAGGATGCGCGCGATCTCCGCCTTCAGCCGCGACGACGGCATCTCCACCGTCTCGTGGGCGGCATGGATGGCGTTGCGGATGCGCGTGAGGAAGTCAGCGACGGGATCGGTCATGGACATGGCGGCTGCCTCCTACCAGCTGGACTTGGTCATGCCGGGGACATAGCCGTCATGGGCCATCTCGCGCAGGCAGATCCGGCACACGCCGAATTTGCGATACACCGAGCGCGCCCGTCCACAGCGCCGGCAGCGCGTGTACTCGCGGCTTGAGAACTTCTGAGGGCGCGTCTGGCGCACGCGCTGGGAGGTCTTGGCCACTAGGACTCCTGGTCGGTTACGCCGTCGCCGTCGGGCGCCGGGGATGATTGGGCAGCTTCGTCGGAGGGGGTCCCCGGCGACCGGGGGGCGCTGGCGGAGTCGTCGGCGCCCGCGTCGGGGTCGGCGGCCGCGTCGTCGTCGACGACCTCGCCGGGCGCAGGACCGGGGCTCGCGTAGGCCTCCGGGTTCTCGGTCTTCAGCTCGGCAAAGGCAGCCTGCTCGGCTTGGGCCTTGGCGTGGGCCGCGTCCAGGCGCTCGGCCTCGGCGGCCTCCTCACGGGCGCGCGCAGCCGCCTCGTCACCGGGGCGCCCGTCGCGCGAGAAGGGCATCCCGAACGCCTCGAGCAGGGCAAAGGCCTCGGCGTCGGTGGCGGCGCTGGTGGTGATGGTGATGTCCAGTCCGCGCACCTGGTCGACGGCGTCGTAGTCGATCTCGGGGAAGATGATCTGCTCGCGTACGCCCATCGAGTAGTTGCCCCGGCCGTCGAAGGAGCGGGGGTTGCACCCGCGAAAGTCGCGGATGCGGGGGATGGCGATGGACATCAGGCGGTCCAGGAACTCATAGCCGCGCTCGCGGCGCAGGGTCACCGACAGCCCGACGGGCATGCCCTCGCGCAGCTTGAACGCCGCGATGGACTTGCGCGCCCGGCGCACGTTGGGACGCTGACCGGCGATGGTGGCCAGCTGCTCGGTGGCGGCCTCGAGCATGCGCGAGTCCTGCTTGGCCTCCCCCACCCCCATGTTCAGGGTGATCTTCTCGATACGGGGGGCCTGCATGGGACTGGAGTAGCCGAAGCGCTCGATCAGCGCCGGGCGGATCTCCTGCTGATAGCGCGTCTTCAGGCGCGCGGTGGTGGGAGCGGTGGTGGCCATGGTCTCTATCCAGGGTAGGCGCTACAGGCGCTGACCGGAGCGACGAGCGACGCGAAAGCGCCGGGTGCCCTCGCTGCGCACCCCCACGCGGGTGGGCCGAGCCTGCGCCGGGTCGAGAACCATGACGTTGGAGATGTGGATGGGGCCCTCGCGCTCGATCACGCCGCCGGCGGCGCCCGGGCTCTGGGGGTTGGCGACCTGGCGCGGACGCTGGTGGCGCTTGATCATGTTCAGGCCCTCGACGAAGACGCGCTGGCGCTTGGGATCCACGCGCATCACGCGCCCGCGCTTGCCGCGATCCTTGCCGGCGATGACCTGCACCTCGTCGTCGCGGCGGATGCGCATGGCCATCAGAGCACCTCCGGGGCGAGGGAGACGATCCGCATGAAGTTGCGCTCGCGCAGCTCGCGCGCCACCGGCCCGAAGATGCGCGTGCCGCGGGGGTTCTGGGCGTCGTCGATGATCACCGCCGCGTTCTCGTCAAAGGCGATGTAGGTGCCGTCGGGGCGCCCGAAGGACTTGCGGGTGCGCACGACCACGGCGGTGACCACATCGCCCTTCTTGACCGTTCCCTGGGGATTTGCCTGCTTGACGGTGGCGGTGATGACGTCGCCCACGAAGGCGTAGCGCCGACGCGAGCCCCCCTTGACCCGGATGCACAGGATCTCGCGGGCCCCGGTGTTGTCGGCCACCTTCAGACGCGTCTCGTTCTGGATCATCGGGCTTTCTCCACCACGTCGGTGAGCCGCCAGCGCTTGGTGGCCGAGAGGGGACGGCACTCCACCACGCGCACGGTGTCACCCTCGTGGGCGTCGTTTGACTCGTCGTGGACGTGCAGCGTGGCGGTGTGGCGCACGATCTTCTGATACCGGCGATGGCGGCGGGCGATGTCGATACGCACGGTGATCGTCTTGTCGGCCTTGTCGGAGGTCACCACCCCCTGGCGGATCTTGGGCCGGCCCTGGGAGGACTGCGCGGGAGGCGCTTCAGGGGCGGGGGAGGCGGCCCGACGCTGGGCGGCGCGGATGCGCTCGCGCCCGCGGCCGCGGCGGCGCGCGACGGCCTTGTCACGACGCGCGGCCGCGCGGGCGGCCTGGCGCTCCTGGTCTGGGGTCTTCGGATTCTCTTGAGGTGGGGTCATGACCTATCGCTTCTGGAGGCTTGGATGTCGATGCCGCGCTGGCGCGCGACGGTCAGGGCGCGGGCCAACGACCGCTTGGCTCTGCGCAGGCCGGCGGTGTTCTCAAGCTCTCCGGTGGCGTGCTGAAAGCGCAGACCGAAGAGGTCGCGCCGGACGGTCTGCAGATGCTCGCGCAGCTCGGACTCTGACATGTCGCGGATCTCGGATGCCTGGGCCATCACGCGTCCTCGCGCTGCACGAACTTGCACTTCACGGGCAGCTTGTGAGCGGCCAGGCGCATGGCGTCACGGGCCAGGGGCTCGGGCACCCCGGCGAGCTCGAACATCACCCGTCCCGGCTTGACCACGGCCACCCAGCCCTCGGGTGAGCCCTTGCCGGAGCCCATGCGGGTCTCAGCCGGCTTCTTGGTCACCGACTTGTCGGGAAAGACGTTGATCCACACCTTGCCGCCACGCTTGATCTTGCGCGTCATGGCGATTCGGGCCGCCTCGATCTGGCGGTTGGTGAGCCAGCCCTCCTCCATGGTCTTCAGCCCGTACTCGCCGAACTGGACGCGCACCTGGGCCCGCGACAGTCCCGCTCGCCGGCCCCGGTGCTGCTTGCGGTGCTTGACGCGCTTGGGGGAGAGCATCAGCGCCCGCCCCTGGGGCCACCGGAGCCGCCCGGGCCACCGGGACCGCGTCCGCCACCACCGGGGCCGCGCCCACCGCCGCGTCCGCCGCCCCCGGGACCGCCCGGACCACCGGGGCCGCGCCCCCCGAAGCCCGGCCGTCCCGCGCCGCGGCCGCCGCCGGGACCCCCCGAGCCCCGATCCGAGCGTCCGCGTCCCCGTCCTGAGTCGCGGCCGTCGCGGCCGTCGGGAGCGGCGGGGGCGCTCATGTCGGTCAGGTCGGTGCCGGTGTAGCCCGCGGGCATGATCTCGCCCTTGTTGACCCAGCACTTGACGCCGATGCGCCCGAAGGTGGTGCGCGCCTCATAGAAGCCGTAGTCGATGTCGGCCCGCATCGTATGCAGGGGCACCCGGCCGTCGGAGTAGCTCTCGGTACGGGCCATCTCCGCTCCGCCCAGTCGCCCACCGACCTGGACCTTGACCCCCTTGGCCCCCGAGCGCATGGCGCTGGTCAGGGCCCGCTTCATCGCCCGCCGGAAGGCGACGCGGTTCTGAAGCTGCTCGGCGATGGACTGGGCGACGAGCTTGGCATCGAGCTCGGGGCGCTTGATCTCCAGGATGTTCACCTTGATCTGCTTGCGCGTCAGGCGGTGCAGGTCACGGCGCAGGGCGTCGACCTCGCTGCCGGACTTGCCGATGACGATGCCCGGGCGGGCGGTGTGGATGTTGACCTCGACCTCGTTTGCGTCCTTGCGGATGGTGATGTCGCTGAGTCCGGCGTGGGAGAGCTTGCCCACGATATGGCGACGAATGGCCACGTCCTCGGCCAGATAGTCGGCGAAGTGGCGCTCGTTGAACCAGTTGGACTTCCAGTCGTGGATATAGCCCACGCGCATCGACTCGGGATGAACCTTCTGACCCATGTGTGCTCCTTACTCCCCTTCAGTCCTTGGGCGTGAGGGTGATAGTGAGATGGCTGGTGCGCTTGTGGATCGGGGTGGCCCGACCCATGGCCCGGGGACGAAAGCGCTTGAGAGTCGGACCCTCGTCGGCATAGACCTCACAGATGCGCAGATCATCGCCCAGCAGCTCGTGGTTGTTCTCGGCGTTGGCGACGGCGGAGTCCAGCAGCTTGGCCCAGTCGCGGGCCACCGCCCGGGGGGCGAAGGCGAGGATGGCGCGGGCCTCGGCGACCGACTTGCCGCGGATGTGGACGCACACCATGCGGGCCTTGCGGGCCGACGTGCGCACGTACTTGGCCTGGGCGCGAACGGTGGGGACCTCGGCGTCGGGGTCGCGCGGATCGCGGCGCCGGCGCCGGCCGGTGGGGGCGCCGGCGCGGCGAGACGGGGTCGGCGCCCGAGACGGGGCCGATGGTCCGGGAACGTCGGCGGGGGCAGCGCTGGTGGCGGTGGCGGCGCCGTCCTTGTCGACTCCGGTGACCTGCGCGGCGGTGCCCTCGGCGGGGGCCGACGTGGGCTCGCGCTCGGGCTCGAGGGCGTCGGCGGGGCTCATCGCATCTTGCCCGAGCCGGCGTGGCCGCGGTAGAGGCGGGTGGGAGCGAACTCGCCGAGCTTGTGGCCGACCATCGACTCCGAGACGAACACGGGGACGTGCTTGCGCCCGTCGTGGACGGCGATGGTGTGGCCCACCATCTCGGGGAAGATCGTCGAGGTTCGCGACCAGGTCTTGATCATCTGCTTGGTGTTGGAGGAGTTCATGGACTCGATGCGCCCCATCAGGCGCTCCTCGACCCACGGTCCCTTCTTGCTCGATCGGCTCATATCTCAGATACCTACTTGCGCTTGCCCTTGCCGCGACGGCGGCCTCTGACGATGTAGCGGTCTGAAGCCTTGTGCTTCTTACGCGTGCGATAGCCCAGGGTGGGCACGCCCCACGGGGTCACCGGATGGCGCCCGGAGGTGGTCGACCCCTCGCCGCCTCCGTGGGGATGGTCGACCGGGTTCATGGCGGTGCCCCGGGTCTGGGGTCGCACGCCCATGTGGCGCTTGCGCCCCGCCGTGCCCACGGTCACGTTCTGATGGTCGGAGTTGCCGATGGTGCCCACCGTGGCCCGGCAGTCGGCGCGCACCTGGCGCATCTCTCCCGAGGGCAGGCGCAGCGTGGCCATCGTGCCCTCCTTGGCCATGAGCTGGATCCCCACCCCCGCCGAGCGGGCCATCTGGCCCCCGCGGCCGGGGGTGAGCTCGACGTTGTGCACCACGGTGCCGACGGGCATGCGCGCCAGGGGCAGGCAGTTGCCCACGGTGATGTCGGCGCCCTCTCCGGAGATGACGGTCATACCCACCCGCAGGCGGGCGGGGGCGAGGATGTAGCGCTTCTCGCCGTCGGCGTAGTGCAGGAGGGCGATGTAGGCCGAGCGGTTGGGGTCATACTCGATGCTCGCCACCTTGGCGGGAATGTCGTCCTTGCGGCGCTTGAAGTCGATGGTCCGGTACAGGCGCTTGGCGCCACCGCCGCGGTGGCGGGAGGTCTTGCGCCCGTAGCTGTTGCGCCCGCCGCTCTTGGTCAGCCCGGCCACCAGGGACTTCTCGGGCTCTGAGCGGGTGATCTCGGCGAAGTCGGGATAGGTGGCAAAGCGCCGGCCGGGGCTGGTGGGCTTGGGCTTGCGAATCGGCATGACTAGGCTCCCTCGACGCCTTCGAGGCCCTGGAAGATGGGGATGGCGTCGCCCGGGCGCACCTGGACGATGGCCTTCTTCCACTGGCGCGTGCGCCCGCGGGTCAGGCCCCGGCGCTTGGGCTTTGACTTCACGCTCATGGTGCGCACATCGAGCACCTTGACATCAAACAACGACTCCACCGCCTGGCGGATCTGGGTCTTGTGGGCGTCGGGGTGCACCCGAAAGGTGTAGCGGTCGGCGGCGGAGAGCACGTAGCTCTTCTCCGAGACCACGGGACGGATGATGACCTGGGTGGGGTCCACGGCTCAGGCCGCTCCCTCGCCGGCGCCGGTGCGACGCGAGTCGACCGCCGAGGCGCCGACACCACGCACCGGGCGCCCGGCGCGGGCGGTCAGGGCGTCCAGGGCCGGGCGGGAGATCAGCAGGGAGGCGGCCCCCACCAGGTCGGCGACCCCGACGTGGGCGTCTGAGAGCACGGCGACCCTCGCCAGGTTGCGAAACGACAGGGCGGCGTTGTCTTCGGCGGCGCCCAGCACCACCAGCGTGGGCCGGCGCTGATCCCAGCCATCGAGCAGGACGGCGGCGGCGCGGGTCGAGGGCGCCGCAAAGGCGCCGGTGTCCAAGATGGCCAGAGAACCCCGCTCGCCATGCAGCGACAATGCACAACGCAGGGCGGCCCGGCGCTCCTTGCGATTGACCTTGGCGAGGTAGGTTCGCGGCTGGGGCCCGAAGACGGTGCCGCCTCCGGTCCACACCGGCGAGCGCGACGATCCCGCCCGGGCGCGGCCCGTGCCCTTCTGTCGCCAGGGCTTGGCCCCGCCGCCGGAGACCAGGCCGCGGGTCTTGGTGGACGCCGTCCCCCGCCGGCGGGCGTTGAGCTCGGCCACCGCGCTGCGATGGACAAGAGAGCCGTGGAAGCGGGCGCCGAAGGCCGCCTCGTCGAGGGTCACGGTGTCGCCGGGGGCGCCGAGCACGGGGGCGTCAGGCATCGGTGCGCACCTCCACCAGCCCGTTGCGGGGTCCGGGCACCGAGCCCCGCAGGAGCAGCAGATTCTGGGCGGGGCGCACTCCCACGACCTCCAGGCCCTTCTCGGTGATGCGCTTGTGGCCCATCTGACCCGGGCCGCGGATGCCCTTGAACACTCGTGAGGGCGTGGCCGAGGCGCCGATCGACCCCGGGGCGCGCACGTTGTGAGAGCCGTGGGACTTGGGGCCGCTGGAGAAGTTGTGACGGCGAATGGTTCCCTGAAAGCCCTTGCCCTTCGACGTCCCCGCCACCTTCACGCGCTGGCCGACCTCGAAGGCCTCCACGGTGACGGTCTCGCCCACCTGCAGCTCGCCCGCCTCGTCACGAAACTCGACGAGGTGGCGCATGGGCGGGGCGTCGGCCTTCTTGAGATGACCCAGCTCGGCGCGGGTGAGCGACTTCTCCCGGGCGGCGCCGTAGGCGAGCTGAACGGCCTCGTAGCCGTCGCGCTCGTGGGTGCGGATGCCCGTCACCGGGCAGGGCCCGGCCTCCAGCACGGTCACGCGCTGGACCCGGCCGTCCTCTTCAAAGACCTGGGTCATGCCGAGCTTTTTGGCGAGGATGGCGGCCACAGCAGAGCCTAGGTGGCCAGGCGGATCTCGATGTCCACGCCGGCGGGAAGGTTGTCCAGGCGCTGGAGTGAGTCCACGGTCTTGGGGGTGGGCTGGTGGATGTCGATGAGGCGCTTGTGGGTGCGGATCTCGAAGTGCTCACGCGAGTCCTTGTCCTTGAACGGCGAGCGGATCACGCAGTAGACGTTCTTCTCGGTGGGCAGGGGGACGGGGCCCGACACCCGGGCGCCGGTACGCGTCGCGGTGTCGACGATCTCCTTGGCCGCGGACTCGATCGCCGACGTGTCATAGGCCTTGAGGCGGATACGAATCTTGTTCTGAGCGGTGGCGGACATGGGATTTCTTTTTTTATCGAAAGGGGGAAAGTGGTGATGCGAAGCGGGGGCCGCAGAGACCGACGGCGCGGTGGTGCACATCGAGGGGGAGCCCGGCGGCTGGGCGGGGCCCACCCCCGAACGTCTCAGGTCGTATGGGGCGAAGAGAAAAGGTGGGGGAACGCGGGCAGACCCGCGCGCCCCACCCCCGGTTGCTAGGTGATGATGTCGGTCACGACCCCGGAGCCCACCGTCCGCCCACCCTCACGGATGGCGAAGCGCAGGCCCTGCACCATGGCGATCGGCTGGATGAGCTCGATCTCCATGGCCACGTTGTCGCCGGGCATGACCATCTCCACGCCCTCGGGCAGGTTGGCCACCCCGGTGACGTCGGTGGTGCGGAAGTAGAACTGGGGCCGGTAGCCACTGAAGAACGGCGTGTGGCGTCCGCCCTCCTCCTTCTTGAGGACATAGACCTCGGCCATGAACTTGGTGTGCGGGGTGATCGACCCCGGCTTGCACAGCACCTGCCCGCGCTCGATGTCCTCGCGCTTGGTGCCACGCAGCAGACAGCCGACGTTGTCGCCCGCTCGACCCTCGTCGAGGATCTTGCGAAACATCTCCACGCCGGTGACCACCGTGGTGGTGGTGTCCTTGACCCCCACGATCTCGACGGTCTCGCCGGTCTTGACGATCCCCTGCTCGACGCGCCCGGTGGCCACCGTGCCGCGCCCGGTGATGGAGAAGACATCCTCGACGGGCATCAGAAACGGCTTGTCGAGCTCGCGCACGGGCTCGGGGATGTAGGAGTCAAGGGCGGCGGCGAGCTCGAGGATCTTGGCCTTGTAGCTGTCGTCGCCCTCCAGCGCCTTGAGGGCGGAGCCGATGACGAAGGGGATGTCATCCCCGGGAAAGTCATAGGCCGACAGCAGCTCGCGGACCTCGACCTCGACGAGCTCGAGCAGCTCCTCGTCGTCGACCATGTCGGCCTTGTTGAGGAACACCACGATGTAGGGCACCCCCACCTGGCGGGCGAGGAGGATGTGCTCGCGCGTCTGGGGCATGGGGCCATCGGCGGCGGAGACCACCAGGATCGCCCCGTCCATCTGGGCGGCGCCGGTGATCATGTTCTTGACGTAGTCGGCGTGACCGGGGCAGTCGACGTGGGCGTAGTGACGGTTCTCGGTCTGATACTCGACGTGGGAGGTGGCGATGGTGATCCCGCGCGCCTTCTCCTCCGGCGCGTTGTCGATCTCCTCAAAGCTCTTGGCCTCGCCCCCGCCGTGCTCGGAGAGCACCGAGGTGATGGCAGCGGTCAGCGTCGTCTTGCCATGGTCGATGTGACCAATCGTCCCGACGTTGACGTGCGGCTTGTCGCGCTCGAACTTCTGCTTGGCCACCTTGACGTTGCTCCTTCTAAGTCTCGTATTGGGGGTTGCGCCGGGGGGCGCAACCTCAGAACCCTATTTGAAATCGGCCGGCAACCGCGGCTAGGCGGCCTGGGCCTGCCCGTTGCGCAGCTCGACGACCTTCTCGGCGATGTTGGGCGGCACTTCCTCATAAGCGTCGAACTGCATGGTGTACGTGGCCCGACCCTGGGTGTTTGACCGCAGGTCGGTGGCGTATCCGAACATCTCACTCAGCGGCACCCGGCCGGTGACCACCAGGGCGTTGCCCCGGCGCTCCTGGGCCTCGATGCGCCCCCGGCGCCGGCTGAGGTCACCGATGACGTCACCCAGGAAGTCCTCGGGACTGACGACCTCGACGGCGAAGATGGGCTCCAGGAGCACGGGCTTGGCTCGGCGGGCGGCCTCCTTGAAGGCCAGCGAACCGGCCACCTTGAAGGCGATCTCCGATGAGTCGGTGTCGTGATACTTGCCGTCGACCAGGGTCACGCGCACGTCGACCATGGGGTAGCCGGCCTTGACGCCGTTGGCCAGAGCCTCCTCACAGCCCTTCTGCACCGCCGAGATGAACTCCGAGGGGATGTTGCCCCCGCGCACTTTGTTGATGAAGTCAAAGCCCTCGCCGGGAGCGGGCTCCATGTTGATGTAGACCACGCCGTACTGGCCCGAGCCTCCGGTCTGACGGATGAACTTGCCCTCGATCTTCTCCACCGAGGCGCGCACGGTCTCACGGTAGGAGACCTGCGGGCGTCCCACGTTGGCCTCGACCTTGTACTCGCGCTTCATGCGGTCGACGAGGACCTCGAGGTGAAGCTCGCCCATCCCGGAGATCTCGGTCTGACCGGTCTCCTCGTTGGTCTGCACCCGGAAGGTGGGGTCCTCTTCGGCCAGGCGCCCGAGCGCGACCGACATCTTCTCCTGGTCGACCTTGGTCTTGGGCTCCACGGCGACCTTGATGACCGGCTCGGGAAAGACGATGTTCTCCAGCTTTATCGCCGCGTCGACGGCGGCCAGGGTGTCGCCGGTGGTCACCTGCTTGATGCCCACGCCGGCGGCGATGTCACCCGCGAAGATCTCAGAGACCTCCTCGCGGTCGTTGGCGTGCATCAGGAGGATGCGCCCGATGCGCTCGGTGCGCCCGGTGGTGACGTTGAGCACGCGCGAGCCCGCTTCGAGGTGTCCGGAGTAGACCCGAAAGAAGGTGAGCTTTCCCACGAAGGGGTCGGCCATGATCTTGAACGCCAGCGCGGCGAAGGGCTCTGAGTCATCGGCCTGGCGGGTGACGGTGTCACCGTCGACGCCGCCGCGCAGGACCTCAAAGCCGGTCACGGGGGGCACGTCCAGGGGCGAGGGCAGGTAGTCGACCACCGCGTCGAGCAGGGGCTGGACGCCCTTGTTCTTGAACGAGGAGCCGCACAGCACGGGGGTCAGCGCGATCTCGAGCGTCGCCTGGCGGATGGCGGCCTTGAGCTTCTCGGGCGGAACCTCGGCGTCCTCGAGGATCATCTCCATGAGCTCGTCGTCGTACTTGGATACCTCCTCGAGGAGATGCTCGCGGGCGGCGGCGGCCACCTCGACGTAGTCGGCGGGGATGTCGACGGTCTCCTGGTCCTTGCCGAGGTCGTCGCGGTAGAGGATCGCCTTGTTGGCCACCAGATCGATGATGCCCAGGAAGTCAGATTCGGCGCCGATGGGAAGCTGGATGGGCACCGGGTGGGCGGCGAGACGGTCGATCATCGTCTGCACGCCCTTGTCGAAGTCGGCGCCGATGCGGTCCATCTTGTTGATGTAGGCGATGCGCGGCACCGAGTACTTATCGGCCTGGCGCCACACCGTCTCTGACTGGGGCTCGACTCCGGCGACGGAGTCAAACAGGGCGATGGCGCCGTCGAGCACGCGCAGCGAGCGCTCGACCTCGACGGTGAAGTCGACGTGGCCGGGAGTGTCGATGATGTTGATGCGATGGCCGTCCCACTCACAGGTGGTGGCGGCCGAGGTGATGGTGATGCCGCGCTCCTGCTCCTGCTCCATCCAGTCCATGGTGGCCGCGCCCTCGTGGACCTCGCCCATCTTGTAGGTGCGTCCCGTGTAGTAGAGGATGCGCTCGGTCGTCGTCGTCTTGCCGGCGTCGATGTGCGCCATGATGCCGATGTTGCGAGTGTTCTTCAGAGTGAATTTGCGTGGCATGAGTCAGCTCTTTCAAAGTCGAGACGGCATCTGTGACCGTCAAGAGAATGGGCCCCTGGGGCCCATGCGCGCGTCGGATCGGTCACCGTCCTCCGTGGCTATCGGCTTCGAGCCCGTCTTTCGGGTGTCCGGTCTCGCGCGAGACGTGCGCGGATGAACGCCCCGCGGCGCGCAGCGGACGCTGAATATAGCAGAGCCGGTGGGGCCCAACCCCCGTCCAGCGGCGGGTCGCGAGGCCTCCTGGTGGCTCTGGCGCTGGGCGCGACGGCCGGCGGTGTGCTGCTGGTGGTCGCCGAGCTGTCGACCCTGTACGCGATCCGGGCCAACGGCTCCGTGGTCAAGTCGATCAGCGGTCACGCCCAGCACGCCTACGCCCTCGGGCTGGTGGGTCTGGTGGCGGTGGGCATGGCCGTGGGCGCCCTGCGCGGCGCCCGCCCGGCCATGGTCGCCCTGGCCGTGCTGGGACTGGCCGCCCTGCTCATCACCGTCTTCTTTGACCTGTCAGACGTGCGGGCCACCGGGGTGGTGGGTCAGGACTACGCCGACGCGAGCGCCCGGGCGGGCGCCGGCTTCTACGAACAGACCCTGGGGGCGCTGCTGCTGCTGGTATGCGGCGTGGGGCTGCTGGTGCGCGCGGCTCCGGGGCTCACGCCCCGCCGCGCTTCGGCGACTCAGGCCCGCTCGGAATGACGCCGCGCCGGCCTGAGGCGCCGGCGACCGGGAGCGGGAGGGCTACCAGCGGTAGTGGGCGAAGGCCTTGTTGGCCTGGGCCATGCGGTAGATGTCGTCCTTGCGCTTGTAGGCGCCGCCCTGCTGAGACTGCGCGTCGAGCAGCTCGTGGGCCAGCCTCTGGGCCATGGTCTTCTCGCGGCGGTTGCGGGCGAACTCCACCAGCCAGCGCACCGCCAGGGTGCGCGAGCGCCGCGAGGGGACCTCTACCGGCACCTGATAGGTGGCGCCGCCGACCCGACGCGAGCGCACCTCGAGCACCGGGGTGAGGATCTTCACCGAGGACTCGAGGGTCTCCACCGGGTCCTTGCCCGAGCGCTCGGCGACGATCGCCAGCGCGTCGTAGACGATGCGCTCGGCGGTGGACTTCTTGCCGTCGAGCATGACCTTGTTGATCACCTGCTGGACGAGCTTGGAGCGATGTACGGGATCGGGCTCGGTGGGCCGGATCTGGGCGGGAGCGCGGCGCGGCACCCGCTACTTCCTCTTGGCCCCGTACTGAGACCGGGCCTTCTTACGGTCGTTGACGCCGGCGGCATCGAGCGTCCCGCGCACCACCTTGTAGCGCACGCCGGGCAGATCCTTGACCCTCCCGCCCCGCACGAGCACCACCGAGTGCTCCTGGAGATTGTGACCCTCGCCGGGGATGTAGGCGGTGACCTCCATCGAGCCGGTGATACGCACCCGCGCCACCTTGCGCAGAGCCGAGTTGGGCTTCTTCGGCGTGGTGGTGTACACCCGGGTGCACACCCCGCGGCGCTGGGGCGCGGCCACCTTCTTCTTGCGACCCTTGCCCGACTTCAGGCCGGGGGTGGCAAGCTTCTTCTTGGGTGCCTGGCGACCCTTGCGCACGAGCTGTGAGGTGGTGGGCATCGGCGACGGATGCTAGCAGCGCCGGTCAGCCGTGGTCCGGCGCCGGTGGGCCGCTTGCGGGGTGCTGCGGTGATCGGGGTGGGTGTCGCCGAGCGCCAGGCTAGGCGACAGCCGCAGCCGGGGTGGCCGCGGCGGCGGCACGCACCGGCGCCGGGGTCAGCGCCGAGGCGACGATGACCATGATGAAGGCCACGGCCTGGATGACGATGCCCAGGGCGCTGCCGGGCAGCGGATCGCCGAACACGAGGATTCCCCCCGCCACAGCGGAGATGTTGGCGGCGGTGCCGGTCAGGGCGATCACGGGAACGGCGTCGCCGTCCTGCAGGCCCCGAGCCGAGGCGTAGAAGGCCACCACCGAGGCGACCACGGCCACGCCGGTCCACGGATTGAGCAGCCCCATGGCGCCGTGGTGGCCGACCAGGCCGGTGAGGGCCTTGATGGCCACGTCTGAGACGCCGAAGAGGATTCCCGCGGCGGCTCCGAGCATCACCCCGTGGTGCTCGACGGGTCCGCCGATGCGGGGACCCATGATGAGCAGGGCGCCAAGGCCCAGCAGGCCGCCCTCGAAGGCGATC
>JAABUU010002800.1_pt1 | contig 23879 bp, 26 predicted proteins | sample 5559301 | NCBI WGS metagenome assembly JAABUU01 (sample SAMN10711884, study PRJNA513360) | rock metagenome | isolation source: Antarctica rocks | place: Antarctica: Victoria Land, Richard Nunatak white | reverse complement strand
TGGTGATAGCGCAACAGCATCGCCGCCCTCCTCCCCGCTCCCACGGACCCCACCAGCCCTTATTATGCAGCAAGTCTACTGTATCGGCTTCCCGGCCAGGAACGCCGCGATGTTCGCCACGGCGTCGGGGTAGAAGACGCGATAGGCGCGGTCGCTGACGTAGCCGAGGTGCGGGGTGAGGACGGTGCGCGGTGCGCTGCGGAGCGGGTCATCCGCCGGGAGGGGTTCGGTGTCGTAGACATCGAGCCCCGCGCCCGCGATGCGCCCCGCGTGCAGCGCCGCCAGCAGGGCGGGCGTATCCCCCCGAATTGCCCGCTAACCACCCCGCGAACGGAGAGGCGCGATAGGCGGCGATGGATGATGACGGGAGTCAGCGGCAACTGTTTGAGGCAAGGATGCGATTGAAGGCGGTGTAGCTCTGGTCGAACGACACCAGCCGCTCCCTGGCTGTCTGACCGAACGCGGCATCGTTTCGCGCGGCGCTCGTCTTCATCTGCGAGAAATAGTCGCGCGCGCCGTTGAGCAGAATGTAGTAATCATGGGCCAAGCCATCGCAGATGAGCGGTGTCCCGCCGAGTGGCATGAGTTCGGGCGTTTGCAGGACGGCGGACTCCTGCTCCTTGAGCATCTGCTGGCACTGGTCGAGCGCCCCGATGGTGCAGCCGCTATTCGCAATCCTGACAGCGGCGGCGATGTGTTCCACGCGCACCGTCGCGCCCTGACGATACCCGACCGGAGTGCTGAGGTCCGGCCCGGTGGTGCGGTCGAGTCCGTTGCAGCCGGTCAGGAATAGGAACGCCAGGGCCACTGCCGCCTTCTTCATGGTACCCTCCATATGTCGCGCGCCAGCGGCGCACACGGCGAATAGCAGATGTACTCCTATATGTAGCAGATTACGCGACGGCTTGCACCATCCGACGCCCGTGGCTCCAACGACTGCGGGCCATCCGGCGTAAGGTTGGATGGCCCGCAACCCGCCTCAAATACCCCATGAACGCCACGCTAATCGCCCGTGCCCTAACGCTTCATCGTCGGTCGGCTTAAAGGGCCGTTGGGCGCGCTTGGCGAGTTGCGCCCGCCCATGCGCCTCGGTGTAGTGCGAGTAATGCTGAGGGTTTTCTGCGGATTAGCGCGGCCTGCCCAATGCTGCACCATAGCCAAGTCAATACCCGACTGGATGCAGTCGGTAATGTGGATGTGCCGGATTTCGTGCAGGATATGATAGGGCAGGGTCGCCGTCATCAACTGTCGATCGTGAGGACCACCTTACCGCGTGTGTGGCGCTCCTGCGCGTGGCGGTGGGCCTCGGCGGCTGCGGCGAGCGGGAAGGTCCGGTCGACGTTGACGGTCAGCTTCCCCTCGTCCGCCAGCGTCGCCAACGCCGCCAGATCGTGCGGGCGCGGCTGCATCTGCACCATCTTGCCGCCCATGTGGAAGACCTGCGGGTCGATGGTCGAGGCGATCCGCGTGGGGATCTTCAGCAGGCGCGGGAAGACTTTGAGGTCGGGGCCGCCGTGGAAGTCCGCGATCGCGTCCAAACCGTCCGGCGCGAGGGCGCGCACGCGCTCTTCCAGGCCGTCGCCATAGGCGACCGGCTCCGCGCCCAGCCCGCGCAGATAGTCGTGATTGCGCGGGCTGGCGGTGCCGAGCACCCGCGCGCCGCGCGCGACCGCGATTTGCACCCCCATGCTGCCGACCCCGCCCGCCGCCGCGTGGATCAGGATCGTCTCGCCCGGTGCGATCGCCAGGGCGTCGTGCAGGGTCTGGTAGGCGGTCAATCCGGCGAGCGGCAGGCCACCTGCCTGTGCCCAGGAGAGGGCGGCGGGCTTGCGCCCGATCGTGCGGATCGGGGCGGCGACAAGTTCGGCGTAGGTGCCGTATTCGAGCCAGTCCAGGCGGGCGTAGCCGATCACCTCGTCGCCGGGTGAGTATCGCGTCGCGTTCGGCCCGACTTTCTCGACGATCCCGGCGACATCCCGGCCGAGGATCAGCGGGAAGTGCGTGACCATCCTATCCGCCAGCTTCCCTTCACGAACCGCCCAATCGACGGGGTTGACCCCGGCGGCTTTGACGCGGATCAGGATCCCTTCGGTGCCCATCTTGGGGTCTTCATGGTCGGTGTAGCGCAGCACCTCGGGGCCGCCGTATTCGTCGATCACGATCGCTTTCATGGTTCCTCCCACCTCGTTCCTGGTCTTTGTGTCCGTCGTTTCGCGGCGCTGTTGTCGCGCGCCGACGGGTGGCCTATGCAAGTCATGGGCCGTGCTGGGGGAGGGGTGAGAGGGGCGTGAGTGGGAACGTTCGGGAAGTGAGAGGGCGCTACGGAAAGTGGTGGCTTTGCCTACGTGAGTAGCCGATGGACTGGAGTGCCCCGGAGGGCAGCCGCTGCCCCGGAGGGCAGCCACTACCCCGGAGGGCACACTGTGTCCCGGAGGGCCGCCACTACCCATGAAGGGCACACTGTACCCCGGAGGGCAGCCACTATCTGTGAAGGGCAAGCTACTACCCATGAAGGGCACACTGCCCCGGCGAAGGGCGGCGATAGCCGCCACAAAGTCCCAAGACCCGGCTTGGGAGCACCTCCCCGCTGGGGACTGGAATGTTGTAATCACCTTGGGTCACGGCCAGAAGCGCGAGTAGTGGCGCTGGCCCCCGCTCCTCGGATGGGGAGAAGGGTGGCGTGCAGCGCCGGGGTGAGGGTTGCAGCAACGCCACCCATTCCGAGGGTTGAAACCCCCGGCTCATGGTGCCTCGCGGCACCGGCGAAGCCCGCCTGCGCGGGCTATGGCAGTGTTCTACAACGAAGCCCCTCTCCCAGAACGGGAGAGGGGTGGCGAGCCGGGTGCCCTCTGGGCGGACGAGCCGGGGTGCGGCCCGCACCCCCGCCAACGACCCCCGACCCCCAACTCGCTTACGGCGGCGGCGGTGGCGGCTCGGCGGCGCGCGAGGAGGTGTCGCCGCCGAGGACGCGCCCTTCGAGCGGCGAGCCGACCGGGAAGACGGCGAGGGCGGGCGGCGGGCTGCTCGGCCAGACGCGCTGGAATATCACCCACTGCGCCGGATCGGCCCGGATGTGGCGTTCCAGGATGGCGACGACCCGATCGAGGCCGCGTTGCAGATCGGCATCCATGTCGCCGGTCTTGGTGACGTAGAAGATGTCGTCGAGGAGGACGGTGTGGTGGTAGCGGTGGCGGCGGCAGATCAGCGGCACGATCGCCGCGCCGGTCTCCAGTGCCAGCCGCACCGCCCCGATCGGCAACGTCGTCTCCTCGCCGAAGAAGGGCACCTTCCTGCCGTTGCGGAGGAAATCGCGGTCGGTTGCCAGGCCGATCGCCTCGCCACGCCGCAGGCCGCGCAGCATCCGTCGCAGGCCACCCGGCGTCGCTTCTTCGAGGTCGAAACCTTTGCTGCCACGGAGATAGGTGACGCCCTCGTGGACGAATTCGCTGACCGTCCGCACCGTCATCAGCACCGCGCGGGAGCCGTGGTGGGGGATCATCTGCCCCGCGACATCGAACGCGCCCATGTGGCCGGTGACGAAGATGATCCCCTTGCCGCGCTCGTGCGCCCGCGCGACCGGCTCCCACGAGCCGAGGATGACGATCTGCTGCGCCAGATCGTCGAGCGAGATCCGCCTGAGGCGGGTGAGATCGTAGAAGTTCCGGGCGCTATAGCGGAACGTCCGCCGTGCCAGGGCGCGCAACTCGTCGAGCGAGGCGTCGTGGCCGCGCGCATGGCGCAGATTGTCGATCACGTTGGCGCGATAACCGGGTGCGAAGCGATAGAAGAGATCGCCGAGATGGTCCACGATCAGGTAGCCGAGTGGCAGTGGCACGACCGTCGAGAAGAGGCTGATGGCATCCGCCAGCCGCCTGCTGAGCCACTGCTTCGTGGTCAATCCGCGCGGTGTCTCGCCCTTGGCGCGCGCACCTTGCGGCGTCGCCCCAGCGGCCTGTTTCCGTCCTGTTTGCGCCGTGTCCTGCCCCATCGTGCCCGCCCACCTCGCTTCACGCCATTGTTCGGCGCGCGCACGATGGTAGCACAAAGAGTCGGCAGTCGGCAGTCAGCAGAGGGAGAAACGGCCACCGCATCGTAGCAAACCAATTGCGGTCGCGCGCCCCATCTACTGCCGACCGCCGACTGCCGACTGCCGACTCGTATAGCGCTTCAGCAACCCATCCAGGTACGCGCTATAGCGGGCGGCGAGGGCGGGGCTATCGAGGATCAGCAGATTCTCGGCGTTGAATTGGGCGCTGCGGGAGAAGTTATAGGAGCCGGTGATGACCGTGTCGTCCACGATCAGCACCTTGTTGTGCATGAAATCGTGCGGGGTGTCGGGGTGGTAGCGCTGCGAATCCTTCCCCGCGAGCCGGGCGGGCGCCACGATATCGCGCACCGCGCCGATCTTCCAGACGTTGTGCGGCACCGTCTCCCACTGATCGAGGACATCGGCCATCTGCGTCCGGTCGTAGAGGCCGTCGATAGCGACCTTCCCGCCATCCAGCAGATCGCGCACCGCGCCGAGGAGGGTGCCGGAGTTGAGGAGCATGCTGCAAATGCGGACGCGGCGCTCGGCGCGTGCCACGCGAGCCGCGACCGCCGCGTCGATCTCGTCGCCCCGCCCCGGCGAGAAGAAGAGTTGCACGCCCAGCGGCGCATCGTCATAGCGGAGCGTGACCGGCGAGACATCGAACTTGCCGGTATCATCGTTGTGATGCACGCGCCAGAGGTCGGCGAAATCGTGGGCATAGGCCGTCGCCAGTTCCGGTGAGGCGATGACGACGATGTTGTTCTCCTGGAGGGTCCAGGCGTCATCGGTGAAATTGGTCGAGCCAGTCCAGACGCGGGCGGCCGGTGTCCCGGCGTCGCGCACGATGTATTTGTGGTGCATCAGCTTCGGCCCGCCGATGCGCGTGTAGGGGAAGCCGAGCGCGCGGACGAAAGTTCCGGTCCCCGGCCCGGCGGGATCCATGCCGGCCTCTGTCGTTGGCGGCTCCGGCTTATCGGCGTCGTAGACGATGCGGATCGCCACGCCCGTCGCCGCGCGCTCGCGCAGCGCCGCCGCGAACGTCTTGCCGAGATCGTCGCTGAGGCGACAGTCGTACAGCGCCAGATCCAGGCTCTGCCGCGCGCCGCCGATGAATTCGGTCAGCAACGCCGCTACGTCGCGCGCCGTCTGCGCGCCCTGTGCCAGGAAGCGCACCGCCAGATCCTGCTCGCCCGCGCGAAGCTCATCCCATCCTTGCATCGGCCACCTTCCCTTTCCGGGCGTCCCGATGCATGATATGTGCCCGCGACCACTCGCGTAAATGAGAAACGGCGGTCGGTGCCAACCTCACCGACCGCCGCGAAGGATAGAAGGCTGGCACGCTCGCCACAAGGGCCAACCCCTATTGATATATACGCTTGGGTGCCCTGAGCGGTTCACTTCCTGGCCCGATCGGGCTATGAACGTTCGGGACATGCCCGCTGCTGGCTTCGCTTGCGGTGCCTCGTGCAGGCGGCGGAGTAGCAAGAGTCCCGCCCCGGAGACGATGCCATAGATCGTGCAGGCGAATACGATTGTGCGCCCATTCCTTCTCCTGAAGCGGTACGATAGGGCGGCGCGCTTCATACTCGGCATATGGGGATGGAGGCCGGACAACGCTACATGTACGACATAATAAGTACAGCGAGGATTCATGCCGACTACGATACGCGAGGCACAAACCGAGGATATTGCGGCGCTCGCCGCGCTGCTCGCCGAATTACTGACGCATCACGGCGTAGCGCCGCTCTCGTCCGAGCGGGCGGCGGCGGTGATCGCCACGGTGCTGCGCGCGCCGACCGCCTGGTACTTCGTCGCGGAGGTCGAGGGGCGGCTCGCCGGGATGGTGCAAGTCAACGAGCGGTTCAGCACCTGGGACGCCGCCTCGTACGGCTACATCGAGGATTTCTGCGTTGCCGAGGAGTGGCGCGGTCGGCGGATCGGCACGCTGCTCCTCGATCACCTCGCGGCATGGGCGAAAGGGCGCGGCTGGACACGCCTCGATCTCGATGTCTCCGCCTCGCTGACCGATTCGGTGCGTTTCTACGCGCGGCGCGGCTACGAGGATACCGGGAGCCTCTTTTACCGGCTGCGGCTCTGAGCCCGCGCGGCGACGATATGATCCCTCCTACGTCCATCCGTCCATCGCGATGATGCCGCGTTCACTCCGCGCGCGCCGTGGCGATGTCGTGCTGCGATGCCTAGTACAGCGCGCTCGGTATTCCTCCGGGGTTTCGTAGCGCGATTTTCCTGCTACAACGCCAAGAATACTACCGAGCTATTCCGAGCATACTGTACTAGAGGCCGAGGTCGCGCCTGGCGATGGCGGCGCGCGCGGAGGTCGGGGAAGAGGTCGGGCGTGCAAGCGAACGTGGGGATGCCGAGCCCGACCAGGGTCGCGGCGTGGCGCGCGTCGTAGCTCGGTGCGCCGCGATCGTTGAGCGCGCGGAGGCACACCACGGTCACGCCGCTCCCCATCGGGGCGGCGGCGCGCTCGATCATCGCGGCGGCGTTGCCCCCTCGTAGAGGTCGGTGATCAGCACCAGGATCGTCTGCGCGGGTCGCCGAGTCTGATGTCAGAAACAGCATAATGCAGAACAATTGTTTCGTTCCTCGTGCTGAGTGCAGTGCTGGTAGGGAAAATTGTGTTGCGAGCGGCGCTACATTTGCCCGATCCGGTACACTTTGTCGCAACAAAGTTGCCCGTACCCATAAGGAGTGCGCCATGACCACGACCGAGCGATTGATGACTGCGGATGCGTTGTTAAGCCGCCCGGATGATGGCTTCCGGTATGCGCTTGTGCGCGGAGAGTTGCGCCGTATGTCACCTGCTAGTCATCAACATGGTCGTTTCGGTTTTAACATCACGTTATCTCTGGGTCGATACGTGCGCGCGCACGATCTTGGAACGCTCTATGTTGCAGAGACAGGATTCCGTATCGCCTCGGACCCCGACACTGTTCTCGCGCCGGACGCCGCGTTCGTGCGACGCGAGCGTGTGGAGGCGATCGGTGATAGCACTGGCTACTGGCCCGGTGCGCCCGATCTCGCGGTGGAGATCGTCTCGCGCCACGATCTGTATACCGAGATCGAGGAGAAGGTGGGCGCGTGGCTCGCGGCGGGGACGCGGCTGGTGATCGTGGTCAACCCGCGCCAGCACCGCGCCACCGTCTACCGTAGCCTGCACGACATCGCGATCCTCACCGAGGATGACACGCTCGATGGTGGCGCGGTCGTGCCGGGCTGGCGGATGCCGGTGCGCGAACTATTTGTGTAGTCGTGGGTCGTGGGTCGTGAGTCGTGAGTGGTGGCGCGGTGCTGATGGCGGGCTGTGCCTGGTATGCGGGCGCGATACCGCCCGCCGGTGGGCTTAGCGAGGAGTAGTGCCGTGAAAGTGAAGCGAATCGTCGCCAATATCGCGACACAGGATAGCGCGGCGGCGCAGCGCTTCTATGGCGATCTGCTCGGCCTCGAGCTGCTGATGGATCACGGGTGGATCGCGACCTATGGTTCGCGCGAGACGATGGGCGTGGCGATCAGCTTCGCCGCGCAGGGTGGTTCGGATACGCCCGTGCCCGATCTCTCCATCGAGGTCGATGATATCGATGCCGCCCACGCGCGCATGGTGAGCGCGGGCCTTGCCATCGAGTATGGCCCCGCCGACGAGCCCTGGGGTGTGCGACGCTTCTACGTGCGTGACCCGTTCGGCAAGCTCGTCAATATCCTCGCGCATCAGGAGTGACGGCAAGCGCGGTGTGAGGGATGACGGGGCTCGCCGGGAATGATGCCTGTCAGGCGAATGAGGGCCACTGGTGGCCGCTACGGGCGCTACGCCGTGGCTGTGCCAGCGAGAGGTCGCAGCGCTACAGCGATGCGGCGAGGCAGATCGGAGGGCATCCATGAACATGAAAGACCACATGCTGGCCGCGCTCCGCGAGCAATTCGCACGCTGGGACGCGCTGCTGGCGAGCCTCAGCGATACGGAGATCGTGGCACCGCGCTTCGACGACAACTGGTCGATCAAGGATATCATGGTCCATCTATGGGTCTGGCAGCAGATCTCCGTTGCGCGCATGGAAGCCGCCACCGATCGCGAGCTGACGCTGCCCGCGTGGGTTGGAGAGCTGGGCGACGGTTGGGAGGAGGACGCGGACCGCACCAATGCCTGGGCGTACGCGACCCACCACGACACACCGTGGCCCGAGATCGACCGCCAGTGGCGGGCCGGATTCGTGCGCTTCATCGAGACGGGGGCGGCGATTGCCGAGAAGGATCTGTTGGACAGTGGCCGATACCCGTGGATGGGTGGCTACCCGTTGGCGAACAGTCTCCTGGCATCCTACGATCATCATCAGGAGCATCTTGAGAAGCTGCTCGTCAGCCTGTCGCCGGGTGGGGCAGGGCCGCGTTGAGGCGCTGCGCGCCCGCCCCTTGACACCGCCTGCTATACTCCACAGTGGAAGTCGGCAATGAAGCAGGACGAGTACGTCGGAGCGCGGCTAGACAGCAACGCGGGGCCACCGGCTGAGAGCCCCCCGAGCCAGCGGACGACCGAACGCCCCCTGTGAGCCTGCCCCCCAACAGCGCCCCGTGCGCCTAGTAGGGAGCCCCGGTAGCCACCGTTAGCGGCGCGAATGAGGGAGCCTGCGCTCGTTGTAGTGCGGTTCCGAATTCGGGTGGTACCACGGAAGGAGAACCTTTCGTCCCGGTTTGGGGACGGAGGGTTTTTTGTTTTAAGTACGAGCGACGAAGTACGAAGTACGAACTGGCGAAGTCTCATTTCATTCGTACTTCGTACTTCGACTGGGGGAACACGATGGTGACCGAGTTGACGACGCAGGTGGACACCGGGGAACGCTTCGTGGCGCGTCGGGCGATCACCTGGGCCGCCGCCGTCGTCGCCGTCGTCGCCGCCCCCAGCATCGATCTGGCGCGCGATGACCTCGCGCGCCCGGCGGCGCAGCACATCGTCCAGGCGACGATCGATGCGCTCGACCGTGGGGCGACGCACTACACCGATCGCACCGGCATCGCGCCGTTACGGGCGGCGGTCGCGGCGCGCTTCGCCGAGCAGGACGATATCGCCTACGACCCGAACGGCGAGATCCTGATCGCCGGGGGCGGGCACGAGGCGTTGTTCGTCGCCACACAGATGGTCGTGGAGCCGGGCGACGAGGTGCTGATCGTCGAGCCCGCACCGCCCGCCTTCGCGGAAGGGGTGCGGCTGGCGGGCGGCGTGCCGATCCCGGTCCCCACCTACGCCGAGGATCGTTTCGCGCTGAAGGCCGAGATGGTTCGCCAGCGGATCACCTCGCGCACGCGCGCCCTGATCTTCGCCTCGCCATCGGTCCCGGCGGGGGGCGTGACGACCGGCGGCGATCTGGTCGATCTGGCGAAGGTGGCGCGGGCGCACAACCTCTCGCTCATCTGGGACGAAACCTATCGGGACTACGTCTTCGGCAATAGCCCGCAGGCGAACATCGCGGCGCTGCCGGGGATGCGCGAGCGGACGGTGATCGTCGGCTCCCTCTCCGCGCGCTACGCGATGTCGGGCTGGCGTGCGGGCTATGTGGTCGGACCGGCGGCGCTGGTGCGCCCGATCACGATGATGAAGCAGGCGCTGACGATCTGCTCCCCGGCCCCCTCGCAATGGGCCGCACTGGCGGCATTGGAGGGACCGCAGGAGGAGGCCGACGCGGCGGTACACGAGGTGGCGACGCGGCGGGCGACGGCGCGGCGGGCGCTGGTCCTCCTCGGCCTCTCCGGTGTGGGCGCGGGCTCGCCCTATCTCTTCATCGATGTGTGCGCCCTCGGGATCACCGGGCGGGCCTTCACCGATCTGGCGCTGCGCGAAGCGGGCGTGCGACTGATGCCAGGGGATACCTACGGCGCGGCGGGTATCTGGCACGTCCGGCTGACGCTCGATGCGGCCGCCGCGACGCTGCGCGAGGCGATCGGGCGGCTGACACCGCTCGTGACGCGACTGCGCCGGGAATTGCATGAGGGACAGGGGGAGGGGCGTTAACATGGTCGTGGCGACACCGGCATTTCTCGACGAGCGCGATCAGCTGATGTCGATCGCGTCCGGGCTCGACGGGGTGATCTCCCTCGGCCTCGGCGATCCCGACCACGCCACCCCGGCGCACATCGTGGCGGCGGCGCAGGAGGCGCTGCGCGACGGGCGCTGCGACGGCTACACCGACCCCGCCGGGCTGCCGGAACTGCGCCGCGCGATCGCGGCCAAGCTGCGGCGTGACAACGGCTTCGAGGCCGACCCCGAGACGGAGATCACCGTCACGACCGGGGGGCAGGAGGGGCTCTATCTGCTGATCCAGTGCCTGCTCGATCCGGGCGACGAGATCCTGGTGCAGGATCCGCGCTACAGCTCCTACGACGAGGCGATCAAGCGGGCGGGCGGGGTGCCGATCCTCATGCCGGGGTGCGAGGAGGACGGCTTCGACCTCGACCCTGCCCTGGTGGAGTCGAAGATCACGCCGCAGACGAAGGCGATCCTGCTGATCACGCCGGGGAATCCGACCGCCGCTGTCCTCGCCCCCGAGCGGCTGCGCGCGATCGCGGCGCTGGCGATCCGCCACGACCTGCTGGTGATCGCCGACGAGATCTACGAGAAGTACGTCTACGACGACGCGCGGCACCTCAGCCTCGCCTCGTTGCCGGGGATGCGCGGGCGGACGATCACCCTCAATGGCTTCTCCAAGACCTACGCGATGACCGGCTGGCGGCTCGGCTACGTCGTCGCGCCCCCGGCGCTGACGCGGGCGATCCGCGCGCTGAAGGCGATGGTCAGCGTCTGTGCGCCGGTGCCGTCGCAGTGGGCGGGGGTGGCGGCGCTGGCGGGGCCGCAGGAGTGCGTCGACTTCTTCCGCCGCAGCTACGACGAGCGGCGGCGGGCGCTGATGGCGGCGCTGGACGACTGTGGCTTCACCTACGGCTATCCGAGCGGGGCGTTCTACATCTTCGCCAACACCACCACCACCGGCCTGCCCGCGTTCGAGCTGTCGCGCCGCCTCCTGTTGGAGGGGAAAGTGCTGGTCTTCCCCGGCACCGCGTTCGGCGAGAACTGGAAGCACTACCTGCGCTTCTCGCTCTTGCAGCCGACCCCGGTCCTGCTGGAAGCGCTCGACCGGCTGCGGCGGGTGCTCGGCGCTGCCTGAGCGGCGCGGCGGACCTATCGCGCGAATGCGGCCCGTGTCACAGAAACAGCGCGGGCCGCATCTCTCCAAGCAATCACGCCGCCGCACGAAGGACGACATATCCCCCGTGGATGACCTGAGAGCGTGCTATGGCGATCATCCGGCGAATCCTGCTGGGACACGATGGAGCGCGACCGGCGGGCTTGATGCCACAGGCAACAATGTTAGAAATCGATCAGGTTGACGGAGTATGGCAAGGTGCTCCTTCTATATCGTTCTCTTTGTACTCCCACCACGATAATGGTTTTCAAGGAGATACCCGGCACGGAACGTTGCGTGAGGCCGAAGCTCAGGCGGAGTATCAGCTCGGGTTGAAGCCGGACCAATGGCAGGCGGTTGGGGAATGAGTCGGGATCAGGGCGATGGCGGCGCGGCGAACAAGCCGATGAGCGATGAACGAGCGACGCGCATGAGTTGGCGGACGCTGCCGTTCCCTGCGGCGCGCGCGGCGATCCCGATCGCGCGGGAGTACACGGCGGCGGAGCACGCGCAGATCGCACGCGGCTTCATCCCGCGCGACATGGACGACCGCTGGTTCATCTACCTCGCAGGGGACGAGCTCTTCCTGCACCGCAGCTGGACCGGCGCGTGCATCTTCCTCGTCCGCATCGCCCCGGTGGGTGACGGCTATCGCATCGCGGAGGCGTGGGCGAACCGCGACCCTGAGCAATACCGTGTCACCGATGTCCACGAAGACGCCACTCGCATCGCGCGCTTGATCGATCTGCTGCTGCTGAAGCAGCCGTTCCTGACGCCGGAATGGCCCACGACGTAGGCGGCGATCGGGCGGTTGTGCGCGAGCGCTGAGAGGCGATCAGTCGCGCACCCGTGTCAGGGAGAGGGCGCGGACAACCGGTTCGGTCGCCCGTTGTCGACACTCGCTGAGCATCGCGCTGACGAGGTGTGCTCGTCCTGTGCCGTCGCCAATTCGGCTCTCTGCCGGTAAGTCCAGGTTTTAGCTAAACTGCGGCGCTGGTGGGCGGGACACGGCGGGCGTGGGCTGCCGGTGGACTGAAGTACCCCGGGGGGGCAGCCGCTACCCATGAAGGGCAGCCGCTACCCCTGAAGGGCACACTGTACCCCGGAGGGCAGCCACTCCCGGCTGGAGGATGGCCGGCGGCCACGCAGTGCCCCGGAGGGCAGCCACTACCCCTGAAGGGCATACTCTACCCGTGAAGGGCACAATGTCCGCCCGCGCGGCCTGGGCGGATACAGTGCGGTATGTGATGCCCATCGGCGCTTCGGTCTAAACTGAAGCCTAGGTGAGACCTACATGCCTGACGCGGGAGACCGTGCGGGTTTCATCGGCGCTTCGGTTTAGATTTGGGCAGATCGCCACGATGTTCCGATTGGTGTGGTGTTCGCCCACACGGAACCATACGAAAGCTATCCACCTTCTCCTGAGCGGTATGCTATATTCTCTGCTCATCGTACGATAGACTTACCACCGCTGCCACGGGAAAAGGGTAGAGGGCAGGCGGGGCGTGTCCGTCGAGCGCCTTAATGGGACAATCGCACCGCATAGTATCAGACATTTCGCCGACTCGAAGGCATATCTACGGCCCGATGTTCCCAGGCGTTCATTCCTATACCACCGTGAGCGATGCGCGGTCATACTGAGGGGGATGATCGCGATGGGGAAAACTGTGGCGACGCGCGACGAGAACACTATCGAGAGTGAAGGGTCGGGCGGCATCGAGCGCCGGGTTCGGCCCGCGCGTCGTAGTATGGACAGCGCGCCGATCGCGGAGCCGCTCAGCACGATCGCGCACGAGTTGCGGACGCCGCTCACGACCCTCCGTGTGAGCCTCGAACTGCTGAGCGATTGGCGCGATCTCCCCCCCAATGAAGTCGATGAACTCCTCGCGCGGGTCGAGCGCGGCACCCTCTGGCTCGAAAGCCTCACCGACAATCTGGCCGCGTGGTCGGCGGCGGAGGTCGATGCGCTGACCTTGCGGCGCGAGCCTGGCCCGATCAGCGATTGGCTGTTGTCGGCCCTCCTGCTCGTGCAGCCGCTCCTCGACCGGCGCGATCAGGGAACGATCCTCGATTGCCCGACGCCCGTTCCTTGGGTCGATGGCGATCCGGTGCGGCTCGGGCAGGCGCTCGTCAATCTGCTGATCAACGCCGGGAAGTACAGTGTCTGGGGCGATCGGCTCGTGGTACAGGTGACTGTGGACGCCGGCACGGTGCGCGTGAGTGTCACCGATCACGGCGACGGTGTCCGCCCCGAGGAGCGTCAGCGGATCTTCTGGCGGCGTGCGCGCGGGCGATCGGCGTTGCAATCGGGGGTGCGCGGGCATGGCCTGGGACTCGACGTGGTGCGTGGCATCGCGGAGGCGCACGGCGGCGCGGTCGGTATCGACGGCGTCTACGGGCAGGGCGCGACCTTCTGGTTCGCGTTGCCGCTCCTGAGGGGACATTCTGGCGAGAGCGATGAAGATTCTGCTGGCTGACGACGATGCCGAGCTGCTCGAGGTGACCGCCTACGCCCTGCGCCGCGAGGGCTTCGCCGTGATCGCTGCGAACGATGGGGCGCAGGCGTTGCGGCGCTGGCAGCAGGAGCACCCCGACATCGTGGTCCTCGACGTGAACATGCCGGAGTTGGATGGCTTCGCCATCTGCCGCCAGATCCGCGATGCCGGGGCGACGCCGGTCATCCTGCTGACCGCGCTCAATCAGGAGGAGCAGATCATCCGTGGCTTCGAGGCGGGCGCGGACGACTACGTGACCAAGCCGTTCAGCCCGCGCCAGCTGGCGATGCGCCTGCGCGCGATCTGGCGGCGGAGCGCCAATGGCGAGCCGGAGCCTGTGCGCGAGCTACGCCTCGGCCCGCTCGTCCTCGACGCCGAATCGCACGAAGTGACCCTCGGCGAGCAGCCGATCCACCTGACGCCGATCGAGTTCCGTCTGCTCTTCATCCTCGCGGCGAACACCGGGCGGGTGGTCAGCACCGCGCGCCTCGTGGAGTACGGTTGGGGCTACGATGGGGGCGATGTCTCGCTGCTGAAGACGCACGTCAGCCATCTGCGGAAGAAGCTGGGCCTGCCGCTGGACGACCTCGGCGCGATCCGCGCGATCCCGGGCGTCGGCTATCGCCTCAGCCGCACCAGCGAGACCGCCTGACCGCGCGCTACGGCATCGTTTGGTCCTTGGAAACCAAGGCAAGAATTGAGGCGAAGCATCTGAGCGCGGTCGAGTCCGACGATCAGCCCACTCGGCCCGACCGCGCGTGCGAAATGGCCCAGATGCGGCCTTGAATCACCGTCCACGTCGAGCACGCGACTGGCGCGTGCCAGGTCGAGGGCCATGAGGACGATCAGCATCGCATCTCGGGGCTCCGATTTCCCTTCGTATGGCACGGTATGCGGTGACGACGAATGCGTGGCGCTCACATGCAGTTTATGGGTGTTATGCTACTCAGCATTACTCCAAATGGACCCGCTGTGTTCTCCATCGGGAGTCAGCCATGTCATTTTATTATCGTCATCCGAATGCGCCAACGCCGAATCGCCCGCCTAGTCTTGGCGTTGTGGCATTGCTCACGCGGGATGGCGCGTTGCTCTTGGAACGGCGCAGCGATGCTGGTCGTTGGGGACTGATCGGCGGTGCGGTCGACCCCGAGGAATCGTTGCACACTGCACTCTTGCGCGAGGTGATGGAGGAGACCGGTCTTGACCTCCAGGCGTACCAGCTTTTCGGCACCTTCTCCGACCCCTCGCGCATCATCCACTATCCCGATGGCAGCATCATCCGCATCATCACGCTGGCATATACCGCCGTTATCGACGCCGACAGCGTCCCACGCCTGAGCGCCGAGTCTTTGGAGTTGCAGTTTTTTACCCCCGCTGAGTTGATGCAACTCGATATCATGGAGACGCATCGGCATATAATTGATCGTTTTTTGGCCTTTCCATCTGTCGCGCCGATCCTGGACTAGATGTGAGTAAGCGACCGATACCTGGCGGCAACAGCGTTAGCAAAAGCGGACGCGACTTTTTGCCATACCGCTTCACTATTGGCAGCGAAGATCGTTGATCGGAGCGGGCAGAGCTACACACGTTCAGCGCTTCCGGCCACGCTTGCCGCGCTGCGCCGTGGTCGCGGCGACGGGGCGCGAGGTGATCGGCACGCTCTTTTGCGGCGTCTCCGGTTCCCCCTTCGTCGTCGAGCGCATCGTCTCGATCGTCTTGAAGGCGATGAACGAGCCGAGGATGATGTTGACGAACGGAGCGGGGGAGCGTTCCGGCGGCAGGCGCAGCGCCCCGAGCAGCACCGGGGCGAGCGCCACAGAGATCACCGTGAGGAGCGTGAGGACAGCCTGTGCGATCTGCGGCATGCTGCTCCCTCCGGCGCGCGCACCAGTATACCCTCTGGCGATGCAGCGGAATACGGTAAGGGGCGAGGGCGACCGTCGGGCCGTCCTCATCGATCGCGCTGTCGGCACTACGCTGCGGCGCGCTTACTCGCCGCGCGGCGCGTTCGGCCTGGCGATCGGGGCCATCTGGTCCTGGCAGAAGCGATAGAGGCCGTCCAGGATCAGCGCCATGTTCGCGACGAAAACCTCATCGTCGGTCGTCAGGTTGCGGAGGCCGTTGCCGATCGCCGAGAAGCCGGGCGACCACTGCGTCAGGTTCTTGTCATTCGTCTCCGCGCCCCGGATAATCAGCGACAGCAGGCCGAGCGCCGGGTCTTGCAGATCGTAATGGGTCCGCAGGGCATCGAAGCCGGTGCGGACGCCGGTGTTGCGGAGGTCCGCCTTGGGGTGGTGGAACGGGGTCGCGCCGGTCTCCTGGGCGTACTCCAGCACCTCCGCCTCGGGGAGGATCGTGATCTCCGCCTCGGGGTCGAGCCGCGTGCGGATCAGCCAGATCATCGCCGCGCGGTCCATCCGCACGCCGGAACGAGTCACCCACTTCATCGTTTGTCCCTCCCGTGTTGTACTTGAGCGAACAGCGATGCCCCGCCCCGGCCCCGGCCCTGGCGTGACGACCGTGGCGGTGGCGAGGCCCGTGGCGAGCGCCTGGAGCCGCATCACCGGGATGCCGAGAACCCGCGCGATCGCCTCCAGATTCTGGTGGCGTGGCTGGCGCGTGACGCCATTCTCGATGAACCAGACCGTTTGCGGGGCAAGCCCCGCCGCCGCCGCGAGGGCGCGACTCGATAGGCCGCGCACGCGGCGATACGCCTGGATCGTCTCACCCAAAGGATTCGTCGCCACGCCTCTCCTCACACCTTGTCCGGGGCATCGTAGCGGAGAGGGAAGGGGGGCGTCAATCAAGTCCGTGGTCCGTAGTCCGTAGCGATCGTGCTCAACACGCCGTACCGGACTGCTGGGAGATCGGCCTTGCGAATCTCTTCTACGGACCACGGACCACGGACCACGGACCACGGACTACCGACTACGGACTATCGTGTCAGCTCCCACGCGAGGTGCTGCATCTCCGGGGCGATCAGCTTCTCCCAGGCGAGTTGGACGGCGGCGGGGGAGCCGGGGGTGGAGATGACGACCCGCTCCCGGTAGACCCCGGCGACGGCGCGGGAGAGCATCGCCGCCGCGCCGACCTGTTCGTAGCTGAGCATGCGGAAGAGCTCGCCGAAGCCGGGCAGCACCTTCTCCAGCCTGGCGCTGAGCGCATCGAAGGTGGTGTCGCGCCGGGAGATGCCGGTGCCGCCGTTGAAGAGGATCAGGCGGGCCTCCCCGGCGGCCAACTCGTCGAGGACGCCCGTGACTTGCGTCGGCTCATCCTTGATCAGGCGATAAGCGGTCAGGCGGTGGCCGCTCGCGGCCAACTGCTCGCGCAGATAGGCGGCGTTCACGTCGGTTTCCGGCGTGCGGGTGTCGCTGACCGTCACGATCGCCACCGGGATCGGCCCCTGCTGCTCGGCGAGCGCGTGGTGCCTGGCGCTGCTACTCATCGTCGTTCCCTTCCTCTGGCGGGCTTGCCCGGCCCGGCTCGCTCGCTGATACGCCGCGCGCAGCGGTTCACGGTGCATAATAAGCGCAGTGTAGTGGTGGATGCTAACCGTCGTATGCCGTGGGCGCAATGGCGAGCAGGGTAGGCGATGGCTTACGAGGGGCAACCGTGGCGTTGCAGCGCGGGAGGTGACACGATGGGTGAGCGAGGCGATCAGCATGGGGCGGCGACCTTTCCGTGGTCCTTCATCCCCGCGCCGGGGCCGGGCGAGCGTCGCGCCGATTACTTCACCTGGCCGGATGTGGCCCTCGCCGGTTTACGATTCCCCTACTTCGCGCTGCGCGGGCGCGAGCCGGGGCCGACCGTGTTGGTCATCTCCGGGATCCACGGCGGCGAGTACCCCGGCCCGCTCGGGGCGATCGCGCTCGGACGCGAACTCGATCCGGCGACGTTGCGCGGCGCGGTGCTGATCCTGCCGCTCGTCAATCTGCCCGCGTTCTGGGCGCGCGCGGCATTCGTCACGCCGGGGGATGGGCGGAACCTGAATCGCGCTTTCCCCGGCAAGCCCGCTGGCACCATCAGCGAAGTCCTGGCGCATCGGCTCTTGACCGAGGCGGTCGAGTCCGCCGACGCGGTGATCGATCTGCATAGCGGCGACATCTTCGAGGCGCTGGCCGATCATACGGGACACTTCCAGACCGCTGATGCGACGGTGACGGCGCGGAACGAGGCGATGGTGGCGGCGTTCGGACTGCCCTACGCGGGGACATACCCCGCCCCGACCGCATCCCTCAGCCTGGTCGGTAACACGGCCCTGCGCGGGAAAGCGGCGATCATCGTGGAGGTGGGCGGCAACGGGCTGGTGAGCCCGACCCAGGTGGCGACCGTGCAAGAGGGCGTGCGCGAGGCACTCCGGGCGCTGGGGCTGCTTCCCCGGCACCCCGCGCGTCGTGCCGACCACGCCGATCGTCGGTGCCGCACAGGTCGTCGCCCCCGTGACCGGGCTCTGGCGTCCGGCGGTCGCGATCGAACAAGAGGTCGCGGCGGGCGATCGCCTCGGCACGCTCACCGATCCGCTCGGCGAGCCGCTGGCCGATGTGGCCGCGCCGTGCGCGGGGATGGTCCTCTATCACCTGACATCGCTCGCGGTGCATGAGGGCGAGCCGTTGGTGAACCTCGTCAGTCGGTAGTCCGTGGTCCGTAGAAGGTTTCGACAGTAGCGCGGCGTCCTTGAATCAGCACCGCGCTATTCGTATTCTCCTACGGACCACGGACCACGGACCACGGACCACGGACTTCACTACGCCGCCGATTGCAACTCCCCGCTGAGGTGGGCGATCAGCGCGTGCAGCCCCTCGTTGCGCCCGACGAGCGTGCGGAGTTTGCGGCCTAGCGTGCCGAGGTCGAGCCTGCCGCCGTTGCGCGCGACCTCCGCCTCTTCGAGCGCGCGGGCGCGGGTCAGGAAGTCGTCGGCGCAGAGGCCGAAGCCGTCGATGTACAACAGATCGGGCGCGGCGAGTCCGGCGAGGCGCTCGGCCACCATTTCTTCGGGGCAATCGAGCTGGCGCGCGAGGTCCGACTCGGCCAACGAACCGGCGGCGCGGGCGGCGTCGCCGAGGGAACTCAGCCACTCCGGCGCGGCCTCGGTCGCATTCTGCGGGAAGGTGCGCGCTAAGTAATCGGCGAGGTCGGCGGCGGCGTGGTCGGTGTCGAGCCGCAGGACCGTCAGCCCGACCGGGACCGCGCGCAACGTTCCCTTGACCAGCACGATGAAGGGCAGCCGTTCCGCCAATGTGACCAGGGCATCGGCCTCGGCGCGCAACTGCGTGGCGGTCAGCGGCAGCAGCCCGATCGCGATCTGTCCGCGCCCGATCAGATATTCCGGCCAGATGACACCGCGCTCCGTCACCTGCGGCGCGGGCCAGCGGCGCAGTCGCCAGCCGTCGAGGTGCCCGGCGCGGCGCTCGGCGTGAAGGTCATTCAGGAACGACTCGGCCTCCGCCCAGGTGGGGGCGGGGGCGGACCAGCCGTGCGGCGGCAGCGCCAGCGCGAGGGTCGCGGCGTCGAGGGTCACGTCGAAGCCCTCATCGCCGATCGATACGACCGCCGCGCCCGGCCCGAGCGCGCCGATGCCCAGGAGGGTCAGCGCCGCGCGCGCCACCCGCCCGCCGTGCCGCGACCACGAGCCGATCGCGTCCTGCTTGCCGTGCAACGTGACCGTCTTGCGCTCGATCTCCACGCGCACGTCGTGGCGCGCGGCGACCGCCTCGATCTGCGCGCGGTCGCCGCGCAGCGCGAAGGAGGCGGTCGGCGCGATCCGCAGCAGCGATTCGAGGAGGCGCAGATGATACAGCGCCAGGATTTCCTCGACCGTCGGCACCGGGCCGACGCGCATCAGCACCGCTTGATCGGGCGCGTCGAGATAGAGGAGTTGTTCGGCCTCCACCAGATCGAGTTCCGGCACGAGGTTCGCCAGGAACGCGGCGCGCTCGGTCGGGGCGACGTAACCGCCCGCCTCGTTGGCGCGCGCGTAGGCGAGGGCGCGCAGATCGCGCGGTGTGTGCAGGCCGCGCTCGCCGAGGGCGGCGGCGCGTTCCTCGCCGATCAGGTCGGCGAAGCGGCGGGTGCGGTAGCGATAGGCGCGCGCGAGGCAGGCGACGAGGCAACGCGCGAACCGGGGCTCGCCGAAGAGTTGGATCAGCACGTCCGGTTCGAGGTCGCGGCGCAGCAGCCCCAGTTTCGTCTCGAAGAAGCGGATCGCGATGCCGACCTGTGGCTTGATCGCGTCGTCGCGCAGGAAGCGCGGGTAGAGGCGGCGCGCGCCCGTGCGCTTGTCGCGGCGGATGGTCCTCGGCAGATCCTGGGTGCGAAACGCCATGATGCCTCCTTGATGAGTGGGCGGAGTGGTTCGGAGTGGGCCAGTGGGCGAAGTAGACGAGTAGTGCTCAGTCTGCGGAGGCGGACTTCGTGGCCGGAGGCTATTCAGCTGGGACCTCGGTCCAACGGCTATCCACCCCAATGGCACCAGCCACGCCGTGGTGCGGCCCGCACCCCGGCTCGGCTGCGCTCGCCACCCCTCTCCCTATCAGGGAGAGGGGCTTCGTTGCGGGGTGGGCAGATGCTGGATCGACCCCCACCCCCGGCGCTCCGTGCCACCCCCTCTCCCCATCCGAGGAGAGGGGGATGAGTCGTTGCGGGGCGGTGCCCTTTCTCACGACTCACGACCCACGACTCACGACTCGTCCTACGCCGCCTGCGCCGGACCCTCGGCCTTCGGGCGGCGGCGCTTGGCGGCCTGACCCTCGCTCGTTTTACGGGTGATTAACTCGTAGAGGACCGCCTGTGACGGCTTGGGGCGGAGGATCCGGCCCAGGCGCTGGATGTATTCGCGCGTCGCCGACGAGCCGCTGGCGACGATCGCCACGTTGGCGTCCGGCACGTCCACGCCCTCATTGAGGACGCGCCCGGTGACGAGCTTCGAGTAGCGCCCCTCGCGGAAGCCGGTGAGGATGGCGCGGCGCTCGCCCGCCTCCGTGCGGTAGGTGATCGCGGGGAGGAGGAGGCGACGGCTGATCGCGTCCACCAGGGCGTTGTACTCGGAGAAGACGATGATCTTGTCGTCGCGGTGCTGGGCCAGGAGCTCGGCCACCTTCGCGATCTTCGCGTCCGCGTTGAGGGCGATCATCCGCGCCTGATGGTGCGACTGCATCGCCTGGCGCGCGGCGGGATCGCTCCCGGCGCGGCGGACCAGTTCGCCGTAGAAGTCGGGGCCGGGCGCGATCCGGTTCTTCGCCAGATACCAGCGGAATTGCGCCATCAGCAGGTCGTAGCGCCCCTGCTCCTCCGGGGTGAGATCGACGAAGAGGCGGCGCTCGACGTAGTCCGCGATGTGGCGATCGCGCGCCAACTCGGCGGGCAGCTTGTGGAAGACGGTCGGGCCGATCAGGGTATCGAGGTCGCGGTGGCGACCGTCGAGGCGTTCCGGGGTGGCGGAGAGGCCGAGCCGGTAGGGCGCACCGACCTTCGCGACGATCTGGCGATAGTGGTCGGCGGGGAGGTGGTGCGCCTCGTCCACCACCAGCAGGCCGAAGCCATCGAGGCGGCGATTCGGCATCGCGGCGGAGTCGAAGGTGATCACCGTGATGTCGCGCAGGAGGCGTTGCCCGCCGCCGATGATCCCGACCGCGTCCTCTGCCAGCCCCAGGCGCTCGGCGATCCCCGCGCGCCACTGCGTCAGCAACTCGATCGTCGGGACGAGCACCAGTGTGCGGACGGCCAATCGCTCGATCGCCATCAGCGCCACGACCGTCTTGCCCGCGCCGGTCGGCAGCACCACCACGCCGCGCCCGTTGTGCCGCAGCCAGGAGACGATCGCCTCGCTCTGGTAGATGCGCGGCTTGATCGTCAGTTGCGGGCGCACCGTCGGCGGCAGGGCGTAGGCGGCGCGCGGCGCGATCGCCTCGGGGTCGGAATCGGCGGCGGGGGGCGCGGCTAACGCACCGAGCAGATCGTCCGCGTCGGTCTCGTCGGTCGGCGTGTCATCGAGCGGGAAAGGCGTACCGGGCATCGTTATCCTCCTAAACCGAAGCGCCGATGAGAGCTACATGGTCTCCAGCACGGGGTATGTGGGTTTCACCTGGGCTTCAGTTTAGCTGTGGCGGTGCAGGGCGGGGACGGCTGGCGGGCCGTGTCTCCCCCGCCCGTTAGGCCGCGAGGGCCGGGAGCGGCAGCTGATTGCCATTCGGCGCGGGGCCGACCGGCGGGCGCACGGTGCCGCCGACGACCCGCGCGGCGGCCTCGGCCAGGGCGCGTTCGCGGCGCTCCCCGAAGCCCCAGAGTTCGCGGACGCGACCGCGCCGCGCCGCGAAGAGCAGCGCCTCTGGCGAGGTCAGGTGCAGCTCGGTGAAGAGGCGCAACGCCGTCTTCGGGCCGACGCCCGGCACCTGCATCAGCGCCTGGATGGCGGGGTGCTGCTCGGCGACCAGCTCCTCGTAGAAGGCCATCCGGCCCCCCGCGATCAACTGGCCGATCTTGGTGCTGAGGCGCTTGCCGAGGAAAGGGATCGGCAGCTCGCCGTGTTCCTCGACAAGCGCGATCGCCTCCTCGCGCAGGCGCAGCATGGCGCGGGCGGCGCGGCGGTAAGCGCGGATCCGGTAGGGATTCCCGTCACCCAGTTCGAGCAGCGTGGCGATGTTGAAAAGGATGTGGGCGATCTCGCGGTTGGTCATGGTCTGCTCCTTCTGGGCGACGGACGTTCAATTTTTATAGAACGTATGTTCTATTATAGCGCGGGAAGTGCCAGCGCGTCAAGGGTAAATGGCACCACCGGAGGCGGTATGCTCGTAGTCGAGGCACGCCGGAAATTGCCGCTTGGGACGGGGTGTACGGCTGATACGAAGGATGAGCAATGGCGAAGGGGCGGGCGCGGCACGGCGCGCAGCGTGGCGCGGATACCGCGCCGATAGTAATAGTAGTAGGCCGTTGTGCTAGTTAGGGAAGGCGAGCGCCTTGATCTGGAGCCAGTCGGCGGTCCCCAGGCGGCGGTTGAGCAAGAGGCAGAGCGTATGCGCGGTGAGCTTGCAGTAGAGGCGGGCGCACAGCCCTCGGAAGGTATGGGCGTGATGGCGCGCGAGGCCGAACTGCTCGGTCAGTTGGTCGTTGACGGTCTCGACGATCTGCCGGGCACCGTTGAGCAGGCGTGCCACGGCGGCGGGCAGTTGCCGCCGCTGGTTCCGGCGCGGGACGGTCAGCAGCGCCACGCCGCAGTCGGCGCGCAACGTGTCCGCCAGCGGGGCGCTGATGTAACCCTTGTCGCCGAGGACGGCCAGATCGGCGTGCTCGCACAGCAATTCGGCCCCCACTGCCACATCGCTCGCGCTCGCCGGGGCCAGCACGAAGTCGCAGATGACGCCGCCGAGGGTCACCAGCAGGTGCAGCTTGTCGCCGAAGAGCGTCTGCTTTTTCGTGGGCACCTTCCCGAAATCCGCCCCGGCGGCCCGCCAGCCCTCGGTCCCCGCCGCGCTGGGCACGAGGTGGAACGCCAGCACCGGGACGGGCAGGCTGTCGATGGCGCACCGGCGGTCCTGCGCCACATCCAGCACGGCCAGCACGGCCTGACGGAGCGCGTTGAGGGCGTGCGCGAGGCGGCGCCGCCGCCGATTGAAGCGGCTGCGCTCGGGCAACTGCGGGAAGAGGTGGCGATACGCGGCCCACTGGCCCAGCAGCGTCGTCTCCGTTGTCCAGCCGCGGCACTCGCCGATCAGCGCCAGCGTCAGCAGTTCGCTGTCGCTGCACGCCGGCGGCGGACCACTGCGGCGTTTGTACGCTGGGGGCAGCTGGCACCACAGTTCGTCGACGACCACGTACATCCACAAGCAGAAGTCCTCGAAGTCCGCTATCATCGCACCGTCCTCCTTCGGCTCGGGTGTTCCGCAACAGCTCACCCATAGCCGCAGGAGGACTTATTGTCAAGCGTCCGAACTAGCACAAGGGCCTATTAAGTATCGAAGAGATACTGGCGAACGTGAAGAACGGCTAGCGGATCGTAAGACATACGCTCCGGTACCCGAGCGGGACCATCATTGATCAGCACTATCGGGACTACCCTAAGGGGCGTGAAGGGAAATAATCCCCCCAGACGTTATACTCGTGTGGTGGCACCGACGGCACTCGCGGGGGGAACATGGAGTTGACCGAGTCGCTCAAGGCGCTGTTCAGCGC
>JAABUU010002798.1_pt1 | contig 23907 bp, 31 predicted proteins | sample 5559301 | NCBI WGS metagenome assembly JAABUU01 (sample SAMN10711884, study PRJNA513360) | rock metagenome | isolation source: Antarctica rocks | place: Antarctica: Victoria Land, Richard Nunatak white | reverse complement strand
ACCACCGCTTACTAACACCCCCTACCCCCCCACAGCATCCCCCGCATCGCCTTCTACACCCCCACCCCACCATCCCCCTCGCCCTCGCCCTCTCTCCAAGCCCAGCTCCACGCGGACTTAGCTCGCATATACTCCCCCTCCCTCCCACCAACCACAACCATGACTACAACCACAGCCACGACCACAACCAACGCCCCTCACCGCGCCTCCCCTCCTCCTGCCTCCGAAACTCCACAGACCATCGCACCAGACGAAGCGCAAAGCTACGACTTCCGCCTCTTCTCCACTCCCCACTCCAACGCCCCGCCGACCCAAAAAGTCGTGATCCGCTCGCCGACTCCACCTCCGAAAGACGCCGTTGGGGGGTTCGTGGTTCCAGGTCGGGATCGGGGATACTATTTCCGTGACGACGACGACACGGCGGAGAGAAGGAAGAGGAGGAGGGAGTTCGAGGAAACAAGCCTCAGCGGGGCGGACGTTTTGACGCTCTCACGGGCACCGTGGGTCGGTTTCCCCCTCCTCCTTCTACCACCCCGTCGAAACACAAGTAGCAGGCGGAGCAGCAGGATAGCTACCCTACTGACCCCATAGCGCAGCCAGGATGTACCCTCCCATGGCGCGTCGTAACCCTCCCTCTCCCCCCGCCCCACCGCCTTTCCCTCCCCCCAGCCCATCGCCTTTCGCTCCCCTCAAACCCACCTCGCGACCGCCGTAAACGACCCAGCAAGAAACGCCGCCTGGTGTTGCATAAGGCGCTCGCGGCACGACAAGCGCTTGTCGCGGCGCGCGAGGCGGCGGCGAAGGTGCGGGAGGTGGCGGAGAGGGAGAAGCGGACGAGGAGGAATCGGGAGAAGAAGGTTAAGCGGAAGATGAAGGGGAAGGTGGCTAAGAAGGGGCAGGAGGAGGAGCAGGAGGCAGGCAGGGAGGGGGGAGAAGGCTGAGTGGTTGGGGACAGGTAGGGGGACAGAGAGGTTGATATTGTGAAGAGGATGGGGATCTTGGGTTTGGGTGAGGATCTGGAGGCCGGGACGGTGTTGTGGTGCCGGTCGACGAACGGACGAATGGACGGGCAGTGCGCGCGAGGATCGGCGTGGGTGGTCGGAGACGGATTGTGCCGAGATGCGCCTGGGGAGTGGGAGGGAGGAAGTTCGGTAGAGGGCGCGATCTGAAGGTGCGTGGTGAGGAACAGAAGAAGGATTGAATAGATTGCTTGGGACGTCTTGGAGGTGATGGACGTAGATCGCCACGGTCTGACCTCTCCTCACAAGTAACACAACAGCATACATACACACATACAGACCATCATGTAGATCTCATCACCAACCGACTGTACAGTATATTGATCATTACTAGTAAGAGCGCCGTTAGACATCAAACCACAAAGATTCCGGCCTGTGTTGTTCATCGAAATCTTTTATACAAAGCGACTCGTCCTGCAAGTTTCTGCGCACACAAAAGTCCCAAGGAGGCGAAAAAGAAAAAGCGCCAGTAAATGCTCCCTCTATTGCCAGCCATGCCGAGCAATGACAACACCCATCAAATGCAGAAAGTGGAGGAGGAGTCCATATATGTGCGTGTATATGTACATTGTCCGTGAGCCCCAAACGGAAGGAAATTCTCCTGTCACGATGTTCAGCCTGCGCGCGATGAATGGAACAAACTGTGGATATTACTTTCTAGTCCAAGAGTGGCTCCGTTTGAGTTGACTTGTAGTGTGGATAAGTAGGAGCAAAAGCTGTATGCATTGCCCTTTAGATCCTATAACGAGTGAACGCCGCCGGAAACGCCACCTCCTAGCCTGTGCTATGCGTGAACAGATTGCGCGACAAAACATTGACGCCGGTGGCCGTATATGTGGAAAAAGTGGGGCTTGTAAGATCCTGAATGGTGATCGTGGCAACGAATTAATTAAGGGAGTAGTCTCCTCAACAGTAGGATAACAGTAAGCCTACTGAGTCCGTCATTCTTCTGTGAGGGTAGAAGCTTCAATATCGCCTGAGGTACCTGGATCTTCTGGCTTCGAATCCGCTCTTACAGCGTCATCATCGAGGTTACGAAGGCGGCTTTGCTCTTTCGAGATTGGATCGTCGAATGGATCTTCGAGGGCGGAGTCATGTGCTGGCCCTCCCGGAGGCTCGGCGACAGCTAGTTTACCCGATGGTGCAGTGTTGGTAGGAGGAATGTCGGCTTGGCGATTGGCAAACCAACCACCGCGTTCCCATTGACCAGGTTTATATAATGAAGCATTCCTTTCTTCTTCCTCCATTATACCCGCCAGAAGTACATTGAGTCTCTTGAAATCTACTGGTTTCAGGATCCACCCGTCGAACCCCGCATCGATATACTCTTGCCGGTCTTTCTCGACCAGAGAAGCAGAAACAGCAAAGATTGGTGCCCGACCATTGAAGGCTGCTGATGGTGACAAGACCTCTGAAGCGTGGGTCTTCTCAAAGGACCGAATCATCTTTGTTGAGGTTAGACCGTCTACGATTGGCATCTGGCTAAGGGTCAGTACGTGGGTTTTCTATCTTTAAAAACCTGACTGACCTGCTTATCCATCAAGATAACGTCAAAGTTGGCAGGCTTTTCTTCATATGCAGTGGCACATTCCTCTCCGTTCACGGTGAGGTAGACATCGTGGGTAGATTTCTCCAATCTCTTCTTCATTATCTTGCTGTTGATTGGATCATCTTCGGCAACCAAGACCCGAAGATGTGGTTCCATTTCGCCGACTGGCTCGTTGTGAATGTTGAATAAGATTTTCGAGCTGACGCGGGGAGAAAGCCGCTTCGGAGGTGAGAAAGATCCTCCCCCCATACGTACAGGTGTCAGTGGTGTTCTGCAGTTCTTGATTGTCTCTTGACCAGGAATGGTAATCGCCGATGTTTGCACACTTGAAGATAGACTGTCACGCTTACCCTCCCGGCTCTTCGATCGGATCTGTCGGTGCTCCCCACTTGACGTCTTGCCAGGATTTTGAGGCTCGGATATAGCTTCAATGAGCCTTTCCACCTCATTCCTTGCACTCTTGGCACTTGAGCCGCTCTTGGAACTTTTCATGCTGACAACGCTGTCTGCGCTATTCCGGTGTCGAAAGGGGCTTCGACCCTTCGAGATCGATTGGTTATCTCCCGGTGTGCTCTTGTGGACAAGCATAACTTCCCCTTCCGCTGCAGGTGGAGTCGCTGGGTGATCGGGAGGAGATGCGACACCTGCTGTCCTTGCACCTGAAGACAAAGCTTTTCTTGTGTCATTAGCCGGCAATTCGAAGCCAAGCTGAATAACAAATCGCGATCCTTTGCCTTCCTCGGACTTCAATCTAAGCTGGCCGTTCATGTTACGAATTACTCTTGCCACCACAGCAAGGCCTAGACCTAGGGTACGCTTTTCTTCGTCACTTCCAGCAATCAACTTGGCCTCCGGTGCAACCTCCTCTTCTGAGCCAGTATCATTTGCACTCTGCACCTGCTCTAGCTCTCTGAACAAAGCGTCAAGCTTCGCTGGAGACATGCCCGCTCCAGTATCTTGTATAATAATAACAACCTCCACGCGTTCTCCCACCCGTTCTGCGACGAGCCATAGCTCGACCTTCACGCCTCCGCATTCGGTATGTTGAATCGCGTTCGCGGTCACATTAGATATCGCCTGCCGAACACGTCGCTGGTCGCCAACCACAAATTGTGGGACACCTGGATTCTCGACAACCTCAAGATCGATGTGCTTTCGTTCGGCATCTCGTTTGAACATGTCCGCTGCTTCTTTGACGGTAGCAGGAAGATCGAAGACCTCATCTTTGATAAGTTCACCCCCCTCCTCCGTCTTCGTTAGGTCAAGAAGGTCATTGATAACATAGATCAGCGACTTCGATGCGGAGTGAGACTTTGCCAGATTGTCCCTCGTTTCCTGGTCCAGGTTTCCCTCGAGAGCAATCTCCAGATAATTGATGATTGCGTTGAGAGGTGTTCGAACCTCATGAGCGGAGTTCGCAAGCAGTAGTCGTGTCAGCTGGGTATTTTGCAACGCGGCTTCCTTGTGCCGCCACACTTCAATAAACTTTCCATACACCAGACACAAGACTGCAGCCGTCTCGATCTGCTCCTCGGTCCATTCCTTACACTTTCCAACCACGGTCTCTTTCCAGACTTTGAAGCTTTTTCTCGGCTCCAGATAGCCTTCAGTCCCCTCCCGCAAAAACTTGTCATAAGAGTTTCCGGCCCATCTGACTTCCCTCGCCTGAGTCTTTCGGAAAAACACGATGAAGTCTTTGCCCCCAGCCGACAAGGGTACGAGCAGTAATCCAGCGATGGCCGAGAATCCCGGTGAATATATCAAATCCGGAAAGTCAAGTTTCACATCCTGGGAGCTTGTGACGGACGTGATTTTCCTTAGTCGCAGATACTCGAGCAATGCAAGGGCTTCTTGTGTTTGCTCGAGCTTGCCCAGGATTTTTGTTTCATCTCTAATGGAAAGGAGTCCATAGTCAGCATCGAAAAGCTTTAAGAGATCGTCGGATGAGGCAATAATGTATCCAGAGGGATTCTGCTCGGTGGGTGCCGTGTTGATCAACTTCCGAGCTTGCAGTCGTGAAGCGTACGACAACCGCTCGATATTTCTCGATGCTGATTCACCCACAAGTCGACACATTTTCCGGATCGGGAAGGAGACGCGCATGCCTTTGGAGCCGTATGAGTGACAAGCGATCAGACCCCAGAGTTCATTGAAAGCTGTGATCGATATCGACATCGATGACCGAACACCCATGTTGGCGAGATACTTGATGTGAATCGGGGACATGGCTCGGAGATAAGCATAAGTCAAATCTAACGGAGCCTCAAGATCTTCGACTGTTCGGCAGACCAGTCTCGCGGTTTCCAAGTCACGGTCGTACAACAGCCTTACCTTGTTGATCTTGTACAAATCTCGGGCCTGTTTCGGGATGTCTGATGCTGGGAAGTTCAAGCCCTTGTACAAGTCTTTTGTCGCTCGAAGATCCACCAACTCTGTCACGACTCGTCCGTTCCAACTCTGATCGAATTGGTAGATCATCACTCGGTGAAACCCTGTCAGCTCTTTGACCACACCAACAAGAACTTTCAAAAACATGGCAAGGTTTGGGGCATTCGCAAGCTGTTCCTGGACTTGGGACATAATATTGACAACTTCCATAGCCGCGGCTTCACCTCTCTGCTTTCGAGCTCTCCGCAAAACCCGCAAAGGCTTACTGATGTTGACAGTACTTTCCGTAAAATCCTCTTCTGTAGGATTAGCTTGCAGTGTGTCTTCTGGGGGCTCTGGTGTCATATCGTCAACGGGCACCAGGGGGTGAATCTGGTCATTCTCAAGCTCGAATTCGCAGATAATGAGGTCTGATTCTCGATCGTTGATGTGCATTGCACACCAAAGCTTCATCGATCTTCCCTGCGGCGGTCGTACTGACAAGGTGAAAACCTCCGGACCGTTTGTCGCGGGGTCTGCTCCTTCATCCCGGATAAAATCAAGATGGTCAAAGAGGTTGTCGGCTTGCTCGTCTGACAATATGTCGCAGAAATTATCAAGTCCAAACAATTGCTTGGGGGTGTACCCAATGATAGCCAGAGAGTTCTCACTCACCACTCTCACCGTAAGTTTGCCTTCGGTCTCCTCGTGTAGAGCGATCAAAAGACCAAACCCCTGCACTGCGCCTGGTACGTGTATTGGCTCATCCTCGCAGCGCTGTAGCGTTTCGCCGTCCCGACCAGTGATCACCGCATGGCCGTCATTCGTGATGACATGCTTGAAGCGATCTGTGATATGGCCATTTTTACCTTCGCTATCCCTATTGGCGGCGCTTTGGATGGATGCAGCTCCACCCCTATTCTGCGTCATCACACCCCCGATGGTGCTTGTACTACCTTCAGATACCGCGGAACCCCTCCCACTGAAGAGCGTTGCTTGGCTTGTTCCTGAAAGCCTTTTACCATCAATTCGCGTAGAAGTAGACTCCGTAAAGCCTTCATCGGATTTCCGGTTGTTATCGGGCACGACTGAACCTCGTGATTCTAGAGAATTTGATGGCGTATGTCGTGACCGTAAGGGTGTTTCGACGTGTGGCGTGTTCGAGAGTCGATCGATCGACGGGTTTTGCAGGACTGACGATCGCCTCGAGTCCGAGCGCCGGTCCTGTGGCCCTGTTCCATCGTTTGCCGGGGTTGAGCACGACTGACCCAGAGAGTATAGGCCTTCCCGGTTTTGTGGAGTGGGGTTCGGATCCACAGACACGACAGATCGAATGGGGAAGACCCGATCTGGCTTCCCCAAATTCAACTGATCGAAGTGTGAGTCCAATTTTCCAACGGTTGGCGAGCTGGTGCCTTCTTCCTCGCTTGTGGCAGATTGGAGTAGCTTTCCATGCAGATCAAGTGGTGCTTTGGGTGACCTGGGCGATGTTGGCTGCGTCTGTTCAGATCTCTGGCCCATGTGCGCGGAGGGAGAATGGGGCCCCGTAAGATTCTCAGTGGGCCCAGCTGCCTCTTGCGCGCCTGAAGATCCATCAGGCGTCATCGTGTATAGTCGTCGGTGCTGAGCTTAGATTTATATAAAGTAGAAAGAGTGTATGGGAAGGTAATTGAGTCGTCGTGGGGACTAGAGAACCAGGAGTCGTTCAAGTCGTAGTGGACAACATTCTAACCAACCCTTCTCCAAAGGAATCCAAAGGCGCGCAACACCAGTGGTCGTGATCGTGGAAGGGGTGTGAGGCAACCAGGGACGGACCCTTCCCACCTAGAGCGTACAGTTGGGTCTGTTTGTTTCAGGTCCCAGGCTAAGACCACTGATATAGTAGTTAAAGTATGCGTTGTCCGGAAATTTGAGATGGAAGACGAGTCTTCTGAGTCTGTGAATGCTGTGGCGGTGGTAAGGAGCGACTGAAGATTCGGGGATGATAACGAAAGCTATATCCCACGCGCATGCTCAAAATTGTTCCATGTACCAGTATACAGGTACGTTACCTACCGACCAACGACCTAGACATGTGGGGGAAGTTTGAAGACTGAAAATTGAGCACTATTCTTTCTCTTTCAGAGTACAATACACATCTAACTTACAGTATGTAGATCTAGATCTTCACACGTGACTAGGCGGTGAAGGGATCTGCCGAACTGCCTGGAGTCCGTGAGTAGGTAGAAGCTAAACAAGGAGCCGTCGATATCCGCTACCGATGCATTGGCTCTCCCGTGCGCGCCATGCAGTCATGACGGCGTTACTTAAAGCTGCTCTATTCATGCCAACACAGAACACAACACAATAGAAACGCCGGCCGAAGGGTTCTGCATCTTATGGCCGCACCTTATAATAAGCTCAGACATTGAATCCTGGTCAATCCGCAACATGCTCCTACCCTCACTGGTCAGCAGAAGTGGCGTTACCGGTGGTCAATCCAGGTGAATACTACTATACACCCACTTGCTCCCCTCTACGTCAGTGTGGTGCTATTTACTGTATGAAGCAGACAGGCTGATAAGACGCTGAGGACACGCTTTAGATTGCTTCTAGCGAGGTCAAGCACAGGCATCTCATCTCTCCGCCATGGTATATCAACATTCCGAGGCTTTGGACTCGACCAAGGCCATACCCAGCATACCAAATGGAGACACCCATCCGGGATTTCGAGTCGTCGTCGCCTCCGTCGGGCCGCCAGACATCAGTCGAGATGGCGACGTTATCCAGCGTCTAAGAGAACAGCCCAACTTCGCAGTACGGGCACTGTGCGATCATGTCGGCCAGGGCGACTTCGTGCCTGATCTTGCACAGATAATGGGATGTGACAAACGGACAGCCATCGAACAGTTTGATGCTCAGCAGTACAAGATCGCTCAGCTCAGCGCCTGGGCCGACCTGCTCGTTCTGGCGCCCATTGACCCGAACACGCTGGCGAAGATGCTCAATGGAATGAGTGACGACTTCCTGCTGCAGATGCTGCGGGGCTGGGACGTCTCGAAGAAGATACTCCTCGTGCCTGGAATGTCAGTGCCGATGTGGGAAAACCCCATGACGAGGAAGCAGCTGAGCAAATTGAGACGGAAGTGGAACTGGATAAGGGTGCTGCCACCTATGCTGTGGCACTACGACTTGGACCACACGGCGAAGAAGCTAGTGCCGTGGGAAGGCATGGATGATCTACTAGATGCTGTCAAGAACCAGGCAGATCTGATGACGCTCGGGCAGGACATGGACATAGCCACGAGTACAGTCTCGAGTCCGTCGAGGCTGGAACGTCCAAACCCGATCAGACTCCCACCAGAAATATGGACCATCATATACGAATACGTCGGCGACTGGGAAGTCGCCAAATCCCTCGGCGTATACACCAACCTCTCTACCCCCACCGAATGGGACCGCCCCCTCATAAAAGACGACGCCCGAGTCCGCATGCGCGCTCTCGAATGGGCCATCCTCTGCGGCCCCTACTCCGAAGTCGTCAGCAGACTCGCATCGCACCCCCCGCCCAAATGGCTATCCCGGCTCAGCGTCAAGCTGATCATCAAGTTCGCCCGCACCGACCTACTCAGCCACCTCGAGGCGCACCACCCGGACCTCTTCTGGGCCAGCTTCGGCCACACCCTGCTGCCCACCAAAGCCTCGGCCGTCTTCGGCAAAGTCGCCGTCCTCGACTGGTGGCGCACCTCGCCCTCCTTCCTGGCCAAAGAATACCACCCCGACGCCCTCGACGGCGCCAGCAAGGCCGGCTTCCTCCCCGTCCTCGACTGGTGGCGCCGCTCCGCCCTTCCGCTCCGCTACACCGAGGCCGCGCTCGAGCAGGCCAGCACGCGCGGCAACATCGCTATCCTGGAGTGGTGGAAGAACGCCAGCCTCCACCATGACAACCGTAAACCCAACCCCGACGACAACGCCGACGCCGACCGCCCCACCTTGCCCCCACTCCGCCTCAAAGTCGGCAAATCCCTAACCCTCGCCGCGCAAACCGGGCAAGCGGCCACGCTCGCATGGTGGGCATCGTCGGGGATCCCGTGCACGCACGAGGAGTCCGTAGCCAAAATCGCGTCGGCGAACGGGCACGTGGCGGCGCTGGCGGCGTGGAAGGCGCTCAAAGGGGAGAAGATGATGTTCGACGCGCAGGTGCTGGTGGGGCCGACGAAGAACGGGCACGCGCACGTGCTGCAGTGGTGGAAGGGGAGCGGGTATCGGGTCGAGTATAAGACGTGCGATATCGAGGAGGCGCTGGAGGATTGTTTGGGGGGACGGGAGGGGGAGGGGCGGGTTAGGAGGTGGTGGGCGCGGAATGGGTTGAATTTGGGGGTCGGGACGAGTGAGTGGATGCAGGTTAAGGTTTTGTGAGTTGCGGGGGGGTGGTTGGTCCGAGGGGGGGGCGTTAGGAGGATGGTCGACATTTTGACCAGGTGGAGGAGAGGTTTTGAGGGGTGAGTCGTGGCAACATCGGATATAGGAACGAGATATCAGGGTGGCTATCTGGCCGCTTGTCGATCTCACTGGCACACTGTTCCCGCACATCACAGAGATTTGTATGGGATGTGCATAACAGCTACCTATATAAGTTGCAGCGTAGTAGTAGACTGCAAGTACATAGCAAGATAACAGATAAATACATCACAAGACATGCAAGTCATAAGCTCGTAGGAAGTATCGTGCTTCGTAGGTATTGCAATTCCGCCAGTAGATCCATCAAATATGTGAGCGCCGCGAAGAGCGAGGTAGGTTTGAGCAGAAATAGCAACATCGGTCAGATCAGGTACGCGAGTACATATGAGGATATCGATGCTCGTGCCGTGTGGCTTCCATGATGGTCGTGTGAAGGAGATGAGTTCAAGATCAATTGGTTGTATGGACCGAAAAGCCGTAAATTGTGCGACCGATGCGGCAAGAACTAGACCGGCTGCTTGGAGGCAAACGTGACAGTCCTGCGGAGGCGAAGAGTGAGGCTGTGGTTGTGCTGCAGGTGGCACCAGCGCTGAAGGGGACCGTATATAGTCCAGCCAAATAGGAATAAGAGGGCCGGGCATACGACAAGATAAATCGGTTTTGTAGATGTTTGCAACGGTAAGGGACCGATAGACGGTGAGCTCAAGGGTAGAAGCGCGGTTGTTGTTCGAAGAACTCGGTCTGGTAGACCCATGAGTTCGAGTAATAGTACGACACCTGCATTTCCATGAGTAGGGCAAGAGCAATTGATCTAATCCACTTACCGAAACAACGTGCAATGTAACCCGCCGCTTTCCCACTATACAGACTTGCCGCCAAGATGACAAGTACGGCCCAGCTCCACTTGAAGATAACATCAGTGAAGCCACTAAGGCTAGCCATCTCAGCGACCTTGGCCGAGGTATCTTCTACTGCGCTCTGAAGATACGCGGTGCTGGTACGGATTTGATCGACCAGTCCGTTGGTGACATGCATTCCGGTCTGTAAGGATTCGTGTAGGCGGATTTGTAGCTCTGCTTGGACAGTCTGGGCGGCGTGCAAGGCTTCGGCTTTGCTTTCCAGTTTCTCAAAGGAAGTGTCCAGGCTGAGCAGCCGCTGCAGCCAGATCAGCATTGAAAGATACCCCTCGGAGAAAGAATGTGTGTACTCACCTCATCGATGGAATTTTGCCTCAAATATATTGTGGCGACCAGCTCGTTGGAGAGTTGCTGGGAAAGTGAGTATATTTGAAGCATTGGAAGAGCGTGCTTATCCGTACCAAGTCTCGATGCATAGTGCCTAATGTGTGAAGAAGAGCTTCCATCTCTGAGCCTCTTATGGTTTCTAGAGACGATCGCACTTCCGTCGCTAGAGCACGATTGACTTCCCAGTCTCCAAGCTGACGAGATGCAAGCTCGGAGCTTCCTGAGAGGACTTCCTGGAAAACCTTCCCGACGTTTTTCTGCAGATCCACGACGTCGTTGTTGGAATTGCGGACATTCTGAGCTGCATCAGTCCATACTATGTAAGAGCACATGAAGAGCACTCACCTGGCTTAAAGACTGGACATCCGCCTCAACGGTTTTCGCGGCGTTGACTATCTTGGCAACGACCGTTTGTACTGCGCCATCAAGAGTCTCTATGAGCTTCTGAAAGTACGTCTGTGCCGCAGCATCCGACATCTCTAAGTCATGCAGTAGCTGAGTCTGGAATGCTCGAAGAGCCTCGGCGAATCGTGCCTGTGCTTTGAGCTGAGTCTGAGCGTCTTCAACTGAGTTGGCAAGCACAAAGTTCATCTCTGCATTGACTCCAGCCATCGATCTGTGAAGGTCCAGCAGCTCGTCTAAACTTATCCTTAGCACTTGTCCTGCTCATCCGCGCCTTGCCCATGTCTCTCTCTCACCTTGCTCAATTTGGGCTCTCGCTGCATGGCACATGACCACCGCATTTTGTCTGTTGTTACTATAGCTCGTCCACCATTGCGGTCGTGACTCCAGTGACTTAAGGCATTGCCCAAGCTGTTGTCCTCTGATGATACCACGGTCCGTTTCCGTAGCACCACTCTGCTTTGATTCTTGCTTCAGGAAAGCTCGGAATCCCCGCTTGCTCTTAGCTTGATCGGAAGGGATCAAGGGCGCGCACATGCTTGGCACCGGCGTACCGGCACCGACGAGTTCGCAAAGTGCGAGTCTTGCAGCATAAATTGACTTGAGGTCGTCGAGTGCAGCTTCGGAGTCTGGTGTGGAGCGGTCGGTGTCTTTCGAGGGTCCTGTGAAGGATTGACAAGAAGATATGAGGTTCGAAGCGGCAAGTCGAGTGCATGAGGGAGAAGATTGAATGGAAGTGAGGAGTCGAAGAGCCTCATCGAAAACCTCGGGTTGGTGGACCATTGGTGAAGTGAGAAGCGCTGTCAGATCCTTCTCGATTACATCGTCGCCCCGGCTCTGGAGGGACAACTTGTCTGAGAAGACCACGTCAGAACGCAATTGCAGACGCTATGTTCTTCGAATAGCAATGTACGTGCTGGAGATAGATCAATACCTTCTTTGGATACTGTCTTGGCTGCGGCGGTAGCGCTTGTCCAAAAAAACAGCACCATAAACCCAGTAAGGATACCCTTACAACCCCTCGATGTTGGCTTCATGACGAACTCAAGAACAAGTAATAGGGAATCAGAACAAGCACAACGAAATGAAGCGTCCAGAGAGTATAGATGGACAATTACTTTGTAAAATCATAGACGAGCCAGAGCCAGATAAGTACAGAATATCAATCTAGATAAATACCAACGAAGTATCTGGTATGATGATGTTGAGTGATAGATGGAGGTGTAGAGAAAAACAAAGATGAAGAAGGTCCAAAGCAGAACATGTGATATGGCAGCCATCTGCGGATAGGGCAGAACATATCCCCGACATTCACCGCCACTGCCCGATGGAGCATCTGCACTGGTAGGGCTGATGTTTGGGAGCACATCGTTGTGATGGAGTCTCTTTCTGATAATCTCTTGGCTGTAAACCTATACTCATTTGAAGGACGAGATATTGATTGGAGATATCTACAAGGAAAGTGGATGCAATGCGGGTGTGGCACCAGAACTTATATATATGCCCTTTCGACGGCTACATCAGCACATACGGCCATAGACTGTGGAGAATTGGGCATCCCGTCCGCTCTGCCATACACAAGCCACAGATCGGCGGATTAGTAGTTGGGTCGGTGACGACCAGCGAATACCTGCTGCTGTATGTTTTTGTTTTTGATCCGTTCCCCTGGTTGCTCTAGGCAGTAATCATCTTTGACCTTTTGGTTCAGTTGATTTAAGCGACTAAAGGCGCTGGAAATCACGCAGGGTTTCTCACTGGATCACGTGCCAGTTGCCAAAGAACCGACAATCTCAGGCTAACTAAGCGAACTCGAATCATCGGAAAGCTGCCAACTTCCGCGACGTGGATCAAACGCATCCTCGTAGACCACCGCCATGCTGTCCCCAAGAGGAGCGCGGTACCTGCGGCAACTGACCACACAACCCTCACCTGTAGGATGCCTACCAGCCTTTCTCCTCCCCGCCTTCATCTGCACCCCCAACGTGCGGCCATTCTCGACCTCGACCCCATGCGCCTCTCGAGTCGGCGGCGCAACACTCTCCCTACCGCTCGAAGTCAACATGACTGTCCTCGCACCTCCGACTCCCAAGAACAAGAACCGCATTAGCAGATCCGAGCCTGTGTCTACGGTGCAGGTGGAAGGCCCCCTTGGTACGAACCTATCCATTGCATCGGGATACGGAGTCTAACGCTCAACCCACCCAGGCAAAATATCAATGCAGCTACCGCCGTTCATGGGCATTGAGCACGACGCCGCCGCCAGGAAAGCAATGTTAAAGGTTCAGGACCCGGAGATCAGGCGGCAGCGCGAGATGTGGGGTGCGCATGACATACCCATATCCACCTCGTGTCAAAGGTTTCCGTTGACAAATTCCAGGGACGACGCGCGCCTACCTCCAGAACCACATCCTCGGCGTCTCGGAAGGACACACGGCCATTCTGCGTTTAGTAGGCGTGGGCTACCGAGCCACAATCGAGGCGAGTGCAGTCACCGTGTCGCCCGAATACCCGGGTCAACCGTTCGTTTCGCTCAAGGTGGGATACTCGCATCCCATCGAGCTGGGGGTGCCGCAGGGCGTCAAGGCTAGCACGCCGCAGCCGACGCGGATTCTCCTGGAAGGGGTGGATAAGGAGGTGGTGAATCAGTTTGCGGCGAAGATTAGGATGTGGAGGAAGCCGGAGCCGTATAAGGGGAAGGGGATCTTTGTTAATGGGGAGACGATAAAGCTGAAGGCGAAGAAGATTAAGTAGTCTTGGCCCGGGGTGGGGAATATCCGCATGGACGGCGTTTGAAAGCATTGTCTGGGTCGCTTTTACGTGGTGGCAGCTAGTAGCTTGTTCGCGTGAAGTAGCCATCGTCCCGCTTGGGCTCAGTCTATATTCATTTGGAGCCCAATACGCTTTTCACCGCCTCCAACACCTGTGCATGAACACTTTTCGGCGCTGCTACAACGCCCTTGTTCCCCGCCAGTGTTCGTCCCCTACCAAAGTCCAGCCTGTTGCCATTCGCATCCGTGACCTGCCCACCCGCCTCCCGAACGATCAAGTCTCCAGCAGCATGATCCCATATCTTCTCCTGATAGCTCGCACTCACCGGCAATCGCAGGTACACGTCCCCCGCCCCTCGCGCGATTGACCCGTACTTGGCCTGCGAGTCCATCCGCACGCTCGGTCGAGTAATACCGAGCTTCTCCGCGATCTGCGCCTGATCACCATGCGACGAATGCCCCGCCTCCACGCTCTCGCAGAACGTAGCGCGAGCGATCTCCGAAACGACCTTCATCGCGATGGACTGGCTCGGCTGCAGCGCTCCCCTTCCCAACGGTCTGCTCGTCGCTCCGTGGCCCCGGACAGCAGCGAAGAGGACCCCCCTGCCCTCCTCGTCGGTCTGATTCTCGCCCGCATCGGCCGCCAAAGGCGCCTGGTCGTCGACGGGGAGATTCGGACAGCCCAGGACGCCGACCTTGACGTCGCCGTCGACCATCAGCGCCAGGCAGACGGCGTACTGGCCGCCGCGCAGGAACCCTTTCGTGCCGTCGATCGGGTCCAGCGCCCATATCCGCCCTTTCGCCCCGCCCGCGCTCTTCCCCGCGTCAATGGCCGTGAGCATCTCCTCCTCGCTGCCCACGGGGCCTCCGAGCACCGATTGCGCTTCCGCATCGTCGAGGCGTGCCTCCTTCACCAGACTCCAGATCTGGCTCCGCAGGTTGTCGTTCGCCCGGAGACTGCTCGCTTCCTCTTCGGCGACGATCTCGTCGTGCGGGAAGTTTTTGCGGATGGCGTGGATGATGAGGGCTTGGGCGCCGAAGTCGCCGATCGTGACGGGCGATTTGTCGTCTTTGGAGAGAGTGCCCTTGGCTTTTTCGTGGAAGACGCGCTTCGTGAGGATGGTGGCTCTTTGGACGGCGAGTTCGGCTATTTGGAGTTCCTTTGGGTAAGACATGGTGGTGGTGGAAGTGGTGAGGGTTCGGAGGAGAGGCGATGAGAGGTTGGAGGTGAAGAGGGACAGGCGGGACGAGAAGGCGATGATGGTGCTGATGGCCAGGACTACGAGGGAGATGAGGAGAATCACGGAAGTGGAGGGAAGATTGGGATAGTAGCGTTTCTGCTGGCGGGCGGGCATGTATCTATATCTTGACGTCGTTGACATGCGCATCGGTGCAAACCATTGGCCTTGATGTTGTGTTGCTCTCGGGGTACGGATATACACTATATCCGAAAAGCCCCACCTATCAAAAAGCCAGCCCTGCAGGTAAGTTAATCCGAGCCGCCTGCGAAACGGCATCAAACTTTACAGCCCTTGCCAACCGTTGCCGCCACTACCAATCCGTAATCGTCAACGCATTCGACGCATTCTACTACTGCAATTACAGGAGTCACCAAGCACGGTCGGCTGAGCAGAAACAGAAAGATGATGAGCGGAATCGAACATTTACAGATGGGAACAAAGCCGCGAGGAGGGAAGTCGAGAATCTAAGAAGAGAGCGGCCTAACGACATCGGGTACTCCACGATTGCAGACGAAACTTAAGACCGGACGAGACTGAGCGGATCGATAATGTAGAGAGGCACGGTGCGCTTTTAGCAAGCACTTCAGATGTGCGAATGTTTAGGAGTTCGTGTAGTAAAGCCAAAGGGGCTATTGTAGTGTATTTCCAGTGCACATAGAGAGCTTTGCCCTACTCATGAATAGCGACACTCCACTCCATTCACTGTTTGGCCATTCTTGTATCGTATATGCTGTACCTTACCTTACCTTTCAAGAGGCAAGGTAGGATTACCTTGCAGTAGGAAGGTAGCGGACACCACCAATCACTCGCTGGTCCAGTAGTACGTACCTACAGAGAGGAAGCGACTCGCTTCACGAGTACGTATCCATCAGTTGTTTTGGTCCACATCATCCCCCAGAAACACATTCTGACCAAGAAACAAAGTGGGCTCTTTCAGGCGCAGAATGACATATGCGATCGACACAACGAAGCGCAAGTTCCACAGATTGCTCGACTCTCTCACCAACGCGTCCAGCACCTCGCTCTCATCAACCCGCCGAAACAGCAATGCCTCCACTACAACACTACCAGTGACCTTCGAATCTCCTCCCAAGAAGCCCCGGATGACCCGTCCAGTTTCAGCCTTCGTGCGAAAACCTGCACGGCCCGAGCCGCAAACTTCTACGTCTTCGCCTATACCTCGCCAAAAGGCCACGCCTGGGAATGAAAGGGAGGATCGGGAAGCACCCAATTTCGCTCCACTGGATCGAGCACAATTTCTAGCACGGCTGAAAACCTTCAGGCATGTTGACAGGTGGGCATCGAAGCCAGTCCAGATCAACGAAGTACAGTGGGCAAAGCGTGGCTGGTCGCGCGTCGGGATCGAGAGGGTGGGTTGTGTTGGAGGGTGTGACAAGGAACTAGTGATCAAACTCGAGAGGGGCGAAGAAGACAGTGGGGTGTACACCGGAATCGAAGACGAAGATGACTGGAATGCACGTGTGACCGAGCAATTAGCGGACCGCTACATCGACTTGATCGTCACCGGCCACGACGAGTTCTGTTTGTGGAGGAAACGGGGGTGTGACGGTAAGCTAGTCATTGACGGTGGATTCCAGATGGACGTTAGCTGACTTTACCAGCCACAATATATCGATTACCACTATCGCCCCCTACAACAGCTCTAAGTGCACTACGGCAGCGCTATGACTCGCTTGCAATGATGGGCGATGATTTACCTTCTGCGCTGTCGATTCCGGCCGCTGTTGATATAAGCAATATCATACGAGAACTCGACGCAGACTTTTTCCACACGACGCAGGGCCAACCTGCAGCGACTGCAGCAGAATCAGCGCTATCTCCTACCATCAACCAGCAAGCCTTGGCTCTTGCTTTCTTCGGGTGGCAAGCTGAAGACGGCCATATCAGCGGCCTTGCGGTCTGTGAAGCGTGCTTTCGACGATTAGGACTATGGCTTTTCAAGCGCAAATCACAGAGCACGGTAGGGTCCGAGACGGCCACCGATGACGAAGAAGCGGCCATGAGCCGACTCGATGTCATCGGAGAACATAGAGATTACTGCCCCTGGGTCGATGCATCATCTCAAAATGGCGATAGCACGCCACGGAAAGGATCCTCGGGCTCAGCAGATCTGGCGGGGTGGGAGATTCTCGCGCGAGTTGTCAGGAACACAGCACATCTGAGTGGGAGATTCTCACAGCCTTCGGCAACGCCCAAATCCGGTACTACAGCTGTCGACGGTTCCGTCGATGACGATACAGGCCTCGTCGGCAAGGCAGGACAGACGGACGTGCAGGCTTTAAGGGACTCCAAAGATAAGGAGCGCTGGGCGAAACTGAGGAAACTGAGACAAGTCTTCCATATCAAAGAGAGTAAGAAACGGGCAAAGGGGAAAGGATCCGATAGCGTGCAGAGGCCGAGTACTGCCCGATAGACACATACGTCCTGAATGCGACTTCCGCCTGAAGTCAAGACCCTTAACGAATCTGTTTTGTTTTATCTGGCGCAGGTTAGCATTTGGGGGAATCTGGCAGATTGTGGGAAATCATCTGGGCAGCGGGGCATGTCGTGGCTTCGGTACAGCGCTACCAGCCACAGGGATACCCAGGAGCATCATCTAGACCGATCATGAACAGAGAAAAAAATAGATCGAGAGTATTGAATGGGCAAAACAACGATATCGCGAAACATTCCGTACCCACATTTCTGGCCTGTCGGGGGTAAATTCAGCCTCGGGGTGGCATTTGTCATTTGTACGGACTTGCTTGTCCCGTTCTACCTAGATTCAATTCTGACGCTGTGCATCAACCCATGGCGCTCTGATAACTCATTGCGGGGTGCACCAGCGCCAGCGGGAGCAGATGCGGAGATCAGCCCGGCAATACCAAGCATGTCGTTCTACCCATCTTCTGGACGAGAGGAAGCCATTTTCCTCATTCGATCCATGTCACGTAACAAGTTAGCAGACATTTCCACTTACTGTACGACACTTTATGACGTCTCTAGAGCATTGCAACAAAGAAGTTGCTACCTTAGCATTGAAGCAAACATCACTAAGGTACCCGTACGAACCTTACAGTACGTACCACAGCGGTCTGTCGGGCCCATTCGGAAACAGCAGCGGAATTTCCATCGCCTTCGCCGGTATGCCCCGCACTCTTCGTACCGTGGGCTTTGCCTAGGCTAATGTTTAGTAAAGCTCCCGAATACTAATAAGAACGACCATGCCTCCATCTTCCTCCACACAACCGGGCAAGGACAGTAAGAATACTCCGCCAATCCGTCCAGCTTCACCTGGACTTCTATCTGCCGATTTTGCCAAAACAACAAATCGCCAAGCAACAACGTAACAACTATCACTCCAGCTCCTTGCGCACCATGGTTTCCAACAGTGTCAACCGAACTGCCCTTCACCCGAGTGGTGTCCAGTATGTCTTTTCCTCATGTTTGATTCATGTGTTGAACATGCTTAGAGAGAGCGGTTGGCTGCGCTGCAACTCGTTCAATCGAATTGAATTTCTGACTGACTGGTGTCAATTTGCAAAGGCCGTCTCGGGAACACACCGAAATTGAAGAGGAACTCCACGAGAGAGCACACATCGACTACGACCGAGTTGCAATTGTATGAAGCCCTTGTCTATTCTATGCTATCATACCCTCAATCCCATCGCATCGCTGACCACAGCCCAGGTTGCCAATCCCTCTGTCGCAGCCCTTTACGAAGATGCTCTCGTCTACGAAACCGGCTCGGCAATCACATCCACAGGAGCTCTGACAGCCTACTCCGGAACGAAGACTGGTCGCTCACCCCTCGACAAACGCATCGTGAAAGAGGAGGGTTCGGACAAGGACGTTTGGTGGGGTCCCGTGAACAAGCCGATGTCGCCCGATGTAAGTGACTCTCCGTCTTCCAGCTTCATCTGTAGGGAAGCGTTTTTCTTTCCCCAGAAAAGAAGCGGAATTCGAATGTTGCACTGCAGGCATCGTCATCAAACGAAGTGGGGTGGTTGAGCCTTTGCACCGCGGCTCGTTTGTTCCCTCGCTTCCGCTGCCCCGCATTTTCGGGAATTTCGTCAATGTCACGTGTGATCTGCCGGGGTGAGGGATGCTATTTTTGACGCTAACACGGAATCTTCCCGATAGGTCTGGCGAATCAACCGAGAGCGTGCGATTGACTATCTCAACACCAGAAATAGGATTTATGTTGTCGATGGCTTTGCCGGTTGGGACGAACGTTATCGAATCCATGTGCGCGTCGTCTGCGCCAGGGCGTACCATGCACTGTTCATGCGAAACATGCTCATCCGCCCCTCGAGGGAAGAGCTTGAGCATTTCCACCCCGATTATGTCATCTACAACGCTGGGTCCTTCCCGGCGAACAGGTTCACGACCGGTATGACTTCGGCTACATCAGTCGCCATCAACTTTGCCGAGAAGGAGATGGTCATTCTGGGTACGGAGTACGCCGGGGAGATGAAGAAGGGTGTATTTACAGTGCTCTTCTACGAGATGCCCGTCAAGCACAACGTCTTGACTCTGCACTCTTCAGCGAACGAGGGCAAGGATGGGGACGTCACCGTGTTCTTCGGTCTATCCGGAACTGGGAAGACCACCCTTTCCGCCGACCCCAAACGTGCACTCATCGGCGATGACGAGCATTGCTGGAGTGACCGTGGTGTCTTCAACATTGAAGGAGGGGTAAGTTGCCCCAAACGAGTCTCTCTCGAGGACGCATCTAAGCTGTCTATTTAGTGCTACGCCAAATGTATCAATCTGTCGGCTGAGAAAGAGCCTGATATCTTCGGCGCCATCAAATTCGGAGCGGTCCTCGAGAACGTGGTGTTCAATCCCGATACGCGTATAGTGGACTACGATGATGCTACTTTGACGGAGAACACTCGATGGTAATTAATTTGAGTGAATTGGCATGGCCTTCCGAATGCTGACCTCCATGCAGCGCGTACCCAATCGAGTACATACCGAACGCCAAGATCCCGTGCTTGTCACAAAACCACCCGACGAACATCATATTGCTTACGTGCGATGCCCGGGGTGTTCTGCCACCGATTTCGAAGCTTACAACGGACCAAACCATGTTCCACTTCATCTCCGGCTATACCTCGAAGATGGCGGGAACTGAGGACGGTGTCACGGAGCCGCAAGCTACTTTCTCATCTTGCTTCGCACAGCCATTCTTGGCTCTTCACCCCATGCGTTATGCTAAGATGCTGGCGGACAAAATCGCGCATCACCAGGCGAACGCATGGCTGCTGAACACCGGCTGGGTTGGTGCTGGCGCCACCACCGGAGGCAAGCGTTGCCCGTAAGTTTCACAAGCCCCACCGCCAGATCCATCATTTGCTGACCTATCACTCAGACTCAAGTACACCCGTGCTATCCTTGATGCGATCCATTCGGGAGAGCTGGCCAAAGTCGAGTACGAGACATATGAGACGTTCAACCTCCACGTGCCGAAGACCTGCCCTGGTGTCCCGGACGAGCTACTCAACCCGAAGAAGTCATGGACCGGATCGGCGGATTTCAAGGAAGAAGTCACGAAACTTGGCGGTCTGTTCGTCGAGAACTTCAAGAAGTACTCTGACGAAGCTACCCCTGAGGTCATCAAAGCTGGTGAGCAATTCCGAGCGCTCTTACTACGTTGTCGCAACTGACGTTGGATTGCAGGTCCACACGTATAGAGGGACGACTGTAGGATGCCGTTGGCATGTCCCACCATGACCATGTACAAAGTGTGGCGAGATCTAAGACATACTTGCACTGACCTGGATATGCTACATATTGGTTGAGAGATCGGGCGGGAAGCGTGTCATTTCCGGTAGTATATAACAGATCTGTAGCATAACCGAAAAATTTAGTTACATCAAAGAGATAGTACTCATCTGTATGGATTCTTTGGGCACATGCAACCAGAGTATAGATGATACTAGAAGTTTTTAGCGGTGTCAGGATTGTACCGTTTTAGGCATTTTTTGATTTTGCTATATAAGTCCCCTTTCTCCGACGAACATGAGCGACACGAAAACATCAAAACAAGCAAAACCTTACCACTGCAGATACACAATTAGCCCATAGAGGACAGAATGTTACAGACGGTTGTTAATTTTTGGCGCCACAGGGTCGCAGGTACATACGATCTTCCTCAGTCTCTTCTTCATCACGGCTAATCCTATAAGCTACAAAAACCTAATCAATTGTTACGTTATAACATGGAGGTGCCATCGCCTCTGAACTCCTGAAATCAGGTGACAAGTTTAAAGTCCTCGCTGTGACTCGTAATGTGGAAGGGGACAAGTCCAAGGCTCTTGCAGAGGCTGGAGCGATGCTCGTCCAGGCCGACATGAACGATCTCGACTCCCTCAAGAAGGCTGTCCAAGGCGCCGATTTCATCTTTCGGCGCCACGGATTTCCTGACAGCCCAATCCGTCGAAGTAGAGACGGCACAAGGTCTCAACCTCTTGAAGGCCGCCGAGTCGACTACTGACACGCTCAAGGGCTACATTTGGAGCAACTTGCCAGACGCTAGAAGTCAGCCTGTCCCTTATCAGAACGTCATCCGTTTCAATGCCAAGAATGATATTGCAAAAGGAGATCCGGAAGTCAACAGTTGAGATGTCCTCATTGAAGTTCGTCTCAATCCATATTTTCAGAACTTCCTTAAGGCACCACAGGTGTACGGGCCACAGCAGGTAAGTGGTATCCCGTATGACCTGAACACTCATTTGTAACAGGAGTTCAGCACTCAGATGGATCTTGGGAGTTGATGCTGCCTTGCTATGCGGATTCTAAGCTGCCATTCACATCTGTCCAGGATCTTGGCAAGCTCGTCGAAATCATTTTCGAGGACCCCGCCAAATACGTTAAGACTATTTCTGTCGTCAGTGAGAGAGTAACACCTATTGAGATGCTCAAGTCATGGAGTAAAGGTTTGTTCTCTAGCGCGCTACCTTCTAGATAGAGAAGCGAACCAATCTTGCAGCTGTTGACAAGCAAACCACTTTCAAGAGCCTAAGCACAGAGGAGTTCATACAGAGACTTACATGCGTTCATCATTTCCTAGGTTCATTGCTGTGGCACTTGCAAAGAATCTGTCTGTGTACCGAGATGATCCCGAAGCATGGACTGGCAACGCTGACTTCGCTGTTAGAGATGTAAGTCTTCCTTAAATTAGAGGGACAAGCATAAACTTATCATTGAACAGCTTGTACCGGGTCTGTCGACGTGGGACGAATATGTTCAGGCGGAGGATTGGAGCTCATATTCTGGTCTGAAGGAGTAAATAGACGCTGATCGGCCTGGCCTTGATAACTGTTTAAATAGTCAGGACTTTGCTCTCGAGCTCTACCGCCACATTCTCTCGTCAGACTAATGTTATTCCAAGTCATAAGCAGTTGAAGCTCAGGTGTGGCTAAACAGACACATCAAATTTGTAAAATTGCTCGTGCCGTGCTAGATGCTGCGGGCTCTAGTCTGGACAGAGTGGACAAAGTGGCGGTAAGTTGCCCGGACTTGGGACTGGATAAAAGTCACTTCGGGCGTGAGAAAATTGAAAGCTGGACGGGGGTTGACTGATATTTGGCTAGATCTATTTGTCAGTTTCGAAGATTTCAACGAGATGAATGAGGTCTACGAGGAATACTTCCTTCATAAGCCAGCGAGGAGCAGTCTTGAGGCTAAGAGATTGCCGGTTCGGGCGAGTATGGAAATGGAACTCGTTGCTTTGGAATAGTAAATGAAAAAATCGAACGTTTGATACGTAGGATGATACCATTGACACCTTTTATGCCTCCAATTTGCATTCACACAGCCCTTCCGTCATTCTGATAAACCAAGCTCTTATATAGCGCCATATTCATATGAGGGCCAGGAACCTTCTGGGGTAGCCATTAGCCCACATCGGGTCATCAATGTGCCCTATACCAATCCTTTGGAAGACGTATCCATAAACCTTCTGATTCGGAACTTCCGATACTATGAGTGCAAAATACACGGGTTCTGACAACCCTTTGCGGATGAATCGAACATAGAATGGGAGAAGCCAAAAGTTTGACGGTGTGGCATGGCTAAGGTCATACTGAAAGCTCCCCCGGATCTCCTTGCCGTACTCACTGAAAACTGTAGCAGAGTTGCCCAGTCTACCCGCTTCGCATTCGCCGCAGTCTGATGAGCCCCTCGCCTGGATGTTTGATTTCTTGACGCCCGTTGTGCATCCGAAGCCACGAATCAGATGTCCGGATAGCAGAAGAGCCTTGCAAGGCGGCATCCCGACAGGGTGGTAAGATCCTACTCGTAAGATGTGCAAATCAGTTGTCCGAGGGTGGAACAAGTCAATATACCACATAGTGAGATCGGCAAAATCCAGCGGACCATCTAGAGCGGCCCAGGACCACGAAGGTGCGCGATATCTCGGCGGTTTTCGTAAAGTATTGTCCTTTCCTGCGCGCCAGAGAAGGCTTGAGAATACAAAAGGCGTGCCGTCAAACCAATGCCCCTCGTGATATTCATGACCCGTGAGCTCCTGTAGTTCATTTGAAAGTGAAAGTATGGCAGGCAGTTTGTCGCTTGACTCTGTGAGACCACATCTGGTATAGTACTTGATGATTTGAGCCCATATGCTATGAAAGTCCCTCGGCTCTGTGAAGTCATCGGCGACACGACGGGCGAACAGTACGTCGGGGATGCGTTCCGGTCCTAGATAGCCGTGGAGTACGTAACAAAACAACGATCTTGTAGGGATAGTTTTCACATCAACATGTCCTCTAGCGTCTGAACCGTCTTCGGCAACGAACTTTTTCTCACACTCCCAGTAGACCTGATCAGAAGCAAAAATGGATAGTTCGGCGCGAATGTAGATGTTCT
>JAABUU010002797.1_pt1 | contig 23909 bp, 21 predicted proteins | sample 5559301 | NCBI WGS metagenome assembly JAABUU01 (sample SAMN10711884, study PRJNA513360) | rock metagenome | isolation source: Antarctica rocks | place: Antarctica: Victoria Land, Richard Nunatak white | reverse complement strand
ACAGCTACTTCCAACTCAGCCTGCACTATCTCACTCGCCTGCTCGCCCTGGACTGTCCCATCCACTGCTCCCTTCACTTTCGGCCCGAGCCGCGGGCTCCTCTAAAACTGTCATGAAGTCAGCCCCCTCGCGGGGGGGAGGGGAGCTACTCGACCATAGAAACGGTCTGTAGACCAATACGGTTGACGTCCGCGGCTCTCAGGCTGTCGTACGCCACTGCGTCTGTAGCCCGGCCGGACTGGCCTGACGGAACCATGGTGTCGGCCTGCGGGCCGATCCCGCCGAACTCGTGCCCCGAATGGGGTGCAAGCGGCCGGGCTACCCGCCGCTATCGACCGAGTACGACCGACGGGTAACCCCACCCTCGTCCGTCTACGTCCGGTAGCCCGGCCGTCCTGGCCGGACTGGCCCGCAGGCCAGCACTGTCGGCGGTCTGAGTGGGAATTCAGCCCCCACTGTGATCCTGGTGCACGACAGATGTCCGCGTCTAGCCCCTTGGCGGGGTATCCCGATTCTCTATAAAGGAAAACGGCCGTATACATAGAGGAGCGGCCCGCCGGCAACGTGTATACCGGCGGGCCGTGGAGATGTGCTGGTGGCGACGTGCAGGGCGTCGCCGTGCGGTCCGCTGAGGAGAAAAGGACTTGAAGCAGTGATCGGGGTAGCACATCTCCAGAGAAGCTACATCCTCATGGTAGGGAGACGGACCTATCGAGTCCTATAGGTAGGGTATCCGGACTTACGGAGAGAAACGCTGTGCATCGTGCACAGCGTCGAACATCTGGATCCCGATGCTATCTCTCCTGTTACGTTTAGCCCATCCGCGCGTTTAGTTGTGGACAACCGCAGAGGGTGTCTCTGCCGGGGGAGATGGCCGCTATAGACGGTGATGGCAGTGTCGACGATCGGCTGGTCGCGCTCATGGATCGCTATGAACGGTCGCTCTATCGGTTTCTGTATGTCTTGCTGGGAGATTGCGATGTGGCCACCGACTGCACTCAGGATACCTTTGTCCGCGCCTATGACAATCTTCGGAAGGGGAAGCCGGTGAATGCCCGCTGGCTGTTCACGGTGGGGCGCAATCGAGCCATGGATGAGTTCCGGCGACAGCGGCGGGAACCACATGGCCTGGAGGCGCTGGAGGGGACCATCACAGACAGCCAGGCCGAGCCTCATCTCTGGCTGGGCATGCGCGAGGCGTTTGCCCAACTCACGCCAGACGACCGTACGGTGCTCTATCTCTCGGCGGTGGAGGGACTGAGCGGTGCGGAGATCGGCGAGATGCTCGACCTCAAGACGACTGCCGTGCGAGTGCGAATCTCGCGTGCCCGCCGGCGCTTCAAGCTGGCCTACGGAGGAGCGACATGAGACGGCACGGCGCCTTTCGTCATCTACTGGCAGAACGTGCCGGCCTGGCGCCGGCCCAAGCAGCCAGGCTGCAGGCACACCTCCAGGGGTGCGTCGAATGCCGCGAGCTGGCGGCAGAGTACGCCCGGCAGGACGCCTTTCTGCGCACGCTTGCCATTCCAGAGCCAGGGCCGGCACTGCGGCACGGCGTCTTCCGGCGGGTGGCCCAGCTGCCGCGTCCGGCGCGCCGCGTGCCACGCCGCTTGCTGGTCTTTGCGCCGCTCGCCGTGGCCGTGCTCGTCCTTTCGACCATGCTGGTTCGTCACGGCGGGGGAAGTAAGCCGGCAGCCATGAAGCCGGCGACGCACCTTGTGAACGGTGGCCTAGATCACTACCGAAATCCCTCCTTCGGTCCGCTAGCGCCGCCATCTTCGCACGCGCCGATATCGAGTCAGGGCGGCGCGCAGGCGGTACCGGCGTCGCCGCTCTTCCCCCCGCTCGATGCGAGCTTGGGGCGCTTCCGGAGCGCCCGAATGACCGGCGGTCTGCGCATCACGCTGTCGACCGCACGCAATGCCTATCCTCTCTATGCGCTGGTTCCAGTTCACGTGACCGTGCAAAACCTCTCTCCGGACCCCGTGCAAATCGAGCCGGACCGGTCCTTTGGCTGTACTGAGTATCATCCAAGCGTGGCGTCCATCGGTGACCATGGCGAGGTGGTCGAGCCGTTGCCCGTAACCGGGCGTCCTATGCCTTCCTGCCCCATGATCCCTTTCAACTCTCCCACGTACCGCCTCAGCCTGCTTGGCCGGGGAAAGACGCTGGACGCCACCCTGTATACGGTCCTTATGACGCGGCATCTGCGCGCCGGCATGATTGTTCATCGCTTCCACGGGTGCAACCCCAACGGACCTGATTGCCGCCCGCAGGATTCCGCCGCCCATGGCAGTCTCGCCACCTTTCACCTCCAGCCCCCGGACTCACCGCGGGTGGCGCTGCGTGGCTCGCCACCCACCATGATGACCCTGCTGCGGGCGCCGCGCAACCATGGGCCGCTCTGGGTCGATGGCTGGTTCAGGTGCGCCTCACCCGCCCGCTTCCATTTCATCACGAGCGAAGGCGGTGTTGGCGTACAACCGGCGGAGCGGGGTGGCACGCGGGTGTTGCTTCCGCTGGCCGGCTGCTATCCACCCAGAACCATGTTGCACGCCGTGGCTGGGTGGCTCAACCACTCGGTGGCATTCATCAACTACGGCAGCTAGGGAGTCGGAATCCCGCACCAAGCCGTGGCCCAAAGCTTGACCATTAATGGCCTATGTGCTAGGGTCAAGGGTAAATGAGAGGGTAGTAGGATTCATGGCTGGCTCAACCCCCGAGCAGACCGCGCTCGATGCAATTCAGGAGACCATGGCGACCGGGCGCCCGAAACGGTCGTGTCCGCACTGCACGGATGGTCACCTGTCTCGTGTTCATCTGCCGGCGTACCTGCGGCCTTTACGCTGGGTTGGGCTCGATGTTCGCGCGTACGAGTGCGATCGATGTCGGCGCCGTGTGACTCGCCGTTCGCGAGAACGTGAGCCACACTCCTAGCCGCGGTCCACGCGTCCTAGCGATAGTTCTGGAACTGCAGAGCAATATCGTAGCTCTTCTCGCGCACGGCCGCAATCACCCGCTGCAGATCGTCCTTGCTCTTGGCGCTGACCCGAACCGCGTCCCCCTGAATTTGTGCTTTGGCCTTGGGCACCGTGTCCCGCACCAGCTTGGTGAGGTCCTTGGCCAGCTCCTGCGAGATGCCCTTCTTCAGCGTGATCCGCTGGCGGACGTTCCCGCCGCTGGCATTCTCGATGGTCCCAGGGGAGAGGATCTTTAGGTCCAGGTTGCGGCGCACCATCTTGGACTCGAGGACGTCCACGATGGCGCGCAGGGTCATGTCGCTGGGCGCGGTGACCAGCAACGATTCCTTCTCCAGCTCCAGCGTGCCGCCGGCGCTTTTCAGGTCGTAGCGCTGCAGCATCTCGCGGTGGGTCTGATCCACCGCGTTGACCAACTCCTGCCGGTCGTAGTCGGACACGATATCAAACGAAAGATCGCCTGCCATATGCTCCTCCTTCACTCGTCACCACCAGTGTAGGGAGCCGAGGCTGCTCCCCTGGTACAACAATAAACGCCCGAGATTGCTCGCGGGCGTTTACGGGTCTTGGCGAAAGGTGAGTTTGCGTGCTGGCCTCTCGCTATTCAGTTGTACCGTTACTTTAATATGAAGTTACGGTGAATGCAAGATGAATTTTTGATGAAGTTTGAGATTGGTCTGCGCGACGTCGCAGGAGGAGGAACCGTATGAGCGGACACAAGAACTTCAACCGGCTCCGCGACGAGCTTCGAGTGAAGCCTGACTATCGGGAGATGCTCCAGCAGGAGCACGACACCAGCACACGGAGACTCCTGGAGGCTATCGTGCTGCTGACGAAGCTCCGGGAGGTGCGAGGAGCGACGCAGCAGCAGATCGCGGACGCGTGGGGATCGACCCAGGCCAACGTCTCTCAGATCGAGCACACACCCGACATCTACCTCTCCACGCTTCGCGGCTATGTCGAGGCCCTCGGTGGACGCCTCGAGATCTCCGCCATCTTCCCTGACGAGACGATCAACCTCACCTCGCTCAAAGAGTCCCCCCACCTGGAGGATGAGCCACAGGTTCCGGAGGCTCTTCGTCGATAGCTGTGGGCAGGGGCGGCTCAGCCTCCGATCACGCGACGAACGAGACCTGACAGTTGCGGTGCCGGACCATATGCGCAAGGAGGAACTAGCCTGACCAGCGCACCCGCGAATAATTCCAGCTCTCTTCCATGGAGAGGGCGACTGTCTGGTTGTTCGACCGGATAAACAGGTGCTGGCCCTTCTCGTCGGTCGCGAAAATCGGCCGGTTGGCTGGTTTCACCTGGACCTCGCAAATTTCTTTATCGCCCAGGCAATGGAAGACGATATGAAGGAAGACGCTGCAGTCCTTCCCGTAGGCGGTGTTGAGCATGTTGGTCAGATGCAGCTCGAAGCCGTCGCGATCCGGCTTCTTGGTAAAGCTGCGATAGTCGTCAGCAAGGCCGAGCACCGTGCCGTTGTCCGCCACGCCAATGAGCAGTGTTCCGCCTCTGGAATTGAGGAACGCCGCGATCGTTTTGACGATGACCTTTTCGAGAACCGGGTTCACCTTCTGCTCACGCAAATCCCAGCGGAGCGATGACTTGAACTCCAGCGTGTCGCTCTCGCCACCCTCGATCAGGGCCAGCACCGGGGAGGGCGGCACGGGCTTCGGCAGCGGCGGGGCCAGGACCAGCAGATCCTCGAAGTCGGCCGGCTGCAGCTTCTTGAACTCCGGTTGGGGGATTTTGAGGTAGCGCCAGGCGATGCCGGTGAGGAGCGTGGCGTTCTCGCACCAGATCTGCGCCGCTCGATCCTTGTGCGCGACGTCCACATCTTCGCGGCCCTTGGTTTCCAGCAGGAAGTGGGCGCCGTCCGCCAGCACCGCGACAAAATCCGGCTCGTAGTAGCGGAGATTGCTGGCGCTGTCGGTGTACTCGATGGCAAAGCCGAACTGGGAGGGCAGCTTGGCAAAGCGCACGACGTCGACCATGGTTTCCAGATTCCGGGCGAACTCCTGCTCGAAGGCGTTGTCGCACGGCACCAGATTGAACACCGTCTTCGCGGCGGCCACGGTGGGACGCGAGTATGGGAACGGCGGGGTGGATGAGAGCTTCCGGCCGCCATGCTCCAGCTCCGGCTGTAGCTCCTCGATCACCAGCGCGCGCAACGTCGCCACAAAGGCCTTTACCGTCACATATAGCGTCGTGCGGCGCGAGATGGCCGTGATGATCGACGGGTCGTCGAGATCGACTGGCTCAGTGAAGGCTCGCGTGGCCAGGAACTCTCGAACCTTCGGCGCCAGCTCCGCGAACTGCGAGGGAAGCTTCACGTCCTGGGCGATGCGCTTGGCGTAGTAGGAGATGACCTCCTGCGAGGTCTGCGCGTCCGGGATGGTGTAGGTCCGGTCGATCTGTTTTTCCAGGGTCACGATGTCGTACCCCTCATAGCGGAAGTTCCGCTCGGCGCTATCACCTTCTTTGCGAGGCAGGGGTGGACACTCCATTGCAGCCACGTCAATCGCGCGGATTTCCTCGGCCAGCGTCTTCTTGCGGGACAGGATCGGCGTCAGCCGGGGGATCGAGATGTCTTTGTCCAGCTTCTCCAGGTCGGGCTCGATGGTGAGAATGACCACCTTGTCCCGGCCCAGGTCGAAGGTTTCCAGACCCAGCTCCTCGTCCCGGTCGAGCTTGTCGACGAACTCCATAAAGCCGGGGTTGCCGATCACGTCCAGGCGTTCCTGGAAGGTCAGCCCCTGGTCGCGGAACATCAGCCGCAGGCCGCGGCCCACCGTCTGCTCGGGCAGAATGTTGGCCTTCGAGGAATAGGGGCGAAGACCGACCACCACCGTGACGTTCTGCACGTCCCAACCCTCACGCAGCATAAGCACGCTGACAATGGCGTTGACCGGGCTCTCCTTCTCGTCAACCTCGCGGGCCACGATCCGGGCCTGGTCCAGATCCCGCTTGGAGACCTCACCCTTGGTGTCGGTGTGGATGATCAGCAGCCGGTCGCCGGCGAAGTCTTCCGGATACTTCACGCGCAGATAGTCGCCGACGTCGTCGGCATCCCTGGTGTCGTTCATCATCACGAACAGGATGGGCTTCTTACCGAGCGGGACCAGTTGCTTCCGATATTCTCGCCAGCGCTCGACCCCGGCGGTGAGATAGGTCTGGTAGCGAACGCTGGCGATGTCGGAGGGCTGCTCCCGAATGCCGGTCGCGACCCCCTTCATGGGCCGCTTGACGATGTTGTCGATAATCGCCTGCTTCAGCGGGTAATCGTAGATGGTCCAGGTGAAGAGGCTTCCCTTCTGAAAGCGCGGCGTGGCCGAGAAGTCCAGCTGGGCCGAAAGGCCCGCCGGCAGTTCCTGGTGCAGCCGGCGGATGACTCCGTTCCACTCGCTGTCCTCATCGTGGGTGTGGTGCGCCTCATCGTTCAAGACCAGGCAGGGCGCGCCGCGAGCCACGATGCGATGGTCGAAGTCGTCCCGTTCGGCCATGCTTGCCGGTGGCTTCGGCCCCAGCACGTCGGTCATGATATCGATCTCTCCGTTTTTGTCGGGCGTCGAACGGTCGTAGAGTTGCTGGATATTGGTGAGGTACAGCGCGCCCTCGGAGCCGGCGCGCTCCGACTCGCCGCGCAGATAGCACTCGACGTCCCAGAAGATGCTCAGCTGGGGCGGAATGACCGGATCGGTTCGGAAAATCCGGCCGCCGGCGAAATCGGTGCGCAGTCGCTCGAAGACGATGACGTTGGGTGCGATGAGCAGGAAGCTCCGGGCGTAGTCGTCCCGCCCACCAGCGGTGGCGTTGAAGTACTGCCAGGCGACGGCCAGCGACATGACTTTGGTCTTCCCACTGCCGGTGGCCATCTTGATCGCGTAGCGCGCGAACTCGTCGTACTGCAGGTGGCGTAGCTCGGGTAGATTGGCGGCAAAGCGCTCGACCAGGTCGCGGTAGCGCCGAACCCCTGCCACCTCATAGACGTAGATCAGGGTTTCCATCGCCTCACGCTGGGAGTGGTGATAGCGAAAGGTGCGGCCGTGCGGATAGCGGTGCTCCGTGCCGAACCAATGCCGCAGCAAGGCGCGGGTGGTCTCGGTCGCGCCCTTGTATCCCGTACCCCGCCACTCCTCGACCGCCTTGCGCAGCGCCGGCACGCAGGGCGCGGTTTTGACCCGCGCCTCAAGCAGGGCCAGCTGGTCGTCCACCCTGGTTTTGACGCGCGGGGGCATCTCAGGGAACCTCCACCGTCAGCGTCTTGGTGGAGTCGTTGCCCAGGATGTCGATGACTTTGACCACGACCGTGTAGCAGCCGGGCTCCTCATAGCTGTGGGCGGCGCTTTTCTGCAGGGACGGATCCTTGCGGGTGCGATACGTCTGCCACTCGTTATGAAAGGTGTCGTCGTTGTTGTCCCAGTCGACGGCCCAGTAGTCGATCCACTGGGTCCAGTGGGTGACGGCCCGCTGGACATCCTCGGGGACGTCGTCCAGCGGAATGACGAAATCGGTGAGCTGCAGCGTGACGGTGCGGTCCTTCTGGAGCACGTCGACGGCCAGCGCGGCCAGCTCATAGAAGGCGATGTCGCCCTGCTCGACGGCCCGCTTCTCCAGCACCTCGCGCGGAATGCGGACGAAGTGGAAGTCGACGCTGGCCAGGGCCGCCTGCTGCTTGGCCACCTCGTTCAGCTCAAAGGCGAAGTCCCAGCCCAGCAGGTCGATGCGGCTGGTGGTCGGCGCGCCGGCCCCAGTCCCAATAGCCCGGCGATGCTCCAGCACAATCTGTCTCACGTCGCCCACGGTGACCGGCGCATCCACCGACCCAACATGAATGAACGTCCCTCCCCGGATGCCGTGCAGCCAGACGTAGCCGGCAAGGGGCTGCGCCTTATACAGCTCAAGAATGAAGCGGCGATAGCGCAGCTCGGCGTCCTCACCGAACTCCGAGATCTGCCAGGCCTGGCGTTCGTACTTGCCGAGGTTCTGAACCACGAAAGGGCGGACGTTGGGAATGGAGAGGAGCCGCTTGCGGGTGGTGTGGATGGCGAAGCGGCCGAGGTCAGCGGCGATCCAGCGGCGGTTGAGTTTTTCGGCTGCTACGGCCGTTGTTCCTGAGCCGCAGAAGCAGTCGAGAACAAGACCGTCCTTAGGGCAGCAAGCGGAAATGATCCTGCTGAGAAGCGGTTCGGGCTTTTGCGTCGCGTAGTCGGTTCTCTCGTTCTCGGGCAGATGCATGGCATCGGGAATGTCCGACCACGTGTCGCCCAATAAAATGTCCTCGACGACGTACTGGCCCTCTTGACGCAAGAAATATTTGATCCTAATCCCGCCGGTCTTCGTCCGATGTATCCGTCCTTGCGCGTCAAGGGCCGCCACGCTGACGTCGGTGTAGTCGCCACGTGGAGCGGTCTTGAACCATCGCCCCTGGTCATCCGTGCGGTATCCGAAGCGCACAGCCTCTGACACTGGCACTTTGCGAGCGATGTACTGAGGTTCGTAGTTAACATTTTTTGACTTGCTATACCAGAGGAGGACGTCGTGGTTCCGCGGGAATTGGCTGGCGATTGCTTTCGCACCTCGACCACTCCCGCCGTAGCTCCAGATGACGTCATTCCTAAAACAATCAAGGCCGAACAACTCATCTAGAACCGACTTGGCCTGGAAAACCATCCTCCAGTCAAGATGAACCCAGACACTACCGCCATCCGCAACCAAGTCGCGTAAAAGAATGGCTGTCTCATAAAACCACTTTAGATACTTGTCTTGGGACGTTACCCCACGAGCAGCATCTCGCGGACTTACACCCCACGTGTCGCGGTAAGCCTTTCGCTCTATCATGCTTGGCTCTTTGACGAACTCGTGGCCTTCAACCTGAACGCGCATGGAAAAATCCGAGCCAGTGGCAAACGGCGGATCGATATAAATCAGATCCACCTTCCCTGAGAACTCTTGTAGCAATGCAGGCAGCACATACTTCTTGTCGCCCCAGATCAGCCGGTTGCGCCACTCCGCATCGCGGCCCGAACTGAACAAGTCAAGTGTGTGCTGCCGTTCCTGGGCCGACTCGTTGACGGTCTCGACTGTCTGGAAGGGGAGCGCGATGCGAGGAGGCGCGGCGCGGCGGCCGTCCTTGTCGTACTTGCCGTCCCAGATGAGTTCGGGCATGGGGGTGGGTGTCTCCTGACGTTATCTTGCTTATAGTAATGCAGCAGGTGGTGGCGCCGCCCGAAAAGCGCGGACGGACGACATGTCGTGCCCGTATCGAAGGGGATGAAGATGGACGATAGAACTCCCTGCCTTGATGAAGGTCGCTGTACGTACAATGCCGATCGCGTGCTGCACTGCTCTCTCCCAGCGATCACGGCCTTGGTACACCTACGCTGGTCAACCACGATCTCAACTATACGACGCAAGCGCTACCGTGGATCGGAGCTTGATTCGGCTTGCTCCGGTTCAATCGTGGCCGGAAGGCGTACAATCATCCTCACGTACCGACGGCTGCCATCGCGCGCATCTAACGCCACGAAACCGAGCCGCTCGTAGAAGTTGATCGCCTTCTCGTTGCGATAATCCACCATGAGCCCGAGAATGGGAAGTCCACGTCCGTCAAGATGCAGGGCTTCGGCAATGAGATCCCGCATGATCTGCGCCGCAAAGCGGTCGAGCCGATCAACACCCTTCGGTTGGCCCTGGAATTGGGTACTGACTCCGAGAAATGGGATGATTGCGATCCGTGCTCTACCGTATCCCGGAATATTCCACGGGTTGTGTGATAGGCCCAGGGAGGCATACCCTACGAGTTCCCTATCAGGAGTGCGATAGAGCCAGACTGCGCAGTCGTTTTCCTCTACTGCGTCTGCTGCTCCTTCCTGAGGCGCCTTGATCCAATCGGCAACCTCGGTTTCCCACTCTTCCTCGCCGCACTCAAAGGCCTGAGCAAGAGATAACAATTCGCGCGTGAATGCGAGTTTTCGTAGATTGCCCGGTGAAATGTCAGTCAAGGCAGACTGGCGTGGCCTCAAGCCTACTCGGCGTCCTCGACGGGTAGGCTTAAGGGTTGGATTCTCAACCCAAATGCAGGATCACCCATCATGCGTGCAATGCGCTCGCCGTCCTCGTCGCTGATTTGCATATTCAATCTCTCGTTGAGCACGTTGGTCTTGATACGCAATTCAATCTGCATGCGTTGCCCCCTCGGCGCATTGGGAGAAAAGGCCGGAAGTGCAACATAGTTATACGGCATCTCACTCTGCGTCCCAAGAACTGCATTCCGGGTCTTATTCAAGGTGGGGTCAATTATCGTCTCTTGAATCACGGTCCCTCCTCTAGATTGTATTCCCGGCTGTAGTAGTGCTTGCGCGAAATCCACTTGAAGCCCTCGTGTTTGCTGATGGCGGCTGTCTCTATTGGTCCGCCCACGGTTGGAGCTCCCGGCGCAAATCGCGACGTCTTGATGGTGAGATCGACGAGAAATTCTGCCACGTCGATCGCATCCTGGAGTGGCATGGCGGGCCAAAGAATGTAGAGACCGAGTGCTTGCTTAATGACTTCTATCGCGGGCCCAACTTGGTCACCTGGCACGCCCAAGTTATCTTGCAAGACCTGTGGAAGACCCGTGCCGAACCCCATCAGGAGGCGTTGTATCGCCTCCCCTTCCCCGCTCCATGTCACACCCGTTGCTTCAAGGGGGTACAACTGCTGAGGATCGGGACAATTGCCATTGACGGTCTCAAGCTTATACTCCTCGGCCATCGGCTGATCGCTCGAGTAGCCTGCAACGATAAACCCCAGCAATGGCTTTTCAGGCCAACTACTGAAAGCAGACGGGTATCGCTCATCGAATACAAACCGTCGCAGGCGGTCCGCGACATCGTGGATAGTGTAGTGCTTTGGGTTAAATTCGCCGTCATCGGAGTCCGTCAGTGTACGCCGGAAGTCCTTTATTAGAGTCGAAATGGAAGTATTATCGATACTTCCTGCCCCATACGTCACCACGCCAATGGGCAGCCCTTTGACGAGATTAAATATCTTGTTCGCGTTGTTGTAGACGTTGACGACCTGCGGCGCGCCTTGCCCCTGGATGACCAGGGTCGAGGCACTGTCGGCAGCCAACACCACCCCGTCATTGACCTTCAGCGAGATGGCGATGGTCACGGCGCACGCCAGCGTGGAGAATGTACTGGGGTCAAATGACCGTCACGCCGGGAGCGGGAAAGAGGCTGGCTGGTAACGCAGGGCAGCCGGATAGACATATTTGCCTCGCACCGCTAGCGATATTCCTGAATCGTGCACAGTCACACGCCTCTCCATGGCCTTCATTATTGTCTCCCACTGGTTACCATTGTAGCGTAGTGATATGTGAGCGCGATGGGACATCCGGTCGCTCCACCAGGCCATCGATGTCATCCGGGCCCTCCTCAGCCGGTTGTGCATCGAGCGACAGCGTCCCCACTAATACCCACGGGCCGCCACGATAAAGTTAGCTATTGCCTGGCAATGATATATAGCGCAAAGAGACCTGTGTATGGACCATGCGGAAGGAAACCCTAATGCCGACGCGTAAGATAACGCTCGACCTGAACGAGGAGCTCCTGAGACGCGCCCGGGCCATCCTGGGAACGCGGGGCATCAAAGATACCATCGATCAGGCGCTCTTTGAGGTGATCGCTGCCGATGCTCGGCGGAAAGTCCTGGCGCATTTGAAGACTCTGGACCTTGATACCGATGCCCTCAGGGGCGACGCCTGGCGAGCGTGATGGAGGAGTTCGAGTACTGAGATCGCGGTAACCGGTCACGGTCGGCTCGGGGTAGGCAATCATGCCCATTCCTGAAAATGGGCCGTTCTACCGATGTCGGACTGCTGGTGCTGGTCCTATGGTGGAGACAGGAATCAGCACGCAGAGGAGAAGGTCATGGATGACGATACGACCAGGGATACCACCAGCGGAAACGATCTGCGACTTGGGCGATTTTCTGGCCTCAGCGAGGACCGCCGGTTGTACGGGGCGCCGATTGTTCTGAAACTCGGATCCGACGCCGGGAGTTGGCGCTCGGCGCTGCTTATCCTGACGCTGAGTCTGGTCATCATCGCGGTGCTGACCTACGTCCTTCATCTCGCCTCCGGGCTGGTGTACGTCTTGCTGCTCCTCGCGGCGACGCTCGCCGGCCTGGTCTGGAACCAGGTCCTCGGACATCGGCGTTGAGCGGCTCTCGGCGATGCGCACCGACGATCTGCGGAGCTGCCGTCATGCTCCTGATCCTCGCGACTGCCGGTTGTGGCGCTTCGGCGCGGTCTTCGGCGGGCTCACCGATCAGTGCCGCGGTCAGGTTGTCGTCCACTCCTTTCGCGCACTGTCAAGGCGGCAATTTGTCGGGCAATAACTACCTGAACGATGTGGTCGAGCCGTCCGTCGCGATGAGCGGCGCCACCATCGTTGGCGCCTGGCAGCAAGATCGTTGGTCCAATGGGGGCGCTCATGGCATCGTGGCGAGCGCTTCAAAGGACGGCGGCAAGACCTGGCGCCACAGCACCCTTCCCTTCGGTAGATGTACACCCGGCGGTCTTAGGTACGATCGGGCTGATGACCCTTGGATATCCATCGGTCCGGATGGCGCCGTCTATGCCACAGCGATGGTCTTCGACGGGGGGGCCGGCGGGCACAACTCGATGGGAGCCACGGTCTCAACCGATGGGGGTCTCACCTGGCAGCATGCGCAGACCGTCGACACCCGCAACTCGACGGCTCAGTTCCTGGATGACAAGGACACCGTCACGGCAGACCCTACCCGGGCGGGAACAGCCTATGCTGTCTGGCGTTGGAGGCACTCCGATAATCGCTCTCCACTGGTCTTCGCCAAGACGACGGATGATGGGGTCCATTGGAGCAAGCCGAGAGTAATCGTGCCATTTGGTGGCCACACGCTAGCAGCAATCGGCGGACAGATTGTGGTCGATCCGAAGACCGGAATGCTCTTTAACGTATTTCTGTACGGTTTGAAGCCGTCGCCCTCGCGCCGCCCACAGGCCTGGATCGCCGCGATGACCTCGCGAGACGGCGGAGCCACTTGGTCTCGGCCTCACCTGATGGTTCAGACCGGTGAGCTGGCCGTCCAATCCCCGGTGCGTGGCGGAGTCACTCCCGTGGCCGCCTACGACCTGAAACACCGAGTGCTGGACGTGGTGTGGAACGATCCGCGCTTCAATCACGGTCGGTACGACGGGGTCATTTTCACCAGGTCGGTCGATGGTATCCACTGGTCGGCGCCGCTGCGCATCGATTCGCCGGTCGGAAAAGCCGCGTTCGACCCGATGGTCGCTGCGACTCAGGACGGAACCGTCGATGTGACGTACTACCAAATTCGCCGTGCGGGCGCCGGCAAGAATCGCTGGCTGACCGACTACTGGATTCGCTCCTCAACAGATGGCGGCAAGGTATTTGGACTACCACAGCACGTGGCCGGGCCGTTCGACATCACCAATGCGCCAATTGTCACGGGCGGTTACTTCGTGGGCGATTACCAGGGACTCGCCGCCGGTCGCACGGGCTTCGCGCTGCTCTTTGTGCAGACCACCCACCAGGGCGCCGTGGCGCCCACTGCTGTATTCGCCGCGGCAGTCAATCGTTAGCTGTATCACCGCTCCGCTGAGAGACATCCTGGTCGAGACGCTCGCCAAAGAAGGCCAGGACGCGCCGCCAGGAGTCGGCTGAGGCCGCGGCGTCGTACGTCTTCCCCTCATCGTTGAAGAACGACTGACGCGCTTCCGGATAGATCGTGATGTCGTGCGGCACGTCGTAGCCATCCAGGGCACGGTCCAGTTTGCGCCCGGATCGAGCGGTGAAGTCGTGCCCCGGATAGGAGCCGACCACTGGACAGGAGCGAGCGACCGCCTCCAGCGGGCGTGGATTGGTCCCGTAGTACGGTGCGATAGCCTTGAGCCGGTGGTCGGTGCATGCCCAAGCGATGGCGATGCCGCCGCCCATGCAGAATCCGATGGCGCCGATCCTCTCGCCATCTACCTCCTCCCGTGCGGCAAGATAGGACAGCGCCGCGCCTGCCTCGGTGAGGGCGCCAGTGCGGAGCGGCCGTAGGAAGGTGCCGGTCATGAGCTGCATCATGCAGACGGCACGGTTGCGCTGGGCAAAGAGATCGACGGCCAGGGCGACATACCCCTCCCGCGCCAACCGGCGGGCGATGTCCTTGATGTTCTCGTTGAGCCCGTAAATCTCGTGGATCACGACCACGGCTGGGAAGGGACCGGTCCCCTCCGGGCGAGCCAGGTAGGCGGGGCGTTCAGAGCCGGCGTAGGGGAACTGGACGAACTGGGAGAGTGGTTCCATGCCATTTCCTTTAGAGGGTGATACCCGCCAAGCCTGGGCCAGTCGGCCACCGATAGGGGAGTTACTCCGGTGCGACGGAGCGTTTACGGCTTGCTCATGGACGAGGTGGCTGGATCAGCATAGCTTCTTTGGTGACTGTGATGGGGCAAGGGCCGTGTGGTGAGGGTATGCCCGCACCGCTTCACCGACCGGTCAGGCCCGTCCGTAGGATCGGTCTTCAGACCCGTCTCGGGAAGGACCGCGCGGCAGCGCCGGTCCTGGGCCGTCCCACCATGCTGCTTCTCGACTGCCCTGGCAGGGTGGGGCGGTCGAACCATCCGCGGGTGTGCTTCTCTGCTCCGCTCGGTGGTGGGAGACCGGACCCGGGTGCATGCGACCACGGAGCTGCGCAGGGGAGGAGCGGTTCAGGGGACTGGTGATCCTGTACCTCCGTTCGTGGATCTCCATCCGGCGAGAATCGGGAGCGCGGTACTGCCGTGGGGCGGGCCGGCGCCGGCGCTGGCGCGCGGCGCCTCCACCAGACGATCTGAAGATCGATTCTACCCGTGCTAAAGGGACTGCTCACCGTCAAACTGTCCGCCTATGGGCCGTGATGGGGCGAGGGCCGTGTCTTCTTCCACCAATCGGATCGCCAACCGTCAGCATCATCTGGCGGGGGATGGATTCGGCAGCGTTGCCGACCCTGATCTATGTTACTCTGTCTCACAGAGTATAAGGACCGGCTATGCAGAAGCGACCCTCGACTATCAGCCCCTCCGAAGCCTCGGCAGCGCTGGCCGCCGCGACGACGACCATGCGGCGTAGCCGCCGTGCCGCTATCGGAAAGTTCGCGCGCGTCTCCCTCATCTTCTGGGGCGTGGCCTGGATGGTTGGCTTTGCGGGCGCTCAGTTCCTGCCGGATTGGCGCTCGGCAGTCCTCTGGACCGTGGTCGGCGTTGCCGCTTTCGCGCTGACCCGCTGGCATAGCGCGACTGCCGTGGCCGGTGGCACGGTGAGCGGTTGGGAGGGTCCGTTCCATCGCACCTGGTGGGCGCTGGCGCTTGGCTCCTTCGCTCTAACCGCGATCACAGTGCCTGCGCAGCCGGCGGCGGTGCCGTGGCTGGTCAACGGAACGCTCTGGGGAATCGCGTACATCATCTATGGGACTCTGGCCGAGGACCGGCCGGTCGGCATCCTCGGCGCTGCGATCGTGCTCCTGGCAGTGGCGCTGCGCCTCCTGTTCCTGCACCAGGCCCTGCTGCTCTTCGGCCTGGGAGCCGGGGGCGCCATGACGGCGCTCGGCGTGGTGCGGACGGTGCGGGAATGACCAATGCATCCGATGGCCCAAACGTCGCCGATAGCTCCCTGGAGGATCTGCTGCGGACTCCTCTCGACCCTACCCTGGTCGATGCAGCTCGGCTGCGGATCATCGCCGCCTTGATCGGTTTACCTCCCGGCGGCAGCCTCAGCTTCACCGCGCTGCGGCGCCTGCTGGGCATGACCGATGGCAATCTGGGCATGCACCTGCGGGTACTAACCGAGATGGGGTACATCGCCGTGACGCAGCTGTCGCAGGGCCGCCGGCGCCAGTCGCACTACTCCGCAACCGGGGCGGGACGCGCGGCGTTTGAGGCACATGTCTCTGCTCTCGAAGGGATCATCACCGCCGCCAGGTGCGAACCAGACAGCTAAGCGGACACCAAGGAGATGAGAATGACCACGCCGACCAGCGACACGACCTCCGACGATTTCCTGAACCCGCCCTCCGGCCGAGCGGCGCTGACCGCCATGATGGGAGGCTGGAGCAGCTTCCTCCTGAATATCGTTCTCCCCTTTCTCGGCTTCCTGGTGCTCGACCATGAGCATGTGGGCACGGTCACCGCGCTGACGATCGTCGCCATCTTCCCCGTGGCGGCGATCCTCTACGGGTGGGTGCGCACGCATCATACCGATGCGCTGAGCATCGTTTCCCTGCTGTTCATCGTGCTCGGCATTGCCACCAGCTTCATCACCGGCAGTGCGCGCTTCCTGCTGCTCAAGGAGTCGGTCTTCACCGGCGTTTTCGGCCTGGTCTTTCTCGGCTCCCTGCTGCGCGAGCGCCCGCTGGGCTTCTATTTTGGCCGCCAGTTCGTCGCGCGCGGCGACCCGGCGCGCACGGCCCGCTGGGACGACATGTGGCAGTATCCGGGGTTCAGGCACAGCCAGCGTGTGATCACGGCAGTGTGGGGCGTTGGCTGGATCCTCGACGCGGCGATCCGCGTCGTGCTGGTCTTCATGCTGTCGGTGACGGTCTTCATGGTGGTGTCGCAGGTCATGTTCTTCGGCATCTTCATCGGCCTCTTTATGTGGACCATGGCCTACGCGCGCCGCAAGAAACGAGAGTCCGATGCGGCTCGAGCGCAAGGGGAAGCTGAGGGTGTAGGAGACTTTGCACAAAAACCGCTGGTGTGAAGGCGCTGCAAAAAAGGATAGGATTCCCTATGGTTCGGGACGAGACGGTTGAGTCCGGTCCGGCGGGAGTCCTACTGTACCGCGATATGGACCTAGAGGGTGAAGGCCCGATGGTTGGGCCATACAATTTCGCGCTCGGCGTCAGAACTGACGGTCCGCCAGTGGACATCGAGGTGCGCGATGGGTATGTTCGCCCCGCGTCGGATGGGTTGAGGGGGCGTGGCATGTCTGTTGCTCCAGGTGACCCGAGGAATCTTAATCCTCGGCACAGGCCATCGGTCCTTGACGGCACTGGATCGTACCCCGTATGGTGCATCTCATCGGGTGACCTCGGTTCGCGTCTCCGCTATCGGCCGACCAGCCCGACGCACGGCGTGATAGAACCGGCACAACGGATGACACTGAATGAGTACGAAGAGGCTATTGAGGCCACACGGACTCGCTGGTCACGAGTGGTAGGATGAGAGCAAGAGGACCACAATGACCGCCCTGGAACTGCTTGAAGAAACTGTCCATACCGAACAGCACGCCAGCTCTCGTGCTATGGCCAAGGTCATTTGCCGTCGCGCGTCTGAGTTGCTGGCCGAGGGGCAGCGCCCCGACGCACTCTACGCGGCGCTTGATCTGCTCTATCATCGTTTCCGCGATGAGGGGCACGTGGTAGAGCGCGACGCGATGGCAGAGGTCATGGACTGGTTTGATGACGAAGGTCTGTCTCAAACAGCCTGACTCGTCCGTGACCATATGCAGGCGGTTCTCTCCAGTCGGGAACGGGGATTAATTTAACTGGATGTGCCCGGAGAGGGGCAGCCCGTTCATGTGCTCGGTCGATCGACTCATACCCGCAGCCGGAGGTGGGACGGTACCACCTGCTCCCGAATGAACGCCTTCACCTCGCCCGGACCGACAATGTGCAGCCACACCGGCCCTTCGTCGGGTTCGAAAACGAGCATGAAGCCGAAGAGCGGGCAGCACTTTCGCTCGGCAATGATCAGCTCCACCGCTCGGGTAATCCAGGCATCGCGGTTTGGGAACTGGAGGGCGTAGCCAGCCGGCAACTCGGCCACGTCCTCGGCTTCCGCCAGGAGCTGTTCAAGGTCCCCTTCCCGCTCTCCCTGCTCGGTGGCCGAGAGGCTGCAGACGATGTCAATGTCAAAGCTCGAATCATCGGTGATCATTCCCCTTCCCCTAATCGAGCCAGCTCGGTGTGCAGCTCTGCCTCGGCCTGGGAGCGCTCGGCCTGCACCCGTTCGATCTCGGCCACGATCTGGTCCTCGCGGTCCTGCGTCCGCCGGAACATCTCGGCGACTGCGGCGGCGGATTTCTTGCTCGTCTTGGTTAGCGGAGATGATGGTGAGGTTCTGGCGGAGGCGATCTTGCCGGACGCCGAGGTCGATCTGCTCGGCCTGGAGCGTGAGCAGTTGATCGTCGGCGTCCGCGATGGACTGGCGGAGACGCAGGATCGTTTCCAGGGCGTGGCGGGTGGCGTCATCCAGAAATCGCTCCTCCAGATAGTGGGAGAGGGCGGCCAGCTCCTGGTCCATGACATCGTCTTGCCACTCGATCAGGCGACGCTCGGTGACGGTGAAGGTGGTGAAGGCCTGCGAGGCGCAGATGACACGCCAGCGTCGATGCTCGCCGGTCTCCTCATCCGGTGGCGAGGTGTCGGTTAGCTCGGTGTCGCCGTGTCGGGCGCGTCCCAGGGTTACCGTCTCCTGCTGGGCGGTGCGGTTGAAGAGGGTGTAGGTGGTGGCCAGGCTGAGATGGCGCTGCAGGTGCAGGTAGGCGCCGGCCAGCGAGAGACCAGCCAGCGAGGTGGACTGAATGGTCTCGGCTCGCACCGTGATGCCCAGCTCGACGGCGTAGGCCAGGACGATTTCGGCGTCCTGACGGGTGAAAGGCAGCATGGCTTCGCCGCGGTACTGACCATCCTCGGTGATGGTGATCGGGCCGCGTTCCAGGGTGAGGCCGGTTTCGTTGCGGAGCCGCAGTGCTACCACCGGATGGTCCGGGTGCTTGGCGCCGTTGTAGAGCAGTTCGCGGTGGTAATTGGAGACGTGCTGGGCGATGGGCGCCATGGCACTTTCACCGGCGCCCACCGAGATACGGCCCAACCGGTACTCGAACAGCTCGTCGAGTTCGCGGCCCTCGGCAACGGTATCCGGTCGGAGCAGTTGGTTGTCGTCCGTGGTGTAGGAGAACGTGGCGTCCTGGGCCGGGGGCCTCATGGGGCGGGCGCGCTCTTGGGGACCATCGGTGGCGACCACCGACCTATACAAGACTTGGGGAGCATGGGTACTCTGCTCCTGCAACGCGCCCTCGAACTCAATGGGGCCGGCGGCGATGCGGGCTTCGTCGCGCACGAAGCGGCGCGGCGGGATGACGCTGCTGGTGAGATCGTAGCGGAACGAGACCGGCTGCCCGGCGACCAGCGCCACGTCCACATCCTCCAGGTCCTCACCCAGGCGGTTATCGAAGATGGCCCAGCCCTGAAAGAGCGCTTGCCGCTCGAGGCCGGTGGTCTGGCCCACCAGGCGATAGCTGACCCGCCACACCGGGCTGGGGATGGTATAGGAGACTTCGAGCCGCGATGTGTCTGGCGTGAGCCCGATGCGGACAGGGCGATGGCTGATGGAGGCTGGACTGGTATTGAGCAAGCGAACCAGATCGGCTGCCAGGTGCTGGTCGTCCAGCCGGAGATGGGCAATAGTCTGCATGCGCACCTGCTGAAGGGTGGCAGTGTCGGTGAGCAGGACCACTGTGGCGCGGTACTCATGGCCCGGGAAGTCCTGCGTGCCGACGATCCGGCCGGATACCGTGCGCTGGTCGTTCAGGGTAAGGGTGACGGCAACGCCACGCAGGTCACGGAGCAGCTCGAAGAGGTTGTGCCGGTCGCTCAGATTGAACGGAATCTCGCCGCGATCGATGGGCGTGTCGTACTGGATGCCGGTGACCTGGCCACCATCGACGGTCCGAATGGTGAGGCTTTTGAGGGCATCGTCGACCTCCTCGGCGCGGAAGGGGAGGACGAGCTGCCCCCCGTCGACGCTTCCCTGGCGGGTGAAGGCGCCGACGCCGTGTTTGTAGAGCACCAGGTGCGTGAGCGGGAGTGTGTCTGGCATGATGTGCGATCCTCCTCCTCTATTGTGCCCGTGCCGTTATGATAGCGGGCCTGAGAGGTGGAGCGCCGCGCTGCAACGTTCAATGCGGTTTGTGGACCAAGAGGGTTGACTGACGCGGGTTTAGGCCGACGTACGCCCCGGCTCCCGGTAAAGCTCGGCCTGCCTGCCGTGTGCCCCCTTCGGCGGGGTATCCTGGCCGGATGGCACCGTCGTGTCGGCCTGCGGGCCGATCCGCTCACAAGGAGACGGGCTACAGGCTGCTCTCGACCGAGCACGACCGACCGGTAGCCCAACCCTCGCGCCGCCTTCGTCCGGTAGCCCGGTCCCTTGTGGCCGGGACTGGCCCGCAGGCCAGCGCTCAGGGCGGTGCGAGTGGGGAATCCACACCCACGGTGATGCCGGTGCACGGCGGATGTCCGCGTGTGTCCCATGGCGGGGTATCCGCGATTCTCTTACGTCAACCGTATTGGTCTGTGCGAGCTCTATTTAAACGGCACAATCATCCCCGGTGGACATCGGCCAGGTGAGGAGCGGCGCGGATGGAGGGGTTGAATTGGGTGATGGCGGCCAGGATGAGCTGCGGAGCGGTGATGATCAGGACCGTGCTGATGGGGCCGTAGGCTTGCAGGAGGACGCCGGTGAGGGCCAGGGAGATGGGCTGGCTGCCGAAGGCCACCAGCTTGAAGACGCTATTCACGCGGCCCTGCAACTCATCCGGGATGATGGTCAGGCGGTAGCTGAACTGGGTGTTCATGAAGATCGGGATGATGAACCAGCCGACCACATTGGCGATTCCCAGCGCCACGAGGTTGGGGGCCAGGGCATACGGCAGCCAGGTCAGCACCCAGACCCAGGTAGCGCCGATCATCACCTGGCCGAAGCTGAAGCGCCGCTGCAGCCGCACTGTACACAGCGCGCCGGCAATGCTACCGAGGCCGCCGGTGGCAAAGAGCAGGCCGATGGCAAAGCTACCGGCATGGAGTTGCTGGGCCCGCACGATCATGATCAGCGGGTAGCCCATGCTGCAGAGGTTGAGGCCACCCACCAGAATGGCGAGGAAGCGCATCAGCCGGTTGTGCCAGAGCCAGCTCACCCCTTCCTGGATCTCCACCCAGATGCCGCGCGTGGCCACGGTGCGCTCTTCCTGGAATTGGGCGCGGATGAAGATCAACGAGATCACCGAGCAGGTGTATGAGACCGCGTCGACCAGGAACGGCAGGGCGCTGGCCGCCGCATAGAGTGCGCCGCCCAGGGAGGGACCGACCAGGAACGTGGCGGAATCGGTGGTCGAGGTGAACGCGACGGCGCTCGATAGCCGTTCCTTGCCCACCACCTGAGGCAGGCAAGCCGATTCGGCCACGTTGAAGAAGGTGAAGAGCGTTCCCTCCAGCAGCGAGGCCAGGGCCAGCTGCACCAGGCTCAGGTGGCCCAGCGCGATGGCCAGCGGGATGCTGCCCAGGGCCACCGCGCGACCAATATCGGAGTAGATCATCACCTTTTTTCGGTCCCAGCGGTCGACCCAGGCCCCAACCGGCAGCGTCAGGAGGATGTAGGGCAGGGTGCGCAGCCCACTCAGCAGGCCGGTTTCGGCCGGTGAATGGGTAACCGCCAGTAGCAGCAGGGGAAAGGCCAGCATCGAGACCTGGGTACCCACCGAGGACACCACCTGCCCCGACCAGAGCAGCACGAAGTCGTGATTGCGCCAGATGGAGGACGGGTGTCGAGTACCAGCCTCGGCGCCGTCGAGGTGATGTTCTTGCTGGACGGACATGGTTCGTTCATTCCTTATAAAGGCGGTCGATAGAAAGAGGGTCGATTGGTGAGGGATATGGGAGACGATTCCGGTACGCACGGCAACCGGGCAGAGCGACCTGGAGGGTCGTGCCTGGCGCACACACGTCGGGATGCCGTGGGAGAGAAAGAGAGGCGTCCGGCGATGCTAGGGCAAGAGCAACAGCCGCTCGATCAGACCGTCCCATGGAGAGGGAGTTCATTGTACGAGACACTGTTCCCCGTCGTAACTCCCCTCCCCCCGCGAGGGCTTGTGCCCTCTTTAGGCAGGGTGGGAGGGGTTGGGGGAGGGGGGGCGGTGGAGGCATATCGAGTGGCCGAATAGAGCAAAGATTCCGACCTGCCCCGTGCTAGTGCAGCCTTCGCACCGTCCGGCCGTGCATATAGTCCAGCACCACTTGCTGGCCGAGGTGATAGGGGCCGGCCAGGAACATCCGGCCGCGGTTCACCTCGGTCATCTCCTGGGCGAAGGCGACCAGTTGGGGGTCTGGGTCGAGCACAAAGGTGTTGATGGTGATGCCGTCTTTGGCGCAGCGAGCCGCTTCAGTGAGCGCCGCATCGTAGACGATAGCGCCGGGTGGATAGTCGAAATAGATGCGGCCGTTGGGCAGGGTGCAGGAGGTCGGTTCGCCGTCGGTGACGAAGAGAATCTGGCGGTTGCCGCCGCGATGGCGGGAGAGCAGTCGGCGCGCCAGAGAGAGCGCCATCTCGTAGTTGGTGCCCTGCATATAGTCGTTTTCCTGGAGGAGCGGCAGTTGCTCCTGGGTAAGCTCGAAGGCGACCCGCGAGAATCCGACCAGGTAGAGCGCATCGCGGGGGAACTGGCCGCGAATCAGGCTGTCCAGCGCCAGGGCGGTCTTCTTGGCCTCCAGAAACAGCCCGCTCAGGTACATCGAGTGGGACATGTCGAGGCACAGCACGGTGGCGTGCTGGACCGAGCGCTCGGTCTCGAAGATGGCAAAGTCGTCCGGGTGGATGTGTACCGGGGTGCCTTGCCCAGAGCGGCGCACGCCGTTCATCACGGTCGATTTGATGTCCACATGGAAGGGATCGCCGAATTGGTAGGGCCGGCTCTCCTGCGTGATGTCGCCGCCGTATCCCTTGCGGGGCGTGGCGTGGCCACCGGCGCGATCCTGCTTGAGGCTCTTGAAGATCTCGCGCAGTGACGCATCGCCCAGCTTGCGCACGGCCCGAGCGGTGAGCGCCAGACGATCGCCTTCCTGCTTCAGATAGCCGGCATCCAGCAGCGACTGGGCCATGTCGTGGACCGCGCTGATCTGGCCGCCCAGGCGCGGGCCGAAGAGTTCGCCGGGGTTCTGGCCGCCGGCGTTGGCCATGGCGTTAAACGGATCGCCGGACTGCATGGCATTCTCCAGGTCTTCCATGGCCTGGAGGCGGCGCATCATGTCCAGCGACTGGCCGAAGCCGGGCGCATCCTGGCCGCGAAAGGGGAAGCCGCCGCCCTGCGGCGCATAGCCCATGGCGCTGAGATTCTCGCCCAGACGAGCCAGATCGAGCGCTAGCCGATCATCACGCAGTAGCTCTTGCATCATGGCTTCCAGCTCGGCTCGCTGCTCCGGGTCCATGCTGTCCAGTAGGGATTGCATGGCCGAAGCCTGGCGCTGCATATGCTCCAGCAGGTCCTCCAGGGAGTTGATGCCCGGCGGGAAAAAATCGCGATACTGCTCCATGAAGCGGTCGAAGGCGCCGGTGTCGCCGGCCCGTGCCGCCTCGATCATCTCGTTCATGTCGCGCACCATCTGCCGGATGCCATCCATCTGTTCCGGGGTGATGGCGCCGATGCCCTGCTTGAGACCCTGGAAGTACTGCTCCATCAACTGGCGCTGCATGCCGCCCACCAGTTGCTCGAAGGCCTCGCGGGCCTCCGGTGAGAGGAAGTCGTACTCACGCAATTGATGAATGCGTCCCGCGTTGTCACGCGGTAGCTGGTCGAGATAGGACTCTTTGCGCTGGAGCATGCGCTCCAGCATTTCCTTGAACTGGTCGTTGGAGGCGGCATCGCCCGTGCTGCTCGGAGAGGGCTGGCCGGATTGGCCTTGCCCGGATTGACCTTGGGACGACTGGTCGGATTGGCTGCCCTGGGGAGACGGTTGGCCGGATTGGCCGCCCTGGCTTGGTTGGCTTTGGGGAGTCTGGTCGCCCGTGGCCCCCTCTCCCCCCGTCCCCCTCCCCCTCCGGGGGGGAGGGGGGGGCTCTGAAGTTTGAGATTGGGGGGGATTGGA
>JAABUU010002794.1_pt1 | contig 23916 bp, 28 predicted proteins | sample 5559301 | NCBI WGS metagenome assembly JAABUU01 (sample SAMN10711884, study PRJNA513360) | rock metagenome | isolation source: Antarctica rocks | place: Antarctica: Victoria Land, Richard Nunatak white | reverse complement strand
GAGCACAAACCGCTCCTCGTACTTGCGGCCTGATTTGAGATCGTTAAGCTGTTCCACCTGCCAGGCAAAGGAGAAATGCTTCTGCGCGTGGGTTAGCTCGTAGCGATAGTAGCCCAACGCAACGGCCAAGTTGACAGCCAGCAAAATCGGCTGGTGCGGCAAAAAGCGCTGAATGGGCCAGGATGCCAGTGTAAAGATGCCCAAGAACGTGACCAGAGCGTGCAGAGGGAAATGGGCGCTCTCGGTCTGGTGCTCTTCGTGGGTCTGGTAGTTCTCAACCGGGTGCATAAAGTGGTGGAGGGTATGCTTGCGGGCCATGAAGTTTGGCACGATATGAAACAGGTAGCGATGGAAGACCCATTCAAAGAACGCGGCGACCACATAAAAAACCGCCGTCCACCCGGCCAGAAACAGCCAGGGAGCGACGGTTCTGACAACAATCAGAGGCAAAAGGGTTCCCGCAACGATGGGGGGGTGAACCTGCCGGGCAACCCAGGGGCTAAAAAGCAGCAGCAGGGCAATCACCTGCATAAAAAACACTTGCTGAAAGTGGGCAAAGTCAAAGTGAACGTGCCCATCTTCCTCAGTTTCAAAAAAGCGAACCTTGAACGACCTTCGTTCCGTGGCTTGTTTCATTCGTCGTATTCCTATTCTTAATGTTCCGCCCGTCGTACACCAAGTTTATAGCCGCACTCGGGCGAAGTTAATCCTAGTATAGCAGGAAATCACTCTTTGCCGTCACTTGGGGCGCATTGGGCTTGTGTAAAGCCGTCATTTGGGGCCTAGGGCGCTTGTGTAAAACTAGGCGCATGCCGGGTAAAAGAACATTGTGCGCCCTATCAGTTGGCGTCACGCTCTTTACAAAACAAGGACACAATCAAAATGGCGCTCAATTCTCTTTTCAGCCAGGTGCTCGGCGCGATTACCAACCATACCGACCAGCAGAACCAATCGCCCAACACGCCGTTCAATCCTAGCGGCCTGCTCGGTGAAATCCAGGGCTTGTTCGGTCAGCACGCGAATCAGACCGGCCAGGTGTTAGATGCGTCCCAAGACCCCTACGGCGATCCGGGGGCGCAGAGCAACATCCTGGACGCCTCGCAAGACCCGTATGGCGACCCGGCCAACCAGCGCTGACGCCAAAATCACATCAAAAACAAAGCGCCCGCTCTTGACCAAAGAGCGGGCGCTTTGCGTTGCCGAGTGTCTCGCGTCAAAGAAGAGCAAAAGCTGTGCGTATCTCGCCTAGAAGTTCCAGAAACTCCGGCATTGCGCTGGCCCCCGTGCGCCAGGCCAGGCCGCGCTGCACCAAATCATAAGTCGCCTGAATGCGCGCGCCGGGAACAGGATTGCCCTGCGCATCCCGGTCGCGTCCCATCAGCAGGATTGTGTCGCACACTTGCAAAGCGGCGGCAATGTCATGGGTGACTAAGACAAACGTTTTCAGTTCGTCCGCCTGCGCCATCTCCTGAATAAGCTGCGAGACGCGCTCGGCGGCAATGATGTCTAGGCCCGAAAACGGCTCGTCCATGAGCAGGAAGTGATCGCTGCACATAAACTGCTGCGCAATTGCCACCCGCTGCCGCTGGCCGCCGGAGAGCTGTGCAGGATACTTGGTCGCCTGCGTGTCCAGCCCGAAGCGGCGCAGCAGACCGTCAGCCTTGGCCTGCGACTCGCGGCTGGGCAAGCCTGCCTGCCGCCCGGCCACCATCAAGTTGCCCCTGATGGTGCGGTGCTCCAGCAAAGGGTAAGTCTGCGCGACCACGCCCACCATGCCGCGCTGCACCGGGCGGCATTCGCGGTCCACCAGCACCTGCCCGCTGTCTGGTTCGGCCAGGCCCGCCAAGATGCGAAACAGCGTGGTCTTGCCGACCCCTGACGGGCCAAGCAGCCCCACCACCTGTCCCTGCGTGTAGCCGGGGCGCACCAGGTCACGAATGGTCAAGCTGACGTCGCGCAGAATGGGCGTGCCGCCCAGGGTTACCGAGACGTTATGCACTTGCAGCAGGGCATCGCCGTATTCACAAGGAAGGGGAGACATGTTATCTTATCTCAATTCTTATTGGCGCTCTAGTTTCAGGTCGGCATAGGGGCAGACCAATCGGCGTATCAGGCCAATGATGCTGTCCTGAAGCAAGCCGACGGCGAGAATGACGATTTGAATAGCAAACACTTGGGGCAGCAGAAAGTGCTTGCTTTCGCTCAGCAGCATCGCGCCCACGCCGCCTTCCGACCGGACAATGCCTTCCACCAGTGTCAGCATCATCCAGCCCATCGCGGCGTTCTGGCGCAGGACTTCAAACGCCTTGTCTGCGGTGCCCAAGATGACCACCTCCCAGACCACGCGCCACTCGCGCATGCGCAATGTCCGGGCGTAGTCAAACTCTTCTTTGGGAATAGCCGCAATCACCGATGCCATGCCGGTGACATAAAACACCGAGACAGCAAAGACCAGCAGGGACGTTTTCAGCAGGTGCCCGCCGCCAAAGATCAGCGTGAAGATAAACGTAAAGCCCACCAGCGACAAAAAGCGCCCCTTAGAGATGCCCGCCACGAACGGGCGAAACAAGGGCAGGACGGTCAGATACGCCAGGCCCAGCGAGATTAAACTGCTCCAGGCCAGCGCTTCCAGGTTCAGCTTAAAGGAAGTGGCAAGCTCCGGCCCCAAGCCCTGCGTCATCCACAAGGACTGCAAGGCATGCAGCACTTCGGCGGGCCGGGGCAGCACTTTGAACGGGGAATACAGCCACACCAGAAACGCAAGGGCGAGTTCGGCAGCAACCAAGAGGCGCATGGTCGTGGAAGCGACAGCGCGGTTGGGCAGAAAGACAGCGGCTAGTTCTTTGGCAGGGCTGGTATGGGAACGATGGGCCTTGCCGTCGCCGACGCGCAGGGCGGCATTGCCATCGGCCCCCGCCACCAGGGCATCCTCGGTGACAGGGCCTGCGCTATCCGTTGTCTTGGGTGTTTCCAGTGCCATAGTTGGCTCCTAGGGGTCAGAGGCGCTTAGGCGGCAGACTTCAGCACAATCTCCACGCGCCGATTGGTCGCGCGTCCGTCAGCAGTGGCGTTGGAAGCAACCGGGTTCGCCTCGCCATGCGCGTAGATTTTGATGCGTCCCGTGGGGAAGTTGACTGGAGCACGGCCCTGCAGATAGTGCATCACCGCTGCCGCGCGGGCATGGGACAAGGGCATATCCGTGGCGGTGCTGCCCTGGCTGTCCGTGTAGCCGTGTATCTCTACCACCGTGCCGCTCGCCACCAGCAGGTCGGAGGACAGCTCGTCTAGCAGCTTTTTAGCGTCAGGCGAGAACGTCGCCTGCCCCGGATTAAAGTGGATGTGCCAGGCGCGATGGCCCACGGTTGCCTTTGCCACGCGCCTAGCATAGGTCGGCTTGGCGGCGGCAATTGCTGTGGGCGCAGGCGCGTTCTCGTGCGTCACGTCCTGTATATAAGATTTATCAATCACGTCCGAGGCAGGCGGCACCGACGCCATCAGCTCGGGGTACTGCGAATGCACCAGGTTGCCGAAGACCGAGTAGGTCGCGCTGACTAAGTCCGCCGCGCCGTTGACCAGGCCGAACGATACCAATGTATCGGCCAAGCCATTGACCGAAGACCCGCCTAGCGCGACTTGCTGCCCTGTCATGTCCGCCTGCGTCACGCCCCGGTAGTACTTGGCCCAGTAGCCCGCGTCCGTGCCGGGTTCATTGTAGACTTGGGCGCTCACCTGCGCGGCCTTGTCCAGTGCAGCCGGGTCGCTCTTGACGGCCTGCCCACCTTCGGCAATCGCCGCAATCATGTTGTCCACGGTCTTGCGGTTCGCCTTCATCCATTTATCAATGCCAATCACGACGCACGGCATCTGCGACGAGTATTCCAGCGTAGACACAATCGGGACAATGCCGCCTTTTTTGGTTGCCACATTCACGTCGCCGGGCGTCCATGTCACGCAGCCCTGCACAACGACATGCTTGGTCTGCCCTGTCCGCTTGCCATTGACGACTACAGGCCGGTCTTCCGAATAGCCTGCGATATACTTGGCGGGGGCATCCAGATAATCGGAGGCGTTGACCCAATTGATCGCATTGGGGTCATAGGTCTTTTCGTCCGGGTTGGACGCAATGCCGTTGTCGCCGCACCACTTCTGCGCGATGTTCCAGTCACCGTCGCGAATGACGCCTGCCACTAATGCCCCTCGCGCTGCGCCGGGGTTGGCTTTCCAGGCGGCAGGCCCCATAAACTTGTCTTCGCCATGCGAGTAGCCGATGGCGTCCACAATCTTTGCCTGGTAGCCGGGGCCAAGCTTTGCTAATGTCGCATTCAGCCCGGCGAGGAATGCCGCCGAGCCGTCGCCCATGATGGCGCAGAAGTTCGCGCCTTTATCGGGCTGCGCCGTGCCTTGGCTCAGTTGCGTGGCGAAGGCGGTCAAGGCCTCCTGCATCTTGTCGTTGTCGTCCTGGCGAAAGAATTGCAGGTTGACGCCATGCCGGCACATCAAGCTGCCCTGCGCGGCCTGCGGGCCGCCGTTGGCGTACAAAAGGCCCATCTGCGCGTTCCAGGCATAGCCCAGCAGCTTGACCACGGGCTTATCCGCGCAGCCGGGAGCGCCACTAGTGGCGGCATAGGTAACTGTGGCCGGAGCCGACGCTGTGCCCGCGCTCGCGCCGATCCCTGATGCCGGCAGCTCAATCTTTTGCGGCACGACCGATCCTTTGCCTGCGGCCTGCGGGGCTAGGCGGCTCCACGAGCGCCAGACGCCCAGGGCGAGGCCGGCAATCAAAATCAGCACCATCAATTTGCCCATTGGTTTCAGATGCATTTCCGCTGCTCCTTGTCTTGAAGTTGTCCAAAATAACTTATGTAAAAACGCAGGCTATTTGCCTGCCTGCGCAGACGGCGGCACGTCCAGGCTGAAGAACTCCAGCACGTCCTCCAGTTTGTCGCTTTCGGCGTGCATAGCTTGCAATGCTTGCGCAAGGTTCTGCTGCGCCACGCCTGCCGCCTGCCGCTTTTCCTCCACTTGCGCCTGCAAAGCGGCGATTTCGCGCTGCGCCTGCGCCACCTGCGTGCTGGTCTGCTGCGACAGGGCATCGCTGTAGGCGCTCAGCGCAGCCATCTTGCGCGATGCATCGGCGACAATGGTATCCGCCGTAGCCCCCAAGGATTTGCCCATCGCTTCCAATGTCACTTTGACTGTCTGGCGGCGTGTATTGAGGGGCAGTTCGGCGGGCAGGGACTGAAGCAGGTCGCGCATCTGCTCGGCGCTAAACGGCGTGGCGGGCAGTCCGGCATGGGCATAGATGTCCCCAAAGTCCGTGCTGCCGTCGGGCAGGGCTGTGGGCGGCGCGGCGTGGTGAGGCACCTGGATTTCGTCCAGGTTGGGGCCGTCGGACTGCCGCACGATTTGTTCCACGGTACGCGCCGGGCGGGGCACGTCTGTGTGCGCCTCGGCGTGGGGCACAAAGCCGGACGCTTCTGCCCGGTGTTCTTCCGGCGGCAGCTCCACAAACAAGCCTGCCGCTTTGCGCAGGCGGTCGCGCAGTTCCATAATGTTGCCTTTCTTCGTTAAACAGCTTTTGAGCTGCGAGGCGGGCTGCTAGGCCGCGATTTGGTCAAAGGGAGCCAGCTCTTCTAGAAGCTTGGTCATGCTGTCGGTTTGGAAGACCACGCTGTCAATGTCGGAGATCACTTGCTCCGGCGAGCGCGCGCGTATCTGGTCGTTGATTAACCCAAACGTGTCTTCCAGCAGGGACAACTGATATTGCAGATTGGTGGTGATGCGTCCAATCTTATCAATGCCTTCGTCGCGCTGCTTCAAAACCTCCATGCGCTTGTCCAGTACGGCTTTGGTGTTCTCGTCGGCTTCCGCACCATGAAGCTTCTGCACATCCGCAATTTCCGCTTCCAGGCTTGTCCGCACGTCCTTGACCAAGCCCGGCACCCGGTTCATGGCAGGCAGGGTGAGCGCTTTTTCTTCCCCTGCCACGCCGACAAAGTCATCGCGCCGGGTGGGGCCTGTGTGCCGAGGATTGCCGCATTCTTCCCGCCAGACCGACGCGAGATACCCCCGGAACTCCGCTTCTTTGCCCGCGAACAGCAGGAACTTTTCCAGCAAATAGTCCAGCTTGCGCAGTACTTCCAGAAACCAGTGTTCGTCTTTGGCCTGCGTCCCAATCTGCGCGCGCACCTGCTCCAGTCTCAGAAAACGCCCCTGCATGTCGCTGTCCAGCGTGGGAAATGTCTGCTCCCGAAGCGCCAAACGCCGGGCCGCCACGGCAGCATCGTTTTTGCGCGACAGCCGTGCGCTGTACCACTGCGAGTCGGGGACAAACAGCAGGTAAGTCGCCTCCATCACCAGGCCCGCCAGCAGCGGCAGCGGGTTGAGCAAGGCCGCCGACAAAGCCGCCAGCGACGTCAATCCCAGCAGGTTCCCGTTTTCTTGAAAGGCTTCCGTGTACCGGCTGCGTTTGTCTGCCATCGCGTGAGTCCTATTTCGTCTTGAAGTGCTCTGCCTATGCTTTGCCTTCGCCTGCTATGCTTTGCCTTCGCCTGCGCCGCGTGCCGAGTTCGTGAAGCGTTTCACAATAAGATATGACACAGGGTAGCGCGAAAAGTTGCACGCCCCGCGAAGGGTGCCTGGCGAGGCAACAAAGGGTGCCTGGCGAGGCAAGAAGGCAATGATGATGTTGTGTTATTCGCGATTACTTCTGCTGTTTCCTGCGCCTCGCATTTTGTTTGCCCGCCTGCGGCCTGTGGCACGGCGCAAAGCGTTGCGGGTACAATGGGGCTGCCAAGCTCGCAAACCTAAACACTTTGATTAATCCCAAGAAGGCAACCTATGCAATACCGACATTTCGGCACCACCGACCTTCAGGCCTCCGTGGTCGGCTTTGGCGTGTGGACTGTTTCCACCCGCATGTGGGGCGTCACCGACGAAGCCTTGCGCCTGCATCTGCTGCGCCGCGCTTTTGAGCTGGGCGTCACGTTTTATGATACAGCAGATGTCTACGGCGACGGCCTGGGCGAAACTATCCTGCGCGAAGCCTTGGGGCAGCACCGGGACAAGCTCACCATCGCCACGAAGTTCGGGTACGACTGGTACACCGCGCCCGGCGAGCAGCCCGGACAGCGCGAGCGCCCCCACGACTGGTCACCGGCCTTTATCAAGCGCGCCTGTGAGGAAAGCCTGAAGCGCTTGGGCACCGACTATATAGACCTCTATCAAATGCACAACCCGCGTTTGGATGCTCTTGCCCAAGACGATATTTTTGCAACATTGGAATGTTTGAAAAATGAAGGCAAGATACGCCACTACGGCGCGGCCCTCGGCCCCGCCATTGACATTCGCCAGGCCGAGGAAGGGGCAGAAGCCTTCCGGCGTCGCGGCATGACCAGCGTGCAAATCATCTACAACCTCCTAGAGCAGATGCTCGGCGCGGATGTGTTCGCCGCCGCGCGCGAGACAGGCGGGGGCGTGATGGTGCGTGTTCCCCATGCCTCCGGCCTTTTGGAAGGCAGTTATACCGCCGAGACCGAGTTCGCGGAGGGCGACCATCGCAACTTCCGCGTGTCCACCAACGCCAAGCGCAAAGCCTGGCTTGAAGATGGATTGCGTAAGATTGAAACATTGGATTTTTTGACGAACGGAACGGGGCGCACTTTGGGCCAGGCCGCTTTGCAGTTCCTTTGGTCGGAGCCGACACTCGCGTGCGCCCTGCCCAACATCTACGACGCCCGTCAGTTGGAAGAGTTTTGCGCCGCCCCGGATATTGCGCCCCTCGCCCAAAACGACCTAGAAGCTTTGCACAACCTATACACAGAAAACTTCGGTGTAGCCGCTTAGAAAGGCTGACATGGCTGTACCGATTTGGCAAGGAGTGGCTTTTGCGGCTGCAGGATTAGCAGTGGTTTTGCTGACCCCCAAGTATGTCGCCTCTCAAGCCAAAAGGCAAGATCGCTTCTTTCGATGGCAGGCGAAACTGTTTGGGCTGGAGCAGACTGCCTATGTCAAAGCCGTGGACAGCGACGCTTTCAAGCGGTGGAGGCGCTTCACATCTTGGTTCGGCCCTCTTGTTTTCGCCGCAATGCTTGTTGCTGTTGGCGTAGCAATGTTGTTTCATCTGCCCGGCTTCCAATAGCTCTGCGGCTTACTTAGGCGTATTTATGGCGTGCTATCGGTGCAGCGGCGACGGAATAATTTCTTCCGTCGTTGGTCATAAATGGGAACATCTGTGCGATAATAGAAGACAGCCTATGTAAGCCTCTCGCCACAAAAAGGAGAACCTCACTATGAACGAACAACTGCCAAGTTTTATCACCGAAGCCAGCGGACGCCTGGGCGACCGCGTGTACCTGAAAAGCGCTGGCACTCTCCGAAGCCGCCGCTATCAACCGCCCACGGACTCACGCACCGCAAAGCAGCAAACGGTGCGCGTCCGCTTTGCCCAAACCGCCCAAGCGTGGGCGAAACTGAGCGAGGCGCAGCGCCTTGCCTGGGATAAGTTCGGCGCGGCACGCCCCCGCACCGCCCCAACCTGGGCCGAAACCAACACGCAAACCGGCTACGGAGCGTTTATGACTTTAATGCTCAAGCGCCTGCACGCGCAGCCGGAGGCTGATTTTCTCACTGGCCCGCCCCCTGCGGCGTTCGCGGGAGACATAATCGCCGTTACAGCGCAGGCCGGGGCAGGCGAAATCGTGTGGCAGGCATCGGGGCCGAACGGGGCGGGTGTGGTCACTGAGCTGCTGGCGCAGCCGATGCGACGCACAACCAGCCTGCCCAACCTGGAAAAGTACCGCACGCTGGCTTTTGCCGCATTCAGCGACAAGCATGGGGCGGAAACGACAGCTTGTGCGCCGGGCTTGTGGGCCTGCGCGATGCGCTTTGTTCATATGGGCACGGGGCAAACCACGGCGTTGACGGTTCTGCCGCCGGTTTGGGTGCAGGCATGACGGAGAACCAGCGCCTTGTAATGGATGAGGCTGCCCCCAACCTTGCCGCAGACGCGCAGAAAGCCGGGCTGAAGGAGCCATACAGCGCCGTGTCCCATTATGCCGGGGCCGTGCTGTCGCTGCTCGCGTGGGCGCTGCTGCTGCGGGCGTCGCACGGGCATTTTTGGGCGGTGCTGTCTTGTTCGTTGTATGCAGGCAGCCTGGTGTTTTTGTACCTCGCCAGTGCCTTGTCGCACACATGGCACGCGCCGCGCCCCCTCCAAGACTGGCTGAGCCGCCTGGACTACATCGGCATCTTTCTGCTGATTGCAGGCACGTATGCACCCTTGTGCCTGGGGCCGGGGCGCGGCGGGTGGGGCGCGCGCCTGCTGGAAATTGAATACGGGCTGGCCGTGCTGGGCACTCTCAACGTGGTCTTCGGGCGCAGAACGCCGCACTGGTGGCGGGTGATTGTGTATGTGATTATGGGCTGGCTGGTGATGCTATTCTGGGGGCCGGTGACGCACGCGCTGCCCGCCGACGCGGTGCGCTGGCTGGTGGCGGGGGGCATCATTTACAGTATGGGCGTGGCGGTACTCGCCCTCGACCGCCCGCACCTATGGCCCGGCAGGTTCACCGCGCACGACCTGTGGCATACGTGCGTCTTGTGCGGCAGCGCGTGCCATTTCTATCTGATTTGGCGCTGGCTCGTGCCGCTCGGATAAACTGCCTTTTGCCCGGTCTGCGGCTGTAACACGGCCCCGCGAAGCAGAGCCTATGGGTTCTCTGGGAGGAATAACCGATGCTGCTTAAGCGGCTGCAAACGAGAGCAGGAGAACTGCTCGGCAATTGGGTAGGTGTGGGCGTGCTTGCGGCCGGCCTTTTTGCCATTGGCCTGACGTCTGGCTGGAAGGCTTACGTGGCGCACCGGCAGGGGGTAGGACTGCGTGGCACTGTCGCCTGGTACGGAAAAGGCTATGGCAATCTGATTCAATACGAGCTTTCAACGCTGATAATAATCAGCCTGGCCTGGATATTAGGAGGCATGGTTCTTCTCGCGGCGGCATGGCTTTATCAGCGTCATAGCGCGGCGTTCCCAGCAGAGAAAACACATTCGCCGTAACCTATTTCGTCAGGCGCACTCTCCGGTGTTTGCGGGTAACATTTAAAAGCAAAGGTTTCAAGGCATCTGCGGTTTAACATCAGCAGTCCAGCAAAGGAAACGCCAAAATGTCTATACTTCCTTCCGTGCGCGCGGCTCTGGCCGAGCGGTTTATCTTCAACTTCCGCCTGCCGCCGGAGGCGCTGGCTCAGTTCCTGCCATCTGTGCCGTGGCTTGCGCCCCAGCCGGTCAACGGCTTCGGCGTAGCATCGTTCTGTGTGCTGGACTTGCGCGGCATCACAGTCGCGCCGCTGCCGACAACTGCCGGGCTGACAAGCATCAGCTGCGCGCCTCGCTATGCTGTCCTTGATGCATCGGGGGGCATACCGACCCCGGTGGTGTTCGTCACCGAACGGCAAACCAACTCCGCGTTTGGGGCATGGTTTACCTCGCTGGGCTTTTCCGCACCGCACCCACACATGGAGGCAAGCATTCGGCACGAACAAGAATCTATCTGCCTTGATGCCGCAGAGCCGCATGGGGAAGCTTTGTTTTCCGCAGTCACGCACCCGGCGCCCTGCCTGCACTCGGAACTATTTTCCAGCGCATCGGAGTTCGCAGCGTTTATCGCGCAGGGCGTAACCAGCTACGGCCTGTCGCGGCACGGCAGCCATCTGACCAAGATGGACTTGCACAAAGACGATGCCGACTATGAGCCGCTGCAAGTCAGCGCCCTGCACGGGCCGCTTGTGCAGGAGTGGCAGGCGGCGGGCGGCATCCTAGACAGCGCCTTTCGCACTTGTGGCGGGCGCTACGAATGGACCTACCACGGGCTGACGAACGGCGCAGACGGCTGAACAAGCCAGTGCAATGAGAGGCAAATACTAAAAGAGGCGAACTGACCGAGGCTGCAAAGCAAAGAAGAGATCCATGCTTGCCGAACACGACCTCGCTGCCCTGCGCACCGACCTGCCGGAGCATCGCCTGCAAAGGGGCGATACAGGCACCATTGTTGCCGTTCAGCCCGCCTCACAAACTTACACCGTCGAGTTTATGACACTCGGCGGCGACACAGTGGCCCTGCCCACGCTTCCCGAAGCGCAGGTACGCGCTGTCGCTCTAGACGAGATTGCCTAGGCGCGTCCACTCGCCTCCGCCGCTTGACGCTCATCGCGTGCTATCGGGTATAGTCACCCAAAGACAGATGTGCCCAGGAGATTTATAATGGCGACCGTGATCAACACTCCCGCTGCCAATCTTACCTATGAGGCGTACCTAGCGGAGCCGCAAGTGGAAGGCCGCTACGACATCATTGAAGGAACACGAGTTTTCATGTCGGGAGCCACATGGCAGCATCAAACCATCAGCGGCAACCTCTACGACCTGCTGCGCCGCTACAGCCGCGCCCACCACTCCGGCACGGCCTTGTATGCTCCCTTTGACGTTCTCATTCGCCGCGCGCCCCGCTTGCAGACACGTCAGCCCGACCTACTGTTTATCAGTCCGGCACGGCTGGCGCAGGCAGGCGGCATCCCCGCTACCGGCCCGCTCACTGCTGCCCCGGAGCTTGTCGTGGAGATCATCTCCAATAGCGAAACCCAGCGAATCATTGCGGACAAACTTGCCGACTACATTGCCATCGGAGTGGACGAGTGCTGGATTATCCGCGCCGACACCCGCACCGTAGAGCTGCTCCAGCCCAGCCGGAGCGGAAGCCAGGTCGTGGATGTCTACGATGAAACACAGTCGCTAACTTCACCCGCTTTCCCCTCGCTCACTATCGCCGTCGCCGACATCTTTCAGCCATAACAGGCAAGCTTCCGAAAGGACATCCCTCCCATGACCTTGATGCTGGAGACAATGACAGTCACCGTTCCCCCGAACCTGCCTGCCGACAAGCGCCTGCGCCTGGCCGTGGCTTTGTTCGATGCCCGCCTGCTGTCGAGTGGGCAAGCCGCACACATGGCGGGCTTGTCCCGCGCCGCCTTTTTGGACACGCTCGCGCAGTTCGGCGTGACCCCATTCCAGTACGACAACGTGGAAGAAGCCCTCGCTGACGTGCAGGACGCGGCCCGGTGAACAGCACGCCTCTGCCCCGTGTTGTGGATGCCGCGCCTTTGATTAGCCTTGCTAAAGTTGGGCGGCTGGACGTGCTGACGGCAGGGAACCGCATCGTTCTTATCACAGACACAGTTGCGCGGGAAGTGCAGGCCGGAGCGGAGACCGACCCTGCACGCCTTGCTCTCCAATCAGGGTGGGGCACACGCCATGCCGATGTTCCTGTCGCTGCCGACCTTGCTGCTTGGCGCCTGGATGCGGGCGAAGAAGCAGCGCTGGCCCTTGCGCGGCTTAGGGGCTGCGCTGCGGTTTTGGATGACGGCGCAGGCAGGAAAGCCGCGCGTGCCCTTGGCATTATCCATACCGGAACGACTGGACTTGTGATAGAAGCCAAACGACAAGGCATTGTCATGTCGGCAGCCGACCTACTACGCGACCTGCGCCGAGCAGGGCTGTATCTGCCGACGGACGCCATTCTGCAAGCCGTACTTCATACCATCGGCGAAGACTGGACATAAGCCTCTGCTGCTTGACCCCACGCGCCCTCATCGGGTATACTGCAAACAAATGTTTCACTTATAGTTTACAGACGAACGGGCGCACATGGGCGGCCCGTTTCGTCTTGTGTCAGGAGCAGTGCATGGCGGACGCGATACGCATTCAAGGCGCGCGGCAGAACAACCTCAAGGACATCTCGCTGGACATCCCGCGCGACAAGCTGGTTGTCATCACGGGCCTTTCGGGGTCGGGCAAGTCGTCGCTAGCATTTGACACCATCTACGCCGAAGGGCAGCGGCGGTATGTGGAAAGCTTGTCCGCGTATGCCCGCCAGTTCCTCGGCCAGATGGACAAGCCCGATGTAGACCACATTGAAGGGCTGTCGCCTGCCGTCTCCATCGACCAAAAGTCCACCAGCAAGAACCCGCGCTCCACGGTCGGCACCGTGACGGAGATTTACGACTACTTGCGCCTGCTGTTTGCGCGGGTCGGCGTGCCCCACGATCCGGTGACCGGCCAGCCCTTAGTCAAGCAGACCATTGAGCAAATGGTGGATCATACGCTGGAGCTTGCCGAAGGCACGCGTATCCAAGTGCTGGCCCCAATCGTCAAAGGCCGCAAAGGCGAGTACAAAAAAGAAATAGACGAAGTGCGGACGGAAGGCTTCGCACGCGTCCGCATCGACGGCGAGACCTACGACCTGTCTTCAGACGAAATCCCCGCCCTAGGACGCTACAAACAGCACACGATTGAGATTGTCGTAGATAGATTGGTCGTTAAAGCATCGGGCATTGAGAAGCGTCTGGTCGACTCCTTTGAGACCGCCGCGAAGTGGGGCAAGGGCCAAGTAGTTGTGGACGTGATTGGCGGCGAAGCCCTAGAGTTCACCGAAAGCTTTGCCGCCATCGACAGCACATTCAACTTTGAGGAAATAGAGCCGCGCCTGTTCTCGTTCAATTCTCCCTACGGCGCGTGCCCGGAGTGCCACGGCCTGGGCATCAAAGTGGAGTTTGACCCCGACCTTATTATCCCCGACGATACCAAGAGCATTGAAACCGGAGCCATCGCGCCGTATGTGGCGGCGACATCGGGCAACACCAACGAATGGGCATTGGGGCTGTTTCGGGGCGTTGCCGAGCGCTTCGGCTTTGACAGCAATACCCCCATCAAAGACCTGAGCGACGAACAGCGCAATGCGCTCCTGCACGGCGTCAAAGGGTCGGTCACGGTCACGTTCCGCAACAAATGGGGGCGCAATCGGCAGTTCACCTCGGACTTTGCGGGCGTGGTCGGCATGCTGCAAAAGAAGCTGTCCGAGACCGAAAGCGACGGCATCAAAGAGTGGCTTGGCTCGTTCCAATCGGATAGGCCGTGCCCCAAGTGCGACGGCAGGCGGCTGAAGCCGGAAGCCCTAGCCGTGCTGCTGGGTGGCCTGGACATCAGCCGCCTGTGCGCACTGAGCATCGCCAAATCATTTGAGTGGTTTGAAACACTGAAGCTGACCGCCCGTCAGCAGCTCATCGGGCGGCAGATTGTGCGGGAGATACAAACGCGCCTGGGCTTCCTGCTCAATGTCGGCTTGGGGTACTTGACATTAGACCGTGCCGCCCGGACGCTGGCTGGCGGCGAGGCGCAGCGCATTCGTCTGGCAAGTCAGATTGGGTCGGGGCTGACCGGAGTGCTGTACATCCTAGACGAACCCAGTATCGGCCTGCACCAGCGCGACAATACCAAGCTCATAGAAACACTGATGCGTCTGCGCGGCCTGGGCAATACCATCATTGTCGTCGAGCATGACGAAGAGACAATGGCTGCCGCCGATTGGATCGTGGACATCGGGCCGGGGGCGGGCGAACACGGCGGCCAGGTGATCGCGCAGGGCACGCCGGACGAAGTCATGGCGAACCCGGAGAGCATCACAGGCCGCTTCCTCTCAGGCCGCGACAAGATAGACGTTCCCGCCGAGCGCAGGCCTCCGAGCGACAAGTACCTAGAGATACAGAACGCCCACGGGCACAATCTCAAAAACGTCACGGTGCGCATTCCCCTGGGCTGCTTTGTCTGCGTCACGGGGGTCAGCGGGTCGGGCAAAAGCACTCTTATTCAGGAAACGCTGTACCCCCGGCTGCAGTACGCCATCAACAAAACACGCAGCGTCTGGGAAGCGCATGACGCTGTGCTTGGCATCGATCAACTAGACAAAATAGTAGACATTGACCAAAGTCCCATCGGGCGTACGCCCCGCTCAAATCCCGCCACCTACACCGGCGTCTTTGACATGATCCGCGATTTGTTTGCCAAGACCGCCGATGCCCGCATGCGCGGCTACAAGGCGGGCCGGTTCTCGTTTAATGTCAAGGGCGGGCGGTGCGAAGCATGCAAAGGCGACGGCATTATCAAGATTGAGATGCAGTTCTTGCCGGATGTCTATGTCCCCTGCGAGGTCTGCCACGGCAAGCGCTACAACCGCGAGACATTGGAAGTCAAGTACAAGGGCCAGTCTATTGCCGACATCCTCGCCATGACTGTAGGGCAGGCGGTGCAGTTCTTTGAGGCCGTGCCTGCGATTACGCGCAAACTCCGTACCATCCACGATGTCGGCCTAGACTACATCCGCATGGGTCAGCCCGCCACCCAATTATCTGGCGGCGAGGCGCAGCGGGTCAAGCTCGCCACCGAGCTTGCCAAGCGCGCCACAGGCCGCACTCTCTATATCTTAGACGAGCCGACAACGGGCCTGCACTTTGCCGACACCAAGAAGCTGCTTCAGGTCTTGCAGCGCCTGGCCGACACAGGCAACACGGTCTTGGTGATTGAGCACAACTTAGACGTCATCAAGACTGCCGACTGGGTGATTGACATGGGGCCGGAGGGCGGCGACGGCGGCGGCGAATTGGTTGCCGCAGGCACGCCTGAAGATGTCGCCAAAGTGTCTGCCTCGCACACAGGCCGTTATCTCGCGAAGGTGCTTGCCGGGCATAGCCTCGTCTCGGGCAAGTAGCCGTGCTCGCCTCCTGCTCACTCCAACAGATTGACACACGCTCACAGACTGACACCTGGCAGCGAGTGGGTAGAACGCAGTGATGTACTTCTGCCTCATGCCTGCTCTGGGCACACGCGGCACTTCTTTTCTTTGCTGGAAAGCAGAACTCCTTGTCCCCACTCCTTGCCGTTGTCCACTTTCTCGGCACCAAACCCCTTGTCGTCAGCCTATTTGCGCAGCTTTTTGTCCTGGCTGCTTCTCTAAAAACCGGGGATAAATCCCAATTGCGCCAGTGCATTATCCTGATTGTCGGGCTGGTGGCTGTCATTGTCAGCATTGGCCTTAGCCCCCCTAGCCCCGTCATTCTGAGAGCGGACATTGTTGGCACAGTCGCCGCCATTCTGTTTCTGTACCCTGCCGTAGAGGCCTTGCTGAAGCTGCGCCCTAAGCCGCAATCCAAGACCCAACATTGACAACCAATATCTAACATTGACAACCAGGCGGCAGGCATGTTATCATGCTTCACCTACCATGAGCAAAAACACCCTCACCAAGCCCTGCTGCGTCTGCCTGACTTTGTGCAACGAAATCCTGGAAGACGCGCGTACCCACAGCAAATCGGTCATCAGTATCTTTAATAGCATTGGGGCCGGACAGGTGCCGACTGTTTATCCCCGGCTGTGCGTCCTCGCCTCGGTCACTAATGCTGACCCGGAAACGCCGGTGCGCATCGCTATTACCCTGCCATCGGGCGGCGAATTGTTCTCTGCCGACGGCAAGACCCTGCCGGGCGACAAGACAAGCGTCACGGATTTCCCTTTGGAAGTGCAGGGCGTGCTTTTGCCCGAAGCCGGCGTGTATACGGTCACGCTTGAGGCCGGGGGCGAGTTGATTGCGCAGCGCCTTTTCCAAGTCTTCCTCGCGCCCCAGCAGGCAACCGCCACCGCCTAGCCCTTCGCCTGTTTCCCGCACCGGGCCAGCGCGTCCGGCCCGCAGGCAGACGCCCATGAAACTGCTGCTTTTCCGTTCACTCTTCCTGCCAGCGGCGGCGCTTTGCTCAAGCTTTGCGGGCGCGGCGTTCGCCTCTCCCCCCTCGGTTAAGCCGCCCGTGCGGCCCAAGCTAACTACTCCGGCACTGTATGCGCTTGGCCCGCCTGCCGCCTTTGCCATAGTGACTGACAAGGACAATGGCGGCAGCGTGACACTGCCGCCAGATACCACGCTTATTGTTCTGTTGCGCTCTACCCCACAGACACAAAGTGCCTGGAACCTACTGCTGCCGCCAAACTTGCCTTTACGTTTAACTTCCCTGCCTCGCCATCAAAGCGACAGCGATGAGTTTGCTTTTGCGCCCCATTATCTGCCGGGCAGGACGCAGACGTTCACCCTGCGCTTTGTCTTGGTTGATCCGCGCCAGCCCACCCTGAGCGCAGTACGCACCTGGCAAACCAAAGTTGTCGTCCCGCCCGCTTTTGTGGAGGGTCATACACTGCCCCCAACTATATCTCCGTCTCACTGACACGTCTAGAAAGCGCCTGACACACAATGGCAATCTGCGAAATGCATCTGGGCAGCGGCACCGCCCTGCAAAAGATGACCGCGTTCACTGTCCTCGTGCCGGAGAACATTCCTGGCCCGTGGGCCACTTTGTACCTGCTGCATGGCCTGAGCGACGACCACACGGCCTGGACGCGGCGCACAAGTTTGGAGCGTTACGCAGATGGCCTGCCCCTCGTAGTCGTCATGCCCAACGGCGAGCGCGGCTGGTACACGGACAGTGCGGGGCAGGCGACGCAGGCCTTTGAAACTTATTTGACGCGGGACTTAGTTGGATTTGTAGACAGCACGTTCCATACCCGTGCCGTGCGCCCGGCCCGCATGACGGCGGGCCTGAGCATGGGCGGCTATGGGGCGGTCAAGCTTGCCCTCAAATACCCTGAACTCTTTTGTGCAGGCGTCAGCCATTCCGGGGCTTTGGAGATTGCCGCCCGCTCCTGGACTGAAGACGATGCGGGTCAGGCCGATCTGCGCGCCATCTTCGGCACGCACCCGCAAGGGGGCGGCAATGATACCTACGCTCTCGCGGAGCGTGCCGACCCTGCTGCGCGTCCGGCTCTGCGCATTGACTGCGGCGTGGACGACTTCCTGATTGACGACAACCGCCGGTTTCAGGCGCACCTGGAACGCATCGGCTATCCCCACGAATACGCCGAACACGCAGGCCGCCACGACTGGGCTTATTGGGATGCCCACATTCAAGACACGCTTGCTTTTGCGGCGCGCACCATGAACCTGACACGCTAGCGGCCTGTGCCCTGCACGTCTTCTTCTTCCGGGGCGTGGCGGTCAGTGACAGGAAGGCCAACTTTGTCGCGCGTGTCGGCATCCAGGCCGGTCATGCCGGCGGCAACGTCGCCCGAGCGCTGATCTTGCTGCTGGGCGTCGTTTGCCGTGACCACATGGTGCGTGCCCATGCCCTGGTTGGGCGCGTTCCAGTCCGGGTTGTCATCGGAGTGGGCCAGGCGCTCGCCCTGGTCGTCGCGGTTTGCATTGGCGGCATCGGGGTCGCCGCTGGGGTTTGTGCTGCGAGGCATACCAGTGCTTGCCATAAGTGATGTCTTTCTGCGCGCGGTGTCATAGTGCTTTGTTTCCACAATCCGTCCGCCCCCAAACCGGCGCAAACAAGCCGCCCTCAGCCCCTTCCAATGTCAGCAGGTATCCTTTGGCGCTCAGGCCGCCCGCGTAGCCGGTCAATGTGCCGCCCGACCCGACAATGCGATGGCACGGCACCACGACCCACACGGGGTTTTTGCTGCTGGCCCCGCCCACGGCCCGGCACGCTCCGGGACTGCCGACACGCGCGGCCAGCTCCTTGTAGCTCATAGTTGTGCCATAAGGGATGCGCGTCATTTCGGCCCACACTCGCTGCTGAAACGGCGTGCCGCGCGGGGCGAGCGGCAGGTCAAACGTGGTGCGCGTGCCGTCAAAGTACTCTTGCAATTGCTTGGCGACCGGGGCCAGCCTGGCTTTGTCCCAGGTCACCGGCTCCCCCTGCACCAGAAAGGCAGTCGTTTCTGCCGTGTTTTCTTCGTGGCGCAGGGAAAGCTGCACCAGGGCATTGTTGTCATTCACGACGGCAACAGCCTGTCCAAGCGGGGTGGGGATGGTGTCTGCGTAAAACATGGGCGTTGTCCTTTCGGTCAGGGGGCGTTTATCCCCGCTTGCGGTACTCGCCGGGCGCGCAGCCGACTGCCTGCCGGAAGCAGCGGTAGAAGGCCGAAGCGCTGTCAAACCCTACGGCAAATCCTGCCTCCAAAACAGGCTGGCGAGGGAGGCGCAGCAGGCGCGTAGCGGCTTGGACACGGGCCTGCGTCAGAAACGCGGCGGGCGTCAACCCGTAATGCGCGCGGAACAAGGCGGCGCACTTGGTTGTGCCCCACGGCGACGCGGCGGCGATGTCGGAGGCGTGCGCCCACGCGCCGGGATTGCGGCGCACAGCTTCGGCGAGTGCCGTTAGCCGCTGCCGGTCGGGGTGGCGGCCCGCGTAGAACTCGTCAGGGCGGCAGCGCTTGCAGGCCCGCAGGCCTCGTGCTTTTGCTTCGGCGGGCGTGTCCACAAAGACAACGTTGCCGGGCAGCGGCTTGCGGGCGGGGCAGGCCGGGAGGCAGTAAATCCCGGTTGTCAGCACGCCCGCGAGGAACGCGCCGTTGGCAGTTTTGTCTCCTGCGAGAAAGCGCGCCATCCGCTCGGCATTGGGGTCTGGTGTGTCCATAGCGTGATTATACTTCTTGCCGCTTGGCAGTGTCTTCCCGGTTTCGCCGTTTAAACTTTTTTTTGCCTCAGTGGGGTATGCTGACACTGCAAATGCAAAGGAGACGTTGACAATGAAACTTGTTTGTGTCGCTTTGCCCTTGACGACGGCTTTGGCGCTCGGCGGCGTCATTCCGTTTGCTGTTCAGCCTTCCCAGCCCTCTTTTCTGCCGCCTGCCCCTGCGCCCAAGCCCTTGGCGTCGCCGCCTGCACCTCCTGCGAAACCATTCGCGCTGCCGCCGCCTGCGCGCCCGCCCGCCGCGCCGTTTCCCGGTCAAAGTCACACGTTTATCGTGCCTGGCCCGCAGGGCGGACAAACCCTGATCAACATTCCGCGCTGCTACTTTGTGTTCGGTCTGCAATCGCTCGGCGGGGTCACCCAATTCACCGACCAAGCGGGGCATCCGCTCCCGCTTCCCGCCAGTCCGCAAGTTTTGTCTAGCGCCGGTAGGCCACCCGCCCCCCGATAATTGTCCACTCCACGCGCCCTGATTGCGGGTGGAGAATGGCGATGTCGGCCTGTACGCCCACCTCCAATGTGCCCCTCTGCCCTGCCAGGCCAAGCTGACGCGCGGCGTTGGCGCTTGCCAGGCGCGACACGTCCGCCCACCCCAGGCCCGCGAACTTTCGGGCATTCCAAACCGCCTGATTCATGGTCAGCACGCTGCCTGCCAATGTGCCGTCCGCGAAGGACGCCACCCCGTTTTGCACCGAAACCGGGCTGCCCCCCAGCGTATAATCGCCGTCCGGCATGGCGGCGGCCTCCATCGCATCGGTGACCAGCACAACGCCCTCCCGCCCTTTGGCCGCGACAATGAGTCGTACAATGAGCGGGTCCAGATGCACGCCATCGGCAATCACTTCGGCCACAAAGCGTGGGTCTGCCAAAATCGCCCCTGCTGTCCCCGGCTCGCGGTGGTGCAGGCCGCGCATGGCGTTAAACGTGTGCGTTCCCTGCCGTGCCCCCCAGCCCGCCGCGCGCAGGGTTTGCGCACCCGTCGCGTCGGTATGCCCTAGGGAAACGACAATGCCCAGGTCGGACGCGGCCCGAACAACTGCTTCCGCGCCGGGCAGCTCGGGCGCGATAGTTAATTGGCGGATTTGGCCGTGGGACAGGGCCACCCAGTGCGCCAGTTCTTCCCCATCCGGCGGGCGTATCGGGCCAAGCGGCTGCGCGCCCCGGCGATGGGCGCAGAGGTACGGCCCTTCCAGGTGAATGCCCAAAATCCGCGCTTCGTTTTCCCTCTGCCCTTCAGACTGTACGGCGCAGACAGCCCCGATGCTCCTGTCAATATCCGCGCGGTCGGCGGTCAGGGTCGTCGCCAGCAGACCCGTCGTGCCGCCTCGGGCGTGGGTGCGCAAAACCTGCCGGACAGCTTCGGGTGTCCCATGCATAAAGTCCCCGCCGCCGCCGCCATGCACATGCATATCCAGAAAGCCGGGCAGGACGCACAAGCCCGTGGCGTCAATGTCCGCCCGCCGGGACAAAGCAGAGGCGCGCGGCAGGATGTCGGCAATCAAGCCCTGATCATCCACCACAAGCCCGCCGCCCGCCAGCACGCCGCTTGGGGTCACAATGTCTCCTGTCAGTGTCAGCATGGCGCAGCGTTCGGGATTGAAAGCCTAAAATCCTGCGCGCCTGGGTGGGATAAACTGAGGCTGCGCCGCGCAATACCAGATTAGCCGCGCAACACCCGTTGAGCATGCGCGGCGTGAAGATGAGCATGCGCGGGGTAACGCCCATGATGCACGGGGTCGAACACGGTTAAACACGGGGTTGAAACCCCGTGCTATCATTTGTGAAACCCACCTGCGTGGGTTAAGAAAGATGGTCTTCAACCCGCGCCCTCCGGGTCTGCCAGTGCAGCAGGCGGGTTTTCTCACAGCAGCACGGGGTTTTAACCCCGTGTAAAACCCACGGCGCAGGCGTTTCAACGGCGGATTAAGCCCCCACCAACGACGGAACGATTTCTTCCGTCGTTGGTACGCGCTGGCAACGTGCAAGCAGTGCCTGTGGCACGCGCAAACAACGTTGTGGCAATTCGCAGGCTTTCCAGAACGGCTGCCGACAGCGCGCAAAAAGCGTTTTTTAACAACCCGGCAATAGTGCTGCATTTTGGGTATGATAAACTCATTCGCGCTTCCAACCGGTTCCTTGCCTGCTACAAAGAAAGGCTGCTGCCATGTATCGCTCACGCCTTGCTTCCGTCGTGTTTGTCCTGGTCTGCTTCGCCGCCGGCGGAACAGTGCTCCATCATTTCCAGGGGCCGCTGATCCGGCCCGCCTCGGCGCAGGCCGCCGACGATCTTGATCCCAGCGTGGGCCTGCGCGCCGCAAAGCCCGACGTGCGCCGGGCGGCCATCGCCGCTATTCAGGCGCAATTGACTGCATTTGCCAAGGGCGACTACACGGCAGCTATTAAATACCAGAGCGCCGGGCTGAAGCAAAACTTTGGCTCGCCGGATACCTTTCGGCAGATGATGGAGGGCACATACCCTGAGTTTGCCCATTACAGAAAGGTCGTCTTCGGCACAGTCAAGTCGGACAGTTCGGGGCAGCGCGTCCTGGTACCGGTGACCCTGACCGGGCAGGACGGCGTTTTGGTGCGGGCAGCGTATCTGATGGTGCGCGAAGGCAAAGCCTACCGCGTGCAGGGCGTCGCGGGCGGCGGGCATCGCCCCGTGCCGATTGCGCCGGGCGATGCCGCGTCAGCCTGAGAGCCTGCCCCTATGCTGCGCGTGATCGACCCCCGGCAGGCGGGCGATGAAGAAGTGGTGGGTGTCGGCAGCGACCTTGACCCCCAAACGCTGCGCTGGGCCTACAGCCGGGGCATCTTTCCGTGGCCCATGGACGGCCTGCCGCTCCTGTGGTTCTGCCCGCCCAGGCGCGCTGTGCTGGAGTTTGACAACCTGCACATTCCCCGGCGGCTGGCCCGCCTGCGCCGCTGTTCGCCCTACACATTCACCCTGGACACGGCGTTTGAGCGCGTGGTGGATGCCTGCCGCCAAAGCTTGCGCCCCGGCCAGGGCGGCACATGGATCACGCCCGCGCTGCAAGCCGCCTTTGCGCAGTTCCACCAGACCGGCGATGCGCACAGCGTGGAAGCGTGGGACGAACACGGCGCGCTGGTCGGCGGCTTGTACGGGGTCGCGTCGGGCGGGGCGTTTAGCGGCGAAAGCATGTTCCACATCGCCCCCAATGCCTCCAAGCTCGCGCTCTTGTTTCTCATTGATCATCTCCAAAGGCAGGGCGTCGCGTGGATGGACATTCAAATGATGACCCCGCACATGGAAGTGTTGGGCGCAGCGCTTGTTCCCCGCGACGCGTTCCTGGATTGGCTGGAAGACGCCCAGGCGCGCGGCCCGCTTCGCTTCAATTAGCACCTCGGTGGGTACTTTGGAAACAAACCACTGCTCCAGGAGCACCTCATGCCCGACCCAACCGTCCCCGCCGACACGCCCGAAACTGACGATGCCATGCCGCAGGGCGCGGCCCTGGCTCGCGCCGAAGACGAGCTGGACCATCTCGCGCCCGGCCCCGCAGATACGCCTCACTTTGCCCCAGGAGGCGATGCCGAGCAGTCCATTAATGAACCGATGCACGACATGCTCGGGCGACGCGATGGGCCGTAAGCCCGCCTTTTTGCCGGCATGAAGATTATCGTCGCCCCCGACTCGCTCAAGGGCAGCGTCTCGTCACCCGAGGCAGCACAGGCTATGGCGCGCGGCATTGCGCGTGCCGCCCCGAACGCTGAGGTTGTGCTCCTGCCGCTCGCCGATGGCGGCGAAGGCACATTGGACGCTTTGCTCCTGGCTGCCGACGGGCCGCGCATCACCCTCTCCGTGCGCGGGCCACTCGGCGACCCCATGCAGGCAGCCTATGGCCTGCTCACGCCCAAGGATGGCACCGCCATTAATAACAGCACGGCGATTGTGGAGATGGCCCAGGCCGCCGGGCTGAACCTAGTGCCGCATGGCAAGCGCGACTTGGGCCGCGCTTCCACCTACGGCGTGGGGGAGCTTGTTCTGGCGGCGGCCCGCTCCGGCGCCGCGCGCGTTGTTGTGGGGCTAGGCGGCAGCGGTACCAATGATGGCGGGGCGGGGGCCATGCAGGCTCTGGGCGTGCGCTTTTATGATGCACGGGGCGTGCTGCTCCCACCGGGCGTGGGAGCGGGGCATCTCAAGCGCATCGCGCGCATTGACATGGAAGAGCTTGCGTTTCCTGTGGGCGCAGTGTCCCTGGTAATTGCCTCCGACGTGACCAATCCCCTGCTTGGCGCTGAGGGCGCATCCCAAGTTTATGGCCCACAGAAAGGGGCCTCGCCTGCCGCTGTCGCCGAGATGGATGGGGCTTTGGCCCACTACGCCGCCCTGCTCAAGCGCGACCTGGGCTTGGGCCAGGATGTCGCCGGGCGTCCCGGCGTGGGGGCAGGCGGGGGATTAGGCGTATCGCTGATGGCGTTTTTCGGGGCGGACAGGCAGAGCGGCATTGATTTGGTACTGGATGCCGTGGGCTTTGACCAAAAAGCGCGT
>JAABUU010002793.1_pt1 | contig 23922 bp, 21 predicted proteins | sample 5559301 | NCBI WGS metagenome assembly JAABUU01 (sample SAMN10711884, study PRJNA513360) | rock metagenome | isolation source: Antarctica rocks | place: Antarctica: Victoria Land, Richard Nunatak white | reverse complement strand
CAGCTGACATCTTTCGAGATGACGGGCGCCCCCAATGAAAGCCGCTATGAAGGTAAAAAGCAGTGCGGACGGTGACGTTCTGATGGGATGGGTGCACTGCAGGACGCTAAGCTGACTTGGGAAAGATGCGGCTATTTCCGTAAGGTACTGTAGTAGGGCTAATGCCACGTGGGACAGGGATGGGGTCCAGAGATATGTACGATGCAGGGTTATCGTACTGTACCTTGCTGTATGTTGCACGACAGTCACGTCAAGCACATGCTTTTCATTCTCATGGGTAGAGCGGGATCGACCGCCAGCCTCGTAGTCCTCATAACCCCTGATTCTATCTTTGCAGAAGCACAATACGAGGCTACCTGAAGCCAATCACCCGAAACAGAAAAGCATCATCGCGTAGTAAAACATGCCGATCACCGCTGTACTAAGCCTGCCGAAGATGATTAGATCCTCCGTGATATTCTCCACACATTTTCATACATGATCCGGCTAATAATAGCGCCCATATGTCCGTCGCTTCGTGACTCATCAGACTCGTACAGAAAGGAAATTGGATTGTATTAGAAGAAAAAGAACGGGCGATCGCGTCGTTAGGGTATCATAGTGTCCGGAACGCTGTTGTCATGCATCTCGGACGTGTCGTTGTTTATTTTTAGAAGACGACTCGTCGTATTGCGGTCCCCTGGAGAAGAAGCTCAGCTCGGTGGGTCAGGTCCACAGGGTCGGAGCGACGAACCCTCCGTTGTAGCTCCACGCCAGATCACCGTATGTACGGTACTGCTCCTCAGCGACGTACCCTGGCGAGTACCCTGGTGAATCTCCTGCCATGCCAAAAGCGGCAAATGTCCCCTCTTCGAGCCCTTGGATGCTCGGCCGTGGAGACGGTTGGGCGTAATGCGGCTGTGAACGCGGGGCCATGTGGAGGTCCTCCAGGCTGTGATGAAATCCCGACGATGGCTCGTTGCTCGACCCTGGCGTGGTAGACATGGAGCCAAGGCTGAGACCGTGAAGAGGGTAAGGGCTGCTTTGATCCGTTGCCGCTCCATACGTCTGTCCAGGGTAGCTCAGTCGATCGCGGAAAGTCAGACTCATCTCCCGTGGAAAGTCCATTGCTGACAGCGCGATTTGTATCTCTTCGTCGTATGGATGGCTGGCTTGTCTGCTGTACAAGATTCGGTCAATCTCCTCTAGGGGAGAACTTGACAGACTTCCGAGGTAGGCACCTCCAAGTATGGGAAAGAAAGGATCAACCGCAAGAGCGGTGGCGTAAAATTGAGCCAGCAGAGCCATGGTGATGGAGTCGGAATGGGAGGTTTGCAGCATCGTCGTCGGTAGCCAAAATAGCCAGCCTCGTAGCGGTTGGAGCACTTCGAAGAGCTCCTCGTTGGTCGGAGTGTGGACTCCACGTAAACTTTGGAGGAAAGCCATGAGTTCTTCCGCACGCCGCGGGCCCTCTTCGATCGAGCCGGTGAACGGATGGATCCTGACGAGGGCATCGTAGGCTCGTCCCAAGAGCAGGGTCTCCTCGTGACCGATCGTGGTTGCGGGCGCGAGAGCTAAAGTTTGGGGACTCGGAAGCGTTGAGTGTTCATCTATGAATTGGAGAAACCTCGACTCCTCCTTCCATGACTGCATTGCGTTGATAACCTTGACCATTCTTAGCTACCATGAGCACCATTTTCTTGGATCGTAGGACATACCGCAAAAGTGCCTTGCATCAGCGACGCCCAGCTCCGCCTGTAACATAATCTTTAAGCACGAATTTGGTGCATATCGTTTTTCGGACTAAACTCACCACTCGGTCGCCTGCCAAGACAGCAAAATCGACGCTGCCAGAACTGCATCAGAAGTCTGCCGAGAGAAGCTCCCGATGGCTTCTTGGAGGCCCTTCAGGGCTATTCCGCGATGATAGTAAGCCAGGTGGTTGGTCTCGGAGGACCCAGTCAACCACGCGAGATGAGCGGCCGAGAAGGCAAGCACGGAACTCATCACAAAATCGTGCGAGGATGCAATGCTCAAGAACCTGAGGGACTTTATTAGCAATTCCCAAGTTCACACACAGGGCCAGACGGCCGCAGGGGTGGGCTTACGTCGGTATCTGGGCCGTCCAGATGGTGCAGTGGCCGTAACCTCTCAGCTGCATGTCCGTCGACACGCCGGCAAGATGGTGAACCAGGCGAAGGTCGGTCGCGGACAAGACCCGCCATCGCGGTTCCGGGCGGACTCTCAACTCTGGAAAGGGAAAGATGCCGGTCCGCCGCCATTCGTCGATGTCCTGCTCGGCTTCGGCGGTATACTGGAGATCTGGTTCCCCCGGACTCCTTGACGGCTCCAGGGCCGACGTCGGAAGGTCGCGGTAGTCACACCGACAACCGTGCTTGGTACAATTGCGACTGCCAGACCTGGTCAGCTCGATTCGAAAGGGGGTGGCTTGCGTCTTGGGGGCTTCTTTGCTCACCACTGCGGGAAATTCTCATCACATCGGATATGTCTTCTCTTACAGGTTCCGCAGCCGTTTCGGGACTTTCGATGGCTCTGTCGAGTTCTGCCGCCTAGACCGGCCATGGAGATCGCTGTCACGGAGTGCTTTTGCTGAATATACAAGGCAAACGGAGCCTTGTAACGGTAAGGGAATTTTTCAAAGGACTTGACAAGGGATCACGGGTCCTTGGAGCTCCAGTCGCTTGCAAGTATCAAGGCAGACGCAAGATAAGCGTTTCGGAGATGGTCAACAAGGAAGGTGGAACGGGGAATATCAATATTTTGAGGACAAAGATCGCTGGTTGAAAAGGGAAAGCAAGTGAAACTCTAAGGACACAGACTCAGGAACCCGTGTTGGTAAGGCGCGATTCGAGGCTGGGGCGGAATATCCTAATCGGGAGACAGAGGAGATGCAAAGGTCTGCCGCGGTGGTGGACGAGATGTGTGGGATAGTCAATCAGATGCTGCCATAAACGAGAGTGACGGTATGGAGAGCAGACATGACAAACGAACGTCAAAATCCAAGGTATCTGTGAGTCGCGGGTGATGCAGGGAATAGGCAGCAACGGGGACTTTAAGGTCGACTGATGCATGAGGTTGCAGCTCGAGGAGGGAGGGTGGGAGGTGGATCATCGTCATCTTCCGGCCATTCAGCATGGTGGTATGCCCAGGAAGGCTAGGGAGGTTGACATGTGCCGGAAATAGATTGTAGATCGCAGCTGGCAGTCAGTGCTCTTTCTGAGAGAAACGACTGGACAGGGCTGGATGGGTGGAACATAAGGTAAGGTAGGTAAGGTAGGTAAGGTAAAGTAAGGTAAGGGAGGGTAGTCGTTTCCGGGAAAGCCATGATGGGCCGATGTAGGATGAGCCTTCAGGTCTGCAGAGAAGGTCTCGCAGAGACATGAAGATAAGATAGCTAAGGTAAGGCCTTGTAAGACTTACCTTACCTACCTCATAGCCCTGTTGTACAACGGCTGGACCGCCTTGAGCCGTGAGACGAGGGAGGGAGGGAGGGAGGGTCGAATCAGAATGATTAGGTTAGGATTTGGTTAGCGATGAAGTAAAAGGAATAAGGTATAAGGTAGGTATAGGTACCTTGTAGGTATAAGTATAGGTATAGGTATAGGTATAGGTACCTAAGGTATAGGCATAGCTATAAGTGTGTCTCATCGGACAGTACATGGTGCAACGATGATTGACTTGTACATACATATATGTGTTCCCGTCCGTCGAAGTTACCTTACCTGAATTACCCGCGTCGAGTAGAGTGCTGTATCTATCGAAGCAAAGCAAGGTAAGATGATTACCTTAACTTACATTCAGAGTGAGTACAACAAGTACATACGATAATAAGTACAGTCAGGTCAGGTCAGGTCAGGTCAGGTTAGGTCCAGTACGGTTAGGGCGAAGGTAAGGTAGCGTAGCATTCGGTTGATCCTCTTAAACCCTATAGGTACCAGACTTCAACCAACATCAACTTCGAGTGTGTTGGTAACCTAACCTAGCATCCATCAGGTCAATCAAGGTTTCTTTTGAAGGAAGAGGCTGCGGGATGGATTCTCCTGTAAAAAGGGATGACTGTTGTAGGTAGTCTGTACGTGATCACAGTGTTAATGTTTTTGTTAATGTTATTGACAGGATTGGTGATGAAGGAAGACCTAGGGTATGGACAAGAATAGAACACTTGAGATGTGCGTTGGATGGTTACCTTAAGAACGACCTTACCTAAATGATGTTAGTGTTCAGCTAATCCTGAGCTATGGGCCGATGGCTTCAGGTTGTGATTGCTTTGAGCACAGGCCAATCCACATTCAAACGAGAGTCAGATCCACCCAGAATCCATTCAAGTCAGATCAAGTCAGATCAAGTCAGGTCAGGTGGAATTATCATGGAGATATTTTTCTTATTATTATTTTCATTATTATTGACAAAGATCCGAGTCCGAATCCCACCCAATAACATTTGTGTAACCGAGATGCCAATAACCACATGTACAATACCACATGTTCTACTTTGTACCACATGTACTGCGTGGCAGAGCCAAAAATAACCACAGCCCTGCCGATGAGAATCACACCACCCCCAGGAACTCAGTTTCTGAAGACACAGACAGACACCCTGAAGAAGACAAGGAGAGAAGCAAAAGAAGAAGAAGAAGAGACCCATCCCGTCGTGACACCTACTTACCTACACCGAAATCATCCCGCTCTCGTACCCATAATAGCTATAGCGACTGATTTCTTCGTATAACAGCTATTATTATCCACCTCATTTGCTTCTGCTTCACCAGTAATTCGTACCTCTCTGATCCTGATCCGGACGACTGTTTGTGCCGTCGAAAGAACAGCAACGACGATGTCCCACAAGGGGTCGAGTAACGTTCACGTTAACGAGTCGCAGAAAGTCAAAGTCGAACGCAGCGTGGTGCATGAGGTAAGGTACCCCGGATTGGCCCCTTCGCTAAGGGGGGATTCTGATTGGCCCTTTACTCGTCAATCTGCCTGGGTCCTTGTGCCTTGACTCGAACAGAAACAGGAACAGAAACAAAACGTTTAACAGATGAACGAACAAAGGGTTGTGCATGCCATTTCTCCTCTTCTCCCGACGTCTGGCCCCAAGCACCAGGAGCGACGACCACGGCCAAGACCGCTCGTAAAGAGGAGCAGATGACTCCGGGATCGGGCAGTCCCTGATGGACGTGCCCTTTGATCCAATTTGACTTTTTACTATCAATAACAACACCCAACGAGCTATGAATAAGTTCCACAATCCTTGGGCGGGAGACCTGCCTGACGACGAAACGTCCGGGTACCTAAGTAAGGTACAGCAAACTGTACGATCCCGACCGGGATTTCTATGAGTGGACTCCCCTTTCCTTCCTGCCCTCCCTCCCTTCATTCCCCCTTCTCATCCCGAACCCGATCCCTCGGCACTCGTCGCTCGCTCGCTTGCGCCTGGCAGAAAAACCACGCGACGACTGCATGCACTGCACTGCACTGTGCTGCACGACGCCGATTCTGCACGCCTGGCCATGTTTTTCAGCGGGCTGCTGGCCGGCAGGACCATACTGTCCTGTAACTGACAGACTGATTGGGGTGAGGTACACCGACACATACTCGCACGCTCTCCCTACCCTTCTTCATCCCCTGAGCCACTGCCACAAACGACAAGATGAGACGAGACAACACAACACAACACAACACAACACGCCACAACACAACAAGACGAGATCTCATCGATTGCAACGAAAACGCCAAGAGAGGAAAGATCAGCACGCCGACTCAAACTCTCAGAGCGCAAAGACATCTCCCCAAATTTCAAGCCACGCGCTCTTCCCGCGGCTGCAAGGCAGAGACCAGGGCATCGACACCCCCCGTGGAGTGCTTCTGATTGGATGAGGAGCGAGTGAAGGGCGAGGGAGAAAGAACTGCCAGCCTGCACAGGTACAGGTGCGTGGTGCATGCATGTATATAGGTACAGTATATATGTCCAGTGTGTAGGTATGTATGTATGATGCGGGTAGGTAGAGCAAGGCAGACACGTTCTTCTTGCAGCTACCTAACCTTACCTTACAGTACGGTGCAGTCTGTACCGAGGTAGTCTACCTATCTGTCAGCCTGCCTGTCTGCCGGACAGGCGCGGCGGCCGGCGCGGCCAGTGCAGCTCAGCGCAGCCAGTGTAGCTCAGTGTAGCTCAGTGTAGCTCAGAGCGCATGTAATGTAACGTCACTGTGGGACGGAGGTACAGTGTCTGTATCTGTACTGTATGTGCGGTAAGGTAAGATGTTTGTACCTACCTACCTACCTTAGGCCGGCCGAGGTTTAGGTCCCATGAGGTCGAACAGATACCTAAGATACTGTAAGGTAATGCACGATGATGGAGCTTCTCGACAATGACGCTTTCTCGGAAGCGAAAGACGGTACGGTGTGGTTACAGGTAGTGTGTTCTCGACCTGGCCAGCCCATATTCGCGCCGGGTTTCTATATTTGAACACACCTGGGAGCACTGTGCTAAGCTTCCGTGCCGCAAACGCCCTTTGACCAGGGAGGGGAGAGATGCATCATGCATCAGGTAAAGTACTTCAGGTACAGATGGGTAAATTGAAGGAGCTTGTCGGTCATTCGATGATTTGGGGGCCACGTCGTTATACCTTTGTTGGTTGTTGTTATTTCTGCAGCTGGTAGGTAGTATCTGGGTCAGGTACATGACAGTAGAGTTGGATGATGGTGTGGTCTGCACCCTGATCGGCCTCTTGCGAGAACCTTATGCAAGCTGCTTATAAGGTCTGTCCCTCATGTACCCTACATAGGTACATGTATGCAGATGTTTGGTGATCGTGCATTGTTGTAGCGATACTTTGTCTGCCACGAGACTGGATCTAAGGTACTGTATGGTACCTCGATGTCCAATGAGCAGGCCGTGGTGATCGAGGAGATGGTACAGTCAAGGTAACGCAACAGCTCGGCGGTGCAACACAGATTCGAACTCTCACAGAAACTTCCGGCTGTGGACTCGACTCATGGAAGCATTACATTACCTTACCTTGACTGCTTGGGGAAAAAGAGGCGAGCGCCGAACGGGAACAAAACGAACCAGGCTGACAGACGCGCATCTCTAATCAGATTGGTGCGGAGATGACGACGATCCCACATAATCCCGCTCTGGGGTCATGCCACTTCTCAGCTGATGCACGATGTAAGGTGGCCGCAGAGAGATCATAAACCCCTTTCTGCTCCCTCTGCCAAGTCTGCCAAGTCTGCCAAGAGAATTGGCATTAGTCAGGGTGTAACGTCGGAGCATCTTCAGGAGCCATCGTCGAAGGGTGGCTGCTACGATGGCTGGCTGGCTGATGGGGGACTGAGTGCTCGCTCAGACCGGCGGTGAAAGGGATGAGTGACCAACGTCGATGCCAGAGAGACAGTAAACCCACATGGGCGATGTACTACGTGGTCACACGATCGAGTGTCTGTCTTCTGAGTCCGAAACGTTGTCAGACCAGGTCGGCATCTCCAGGGGAAATGGCACTTCAGACAGCCATCTCCATCATATGTCATCGCAACTCTGGGTATCGTTTCTCCTGCATTGATAGCATCTTCTAACCTGGACGGCTATCAGCACCCGCGTACTCTCCTTCTTTTCGCCTCACTGGGTGCTTAAAGGGGCACCGCCCACTTTTCATCTCCAACGCCCTCACCCGGAACAAGCATCCCAAGGCTGGCGTGAACATTGCTGCAGCTGATACTATGCCTAAGGTAATAAACAATATGCCACGCTAGACTGCGCCCACGGATTGCAACAAACTCAATCGGCCAAAAACTAGGAGCCGGAGAGAAATGCGACAGGACGAAGTCTATACACCAGAAATCGAGCAGTAGGAAGACAGTGCAGAGGATTCTTCGTGTCGGCGGTTGTATGAGATGGGCATGCTCTTGATCGAGGGCCATGTGCTCGTCAAGTTTATCTTCGCTTCTCCACCAGCTCCTCCATTAGCTTACAGTTACCGTTAATATCATAAATTGTAATTCTTCTTCAACCTCTCTCTGTCCGATGGCGTCAAGTGACCTAAGAACCCGTTGAAATCTGGGATAAGGCTTCTGTATCCAGAAAGAACCTGACGGCAAACATCAGCATTCACCGTTATAGAGAAAGCCTCTTCTTGTACTTACTGTCTGGAAGGAGTCGTATAAGACCGAACCTTGAACCTGGACTCCGCGAGACGAATCATCGCCCCATGCGGCTATTGCCTTGAAGTACTCGACCAGATGTTTCTCCATTACTTGAGGATTCCGTGCAACGACTCTGTTAAACCCAAGGAAGGCGTGTGCTTTCTCGTCCGTTGAGTCCAGTCGCCTCGTGGCCTGGAGGAAAGGTCCAGCGAATTCGGCAAGATGTGGGGCGATGATCTCGGATGAAGCAACTCCAAGCCGTCCTAGAGCGATCGCAGCGTTCTCGTTGACTGCATCCGTTACCTCAGGATTGTTGATGATGACGATGATTCTCTGACACAACTTCTCCACGTATGGGGCCATGCCTGCCCCTTCCTTCATGGCAACCTCTCCACATGACCAGCAGGCATTGTTGACGACACTGAAGCCGGTTTCAATGTCTTCCTCCAGAATCCTGTCCATGTCCAGTTGTTCGATCAGTACTGGCACAAGAGAAGGAAGGTATGGCTGAAGATAAGGAAAGATGTGTATCGCGCAATCTCCTAGAAGAGCATAAGACGATTGCCGGACATCATTGCTCGGGTCTTCCATGCAGAAAGTGAGGAGATCGAAGAACCTTGGTTGAGATGAAGATACTAGCTCCCCAACTTGCCGTGGGTCGAGCGCTTGTATGATGGCGCTCAACAAATCCAGGCTCGTCACTAAAAAGTCCTTATCGGGCGTATCCAGGGCCCCATTGCTGACTGCCACGAGATATTCCTCTAGATTCTGGTGGATGATCCTGATACATCGAGTGAAAATCGGTAAAGCGAATGGAGCGAACTTATCGCCGAGAGCAGTGGCAACATAAGAAAGGCATTCCAGCAATGGAAACATCTCTCTTGACTGGTCAGAGACTTTGTTCCAACGCTGAATCAACGCAGGCATCAGAAGATCTATCACATCTTGACTAGCAAGACCCGGGCCAATGTGCTCGGCCAGTGTCTGAACGCAATCGTACAAGATGAACATGTTTCGGTCCTTGTATCTCTCGAAACACCGTACGAATTGACGGATGATTGGTCCGCAGTAGTCCACCAACTTGGTTGTGGCCTTCTCCTCTAAGTTTGCGAATGCAGACGCTGCCGCCTCCTGTACACGCTTGTTCCCATCCAGCATCCGATTCAAGATGCCTTCCATCATGGGCTCAAAGTAACGCTCCCTTTGATCACGATCCTCTAGATGGGACGCCCATGCGGAATACCGCCCCAAGGACCAACATGTGATTTGACGAACCACAGGCTCGCTATCATTTAACAGCGAGATCAGATAAGGGACAAGGTCCGGTAAGTGTGGCGTAACTGTGTCTAAACAGCCATCTGCGACCGCACCGAGGGCAAGAACAGCTGCTTCCCGGTTCGGCCATTCATTGTGCCGAAGGTTCTCCTTCAGATAGGGTAAGGTAATTTCAAACACTGCGCCGTGGAAGACTGTGGCAAGAACGTCCAAAGCGGCAGCCGAGCACTTCCGGAGATTCCATCGGTCCTCCGGATCTGCCCCATCTTCATCTTCATCGTCATCGCCGTCATCAATCTCGCCTTCGCTGAGATCATCATCGTCAACCTGTTGTGACGCATTACTCGTTGCGGAGGCATTCGTACCGTTTACATTACCGCTTGTTTGATTGACGTTGTCACCGTTCGACGTTGGAACCGTCCGGGCACCCTTTGACTTGGCGAATTGGGGTTTCAGGTCCTCGGGCCTGTCTTCCTCGTCTTCGTCAATGCCACCTCTCTCTAGCCTCAGTACATCTTCTTCACTATACACCATGCTCTCTAGCAGCACCGGTATGATCTTCCCCAGATACGGGCTCAAGGTCACACGCAACTTGTCATGTTCGCCGACACAGAGCCAGAATTCTGCAGCGTCCAAAGCAAGGTCCGGATCCTCCGAGTTCCGTTGCTGGTTGACCATGTAATCAACCAACCCTTCCATGTGTGGTGCAATTTTGTCTGGCCTGGTGTCTGCCAGTTGAACAAATGATCGACAGACATTCCGCCTAACGTCGTCACTTGAGTCAACAGCTAATTGAAACAGGCGGGCAAGAAAAGAGTCGAGCGCCACGAGCAGGGCTTGTGGCTTCAGTGGTATGAATGTGTTGAGACTGGCAAGCGCGAGAGCTCTGACCTTTGCCACCGGACTGGTCGTACAGCTTAAAAGCTTCGGTATTATAACATTTAGGGGCCTCTGTCCTTGGTAGTCCTTGTCAAGAAGCTTCTTATTATCTTCACAGACCTTTGCCAGCGCGCTCATTGCCCCTTCCTGGGCTTGGGCGGACACATTGCCTCTGTCGTTGCCGACTAACGATAAGAGTTCCGGTAAAAGCTCCGGCCAGCCTAGAATTCCCCCTTGTTGCACTATCTCTGTGATGACATTTCCTGCGAAGCTCCGAATCTGCGCAATTGGATCTTCTAGGCCATTCAAGACGGTAGCACGGATGTAAGACTGGCTGGAATCGGGAATGGCGTTGTAAGCCGTCTTAACGCTGTTTTTGAGATTGATAGCTGCTGATGTTCGCACGAGATGTAAGTCTTCCGGGGAGAGCTGTAACCCTGGCGGAGGATCACGACTCGCAAAGAGAAAAGTGAGGTAGTTCACGTAGTCTGGCGATGTCTTCGCTCGAGTGAGCATCTAGATATGACGAAGGACGTATCAGCTGCGTGAACACCACGAGCGAGGTTTTGCTCAGCAGCAGAGCATATGTAAATCAACGAGTAACCCACAAGCGTCGCATTCTTTTGTGCAGTCAGGTCATGGCCGCTTAATGAATCTCGCAAAAAGCCGGCGAGTTGCCTCAAGGGTTCTTCCTGGGGCTGCCAGGCCATGGTTACGGACGCTTGACAGGACCCAAAGGCCCGTCACTCCGGGTGGATCCTCTTCGAGAGGTTGTGCGATGTTCTCAAAAGTAAGATAGGCGCAAGCTGAATAGAGATAGGTATGATTGCCGCGTGAGTTGATTTCCAAGATTTCTCTATCAGCAAACTTTGAGCGACCAATAAGCCAAAGTGTGACAGAACACTTGGGAGGTTATTCTTCAATGCAATTGTTTGATTCTCGGTCCACGGCTGCTTCCAAAGACTGTGAAAAGACTCTCCTGTCAGGTCGTGTCTCGTTTGTATTGTAGCACAGGACTTGCAGCAAGCTCTACTGAGGCTACGGTCACCGTTTGTTTGGTCGGGATTGATGTCTCCCCTCCAATCAGCGGGATCCACCAACAAGCGCAGAGGCATCACTCCAAGTACGGTTACCCGCAGATGCCTTACCTGCTACCACATGCAGGACTGCACAGTGGGTGAAAGCATTCACATTGGACTTCACCCAACGGCCAAGTAATTGAGCTGCCATGTATTTCGGAAATATGCGCACGAATGCAAGTCGCGGATCTGGCATGGCCTGTCCTGTCACCTTTATCTTGTAAACCCTAGCTACCGGACGGCGCGGAAGTGCGTGCCCTACATGAGTATCACTCTAGATAGGGACAGATAACATTTGTCTGCATCGCCGACAAATTTGACGCCTTGACTACCGTCTGTGTTTTCGTTTTCTTGGGTCTTACTACGACCCTTGCGCTTTTGCTTCTTGTGGCCGCGATGAGAGAAATCAAGACTCAATAGAAATCTACTATGCGGTCTAGCCTTGCTGGAGTGTATGGGTCAGGCTTTGACGGGTTACAGCGATAATGCGAGGCTGGCCAATGGCTGTCAACTCACTCGATTCACCTAGCTCAATGTCGCAACCTCATTGCGTACCTTAGGATTGCATGGTCACTTAGCGGTGTAGGACAATGGTAGAAATCCGCATATCTTCACCCCACGATCTGAATGCAAACTGGCATCATCTTGCAAAAGATAAGGCTGCCGTGTCTAACGTGGAAGCGTGATGGCTCCTATTGAGGTCACCATCGACTATTACGCGGTTCTCGAGATATCGAATACTGCGACTCCCGAAGTCATAACTAAGAGCTATCGACGACTGGCAAAGGTTCGCCATCCTGACAAGAATCCTAACAAGGACAGCTCGACAGCTGTGTTCCAGCTTGTGAGCCCTATCACTTTCCAAAATGATTGCTATGAACGAAGGCAGCGATTGACTCGTGTTGTTGAAGCTCCAGAACGCTTATGATACAATAAGTGACCCCGAAAAACGACGAGTGTATGATGTAAGATGGGCAAGCATCAGAGATAGTCTACGGGCACAGCAGGAATCAGAGAGACGCCAAGCAGAAGCCGCAGAGACAGAGAGAAAGAGAGCAACTGAAGAGCGGGCGAAAAACCAGAGGGAAGAAGCTGCACGACAGGAACGCCTTCGGCCTCTGGAACTTTTGAAGTTTAAATATGACAGCGACATCTTTGAAATCAATCGAGTGGTAAGAAAGCTTAATAGAGACCTCAAGCGCCTTCAGGACCAGGATGATGGGGATTTACGAAAGGAGAGGGAGCGAAATAGCTGGTGGGCATACCTGGCTTCGCCCATCTATGGCAAGTTGAAGGACACGGACGAGCAGAAACAGAAACGGGAGACCGAACGGCTTCATCGACATGCCAGTAAAAGTATCAAAGTAAGCGAGTTGCATACGAAGGAGGCCAAGCTCCAAGGGCTGCAAGATGCGCTGAAAGGTGTGAACAGCCAGATTGCTGCCGAGAAGATGAGGGCGGAAGACGAGGTGCGGGCACAAGCGAGGGAGAGGGTATTGAGGATGCAACAAGAAGCAGGGAGCCGAGCGCAGCAAGAGATACGCGAACAATGGGCCAAGAACCAGAAAGATTTCGCTGAACGTGTAGCGAAACAAGCCCGCGAAGCTCAAGCGGCACGAGAGGCACGAGAGGCACGAGAGGCACGAGAGGCACAAGAGCGTATGAGTCAGGCAGCAGCTGCGCAACAACGCAAGAGAGTGATGCGAGCAGCGGAGGAGGCGGCGCAAAGGGCACGAAACGATCGTTCAAAATCAACAACGCCTTCGTACAGCTCCTTTCGCTCCTCTGGCTCTACAAAGAGTACTTGCCGACATGATAAGTTCTGGCCGAGGGTAGAGGGAAGGCATTGTTGTAGCAACTGTCACACTGTTCAGAGACGCTTCGCATTCCAGTGTCCTCGCTGCAGCATAATAGCATGTGCGAACTGCCGGCAAGCTTTGAGAAGGGAGGTACCCAAAAGTCACAATGCTGGCCAGCGATTTAGTGTTGACAGCGAGAATAACTACGACGCGGGTTTCTCTTACTGCGAGGATGACTGGTGACGTGTCCTGCTCCCTGAAGCTGGGACATGTCAAGACTTCGATTGATAGGAAGACGAGACGGACCGAATGAGAGACACGTCATAGAGTTTGACTTCATACATGATCCCAAAGTCGATTTTGTTAGGACGAGACCACTCAAGTAAAGTAGAGGCGCCGCTACTAGTGTAAATAATTCGGCTTGGAACGGCGATGAGTACTATGAGGAAGATGAGAGTTTTCCCAGGCCCTTAATGTATCAGATGGTATGCCGTAGGAAGCGAACTTCATTCAGACCATCGCAATGGCTCTAATGTTGCAAAACAATACCTACCTAAGGCAATGCTTGTGCTTGATTGATTGATTGATTGATTGATTCATAGGTGACCAAGGCTGCCTAGGCTGCCATACACCGCATAACTACAAGCGGCTAGCGCATACTGATCTCACCCCCATTATCATCTTGCTGTCGCCATCACTGTCACCCCCTGATCTAGCTAACTAATACAAATTCTGACTTTGCCCTCTATAGCCCTCTAGCCCCCTGTGTTTTTCTTGATCCTGATGCTTGCTAATCTCTCTTTCTTGTGACCTAATGTTAATGCCTCTCTTTCATCATCATCAATAGAAAATAAATGTTTCTGTAAACAATTAATTGTCTTTTCTGTGATCTGAAGTGTGTAATTGTTGAATTTTCTATTTCAGGCTGCATCTGAGAATATCAGATCTTCTGATGCCTCTTTTACAGCCTGAAATTGCCTCAGAAGATTGCTTCATAACATAAATATAATGATCATTTTGATTAGTGCTGAGTCTCATAAAATCTTCTTTGTGTTGTTAACTTGTCTCAGTAGTTTCTTTCTTAGATCTTGAATTTGTAGACATTTCATCAGCACATAATGAACAGTCTGAATGCTCAGATTGTATAAACATCATGAAGAGTCTGCTTAATCTATGACATAAAGATAATAAGTCATGTCAATCTTCTCTGTGCATAGCTGAGTAATCAGAAAGCTTATGAATTGACAAAGTTCTGTATACTTGTTTAACACTCTTCTATCTAACTGTTGCTTTATGCTGAATGTAATCTGTTCTGCTGTTTCATTCTTTTAGTCATTGACTCATTCTTCTGCTATCTGCTAACAAAGTCTTGTCTTACAGATAGCAATTAGATGTCAGATCTCTGTGATCTGTTCTTTTTCAGTATGTAAATCTCTGATCTGAATCACTGTCTTAATCATTCTATTTATCTCTTCATTTTCTGATATTTCTATGTGCATCAATATTCATCAGATTCATATCTGAATCTTTTTGCTCTGCAGATCATCTACTTTCTTCACTATGCACTGCAGTAAGTACTAATCTGACTGTGTTTCTGATTTAATGACTGATCAAATCACTACTTAATTATCTATGTATATGTTCACTGCTTAGAGCTTCAGTTTCATCATTTTCATCACATTTACTATGCTCATTGTCATAATCAGGTTCTGTAGCTCTGTCATATACACTGTGAATGTCTCATCTATGTCTATGTACATCATGCATTTCAGATCTCTTTCTGATGTCACTGTCATCACATCTATCTAACTCTCAATGTCACTGCTATCTGTGTAGATATTCAACATTCTTCAGTTCTGACAGAGTTTGTTGATATTGTGTCTACAGACAGCTTCATCTGCATTGTCATCTATGTAAATAGTTAAGTCATTTCATCATGATAATACAATGTAGAGCATTCTGAATTTCAAGTTGACTTTTAATGAGAGTTATATCTACATCTCATAGCAGAGCTGCAGACATTTCAGTAAGCTCTTTCAGCAAAGCTTCTTTATAAAGTTAAATCTGATTTTCTTCATTAAAGTGTAGATTGACACAGTGACAATGTAAAGCATAAACTTTCTCAGTGTCTTCTTTAGCTGCTGTTTCATTAAAAGAAGAAAGAGTTTTATGTTTAGTGCTGAGCTCACTGTTATGTGAAAGACTTTTATTATGATGACTTCTACTCATCATTGTATGACTATCAGTTTCTAAAGAGTTCATTTCTGTTGTGTAATTGTTTTGTGCTCACTATCTAAGCTGTATCAGATTGAGCAGCAGTACAGAATCTGCAGCAGCATCACTGTCATATAGAGTCTTTATAGATTTTTAAGTCTAAAGTTTCATGTAAAGTCTAACAGCATCATTAGATCTCTGAGACTTGTTGTGACTTGAGCCTGAATATATTGTATATGTGCATCTCATTTTAAATGTAAATTCAAGATAACTTTCAGCATTCTGTACATCAGTGATGTCTGTACTGTATATGTGTCTAGAATCAGCTTTGCTGTTATATTATGTCTTGTGAAGCAGTTTGTGAAGTGAATAAGCTCATACTTAGCTAAGACAAAGACAAAGACATATCTTTGAGCTCACTGCTCTGTGTGACTGTGCACTGTGTACAAAGTAACACAATTCTTCTTTGCTAACTTTTCTGTCATCATAATGTTCACATTATCAATTCAACTCACTGCTGTGACTCAAAGCTGTGAGTCATTGACTAGATTCAGCATGTCAGCATTGTAGAATAGATATAGAATGAATAATAATAATAAGCTTTAAAATATATCTGTATGAATGACAAAGCTCTCTGACTCATATTTTAACAACTTTATTGTTGATGTTCTTTTTCTTAGAAAGTCTTCTATTCAGTTCACTATCTTCAGTGATAGACAGCATTTTTGAAGATTATGAAGTAATCTTTTGTGAAAGACATTGTTAAAGACTTCTGATACATTCAGCATTAATAGTAATATAACTAACATGCTTAATTCTCATGCTTTGTGAATCTACTTCAGCAGTGTGTGAATTATCTGCTCTATAAACATAATCTTTTAGTTTCTCAGCAGTGTTTTAAGTAACAGTTAATAGATCTCTGTCATGTAACTTATTCTGTGTGTCATCACAGACTTCAGAGCCTTACCTATGATGTTCAGAAGTGTCACTAATCAATATGTCTTAAACTGCTGATAGTTTTCTTTGTTAAGCTTCTGCAGCATCACTGTAATGAAGTATTTAAAGACTCTTAAATGTCTTCTGCTGTTTAGGCATAAGTTGTACAGTGAGAGCAGCAGTGAAAGTAGTTGCAATAATATTTAGTGTAGAACTCAATTTAATATGCTATTTAATTCTGATGTCTTATTGCCTAATGCTCACATTATGATCTCTGTTAGTTCAGTCTCTGTAATTAAAGACATAAATATCAGCTCAGAATACTTGTATTCTGCAATGTTGTTAAGATTCATCTTTAAAGAAGTTGAAAAGAAGATTGTCTAAAGTAGCTCTGTCTTATTCTGCAGTTCTGTAAGTTTCAGCTCTTCTGTCTATTTTAGAATGAAAGTGAAAGTCTGACTTGTGACTCTGCAATTTCTGACTTACTTCATCAGTTTTTATAGTCTCTGAAAATTCTTTAAGATCATCTCTATTCATTCTCTGTAACTCATCCTCATTAATTTTGTCAGCTTCTTCTCTTTTTCATTGTAAACTCAACAGTACATCTCTTAAATATGTATGCTCTACTTTCTTTATCAATGACAATAAGCTCTGTTTACTTTTCTCATTATCTCTTTTGCTTTTGGGCCAAATTCTGACTTTGATCATTTGCTGAGAGTTAACATTAATACTGTTATCTTTACTGTGATCTGAATTGTCTCTGTGATGACAGTTATATGTTGCTTTATGTTGAGTTCATTATAATTATGAAGTGATGTTGATAGCTATTCTGTCAGAATCTGTTGTAGAAGCTTTATGTCTGCTTTGTCTCACTGTTAATAAGATTGTGATGTGATCTCTGCTGCAGACAGCAGAAGATGAGTGACAATAAAATAGTAATTGAAGTCATGATGTCATTGTTGTATTTTGCAGCTAATTAATCATTAAGTAATGTCTGAGCTATCTAGCATCAGATCTATGATGCTGCATGCTTGCTGAGATCTTTATGTAACTGAGCTCTGCAGTAAGAGCAGAAAGAGCTGTCATTTATTCATTATTTATATTAGCTGCTTTATCTGTAAATTCTTCTTCACTTTCAGATCTCTTCATGTTGAATAATGCAGATTAAAGTCTCTCACTATAATGTGTTGTCAGTGATCATTCTTCAGTAAATCATTTAATTACTTTAAAGTTACTGTGATGTCTTCTTTGACTGCTTCTCTGTACACATTGTAAATGCATAAATGCTTAAACTGACTATGTTTAGTGTACTGAATCTTCAAAGTCATAAGATCTCTGCTGTATGTCTAAACTGTTCAGTCTATGCAGTTCAGTCATAAATTAATGTAGAAATAGACTCAAATTAATTCTTCTTCTGTGAGTTTCAGATAGATCAGATGAAATCAATTCTTGCAGAAATGATAAATATTATTGTTGTATTTATTATGTCATGACTTCTGAATGATCAGCACATTGTAGTTTTATATGATGAGATTCTGAAGCAGAAATGTCATGATCTTGTCTCTTAACTTCATTGTGTTGTACTATAAGATGACAAAGTTTAAGTGTATCAACATTACTTTATTGTCATTGTAATCTTTAAAGTTAATGTTATCTCTATATTCATGACATCTACTGTGAAGTCATCTTAACTGATGAGCAGTAAGCTTACTGAATTCTGCTTAAAGACACTTTCAATTTCTGTTGTCTGACTGTTCTTTAGATTTATTCAGCACTCAAAGAATCTAATGCTTTGATAACTCACTGCTGTCTTTACTGCTGCATCTGTCTCTCATATTTTTAGAGATTTAACTGTGATTTTTTTAGATCTGTTTTCATTCACTGATTTCAGAGAGATTTGATTTGTATCTGTGATCACTGTTTTTATAGATGATATTGATTGCTTTTCATTTTTGTTGATGAATGTCTTCAGAACTGATGTCAGAATTGATAAGATTCTTGTGAGAATCTTAGATATTGTTAAGTAAAGCTCACTGATGATTTTATGATCACTATTCATTGTTGTATGTAATGTAAATGTTGCATCTTCACTAATATTGTTGCTGCTGTCACTGTTGTCTCTGTTGCTGCTATTAATGCTTTTGCTATAACTATTGATGTCAATCTCACTGACTTCACTGTTGACTGTCTTTAAGAGTGTAACTTCTTTAAATTTAATAACTAATATTTAAATTAATATCTGTTATTGAGTCTACTTAATGTTATATATCATCTACACACACACTGTCTCTTTCTAAAACTCAGAACACTTGTTGTTCTATGTCTTGTGTAAATCTTTACAGCTTACACACTTTCTAATGTTGAATTCTAGATTCTTAAAGAAGCAATTCTTAAATCTATGACTCTCTGCACATATGCTGCATTTCTGAGTACTCTCACATTAAGCACTTATGTAATCATACTTATGATACTTAAAGCACTTCTAAATGCAGCAAGCTCAATCATATAACTCTGTCTTCTTATACTCAGAGTTTCAAATCAACTCAGTTTGAAGTGTTAAATTAATGTGTTCTACATTTATAAATTTCATCATTACAGACTCTGTCACTCATTTTAAGCTGCACAGTCACCTTACATAGTTAATTAAAATGTTCTCTTCAGCTTCAATCTTATGATTTTCTGCCTGTATGCATATCACTGTAACTCACTGATCTTTCATTTTAATGCTCTGTATCAGTATGCTATGCATGATGACATCATAAATAATGATGACTATCTTGCTGCCTACTTCTAAAGATATAATTTATCTAATGTTACTCTGCAGTGACTCTTTTTCAGTCACTGTGAATGTATACACTGTCAGATCATCTGACTTCAGTTGCTTAATAGCTACAATCTTAATAATAATGATGTTTTGATCTGCAGTGACACAGATGTGACTGTTGATGCAGTTATGTAGTGTGACTGATGAGAGAATGTATCAGTAATCAATAAGAACAGTGTCAGTGAGTTTAATGACAATTCTGTAATCATTAAATGTGAAAAGATCTGTAATGATGCTTCTTTCTTTAAATAATGATGAAAAGAATGCTGCTGTTAAGAATGATGATGTATTTACTGTCATTTAAGCTCAGATGTGTGTGTATCTATATTCTGTGATGATGAAAAATTACAATGCAGAGTTTCTGCTGATGAGAATCTTTAGAATGTTCTTTGTAACTGTGATGTTGTGTTGTACTGTGTTCATGATTTGTTGTAGAGCTTTCAGATCAGCTACAATTTAAGTTGTTTTAAATTGATTCAGAACTCTTTTTACAAAGTTCTGAACAGATCTGACAAAGAGTTCAATGTAAATTCATTGAAGAATCTTTTTAGATTTGTCTTTCTTGATCTTTGAATTCATAAAGATCTGAAGTTGAGTTGCTTCATGTTTCAATTAAGTGGTGTGCTCTGATAAAAAGAAGAATTGCACACTCACTGCTGATCATAAAAGTCTCAACATTGTGATCTATATCAAGTTATAGAGCACAATGAGAAGAGTTACTGACTAGAATTTGAGCTTATTTGATGCAGTTCTGATGAAGTTATTCTGAAGATTTGTTTTGAGCTAGAGGAGGTGTTTTTTTTTTTCCAATGCTTGTGCTTGAAGTGAGGTTCTTGGATCGGCCACGGCGCTAGCCCTATTCCATAAGCGAGGACGCTAGCGTAGCTATCCCACAAACTCCTCTCGACCCACCCCATCGCACATCGACAGCACGACGAAGACATCGAGCGCCACCACGTTCTAACGTACCGCCCATCATGTGTAAGTTCCATATGAAAGCCCAGGCCATTACAGTTCCGAAGTGAAGGGCGAAGAAACCGGAAGACCATGACTGATCATCACCTCGCCCAGCACTCGTCACCGGCGAAAAGTCGAACTTCCAATTCATCCTCCGCCTCCTCAACACCAACGTCGACGGCAAGCAAAAGATCATGTACGCCCTGACCAAGATCAAAGGTGTCGGCCGCCGCTACTCCAACCTGGTCTGCAAGAAAGCCGACGTCGATCTCAACAAGCGGTAAAGCCTCCCCCCCCATTCCTCTCTCCACTCTCTCCCCACGCGCCATCGAGCTCGCTCCCAGACCCGAACCCGAATCGAACCGAACTGACAGAGAATTGGGAAATTTATAGAGCTGGTGAAATCACATCAGAGGAACTCGAGCGGATCGTGACCATCATCCAGAACCCGACGCAGTACAAGATCCCGGCGTGGTTCCTGAACCGGCAGCGCGACATTGTGGACGGCAAGGACTCGCAGGTGTTGGCGAACGGCATGGACAGCAAGCTGCGCGAGGATCTGGAGAGGCTGAAGAAGATCCGGGCGCATCGTGGGCTGCGTCATTATTGGGGGTTGAGGGTTCGTGGGCAGCATTCGAAGACGACGGGGAGGAGGGGGAGGACGGTGGGTGTGTCGAAGAAGAAAGGTTAGACGGACGGACTGTAGGGTTGGAGAAGTGTGCGGATGGAGTGAGCAATTGGCTGCGATGTGGCGGGCTTGTTTGTTCGCTTCACTACTGTGCTATGAGAACGGAAGATTGTCCACGGTACACTGGGCTACACGCATGGGAAGAACGAAACGAGCATGGACTTGACACGTAATTTACTCACTTCGCATGCTTTGTTACTCGTTCGTCTGTCCGCCAAGGCCGTTAAAAAGCACTACAGAACGAAATCGATATACCACCACCTCGTCCGGAACCCTTTTCCCGATCCCACTCCTTACCTTTCTCCTGCGCTTGGCCCTCCCTCCTACGCACCACACCTCCACCATCCCCATCCCAAGCCCTAGACCTTCAGCGCGAAACTCTTCAAGTACTCGTAGTCAGCAACATTCGCATCCACAGTACGACGGATCACTTTCGCCGCCTTCTCGCCAAACTTCTTCCTCCACGCCTCATCGTCGGCGGCGTCTCGTTCACGCCTCTCATCCTCGGTTTGCGGTGGAGATTTCTTCTGTGCCTGTGATCGGTGACCGCTTCAGCCACCTCTCCTTTCACATATCTTTTCCCGTTTTTCTTCTCTGTTACGGGGGAAGGGACGCGGGACGTACCGGATCCCGAGCCTTCAAAGCCCCACTGTGGATGGCATCCTCATGGAAGCCCTTCCACTTGTCGAACGCCGCCTCGGCGCGCGCGTGGTCGTCCGGCGTGTCCCATTTCAGCATGGCGTCGGTGTAGTCGAGCCCGACGGAGCGGCAGTACGCGGCCAGGATGCCGGACGGGTTGTCGAGGAGGTCGTCGGCGTCGACGACGCAGATGTCGATCTTGCCGTTGTGCTCATCTCCGATTCGCGGGGTTGTGGTGTTCCCGTTGACGTGGTGGTCGTGATGATGAGCGACGCCGTTGGTGGCTTGCCCGTCGGTCGTGCGTCCCGCGATCTTCGGTCCGATCTGACCGACGTGGCGCAGGTAGTCGAAGACGCGCCGCAACTCGTCGTAGCCGGCTTCCGAGGGCATGAAGTCGTAGAAGCCGGTGACGCGGTCGAGCGGCGGGATGGTGCAGCGGTAGTAGGACGGGATGCTGGAGCGCGGGTGACGGATCAGGAAGGTGAAGTGGAACTGGTCGAGGACGGCGGCCGGGATGACGGTGGGGTTGTCGGGCTCGGCGGCCGTGGCGTAGGGGTACGGCGGCTTGGTGGCGTGTTTCGTGTCGCTGGCCCCGTTCGTGGTCGCGCTCCCGTTGGTCTCGACGGCGGTGGCGTCGGGGGAGGGCGAAGCCGCAGTGGTGAGACCGGAGCTGCTTTTCGTGCCGACACCTTTCTTGGTGCGGAGGAGCGACGGGGCGATCGAGGCCGGTTTGCCGTTGGGAGGGACGAGGTAGTGGGTGATGTCTTTGATAAAAAGGCGCTTGCCCTGCTCTGGGGTGAGTACACCGCACGGGTAGCAGAAAACAAATCGTCTGAACTCGCAGCATTGCGTAGACAATGAGGAGCAGATGCGGTCTTTTTCTCTTGAGGGCAGAGTAATGCAAATGACAGATAATGTCGGTGATTGCATGGACGTAGGGTGCTCTTATTTTGCACGGGATCGAAGAAGCGTTGTTGGGCCGGTCGATTCGTTGCTTTCGATTGTGTAGATGTGGGATACGCGGGCTGGGTTGTCGAAAACAGGGGGGGAAAACGTGAAGATGGCAGCAAATATGAAAGAAGAACTGAAGTAGCAGATTCTTTTGAATATTGGTAAAGATAATGCATATGTGCTATAACGTGTATCTTCTATGCAAAACGTATGACAAGGAAATGTGGAGGGCTCATCCGCAAGCACCGTCACAGTGGGAAAGAAGGATCGGACCTCGGAGCCTTCTCTCTCAATCCTATCGAGGATCGTTTTGAACGTCGAGTCGCTGAAGCCACTCTCAACCCTTTCTTTCTCATCCGTCTCATATCGGTCGCTCAGTCTCTCCGGACCATAGTAGAAGGCGTCTCCGAAGGGTTCGTGGACGCACGTCAAAGTGTCGTGGCGAGTCATAAAGACCTAGGATATAGGATCCTTTCAGTAGTGGTACAGGACCAGACGCGTGGTGATGCGGACATACTCTCTCGAATGCAGTCGAGCATGCTCGGGGGTGTGTTGCAACAAAGATGGGTTTCATCGACATCGTCGGAACTGTAGAGCGTGGCCTCTACTCCTCAGCTGTTGAACAGCGGTCTGTATAACTGTGGAGCTACTGCGTAGCTCTGAAATAATATGAGAGACGCCAATCAATTGAGAGTCAATTGAAGCAGCAGTGAACAGAGGTCAATCTCAATGTTCTCCAATCCTCAGTGACTATTGATGAATGAACTCGCGGGCCCGGGCTGTTCTTGTAGGCACGGTCGAGCTCCCCCACGGCCGCACCAGTGGAGGGCCAAAGTATGGATCCGATCGACGTGCCACATCTGACAACAGAGTTTCGAACGGGACCAAAGTATGTCGATACTGTATGTATGTTGTGACAGTCACTTTTACTGAGTAAGGGCGTATGATCGCCAATGAGGCTTCCGCATTATGCGAACATGGTTTGCGTTGCCCTGGATTAGAGGACGCCCTCAGTTCCCACTACAGCATTTGCCCCGCTATGGGCTTGCTGCTAAAACAGCTAGGAAACGCCTCGACGCCGAGTGTGGCAGCATTAACCCTGTCGTTGATGTATTATGCTTTTATACGTCAGTATGTACGAGAAGCAGTCCCCTCCCTCAGTTGATTAGGGACGTCCCTAACTCCTACAGTACTAGGTCAAAAGTCTTCGCGAATGGCCTGTTTACCACCAAAACTCATTACTATCAGTGCTATAGAACTCAGAACTCTAGGCAGTCAGAGACTTCAGAATTTAAGAGACTTTTATAGGATCTGTGAGTGCATATAAATTTTATGTATGAATAATAAGTAAAATATTGAGTAGTATAGCTGAATTGCTGAATATATCTTAAAAATATTGATTTTACATATAAATTTCAATGTTTTTCTTGTTCATCAAGTACACACTGTGTACAACAGAACACCACAATTAATCTATAAATTCTGAATTGATAAAAGTCTTGTTAAAGTAAAATTCTAAAACATTCTGAATTTTCAG
>JAABUU010002792.1_pt1 | contig 23926 bp, 30 predicted proteins | sample 5559301 | NCBI WGS metagenome assembly JAABUU01 (sample SAMN10711884, study PRJNA513360) | rock metagenome | isolation source: Antarctica rocks | place: Antarctica: Victoria Land, Richard Nunatak white | reverse complement strand
GCCTCTTCACCGGGCGGCTGACGGTAACGCCGCCTCTTCACCGGGCGGCTGACGGTAACGCCGCCTCTTCACCGGGCGGCTGACGGTAACGCCGCCTCTTCACCGGGCTGTCTCGTGCCGGGTTCAGTAGAGGCTCTGAACTGACGCTCCGGTGGGCGCCGGGGCGGGGTGTTGACGGTAGTGGTTGTTCTCGTGCTCGACCGGCGGGATGGTGCCGATCTCTCCGTGCAGGCGTCGGTGGTTGAACCAGTCGATGTACTCCGCGACGGCGATCTCGAGGTCGTCGATGTTCTTCCACGGGCCCTTGTTTCGGACGAGCTCAGCCTTGAACAGCGAGTTGAACGCCTCGGCCAGAGCAGTCGTAGGAGTTGCCTGTCGACCCGACTGACGCCACCGCGCCGGCCTCGGCGAGCCGCTGGGTGTAGCGGGTTGAACGCCCTTGTCCGAGTGATGGATCAGGCCGCTGGTGTCGCGGCCGTGGTGCTGCCTGGTCCACAGCCCCATCTCGAGGGCGTCGAGGGCCAGGTCGGTCCGCAGGCTCGTCGAGAGCTGCCAGCCCACGACGCGCCTGCTGAACACGTCGATGACGAACGCTGCGTAGACCCAGCCGGCGAAGGTCCGACAGTAGGTGTTGGGTCGGGGCGAGGCGCGGTGCCAACCTCTCGGCTGGTCCGTTTCCTCGCCCCGCCCGCCGAACCGGACGTGCCCGTTCCCGGGCATCCGGCTCTCCCCAAGCCCAAGCCGTGACGGGTCAGTGCCCGACGATGATCGCCCTGGCCGTCCAGGGTGTGGAGATCTTGGTTCCTCGGTAGCGGTAACGGCTGACCGTGACCGCTGACACGTCGAACATTCCGATCCCCTCGTGCGTCGGCTGCCACCCCGGAAGGAAGCGGCGTCGCAGAGAGCCCCACGACGCGCGTGGGTGTCGTTTGCGCAGCCAGCCGACGACCCGCTGCCACGCGAAGTGGCCGAGGTAGTCGAAGGTGCGCTTGGACACGCCATGCTTGAAGTAGGTGCTCCACCCTCGTAGCACCGGGTTCAAGCGGTGCAACAGGTCGGACAGATTCCGGTGTGCTGATCTGCGGGTCAGCAGCCGCACCTTGGCCATCACCGAAAGCAGGGCTTTCTTGGACGGGTAGGTGTAGATGTGCTGCTTGGCAGTGCCTCGCTTGCGGTGACGCTGGATGCGCCAACCGAGGAAGTCGAAGCCCTCATCGAGGTGCCTGACGTGGGTCTTGGCCTCGCTCAGGCGCAGCCCGAGTGGGGCGAGGACCTCCGCTACTTCCGGGCGTAGTGCTTCGGCGTGCTCGCGGGTGCCGGACACCATGACCACGAAGTCGTCCGCGTAGCGGACGAGGCGGTAGGTGGCGCCACCACGCTTGCGGATGCCTTGGCGCCGCGTCGATGACCCCATCTGCTGCCAGCGCTCGTCGAAGTGCTCGTCGAGTGCTGACAGGGCGATGTTGGCCAGCAGCGGTGACAGGATCCCTCCTTGCGGTGTGCCGGTGACCGTCCCTAGTTCGGTGCCGTCCGTACTCAACAGCCCCGCCTTCAGGAACGCCTTCACCAGGCGCAGGACGCGCTTGTCTCCGACCCGTCGACGGACCCGCTCCAGCAGAGCGGTGTGGTCGATCATGTCGAAGCACGCTTCGATGTCCGCCTCCAACACCCACTCATAAGAGCGGCTGCCGAAGTAGTGAATCTCCGCGATCGCGTCTTGCGCTCGGCGTCTTGGGCGGAAGCCGTAGGAACACGGCTTGAAGTCCACCTCAAAGATCGGCTCGAGCACCAGCTTCAGGGCGGCCTGAACCACCCTGTCCCGGACGGTCGGGATGCCCAGCCGACGCAACTTGCCGCCGGCCTTAGGAATCATCCGTTCCCGCACGGGCAGCGGAGCGAAGCTGCCGTCCCGAAGGTCGGCGCGCAACACGGCGAGGAACGCATCCTCGCCGCGCACCGACCGGATGTAACGGGCGGTTGCCCCGTCCACTCCGGCGGTGCGTGCCCCACGGTTGGTCCGCACCCGTTCCCACGCGACCAACAACGTCGCAGGGTCGGTAATGAGGTTGAACAGATCGTCGAACCGGCGATCATGATCATCGATGGCCCAACGGTGCAACTTCGCCTGGATCCCCCGTACCTGCATCTGCGCCTGTTCCAGAACCTCCTGGTCCAGGCGTTGCTGCAGCGCGCCGGTATTCACCGGCGGCCTCCGGGCCTTCCAGCCCTTCCGTTGCGGACTTGCTGCCGCCCTTCGCCATGCACGCGGCTTTCCCGCGCTCGGACTACTACGACGGCTCCGCCCCGACCTGCAGCTATCAGCTGACGACGTGCCTGCCCGCGGCCGGGCTGGCTGCCCGGTCGGACGGGAGGCTGCAGGACGGTTCCCACGTTCACCACGGATGCGCTCAACGGGATGGGTGCCCAGCTATGCCCCTGCGGCCATCGGGCAGTACGCCGCAGACTTTCCTGCCCGCCACTGGAACCGGCGACATCACCCGGCCCAGCGGCCCAACGACGGACATGATCGCCGTCAGGCTCCGCCGCTCCCAGCCCAGATCCGCCAGCTTCGAGCTGGTGGGTTGCTTGAGGAGCTTTACAACGCTGGTTCCTCACGTACACCTCTCCGTCTCACTCGCCGGACCCAGACCGTCTGGCAGTGCCAGTCCGTCCCGGCTTTGTCAGGGCTGCTCCCACCCTCCCCGGCATCTCCCGGCTCAGGCTGCCCCCAGCTTCACCCGATCGCTGCGACGACCGAGCGGTGCAGGTCTCTCACCTCCACACGCATCCATGGCGCCTCGTGGCGCACGATGTCAGCGACCCACAGCTGGTCCGGTGCTGCTGCGCGGAAGGCCCTGTCGACGAGGTCCGGGCGGACGTCCGGCCCGAAGCCGGGGACGGTCGTGCGAGGACCCTTCGCGCGGGTGATGCCCCGCAGCCCAGTCTGTCGCATAAGGCGTTGGACCGTGCAGCGGGCGATCGGATGGCCTTGCCGGTGAAGCTCGGCGTGGACCTTGCGGGCTCCGTAGACGCCATAGTTCTCCCGGTGCACCTTTTCGATCATGGCGCCGGTCCGGACATCGCTCAGCGCGCGAGCCGATGGGGGCCGGGTCTTGGCCGCGTAGTAGGTGCTCGGAGCGATCTTGGTCCCGGCCGCGGTGAGGACCTGGCAGATCGGCTCGACTCCGAGCGTGGCGCGGTGTTCGTCGATGTAGGCGACGATCACTTCAGTCGGCGGTCGAGCTCCGCTGCGGCGAAAAACGCTGACGCGGTTCGCAAGATCTCGTTCGCGCGACGAAGCTCGCGGTTCTCCCGTTCGAGCTCCACGATCCGCCGGGCTTCCTCAGTCGTGACGCCCGGACGGTGACCCTCATCGACCTCGGTCTGAGCGACCCAGTTCCGCAAGGTCTCGGGGTTGATCCCGAGGTGCGTGCCGATCCGGGTCAGCGCCCCTGACCGAGACGCCCGGATCACGTCGCGCCTCGACCGCCAACCTGATCGCCCGCTCTCGAAGCTCTTCGGGGTACTTCCTCGGTGCTGCCATGACTCTCATCCAATCGTGGAATGAGAGCCTCCATCAGACCCGGCACGAGACACGCCGCCCGCATGGTAACGCCGCCTCTTCACCGGGCGGCTGACGGTAACGCCGCCTCTTCACCGGGCGGCTGACGGTAACGCCGCCTCTTCACCGGGCGGCTGACGGTAACGCCGCCTCTTCACCGGGCGGCACTGGCGTCGGACGCAACAATGTCCAGACCGCGAGCGGCCAATCCGACCGCCAGTTGCCCGGTTCCGCAGGAACAGTCGAGGACGCGGGCGTCGGGGGGCAGTGACTGCACAATGTCGGCGAAGGCGTCAACGGAGCCTGCGGGCGTCAACTTCGCCTCTGGCATCAGCCACTCGTATACGTCGGCAAGCCTTTCGTAGCCAGCCACCCGCGCTCCTCCCCGCCGCCCGTTCCGTCACCGTTGAACGAAGCATCCCGCACGGAGGGTCTAGCAGGCCAGATAGTGCCGGTTCCCCTCACTCGGAAGCAGCGGCACTTACCGGTGGTCCGGGTGCGCGGCCTCGACCTGGATGGTGAAGACCCTGCGCAGGCAGCCAGCGTGCGCCATCAGGGTTAGGGCCACGCCACCCGCTTGTCGGTCCACGAGACCCCTTCGTGGCGGCAGAGGCAGAAGGGATGCCCAGCCGGGTCGGTGTAGACCTGCTAGCCGTATCCCTCGGGTCCGATGAAGTCTTTTTGCAGTGTTGCGCCGAGTTCGACGACGCGACGCTGTTCGGGCTTGATCAGGTCCACTTCGAAGTCGAGGTGGTAGTGCTTAGGGTGTTCGTCGTCGGGCCAGCGCGGAGGGCGGTAGTCCTCCACCCGCTGGAAGGTCAGCCCCACCTCGCCGAAGGGGATGCCGGCAGCGTTGTCGGAACTGCCCTCCATGAGGTCGCGGCCGGTCACCTCGGAGTAGAAGGCCGCGAGCCTCATGGGGTCCGGGCAGTCGATGATGAAACCCAAGAGTTGCAGCATTGAACGATCTTGCCACCGAGCAGGCCACGTGCCCTGTCGCGACGCGCACCCGCCACCGACCCGTGGACTCCTGGGCCTGGGGAAGCTGTGCGTACTGGTCGTTTGAGGTGTATGTACGCTCTGCTCCTCCTTTGACGACGGCCCAAGGGCGTTGACGGGTTCCGACGCTCGCGGCGCAGGCCGGTCGAGGTCGCCACCGGGGCTCTTCCCGAGTTCCCAGCAGCCGACGGCCCTGACCTGGAGCACCGGCACGTCCTGCTCCTGGCCCTACGGGAGCTGCCAGCAAGGCAGCGCACGGTGCTGGTCCTGCGCTACTGGGAGGACTTGGCCGTCGAGGAGACCGCGGCGCTCCTCGGATGCTCAACCGGCACCGTCAAATCCACCGCTAGTCGTGGCCTTGCGCGCCTTCGCCACGTCCTGAATGCACAAGGAGCCTTGTCATGAGCGACCTCGAGCAGGACCTGCGGCAGGCCTTCGCGTCAGTCGTCGAGCCAAACCTGAACGTACCTACAGGCCTAGCGTCGCAGTTGCGTCAGCGCCACACGCGGCGGCGGCGCGTGGCGATGGCCTGCGTGAGCGGCGCCGCCGTCACCGTAGTGGCCATCGTCGGGCTGGGGGCCCATGTCGGGACCTCCTCCGACCAGGTTGACCGACTCACTCCGGCGGCGGGCCTAGCGGCTCCCAGCCCCGCGCCTGCGGCATCGAAGCCAGCAGTCTTTCGGGCCGGTCAGCAGCAGCTGAGATCCGTCGCGCTGCCGTCCTGGTGGTCGACCAACGACCCGACCAAACGGGTCGGCCGCCCCGGATACTACGAGGCGGTCGAGCCGCCTCGGGCCTACTCCCTTGACGGAGGGCCGCCCTTCGTGACACTGACGTACCGCCAGGGCACCGAGACACGCGTCGAGGTCTCCTACTACCGGCCCGCGGATTTAGCTCTTGGGGAGGGCGTGACGGGTTCGGAAGGCGTGCAAAGCGGGGGGTGGCCGCTTAAGGGCTCGCCAGCGGAGCTGCTTGCGGTGTGGCCCACCGTCAACCAGAGCATGTGGGTATGGACGCACCTGCCGGCAGGCGCAGCCAGCATCCGCTACAACTACCCCGGCTCACCTGTCCGCACCGCCGCCGTCCTCGGTGACGTCGGCGCCATCACCGTCCCCCGGCTGCCGCTACGAGGGCAGCCCGGCACGCTCACCCTGCTCGCCGCCGACGGCACCCCGCTGCTTACGCGCCCAGCCCCGGGCATCCAGTGAGGTGCTCAGCCGAGTACTCCTGACTCAACACCTGTGAACGTGCGTGTACCGACCCTGCGGCTGAGCCACCGGACGATCAGGCGTTCAGGAGGGGCAGGCCACGGAGTCCACCCGGCCGAGGCAAACTGTCACCTGTGACCGTCAAGACCTGTCACAGGAGCAACTCCAGCTCTCTAGACTTGCGGGAACGCCGCCTCGCTGCGGTTATCAGCGCCGCCCTGGGGTGGGAGGATCACCTACTTGCGCTTGAGGTTCAGTGACCAGATGGGCTCGCCGTCCCGCACATCTCCGTTGGGCGAGAAGCCCCGGCTCCGGTACAGGCGCTGCGCACGTCCGTTCTCGGGATGCACCGCAAGCCGAACATCCTGCGCGCCGGGTCGGGTTTCGGCGACGTGTGCAAGGAGGAGTGCAACCGCCGCCGACCCGATGCCTTGCCCTTGCTTCGAGCATCAACGGCCAGGTGAAGCAGTTCTGTGTGCGTGCTCGCGTGAGCAAGGGCAACGACTCCAAGCACGGAGGCTCCCGCGGTGACCGCGAGCGGCTCCCAGTCGAGGTCGCCCGGCCTCACGTACGCCTTCGCGAGGATGACCAGGGCGACGGGCTGATGACCAGCGACGTACCGGAGCTGATCAGGGGTGACTTGCACGGCTAGTGCCGCTCGCCAGTTGTGCTGGTCGATCAGTGCCAGGCGGAGAGGAGGGGGATCTTCCACGCGGCCATCCTCGCCGCCGTGGGCCACGACGGCCCAGGCGGGCGGCTAATGGCTCCTCCACAGCGAAGAGTGCCGCCTCTTCACCGGGCGGCCGACGGTAACGCCGCCTCTCAGCGGTTGTAACGGCGCCTACCCTTCGGTGATGCAGAAGGCTCGGCTGATTCTGATCTGCGGTTTGCCGGGTTCGGGCAAGACGACACTGGCCAAGCCTCTTGCCACCGCAGTGCGGGCCGTTCGCCTCTCCCCTGATGAGTGGAAGCACGCTCTAGGCATGGACTACTACGACGAAGAGGGGCGCGTGCGGCTAGAGGACCGGCTCTGGCGGCTTGGCCAGGAACTACTCACGTTGGGCCACAGCGTCATCATGGAGAACGGCTTCTGGGCGCGGGAGGAGAGGGAGGGACTTCGACTCGCTGGCCGAGCTCTGGGCGCGACGGTGGAACTGCACTACCTGGAGGCACCCGTCGAAGAGTTGTGGCGACGGCTTGAACTTCGCAACGACGCAGCCGAACCCGGCACGGTGCCCATCAGACGCTGCGATCTTGAGAAGTGGGCCAGACAGTTTGAGGCACCGGATGCAGCCGAGCTAGCTCTGTTCGACAAGGTGTGAGACAGACACGGCCCATCCTGACCTGCCTGTGTCGGATCAGCGTGAACACAGGGCGTCAGGTAAAGGAGCGGCGAGGGCATGGCTAGTGGCCGGTTTGACCGTTGAGGAAGGCACCTACAACGCCCAGAGGTCCGCGACCCGTGCGGTGAGAGCGTCCAGCGAGAGATCCGTCGCATCGATCTGCGCGTCGGCGTACACCGCACCGCGCTCCGTGCTGTGCAGACGCCGGAACTCCTCCTCCGACAGGTAGACGGTTCGCGTCGCGGCGCGTTGCTCGGTCGCCGTCAGTGTTGCGGTGATGTGCACGATGAGGGGCCGGAGGTTGCACGCCTTGTAGACGGCACCCGCGTCCGCGAGGAGCACGTCAGAAGCGACCACCGAGAAGCCAGCGTGCTTGAACGAACTCATCAGCAGACAGGCATTTCGAGCAGCGAGTTCCGTCTGCCGTGCACCCTCGTCTGGCCCCCAGGGTGCCGCCTCACCAGCGACGACCATCCGCCTCAGGTCGTCCACCTCCACCACTGCACAAGGCGGAAACTGGTCAGCCAATAGCCGGGCCACGCTGGACTTTCCGACAGCAGGCGGCCCCGTCAGTAGCAGTGGTCGCTCGGGCACAGGGCGGACGATAGGGCCGCGGCTAGTTCCGGTTCCTCCACAGCGAAGAGCGCCGCTTCGTCACGATCAGGAACGGCACCTACCCTTTGCCGGGTACCGCCGGGCGAGGGTCATCAGCGAGCATGGCGTGCGCGTGCATGTCGTGCCAGCCGTCGAGGTGGAGAGCCTCTGCTCGCTTCGTCCCCTCAACTGCGAAGCCTGCCTTTGCTGCAACCCGACAAGAAGCCTCATTCAAGGTTGAGTGGTCCAGTTCCAGTCGATGAAAAGCCAGCCGTGACGAAGGCCCAGTCGATGACTGTCCCGAGAGCCAGCGCCGCGACCCCCTGTCCTCGGGCAGCGGGAAGGACCCAGTACGTCACCCCCGCGCGGACCTCATCCCGGCGGACACCGCCTATGCCGACGCGCCCGACCAGCGAGCCGTTCTGGGTGATGGCCCAACTGCAACCCGAGTCCTGCTTCCAACGCTCTCGTTCATGGGACACCCACGACTCGGCGTCCGCGGATGACAGGGACCGGCAGTGCCATCGGTAGATGTATGGGTCTTCGTAGGCCCTGACCAGTGCTGGTGCATCGCTGCAGAGCCACGGGCGCAACCTCAGGCCGCCCGCCAAGCAGGGTCGGCTGAGCCTGCCTCGACAGGCACCGGGGCGGCATGAACGGCCCTGGCGCCGAGCCCGGTTGCGTCACCACCTCACCTAACCAGCCTTCGGCGTGACAGGTGATGCCGTTTCCAAAGTGCACATAGCGCCCCTCACCGGGCGGCTGACGGTAACGCCGCCTCACCGTGGTTATCAGCGCTGCGCCGTCGCGCTTGGAAGCGGCACCTACCTGTTCTCTTCGGGCGCCATCGTTCGCGCCGCGGCAACCTGAGGACCGGCTCGCCGCGCCGTCGCCGCCGCGCCATCTTGAGGTACCCAGGAACGACTAGCAGTAGAAACGCCAGGCCACCCCATCGTTCCCAGACGCCGTATCCACCTGCGAACAGCATTAGCCGGCGGGCTGCGAAGAGCATGGCAACAACGACGAACGTAGGCCACGGAAGGCGGTCCGCATCTAGCCAGGCCGGGGCTCGGCGACGTGCGTTGTCAGAACCCTGTTGCCACCGCGGTTACAAGTCCACCGTTGGAGAGTAGTGCCGGTTCCCGCCCGGACGACGCGCACAGGGAAGCGACGCCCTGGCCCTAAGTAACCTAAGGGGGATCTTCAGCCTGCCCGTCCCCGCCGCCTGATGCCGTGCAAGTGTCGGTGTGCCGGTCGGTGCGGCGTCGCGGCCAGCGGCGGCCCCGACTGCAAGGGAGTTGACGGTGACGGACGAGGAAGTGCTCGCTGGCGGCTTGGTGAACCACGTCGTGCGAGTCGGAGACACGGTGCGGCGCCCGGCGGGGCCTTGGACGCCGCCAGTTCACGCGTTCCTGCGGCACCTCGAGTCGGTGGGGTACCCGTACGCGCCGCGGGTGCTCGGAGTGGACGAGCAGGACCGCGAGGTGCTGACGTTTATGCCGGGCGAGGCGCTCCGGCGCCCCTGGCCCCCGGCGCTGCAGGGGGATGACGTCCTGGACCAGGTCGGGCGGGCGCTCGGTCTGCTCGCGCAGGCGTCGGCTGGGTTCGTCCCGCCGGCCGACGCCGTCTGGCAGGCGCCGGATGCAGGTCGTGCCGGGCCGGTGCGTCACGGTGACCTAGGCCCCTGGAACGCGATCTTCCGCGACGGCGAGCTCGTGGGGTTCATCGACTGGGACTTCGCCGGGCCGGCACCTGCGCTGTGGGACCTCGCGCAGGCGGCGTGGTACTACGTGCCGCTCCGGCCGTCGGACCGCGGATGGCGAGGCTGCGGCTTTCCTGCGGAGCCTGACCTGCGGGCACGGCTGGGCCGGCTCTGCACCGCCTACGGCGCCGAGGTCCCGGCTGTGCTCGACCAGCTGGTCCGACTTCAACACGACGAGCTCGCGGGAATCGAGACGCTCGGCGCGCAGGGCCGCGCCCCGTGGGCAATGTTCCTCCAGCGCGGCGACGCCGAGACGATCAGCGGCGAGATCCGCTGGTTGCGCGAGCGCCGCCGCGACCTCGAACCTGCGTAAACGGCGACGAGGCGAAGGCGCGTCCTGGCGGGGGCAGCCGGCGGTTAGCGGACGTACAGCCAGTCCCACATGCCATACGCCTGTTGCCGCTCGCCGCTGTTACGCCAGCCGCGCCGTTCGTAGAACCGCCGACGGCGTGGTTCTCCTCGAGCACCCACAGGCGCGTGACGTCCGGCAGGGCCGCAAGCAACGCGCTCCCGATGCCCCGGCCCTCCTCCGCAGGCATCACGTACAGCGCGTCGAGGTGCCGCCGGTGGCGGCCGCGAACGCGACGAGTTCCGGGCCGCGCCGCGCGAGCCACACCTGTCGGCCCGCTGCCGCCCATCTCCGTCGAGCTTCTTCAAGGGGGAACGGCGTCGTGAAGATGTGGGCGTACGCGACCGTTGCGGCCGCCCGGTGGACGACGGCCAGCTCCTCCGCCGGAGGCTCACCTTGCACGGGCTCGATGGTCACGCCTCCGACGGGCACGCCGATCACGCTAGCGGCGGAAGCGAGCCGTCTGGTGCGCCTGACAGCAGTTCCGTTCCTTGCCTGCGCGGCTCAGTGGCACGTGCGCGACCGGTCGAACTACTGAGACATGCTGACCCGCAGGTCCTAGGATCGGCGGTGCGCGGCGGCGACGAGATTGACAACCTCCGAGCTGCGCCGGCCGAGCAGTCCGTTAACTGCTCGAGTTGAGGCTGGCGCCGTGTCAGCGAAGGTGTGGTGGCACCGCGAGCTACCCGATCGCCCACACCTCCCGGGAGAAGTCACTCCCGGAGGTGCCATGAGCCGAACTCTCACCGTCGATCTGCCGGCCTGCGCCGGTCAGCGCGTCGTCATCGAAGGCTGGATCCACCGGCGACGGCGGCTGGCGAAGGTCGCGTTCCTCGTCCTGCGGGACCGGACAGGTTTCGCGCAGGTCGTCGTCTCTGACGACGTGACCCGCCAGCAGCTGGAGGATTTTGGCGAGGAGACGGTCGTCCGGGTCGAGGGGATGGTCGTGGCGAACGCGGGCGCGCCGGGCGGCGTTGAGGTCGTCGAGCCCGCGCTCACCCCGCTCTGCGCCCCGGCGGCGACGCCGCCGATCGAGCTGTGGCGCCCCAAGCTCAACGTCGCGCTGCCGACACTGCTCGACCACGCTGCGGTCGCCTGGCGCCACCCTGCGCAGCAGGCCGTCTGGCGGCTCGCAGCGGCCTCGATGCGCGGCTTCCGGAACGCGCTGGACAGCCGCGGCTTCACCGAGATCAAGACGCCCAAGCTCGTCGGGAGCAGCACCGAGTCCGGCGCGAACGTCTTCACAGTCGACTACTTCGGACGCACTGCCTACCTGGCCCAGTCACCCCAGTTCTACAAGCAGACGATGGTCGGCGTCTTCGAGCGCGTCTACGAGATCGGACCGGTGTTCCGAGCCGAGCCGCACGACACGGTCCGGCACCTGGCCGAGTACGTCTCGATGGACTCCGAGATCGGGTTCATCTCCGACCACCGCGACGTGCTGGCGGTCCTGCGCGACGCGCTCGCCGGCATGGTCGACAGCATCCGGACAACCGCAGCCGACGCCCTCGCGCTCACCGGCGCACGCCTGCCGGACGTCCCGGCGGACATCCCCGTCGTCCACTTCCGCGAGGCCCTCGCGATCACCGGCGCACCCGCCGACGAGCCCGACCTCGCGCCCGAGCATGAACGGCTCCTCGGGCGCTGGGCGCTTGAGCAGCACGGCTCGGACTTCCTCGCCGTCGAGGGCTACCCCGCTGCGAAGCGGCCGTTCTACACCCACCCTCAGCCGGACGACCCGTCCTGTACGAACTCGTTCGACCTGCTCTTTCGCGGGCTCGAGCTCGTGACCGGCGGGCAGCGCCTGCACCAGTACGACGACTACGTCGCGGCGCTCGCCAGCCGCGGGGAGACGACGGAGGCGTACGCCTGGTACCTAGAGGCGTTCCGCCACGGCATGCCACCGCACGGCGGCTTCGCCATCGGTCTGGAGCGATGGACGGCCCGGCTGCTGGAGGTCGACAACATCCGGCGCACGACGCTGTTCCCGCGCGACCTCCACCGCCTCAACCCGTGACGCGCCAGCGTCGGGGCTGACAGCGGGAAGGGCGACGCGCTGGCCCCGACCGGATAGGGGCAGGCCGGGCCGGTGCGGCACTGTCGTCCACATGACCTCGACTGGCAGGCAGTTCACGATCCGTGATGCCACTCGGGCGGACGTGCCGGACATCGTCGCAATGTACGCCGACGACGTGTTCGGCGCAACACGCGAACGGCACGACGACCCGTTGCCCGCTGAGTACCGAGACGCGTTCGAGGCCATCGACCAGCCCGCCTCGACGCGCACCGCTTCTACGAGTCCCTGGGCTTCGTCCCGTCCCGTCCCGTCCCGTCCCATGCCGGGCTGAAGCTGCATCTGACTTGGACCCGGTTCAGCGTCAGACCCCCGCGGTCAGTGACCCAGCCGCTACCCGCACTCGCCGCCTCCCGGGCAGACCCGGCCGCGTCGCTGGCGATGGGCACCGAAGATCGCCGGAAACGGCGCACCTACCTTCGGTGCCGCGGGTGCATGTAGCGGCACATAGCCTCGACCTGTGCTTCCTGACCTGTGGCCGACCTACCAGCTCTGCATCACGACGCCGCGCCTGCAACTACGGCTGCCTGACGACTCCGAACTAGCCGACCTTGCAACGCTGGCGGGCCGCGGTATCCACCCACCATCCGAGAAGCCATTCCTGACGCCGTGGACGGACGGCAGCGCCGAGGACCGCGCCCACTTCGTGCTCCGCGAGCACTGGAGCTACCTGTGCCGATGGGCGGTAGACAACTGGCGTTTGGGACTCGCGGTGTTCGCGCTCGACGGAGAGCCGCTGGGCATGGTCACGCTGCGAGCTAAAGACTTCCCCGTCGTTCGGGAGGTGAGCACGTCGTCATGGCTCGGGCTGCAGCACCAGGGGCAAGGCTTCGGCACAGAGGCCCGGCTAGGCCTGTTGACCCTGGCCTTCGACCACCTACGTGCCGAGGCCGCGCTGACCGAAGTGTTCCAGGACAACGCCGCGTCGCAGGGCGTCTCGCGGAAGTTGGGCTACGAGTCGGACGGCATCTCCCGCGATGCGCGAGGGGCAGACGTTCTCACCTCCGACCGGCTACGCCTCCGGCGATCGGTCTGGCAGGGGCTCGACCGCCCATCCGTCGTGGTGGACGGCGTGCATGCTTGTGCCCCCATGTTCGGGGTGTCGTAAGCGCCAAGGGAGCGCAGGTGGCAGGTCCTTCAACCGCGTAGAAGGCCGCCTCTTCACCGGCGGCTGACGGTAACGCCGCCTGCTCGTGGTTATCAGCACCAAGCCCTCGGGATCGGGAGCGGCACATAGCCACTACGCCCCTTGCGTCTGCCACCCTCTCCAACATGAGCAATGACCAGTTCGATGACTCGGCAGACGCTGTACCCGGCGTCTACACGGGGCCAGAGGGACGTCCTGGCCGGGTCCTTCTGACTCTGGTGGTGGATGGGGAGGTGTTCGCCGTCCGCCGCTCGCACGACGGAGGTACCAACTACGACTGGGTGAGCGGACGCAACAGGGACTACGGGTTCTCGTCCAGCGCGAACCCGGAACAGCCCATTGAGATGCACCGGCAGAGCATGGGCGGGTTCCTCAACATGATCGACCCCGAAACGGGTTACATCGCCGAGGACTGATGCAGCGGCTATCGGCACCTGACTACCCTTTCGGGTGCCGCGGGGCAGATAGTGGCATCACCTAGTCGCGGCTCCGCCTGGTCCGATGCCGCAAGGTCGCGGCCAGCAGACTGCCCGCTAGAAGCACGGCGACGGCCTCGACACCGCGTCGCCGGGCGTCCTGGTTGCACTGGTATCCCTCGTCGAAGTAGTACTGCCGCGCAAGCGGGTTCTCCTTCGCGGGCACGATGAGCAGGGTCGCGGGTGGCCGGTGACAGCCGTAGGAACCGTCGCCGGTCGGGAACAGGAGCAAGGCAAGGACCAGCAGCGCGGACACGGCGAATGCGACCCGCGCGCTGTTCATCACGGCCGGGAGTGCGCCGCTCGGGGTCGTCACGCGGCCGAGGGTAGTGCCGGCTGATCGCGGTTATCAGCACCACACCCCTGCACCGGCGGAACGGCCCTTCTACAGGGGTACCGACCGGCACCTGTCAGCGGGGTTGAGCGGCACGAACTGCGCTTCGCGGACGCTAGCGCCGACCACTCTCAGTCGGACGGTCCGCTATGACATCCGTCCATTCTCGGAACCGCCGGTACCGCCACCATGGTGTCCACCTTGGCGGCAGGCGGAACCGTGCGAGCAGCAAGTCGCTCTGGCCGTAGCCCGCCCACTCCCAAGTCAGCAAAGTCATGGCGTGCATGCGAACCCGGACCCGTCGCCGGATCCGACGCGTCTCCGCCTCATCGAACCCCCACCGACGAAGGTCGCCCTCGAATCGCTCTCTGACAATGCTGTAGTCCGTGTCTAGGAATGGGTCGAGTAAGTGCCCCCAGACACCCGGCCGCCGGACGATGGGTACCGACGCAGCCCAGAGAGCGTCGGTGAGTTGATCTCGGAGTTCGGCCGAGATGAAGACGGTCCGGCCGGCGGCCAACCGAATCTCCGGCGGCGCTGCCGAGGGGTCGGCGTCCCGCATGTCCGACCAGGCGAGGAAGTCGCCTGCGTATCGCCCCGCCGCAGTCCGTCGCCGCCAACTTAGGCGCAGGCCGTCAGCCTCAAAGAAGACTTCCGGCGGAAAGATCGGTCCGGCTCGCACAGCGAGCATCCTGCCCGATCAATCCCGTCCGACGGGGCCAGTTGCTGCAACCGAGGGTAGCGCCGCCTCCTCACCGGGCGGCTGACGGTAACGCCGCCTCTTCACCGGGCGGCTGACGGTAACGCCGCGTCATCGCGGTTATCAGTCGCGCGCTGCGCCCTCGGAAGCGGCACCTACCCCCTTATCAGGGTGCCGCGGGCAGATAACGGCCTATCCTCAAGGCACACAGGCATGACTTGGACTGGGGCCGCCGCCATCGACCACGACATCCGCGTCCAGCGCGTCGAAGATCACGAATGGGACATCGTTGCCTGGCTCTGGCAGGCATTCAGACAAGATCTGGCGCCTGTCGTCCAGGGCTACCCCTACGCCGATGGGCGTTACCAGGCGTCGCTGTTGGGTGCCTTCCCGTCACCGGACGGCGAGGGGTACTTGGCTCGTCGCCCTCACCCGAACACTGGCGAGGACGCGCCCGTGGGCTTCGCGCTTGTAGATGGACTTACCGGCCCCATCCGTTCCATGGCCGCCTTCTGGATTACGCCCCCGATACGAGGATCCGGCTTCGGCAGCCGCTTCGCGTTGGAGATCCTCACGGGCCACCCTGGGCCGTGGCAGATCGGCTTCCAACACGACAACGCAGCGGCCGGGACTTTCTGGAGGCGCGTCGCGGGTCTGGCGTTCGGCCGCGACTGGGTTGAGACCATGGAGCCGGTCCCCGGTCGCCCGGCTGCGCCCCCCGACCACTTCATCCGCTCCGCCCTCCCTGAGTGAACGCATGGCCGCACGGTTACGGGGTGGCGCGTGCCGGCTCTTCGGGCTTCGGCGGCTGAGGCTAGCGCCGCGTGATCGCGGTTATCAGCACCGCACCCTGGCGTGGCGCAACGGCACCTGCATTGTAACTGTTCAGGCCCTCACGGCGTGGCTCGCTAATCTTGGCCTGAGACGCGGGAGGCTTTTCCTGTTCGTGCTGCGACTTCCCCCGCAGGGCAGGTGCTTTCCGTGGTTGATCCGTCGGTTTCTGCTGTGCCACCGACTCCTTCGGTTGAGGAGTTGCTGGTTGTGCTCGCGCAGCGCGATGCGCTGATCGCCGCTTTGGCGGCCCGGGTCGCGGAGCTGGAAGCACGACTGGGGAGGAACTCGCGGAGCTCCTCGAAGCCGCCGAGCAGCGACGGGTTGGCCAAGCCCGCACCGAAGTCGTTGCGGCGAGCATCGGGCCGCAAGCCTGGCAAGCAGCAGGGTGGGCAGGGGTTCCGGTTGGAGCCGCGGGCCGTCCCGGATCAGGTGCGGGTGCACGCGCCGATTGAGTGTCGGGGCTGCGGCGCTGGCCTGGCTGACGCGCCCGTGGTCGGGACCGAAACGCGTCAGGTGTTCGACCTTCCGGTCATCGAACTGGTGGCCATTGAGCACCACGCGCAGCGCCGCGAGTGTGGCTGCGGCGTCGTGACCCGCGCTCCGTTCCCGGTCGAGGGGATGGCCCCGACCTGTTACGGACCAGGGGTCGCGGCCTTGGCGACCTACCTGCTGGGCCGGCAGCACCTGCCGGTCGAGCGGGGGGCTGAGTGCCTGGAGGAAGCCTTCGGGGCGGCCGTGTCCACGGGCTGGCTGTCATCGCTGCTACCCACCGCGGCCGCTCGCCTGGATGGGTTCTTGGCGATCGCCCGCGAGCAGCTCGCCGCGGCGCAGGTCGCGCACTTCGACGAGACCGGCGGCCGGGTCGCAGGCCGGTTGCACTGGATCCACGTCGCCTGCACCGATACCTGGACGCTGTTCCATCTGGACGCCAAGCCGGGCAAGACCGCGATGGACGCCGCCGGGATCCTGCCCAGCTTCGCGGGGGTCGCCGTCCACGACGGACTGGCCGCCTACCGGCGCTACGAGCAGGCCAGCCATGGCTTGTGCAACGCCCACCACCTGCGGGAGCTGTCCGGGATGGCCGAGCTGACCGGACAAGGCTGGACCACCGAGCTCGGGGAGCTGCTCGTCGAGCTGCACATCGCGGTGGAACTCGCCAAGGCAGCAGGCAACACGAAGTTGCCCGCCCGGCGGCTGGCGTCCTTCGGCAAGCGTTACGACGCGCTCGTCGCCCAGGGCAAGCAGCTCAATCCGCCACCACCCCGACAGGCAAACAACGACGCCCCGCACTCGGTCCCGCCGGTTCGCTGCTGGCCCGGCTCGAAACCCACCGCGCAGACGTGCTCCGGTTCGCGACCGACTTCGCCGTCCCGTTCGATGACAACCAAGCCGAACGTGACATCCGGATGGTCAAGCTCCAACAAAAGATCAGCGGCAGCTGGCGGTCCGACACGGGCGCCCGCGCTTTCCTCGACGTCCGGTCCTACCTCGGCACCGCCCGCAAGAACGGCCAAAGCGCCATGACCGTTCTCCGCGATCGTTCAACGGCCAACCCTGGATCCCCGCGCCCGTCGGCGCGAGTCCGTAGCCCAAGGGACCTGAACAGTTACGCACACAAGCTGAACTGCGAGCGTCGCGGGGAGGTTGAGGTGACGACGCAGGGAGCCCGCCGCGCTCTCGTTCTAGCCAAGAACTGATGAGCGGTGAGCGAACCAGGTCAGCGTGTCTCGGATGCCTTGTTCGAGAGACAGGTTTGGCGACCAGTTCAGGATTGATAGGGCGCGGTCGGATCGGGTGAAGGCCCCTGCGCTGTCACCGGCGCGGCGCGGAACCTCGATACTTTCGATCCGGCCAGGGATCACGTCGTTGAACGCCGCGAGCAATTCACGCACCGTCGTTCCGCGTCCGGTACCGAGATTGATCACAAGTGATCGGCTGTCGGCGGTGAGTGCCTGATCGAATCGTGTCAGAGCGGCGACATGCGCCTGTGCCAGATCCCAGACATGGATGTAGTCACGGATGCCTGTCCCGTCCCGAGTGGGGTAGTCGGTGCCGGTGATGGTGAAGGCGGTGCCCGCCTCCTGAGCCTCGATCATCTTTCCCATCGCATGAGTGGGCACGGGGACTTGCAGACCCGATCGTAGGAGCGGATCGGCACCGATGGGGTTGAAGTACCGCAGGGACAGCACGCGCAATGCCTGCGTGGCGGCGATGTCGGTGAACATCTCCTCGCAGAGCGCTTTGGTCCGTGCGTAGGGGCTGAGCGGCGCCAGCGGCGAGCCTTCGTCGACGCTGAAGTCTTCGTTCACGGCGTAGATCGCTCCTGAGGAGCTGAACACCATTCGCTCGCATCCGTTGCGTAGAAGCGACTCAACGAACCGGAGGCTCTTCACCACGTTGGCCTCGTAGTAGCCAACAGGATCCGCGACAGACTCGGGCACGACGATCAGCGCCGCGCAGTGCACGACCGCGTAGATGTCGGGGTGTTCGCGGAAGATCCGGTCAACGATCACCGGATCGGCTATGTCTCCCTCATAGAAGGGGCGGTCCGCAACGAACTCTTTGCGTCCGGTCACCAAGCTGTCCAAGACCACCGGGGAAAGTCCGGCATCCAGGCATGCCGATCCAACTGTGCTGCCGATATAGCCGGCGCCCCCGGAAATTAAGATCTTCACAGTCACATCCTTCCAGACCTCCATGCGGTCGGGTCGCACCGGATGCTCGACCTCAGCGCCGCAGGGAGCCGCCTACAGACTCGGCGGCGGCCACGTTAGAACGCCGCATCCTCACGCTCGGGAACGGCGCCTACCCAAGCTGTACGCCCCGGGCCAGAAGGACTGCCGACACGAAGTCTCGCTTCCCCCTCGTGTACGTAACCAGGTTGCTCTCGCGGGACAGCACCTGCTTGAGGGACTCGTACTGGTCCCGCAGTCTGGGGTCCCCCCGAAGGGCGTCGCGGAACGCAAGTCGCTCCAGCCAGAGGTTGCTGTCGGCCCGCGTCAGGTGTAGCTGATGGGTGCGGAGCTCGTACTCCTCACCGGGCTGCTTGTAGAACCACAGCGCCTCGTGGGGGCGATGGTCGGCGTGTCGGTACCCGAGTTCTGCAAGTACGGGAATGGCTCCGCGGGCCGCGTTCAAGTCCGTGATCCCCGCGAGCATGTCGACGATGGGCTTGGCCGCCAGGCCGGGAACCGCGGTCGAGCCGATGTCCTCGATGCCTTGGCTCAACCAGGGCGCGAGGGCTGCCCTCAGGAGCGTGGCCTCTTGCTGGAAGGACTCCGGCCACGCCGACGAGTACGGGCAGACGCAGACACTCACAGCCCGAGGCTAAGGCCAACTCATACTCGTGTGAGGCGTCGGCACCTACCTTCGGAGCTGCGACAGGAAGGCCCGGCCGCACGCGCTGATGGGGAGTTCGAGCGCCTCCGTTACCGCAAGCAGCCAGGACCCAGGCAGCTCTCAACGTCGACCCAGTCCTCTGGCGCTCCATGGCCCTCGCCGCCAGGACGACCTGGAAGAAGTCCGGGTGCGGGAACGGGTGATCGTCCGCCACTGGCGTCAGGTGACGGAAGTGGATGAAGCCGAGCACCGACAGGGTGTGTGGGTCCACTCGCCACCCCGTTTCCTCAAGCACTTCTCGATGCGCGGTCCGGGCCCATGACTCGCCCGGCTCGCATCGACCGCCCGGCAGGACATCGACGCTGGGATGGCGGTCCTCGCACACCAGCACCTGCTCGCCCACGCTCACGATGCGAGCGCACGGAGCAGACGAGGCCGACCGGCAGCTGGTCGCCGGTGACGTAGGCCTTGAAGGCAAACTCCATCCCACCCGGCCACACCACGGTGTCCACGGCGATGGGTGTGAGCGGCCTCAGGAAGCCCGCGACCAGCATCCGCGACGTTCCATCCACGTCTTGAGGCTAATGGCTCCCCTCCACCGCAAGTAGCCGCCTCACTGCTCTTATCAGTCTCACCAGTACACGCTCGGAAGCGGCACCTAGCCTTCGCGGCCTGGGGAGTGATCCGGGTAGAGGCGGAAGCCCGTGAACCGGCGGTGCGGCCACCGCTCGTAGAAGTCTTCTGCCGTGTCGGTCAGCAGGTCCACCCGCTGACCGCCGGCGAGGCCGAATGCCTCGCGTATCAAGGCCCGGCCAACGCCCTGCTGGCGCAGGGCCGGCGTCACCAGCAGGTTCACCAAGAACGCCTGAATCTCGCCGTCGCTCATCATCTGAGCGAAGCCTTCAACCACTGAGTCCGCCGCTACAGCGACCACCGTTGTGACGCCAGGTGCGGTCAACGCCCGTCGCGCTCGCTCAGGGTCCGCGGGCAGGGACGCCCAGCCTTCGGCCAGGCACAACGCTAGGACAGTGGCAAGGTCGAGGTCTGGGTCGAAGCGTCGTAGGACGAGGCTCACCAGTCGGACGTTAGCCGGTTGCTGGTCAAGGAACGGCACCTACCGCCGGTTCGTCCGACTGAGCAGAGCCACCAGCGCCACTATGGGCAGCACCCTGAGCGCCATCGTCAACCACTCAGGCGCACCGCTGTCCTGAGCGACGGCCGCCGCAAACGCTCCGCTGACAAGCAAGGGGAGGCTCCAGAGAAACGCCTTGAGAGCCTGACGCCACGACAGCGTGGGCCGGTCAGAGACCAAGCCCAGGTACTCGCCTACCCGCCAGACGCGCCCCCGCCTTGGTTGGCTCACAAGCGCAGGGTACGGGCGGTCAGAAAGGCGGGTCATGCTTATCCGGTTTGCTCCGCTGGGTCCAATGGGCGCAGCCAATCCGGCCTTTTGACGGTGTCGCACGAGACGGCGGTGCCCGCCAAGGTGGTCACGGCACCAAGGAATGGCAAGGGTGCGCCATTCGGCGGCCCCGGAACGCCGCCAGAGCTCGGTATTGCGGCCCGACACGACTGGCGCAGCCCGGGGTCGAGCACTCGGTCCATGGCGTCCTGAGGACCGTGCCCGGCGAAGATCCAGCGGAGTTAACCGGATAAGCATGAGGCGGGTAATGCCGGGCACTGCAGCAGCGGGTAGCGCCGCATAGCCTCGGGCGGCGCGAGGAGAACGCCGCATTGTTTTCGGTTATCAGCGCCACGTCTCGCGCTTGGAAGCCGCCCTGCGCTTGTCCGCACGACTAAGGACGGACCGCGATCGCCTCGACCTCGACCAGCTGGTTGTCGTAGCCCAGAACGCTGACGCCGAGCAGCGTGCTCGGTGGGTCATGCTCGCCGATGGCGGCTCGTATGACCGCCAGGCAGCGACGAGGTCGGCTTGCTGGAAGGAGGCGACGTAAACGGTGGCCTTGACGACGTCGGTGAGCTGCGCACCGGCGGCCTGCAGCGCGATGACAAGGTTGTTCATCACCCGACGGGCCTGGCCTGCAACGTCACCGACCGCAACGGTCTTTCCGTCGGCGTCTAGGGGACAGGCACCGGCGGTGAAGATGAGCTGGCCGGGACCGGCGACAGCGGCGTAGGCGTAGGGCGCCTTCGTCGTCAGCTGCTTCGGCCGGATGAAGGTGACGACGGGCTCGGACGGCATGTGCTCATGATGCACGTCAACCTCGCCGCGCTGCTGCCAGCGCGACAGTTCCAGATCCCACTGCGCTGCGTGTTCGACACATCATTTGCACAACGCCGAGACAGCGCCTTACAGGTCAGCTCGCCAGCCGTGGTCGGGCGCGACGAGTGACAGAGCGTGTCCAAGCCACTCGCACTGCTCGGGTGTCAGCGCGGACCGCACCGCGTCGAAGTCGGCTTGATCATTCCCCCTGATCGAGCTGCTCTTGTAAAGCAGTTGGATCTCCGGGGCCAGGACGAGGCGGTGTGGGGTCGAGGCAGGGCCGGCGAGCTCATCCACGGGTCGCCTTATTCGCGGATCTCTGCGGTACACCCATTCGTTGCCGCAGTTGTCGTCGATCATCAATTGGAAGGCCCACGGTCCACCATCGAGGGGCCGCCACCAGACGTCGTGCACGGTGGGAGGCAGTTCCTCGCCGATGGCCCACGGGCGCAGCCTTCCCGGTGGGTCGGCGGCGTAGGCATCCCACTGCTGCAGGGCGCCTCGAACCTGGATGTGGTCGCGGCGGAGTATCAACGCGTCGATGTCGGCGTGCGGACGACTCTGACGGCCCAAGAACAAGTCCAGTGCCCAGCCGCCGGCCAGCCACCACGGTGCGTCGAGGACGCTGAGAGCCGATCCCAGCTCATCCGGTGAGAGCGGCTCCCAAGAACCACGCTCCGATCCCACCGGTGGAACATAGCCGAGAGGCACCACGAGCAGGTAGCGCCTGCTCGTAGTCCGGCCGCAGCCCCGTCTCTCAGCGAGGTGAGCGGCATCTGGCGTCAGTCGTTGCGCCGTCGCTGGCCGCCGCGGTTGGAGATCCTGGACAATGCCAAGGTGGAACGTGTGGTGGTGCTCGGGCGGGGCGGAGCGGGGAAGACGACGTTCGCTCACCGGCTCGGTTCCCATGCCGGCCTTCCCGTCGTCACGCTTGACGATCACTTCTGGCGGCCGGGGCTGAAGCCGCTCTCCTTCAACGAGTGGGCCACGGTCCAACGTCGCCTCGCCAGCGAGGATCGCTGGATCATGGACGGCGACCTGGGTCCCTACGACGTGCTGCCTATCCGCCTTGCACGCGCAGACACCGTCCTCATGCTGGACTTCAACCTGCTCAGGTGCGCCTGGCAAGCACATCGGAGATCTCGCGAGAGCTGGGACTTCTGGCGCTGGGTCGTCTCGTATCGACGACACCATCGACCACGGGTCGTTGCGGCGGTGGCGACGTACGCACCACAGGCAACCTTCACAGTCCTCCGGCATCCCAGGGCCCTGGCGGACTTCTTCCACGAGCTTGCCGGCAACAGCGAATAGTGCCGGTTCCTCCACAGCGGATAACGCCGCATACACCGGACGACGCGACCGCTGATATTGCCGGGTCTCATCGGAGATGGCGGCCCTTACCTGTCGCCGAGGAAGCCTACGCGACGCAAGCCGTCCGGAAGATCGGTGAGCGAGTCGCAGCGCAGATCGGCGTCCGCGGCCTGCGGCCAATGCTTCTGCAGATGTCCCCATGGGCCACGCACCACATGGACAGCGGTCATACCGAGGGCATGAGCCGGGACCACGTCGTTGTCAACACGATCCCCGACGTACGCGATGCGCTCGGGGGGCGCATCAAGAACCTCGCAGACGCGTCCGAAGAAGAGCGGGTCAGGCTTCTCGATACCCCACTCTGCGGAGACGGCCACCGCGTCGACCGGCAGCGTGTCGAGGAACGGCATCGCCTCCGCGGGTTGATTAGCCATGACCGCTAGTCGTAGTCCCGCTTCACGCAGAACTGCCAGCGTGGGCAACGCATCCGCGTAGAGGTCGTCGGCGTCGAACGACCACGGCAGCCCGGCCTGCGCCTTTCGTGGCACCTCGGCGGGCAGCGAGAAGTTGGGGCGGAAGTACGCGAAGGCGTCAGTGTGCGGACGACCGCTGGCGATGACAGCGCCGAACACGGCGAAGAAGGTCAACTTGGGAACGCCGATGTACGTGGCCCAGTTCGCCCAGTTGCGCGACTCGTCTACCAGCGTCTCGCCGAGGTCGAACACGACCCAGCGATCATCCTGCTTGCCGCCCATACGAGTGACGGTAATGCCGGTTCCCCTCGCTCGGAAGGGGCACCACTGCTGGCTACTTCGGTGACCTGAGCGCCTTCCACGCGGCGTTTACGGCTTCGTTGTACGCAGGTGTCCCCAACTCCGTGACGAGGGGATGCAGCGTGATCTGAACACGGGACAGCACGTCCTCCTCGACGGGGTCGCGCAGCTCCAAGGCTGCGCGCGTGCCGGCCCATTCTGAGTAAGCCAGGGTTTCGTGCAAGGTCACCATCTCGGCGTAGGACAGACGCAAGACAACGGCATCCCCTTGTCGCTCAGCATCCATCGCCTGAGGGTAGGGCTCGCCTGTTCGACAACGGAGAACGCCGCCTCTTCGGGCTTGGTGAGCTCGCGTGTTGGGCCCAGCTCAGGCACGCAGCAAGTTCAGTTGATCATCTCGACGAGCGGGTGAGTAGCGGCCGGGGTAATCGCGACGACGTCGTCCTGGTGCAGGCGGATGGGGTGGCCGCGACGACCAGTGCGGACCCACAGCCGCCCGTCGGTGGCTGTGTCGAGCACTCCTAGGTAGTGGTCGTTGTCTGTCTCTACGACAACGAGCTGATGGTCCGGGGTCTGAGCCTTGTTCTTCATGCGCACAGAGCGTACGGCTTCGGCCATAATGACGCGTCTCGCGCTACGCCGAATCCGCGGCACGCACCGCGATGGGGCCACGAAGGACTACGTCTGCTGGGCTTTGGTTTGGGTCTCGTCTTTAGCGCTGCATAGCGGGACGGCGGGCGGTGTCGCCGCATAGTCGGGGGATCTTTACTTGTGACTGGTCAGGTGGGCTGGGGTAACCAGGGTCGGTCGTCGGCGAGCTGAACGAGGGCCTGGTAGATGTTGATGTTGTTCTTGCCGGCGGTGGCGGTGTAGGAGCGGATCGCGGCGAAGTGTTCG
>JAABUU010002789.1_pt1 | contig 23956 bp, 19 predicted proteins | sample 5559301 | NCBI WGS metagenome assembly JAABUU01 (sample SAMN10711884, study PRJNA513360) | rock metagenome | isolation source: Antarctica rocks | place: Antarctica: Victoria Land, Richard Nunatak white | reverse complement strand
CGAACAGTGACCAGGACCAAGGCCTCGATGCCATCGAATTTTGAGAGGGTAGGCGCGCCGGCCGCCTATTTTCACCCCAGCAAGGACTATGACAGGAGCAGCGGACATGACGACCCAGCGTGGCCGTCAGTGATCGCATCACATGGCCGGATGTCGCGTCGCGTTCACATGCGCGACAACGAGCCATGAACGAACGGCACATGACCGCCTATCTCGACCACCGGCGTGCGTGCCCGCACTGCGGCAAGCATCGCTAGATCTAAGGAAGCGCGCGCGCGGACGAGGATGCTGGAAGGGTGACGTTCCAGTGTAAGACCTCGATCGGGACATCGTATCTGACCACGTCTTCTTTTTCAGCCGGCGAGGACGGCGTACGACAGGCGCGCCGTTGCATTCAGGGCCTCGGCATCGGAGCGCGCCTGTCGTACGCCGCCGCAGCCGTGGGGCCGTTCCAAGGACTACATCCGACGCGATCCGACCGCGTTTCGGCCATGCGTCGGACAGCCTCACCGTGCATCGACCCTCGCCACGCTTTTATGCGCAGGGAAAAACGTCGTACCAGGGATGGAGCCTCGCGATATCGTTTTTGTCTCCAATTAATAGACCATTAGCTGCGATAACTGGCCCCGCTCGGCCCTCCCCCCCTCCGCGTCGCGTTGTGTCTACTCAAAGTAGGTGAATGCTGTTTCTCCGATCTTATCGGCTATTTTTGCCCAACGCCCCGAAAAGGTAAAAGTTCGCCTGAGCGGCTCTGCTGGCCCGTCTTGTCCCCTGCGGCGCGGCCTGCGTCACGATGGCAGGGGGGTGCGGAAAGTCTACTTCCTGCACGCTGCCTCACCGTGACCTCATCAGGTCAGGGTTTCGCCCGGAATGCGTGCAGATACCGTTGCCAAAACCTTCATGCTGATAGCGTGCAGCGGCGCTGGCTTCTTGCACAGCACCGTGATCACGCACGATGACGGGCACAAGGCGCATCCGTTAGGCGCTTTTTACCTTTTCGGGGCGTTGGGCAAAAATAACCGAGTACGATGAGTTCGTGGGCCTCGATCTCCACGGGCAATCCGCCGACGGCTGCGTGGTCAAAGCGCCGCTCGGTAAAAAAGGGGGCCTGGAGAAGCTGAAGGCACGGGCAGCAACCCCACGGACCGGGGTAAATGCGGCACCAAGTGCCATCTGTTGACCGAAGGCACGGGCGTGCCGGTGGCCTGCATCGTGTCCGGGGCCAACCGCACCGACATGAAGAAGCTCGACGCCCTGCTTGATGCGTGCATGATCGAACTCCCCGCCGTGCCGGAGGACGCCCCTGACGCGGAGCGCCCGCAGTTGTGCCTGGATCGGGGCTACGATTATGATGCCTGCCGCGACACGGCCCGCGCCCACGGCTATGCCCCGCACATCCCGCCCAAAGCCAGCGCCGCCCAGCCGCTGCCGCCGCCCGGTGACCCCGCCCGCCATCCACCCCGGCGCTGGGTCGTCGAGGTCGCCCCTGCCTGGTTCAACCGCTTCCGCCGCCTGCTCATCCGCTGGGAGAAGAAGGTGGACAATTACCTCGCTTTGGTCCAACTCGCCGCCGTCCTCATCATCTATCGCAAACTGCGCCATGCCCACCTACTTTTCGGATAGGCTGTTAGGCATTACACCGAGCTTCGCACCCCGCCGTTACCAGCGACGCGCGTCGGGATTGGGAACAGGCGTTGGACACTCGCCTGATGACCGCCTTTCTTCGGTCATACTCACTTGGTGCGACTTCGTGTCGCACTGCGCCGATATCTCACATGGTGTTTATACTAACGAAATGCTATCGCACTTGCCTTCATTTACGTGGACTGCGGTTGAGTGCAGTAGGCGTGATTAAGCGCGGATGGACTTATCGGCCCACACAGCCTATACTGGCCGATAAGTCCATCCGCGCTAGCTTGTGCGAGAGTGCGTCATTGACAGTGAGACGGCGCCAGAGGGATCTAGGCAACTCCTATGACCGGGGCCCACCACGCCGGATTTTAGGCGCACGGTACGTGTGCGGATGAGGCTCAACGCTAGCCATCACGAGGCGGTCCATGTCGCTCTGATCAAGCACCAACGTCAATGACGCACTCTCGCCTGTGCTGACCATTTAAGGTATCCGTGAGATACATGCTCTTGTTCCACCACATGGATGCACTAAACGACCCGTACAGGTGCGCGCTTCAATCGATCCACTCCAGCATACTTGTTTCCGTGACCGGCCGCGTCCCGTCGGCAGGCACCCGGAAGGTCTTGATCTCGCAGGGGGCAAAGTGCGCCTCCACGGTACGCTGCCACAGCGGCAAGTGGATCGTCGCCGTGGTCGCCCTCTTATCCGTTTCGTAGCAACGGACGATGACATCGTCACCGTCCTCCGCTTTCTTGACCGTAGTGACGATGATATTGTCCTGGTCCACACGGATAAAGGAGTCGTGGAGCGGCAGGGGCCCGGCGTGCACCGACCCGACCAGCGCGATCGCCGGTTGGTTCAGCTCCGCGGCTCGGCGAACCGTCCCGGCCGCTTCCCAACTCCCGGTATGCGGCAGCAGCGTGTAGGTGAAGCGCTGGATGCCCTGATCGACAAAGGCGTACTGTTCGTCGGGCCGCGGCGGATAGGGATCGTGATGGGCGTAGATGGGGCTGCGCAGCACGGTGAGGCCGAGTTCGTTGTCGGCGATGTCGAAGCTGTACTTGCCGTCATTGAGGATGCTCAGCCCATACAGACGGCCGGTGTCGCGATTGCCGACCACACCGCTGAGGTCGATCCAGCTCTGTCCTGGTTCCTCGTCGCCGTCGACCGGACGATGGATGTGCCCGTACGGGATCTCATAGGTGGCCTGAGGGGAGACGGAGATGTTGAGGGGGAACCGCAGCTTGAGCAGCGCGAATTGCTCCCGCCAGTCGACGGTCGCACGGACCTCGATCCCATCTAGTTCCCGGTACAGGGTGATGTCCTGTATCAGCGTTGACCGGCCATAGACGCTCATGACACGGATCACCGCTGTGACGGGACCATGCTCGACCCGCCGGACCGATTGGACCTCGAACACACCGGCCACCGTATCGAAGCGCCGCCGCCCGTGCGCCCACGTATCACTGGCATCGGCGATGACCTCGGCCCGCGCTGGTCCACGCAGCACCTCAAGGTCCTCGCGCTTGTCGTAGAGGCTCGCGATGCATCCCGTGGCCGCATCGATCCGCAGCCGGAAGCGGTCGTTCTCCAGGGTGCAGTCATCGGCCGCGACGGGCACGTCCTCGCGCGGGTCACACCCTGCCTGCAGGTGATAGACACGGTAGCCCATCGCGGGCAGGGCGGCGACAAAGGTCAGCCGGTGACGGCCACCCGAGGCCGCCAGCGAGCGCACGATCTGCAGCGGCGTCGGCGCACCCTGGTCGTCGACCAGCCCCGCGCCGTCCGGTAGCCGACCATACTCCAGTTCGACATTGAGCCTGGCCGGCCAGGCATGGGGATTGAAGACGACGATGGGGGTACTGTTCGCGCACGCCGCGATGCCGATGTTCCAGGTCAGCGCCTGCAGCGCGTTGTTCAGATGGCGCGTGGCGATGGTGATCGCTTCGCCGTACACGTCACGCGCGTCGTCGTAGGCCGGCTCGATACTCGTCCCGGCCAAAATATCGTGAAACTGGTTGAACAGCACGTCCTTCCAGGCGCGGTCGAGGTCGCGGGGATACGGTAGCCCGGTCACCTGCCAGGCGAAGACCGCGAATTTCTCAGCCACGAGCAGCAGGTTCTCGGCCCGGCGATTCCAGCGCTTGATCCCCGCATGCGCGGCATAGCAGCCGCGCGCATGATGCTGTAGCTCATCGTGGACGGTGGGTATGGGGAGGTCCCTGGCCTCGACAGCCCCGAAAAAATGCTGCAAGGTGCTGACGGTCAGCGCAGGTAAGGCGGGATCGGCGTCCATGGCGCGGATGCTGCGCAGGTTCTCGCGCGTGGGGCCACCACCGTGATTGCCGACGCCGTAGAAACAGAGCAACGCGTCGAACGGCGCCTTCAGTTCGGCCGCGCATTTACGCACATGCTGGCAGAGCTCCTGACCCCAGGTGCAGTACTCGTAGGGGATACGAGCGGCCAGCACGCGCGAGCCGTCGTCTGATTCCCACCAGAACAGCGGACCGGGCAGCCCCATTTCGTGCCGCTGTGGGCGCATGAACACGTAGCGGCTCAACCCGCACTTGTGCAGAATCTGGGGCAACATGGCGTGGTGGCCGAAGCTATCGACGTTGTAGCCCACGGTCGCGGTCACGCCCAGCTTCTCCTTGAAATAGCGCTGACCGTACAGCCCCTGGCGGACGAACGACTCCCCACTGGGCAGGTTGCAGTCCGGCTGTACCCACCACCCACCGGCGATCTCCCAGCGCCCTTCGGCGACCCGGTTCTTGATTTCGTCGAACATCGCCGGATCGTTGTGCTCAATCCATTCGTATAGGGCCGCCGAGCTCGACGTGAACAGGAAGTCGTCGTAGTCGTTCATGAGGTCGAGAACCGCACGGAACGTCGCCTTGACCTCCCCGAAGCCCTCTTGCCATGGCCACAGCCACACGACATCCAGGTGCGCGTTGCCAATCATGTGGAGGCTTTGTCCTGCTGTCGTCCGCTGCTGACTCACCGGCTGGGCTCCGTTCTATGCGACTAATCGGCGCGCCTGTATATCTCGTGCGCTATCATGGGTGAGAAATGGCGTGACGTGGATGTGAACGTCGATGCGCCTACCCCCTCTTGCCCAGGGCGCCTGTCTATGTCTAGGTCCAGCGCCACTCGATCGGCTCATCTAATGCCATATCATCTAAACTGACGGGAGTGAGACCGCGCGCTTTAATCGTCGCGATAATCCGCGGCAGAGCGGCGATCATCGATTGTGGGCGGCGCAGTCGGGAGGATGCGTCCTCCCATTCGGCGCCATCGTGAAAGAGGATGATGGAGCCAGGACCCAACGCCGCGTGGTCGACAACGCGACGTACAATCTCATCCGCTGTCAATAGGGGAGCGCCGCCTGCTGTTGTTTCCCAATCGCCCGAATCGATTTCAACGCCGATCACCCGGCTGTTCGGCAGACGCGCCACGACCGATTGGAAATAAGCGCCGTAATTAAGCGTGTGCGGGCGCAAATAACGGCTGGGCCACCCGACGATATGGGCGATCGCGGCCTCGGCCGCATCGTAGTCGCCAAGGCGTCCCTGCCCGGAGTAGCCATGATTGCCGATGAGGTGGCCGGCGGCGAGGATGCGGTCGATGGTGCGCGGGAAGAGATCAACCCACTTGCCTAACACAAAGAACGTGGCGCGCACGTCAGCAGCCGCAAGGATACGTAGAACCTGCTCGGTCTGCGGTGGATTCGGGCCATCATCGAACGTGATCGCCACCTTATCGTCTGTGCGCACACCGTGCTCGTAGACAGGACATCGCGGCATCGAACATTCCTTCCTCTTGTCATTGTGTCATGCGGCGGCCACTCCTATACCACTGGTCGCGACACCGCGTCATGCGCGTTTCGCGACACCGTGTCATGCGCGTTGGGGTGACGCGTAGTTGCGCGACGACGTGCGGTGTATGTCTGAGTTGCTCGTGGGACGCGTCTGTCTCCTGACCAACGCTGATGCTGAGGTCTGACGTATCCACAGAGCCAGCCCAGCCCCTCATCCCGTCAATGCGCCAACCGTGATGCCGCTAATGATGTACCGCGAGGCGATGGAGAACGCAAGCAGGATGGGGGCGACAGAGAGCAGGACGCCGACATACTGCGCGCCGTAGTCGGTGGAGAACTGGCCCTGCGTCATCGTCACCATGACCGGCAGGGTCTGTTTCGCGTTGTCGAAGATGATGATCAACGGCTCCAGGAAGCTGTTCCAGGCCCCGATAAAGAGAAAGACCCCCAGAGTCGCGAGAGCGGGCGCCAGGAGCGGCAAGACCAGGTGGTGGAAGATGCGTACCTCACCCGCCCCGTCGATCCGGCCCGCCTCCAGCAGTTCCCCCGGCACGGACGCGTCGCAGATCTGCTTGAGGAAGAAAATGGCGAACGCATTGCCGATGGAGGGCACGATCAGCGGCCAGTAGGTATTCAGGAGATGGAACGAGGACATCAGTTTGAAGAAGCCGATAATGCCGAGTTGTCCGGGGATCATCATCGTCGTGAGCACGACGATGAACAACACGCCGCGGCCCTTAAACGCATACTTGGAGAAGCCAAACCCGGCCAGGGCGGAGAAATAGAGCGCCAGAGTCGTCGAACTGGCCGCGATCAGCAGGCTGTGCAGGAAGCCCTGCCAGATGTTGATCACGCCAATCAGCCGTTGGTAGTTGTCGAGGAACGCACCTCCCGGTAGGAGGGGGAGTTGGGTCGCGATGGTGGTGTTGGTGTGGGTCGCGTCGAGCAGCATGCTGTAGAACGGCAGCACACAAATGGCGGCCAGCGCGAGCAGCAGCGCATAGAGCGCGCCGCGCGCCACATGCCGGCCGCCGCGTCGGGTCGCCTTCGCGGCGACGGGATGGGCTCCCGCGGTCGTTTGCATGAGGGTGTCTCTCCTTTCACTCCGGCCGCTTAGTCCTGACGGGCGCGACTCAACCAGAACGTCACCACGGACAGCGCGGCGATCAGGACGAAGGCGCCGTAGGCAATCGTGGCGGCGTAACTATAGTCCGAATTCTTAAACGCCGTGTTGTAGAGATACATCACGATGGTGAGCGTGGCGTTGTCGGGGCCGGTCTTGGCGAGCGTCAGGGGCACGCCGAAGATTTGCATGCCGCCGATGATCGACGTGATGAGGGTAAAGATGACGACGGGGCGCAACAGGGGGATCGTGATCCGCAGCGCGACCTGGACGCTGGTCGCCCCGTCGATGCGCGCCGCCTCGACGATCTCGTCGGGGATTGACTGCAAACCGGCGGTGTACAGCAGTGTGTTGTAGCCGAACGACTGCCAGGCCATCACTGCGGCCACCAGCACCTGCGAGAGCAAGGGACTGCCGAGCCAGTCGATGGGGTGATTCGCGATGTGCAGCGCCACGAGCGTTTTGTTGACGGCGCCGGTCTGCCAGTCGAACAGGAGGCTGAAGAGGACGCCAATCGTGACCGGCGTCACAATGTTCGGGAAGTAGAAGACGGCGCGGAAGGCGTTCTTGCCGCGCACCCACTTCTCGTTCAAAATGAGCGCGAGCGTCAGCGCCAGCACCAACTCGGGGACGATCGACATGATCCAGATGAACAGCGTATTGGTGATGGATTTATAGAACAAGCTATCGTTGAGCAGGCGCTGGTAGTTCGTCAGCCCGACGAAAACGGGGGCGCTGAACCCATCCCAGTGCGCTAGGCTCAGATAGAACGAGTACAGAATGGGATACAGCCCGAAGATCCCGAAGGACACAAAAAAAGGCGCGATGAAGAGATAGCCGTACGCGGCGCGGTTGACCTGCCTCCGTGTCCTCCAGCGGCGCCAGGGCGTGGCCTCAGGCCCCCGCGAGATATGGTTGAGCATAACTACTCCCTGTGCGGAGCGAGGCGCCGGCCACCGGTCGCCCTGTCCGTGGCCGGCGCCGGCGATCAGGACACGATGACTTCGGGGAACGTGGTCTGCACCTGCTTCTTCAGAGTCGCGAAAGCGACGCTATTGGATTGCTTGTCACGAATGACGTTCGCCACGATGCCGGTCCACGTGGAGAGGATATCCTCACCATACTTGTCGGGGCGCCGGGCCGGGATACCGGCCGCGATCGGGTAGAACGTCTCGAGGACCGCCTGGCTGCCGAGCAACGGCTCTCGGAAGGAGCGCTCATTGCTCGTGAACACCGAGCGCAAGGCTGGCATGTTGAGGGTCGTGCGCAAGTTGTAGTTCTGCCACGTCGCGCTGGCGATGAAGGTAACGAACGCGTAGGCGAGATCCTTATTGGCCGACTGCGCGTAGATGGCGCGATACGTCCCGCCCGAGTAGTAGGGGAGCGGGGCTTTGGCGATGCCCCACTTGCCGGACCCCGTCTTAAAGTCGATGAAGAGGCCCCCCGCCCACGAGGGCCAACCGAACATGATGACGCTGCCGTCGTTCCAGGCCGAGCCCCACGCGGGGGAGAAGGGACCCAGCTTGGCGTCGACGCCGTCGACGTAGATCGTGCGCGCCGTGTCCAGCACACCATTCCAGCGGGGATCGATGTTGAGCTTGCCGTTGACCACCCACGGTTGCATCGAATACTCGGACACATTCAGGGCGTCACTGTAGTGGGCCAGCAGATGGACTTTGCCGTTGCTCTGGCGCGCCACCTGCTTCCCCAACGCGATGATGGCGGGCCAACTGGCCACCTTCGCAGAGACCATGGCTGGGTCGTCGGTCCCCAGATAGCGCTTGGCCAGGTCGCGTCGGTACCAGAAGCCGCCGGGCGACGAATTATCCGTGACCGCACGGACCTTGCCGTGGGAGTCGCGCCCCAGGGCGGCAGCGTAGGGGATGTAGTCCTTGACCAATGTCTCCGCACCCATGGCCGAGAGATCCTGCAGGAGCGGGAGATCGAGATACTTACCGATGTAGCCGCGCTCGAGATCGAAGACATCCGGCGGGTTCTGGTTGTTCTGCAAAGACAAGCGCAGCTTGGTCTCGTAATCGCTGCCAGGGAAGATCTTGACGTCGACCGTGACGCCCGGATTGTGCGCCATAAACTGCTGCGCCATCGTCTTGACCTGGGCGAAGAACGTCCAGATCACGAGGTGTCCAGACAGGCGTCCACTGGACGCGGCCGCCGCGCCCCTGCCCAGGGACAGGGCCGCTGGCCCCGCGAGGGCCGCGGCCGCGACCGCGCCGCCCAGGCGCAATGTCTCCTTGCGTGATGGCGTCCATGCCGTCGCCGCATCCGTCTTCTTATCTTTCATCTGCTCGGAACCTCGCATCTCGTCCATGCTATCTGTCTCTGCACGTCCTTGCACGCTGTATCCCTCCCTGTCCCGATGCGCGCTGGTCGCCCCGCTGCGCACTGTGCGACGCTAGTGAAGATGGGAAGCCTCCCAACCCATGGTGACTTGTGGGGTAGTATAGCGCGCCGATGAGCAGACGTCAAATGAGGCAAAAGCGGGTGTAAAGGCCGATATACTTACTTATCGTTCGCGCAAATCTAAAGTGAGTTCGGCGACCGGAAGGCCGCTGGTACCGACAACCACCCACGGCGCGTGAGCAAACAGGCCGATTCTGTAGTTATTGCCAACAAAAGGCCGTCGTTGCGATGGATTCTATGAATATGATGGGTCAGCATGGCATCAAACATCCTGCTCCCCCCCTTTGCTCAAAAGACGCCAAATACTACATCTTGTAGCGCCTTGACTAAGGCTACTACCTGTAGTGGATGCCGACGCTCTCGAACTGACTTCCAATTTGCGCGAACGATAAGATACTTATTCAGAGATGCCATGATGGGGCGCAAACGTGGCGTGACGCGTGGCGTGTTTGACGCCTCAGCCGTCCATCAGGTACAGTGACGGGGAGTGCGGATGTGGGAGCCTTCCCAGTAGGGCATGGAGGAGTGGGCGGCGGATGAGTGCGTCGATCATGGATGTGGCGCGGCGGGCGGGCGTGAGCAAGTCGACCGTCTCGCGCGTCCTGACGGACGATGTGGCCGTGCGGCCGGGCACGCGCCTCAAGGTGAAGGAGGCGATGGGAGCCATGGGCTACCACCCCAATGCGCTGGCGCGTGGCTTGGTTCACGGCCGCACGCACACCCTAGGCTTGATCGTGCCCGACTTGCTCAACCCTTTCTTCGGCCTGCTGGCGCGTGGCGTCGAGACGGCGGCGCTGGCGCGTGGCTACAACGTCCTGATTAGCGATAGCGCGGCGAACGCGGCGCGCCAGCACGCCTGCCTGGACCTGCTCGCCGAACGCCGTGTCGACGGCGTGCTCATCGCGCCGTTCGGCGGCGAGGACGATGCCTTCGCCGCCATCCGGGCGGCGGGCCTGCGCGGCGTGCTCGTCAATTCCACCGCAGGCGACCCGGCGCTGTCGTCCGTCGGCGCCGACAACGTGCAGGGCGGCTACCTCGCGGTGGCACACCTACTCGCGCGCGGACATCGGCGCATCGGCTTCCTCGGCGATGCGCATACCGTCGAGAGTTGCCGGGAACGTTTGGTTGGTTATCGCCGCGCGCATCGGGAGGCCGCCGTCGCGGATGACCCCGCCGTGGTCGTGGAGGATCTGGCCGGGATGGAGGCTGTCCACGCGGCCGTGCGGCGGCTACTGGCCCTGCCGCGTCCGCCGACGGCCATCTTCACCGTCAACGACCAATTCGCCATCGCCTGCCTGCAGGCGCTCAGCCTCCTCGGGCGGCGCGTCCCGGAGGACATCGCTCTGGTCGGATACGATGACATCCCCGTGGCGGCCTGGCTCAGCGTCCCGCTCACCACGATGGCTCAACCGAAAGAAGAGCAAGGGCGCCTCGCCGCCGACCTGCTGATCGACCACATCGAGACCGCCGACACGCCAGTCCAGCGCATCATCCTGCAGCCGCGCCTCGTCGTGCGTCGGTCTAGTGACGCATCCCGGCCGCCTGACGCTGCAGACATAAACGATGCAGACATACAGGTAGACGTACACACATACCTAGAACAGACCGCATGATATGATTGAATTGTTACCCGGCTTCTGGCTGTCCTCGCACGCGACGCTCACGCACCCCTGGGACGCCAGCGGCTACTTCATCCCCGGCGCGGAGCCGACCCTGATCGACTGCGGGAGCAGCCTGGGTTACCCGGCCCTCAAGCGCGGCCTGGCGACACGCGGCTATCAGCCGAAAGACATCCGCACGGTTATCGCCACGCACGGACATTGGGATCATGTCTCAGCGATGGCCCACTTACGCGCGGAGAGCGACGCGCGCCTGTACATCCACCCGGCCGACCGCGCGCAGGTCGAGACGGGCGATGACGACCGGACGGCTGCGTTCCTGTACGGCGAGCCGTTCCCGCCCGTCGCGGTCGCCGGCACGCTCGATGATGGAGCCACCCGCGACATCAACGGTTTCCGCATCACCGTCTACCACACGCCGGGCCATAGCCCCGGAAGCGTGTGCCTGCTGGTGGAGCGCGCGGGAACTGTGCTCCTCGTGGCGGGCGACACGCTGTGGACTTATGGCCACGCCCGGGTGGGGTCGGACGCCGATGCCTGGGGGCGCTCGCTCGACACACTGCTCGGCCTCCAGTTCGATCTGCTGACGACGGGGCATGGGCCGCCTCAACTCGTCACGCATGCGTCCGAGGCCGTGCGGGAGGCACGCCTCCAGTTCGGCGTGTACTATTATCCATGGTTCAAGCCGTTTTACGAAACGTTCCAGTACTCGTGAAACGCCGCCTCGCCAGTCCCGGCGAGGCGACGGAGGAGAAGGGGTGAGTGACACAGCGGACACGGAAGGGGGGCGCGTGACACGACTCGCGGGCGTCGATATTGGCGGGACGACATGCGCGGTAAGCATCGGCGACGAGGCCGCCTCCGGGATCGAGATTATCGGACGGTCCGTCTTCCCGACGCCGTCAGCGCCGTGTGACGCGCTCGCGCGGATTACGAAGGAACTCGATCTCCTCTGGACCCAATGCGCGCCGGCCACGCCGGCCGCGATCGGCGTCAGTTGCGGTGGACCGCTAGATAGCCGCGCCGGCCTCGTGCTTGCGCCGCCCAATCTAGCGGGCTGGGATTGCGTTGATGTTGTGACGCCGCTGCGCGACCACTTCGGCGTCCCCACGGCGCTGCGGAACGACGCGAACGCGGGCGCGCTCGCCGAGTGGTTGTGGGGGGCGGGGCGCGGCTGTGACAGCATCATCTTCCTGACCTTCGGGACGGGCATGGGGGCCGGCCTCATCCTGAATGGGCGCCTCTATGAGGGGGCGACCGGCATGGCCGGCGAGGTCGGACACATCCGCCTGGACACCGACGGACCCGTTGGCTATGGCAAAGCCGGATCCTTCGAAGGCTGGTGCAGCGGGGGTGGGATCGCCCACCTGGCGCGCTCCATGGCGGATGACTGGCTGCGAAGGGGGCGCTCTCCCCTCTTTTGCCCGACGCGCGCGGACCTGCCGGCCGTGACGGCGCACGCGGTGGGCGACGCCGCCCAACGTGGCGACCCTCTGGCATGCGAGGTGTTCGCGCTGGTGGCGGGCTATCTCGGGCGTGGGTTGGCCGTGCTGGTGGATATCCTCAATCCGGAGCGCATCATCATCGGCAGTATCTACGACCGCCAGCGCGCGCTGCTGGAACCCATCGCGCTGCGCGAGTTGCGCCGCGCGGCCCTCCCACGGGCCCTGGAGGGCTGCCAGATCGTTCCCGCCGGCTTGGGGGAGCGGGTCGGTGAGGTCGCGAGTTTGTCGATCGCGCGGCACGCCGTACCGCTGGGACCCACGCCCCCATCCACGTCCGCGCCGGTCAAGAATGTCTAGGGCATCGCCCGGTCTGGGTCCAAGGGCGACGGGAAAGGCGGCACAACCATGCGGATCACGCTCACACGTCCCACGTTACCCATCCTGTACAAGGCCGATATCGTTGTGGTCGGGGGATCGTTCGCGGGTGTCGCGGCGGCCATAGCGCTAGCGCGGGCCGGCCAGCGCGTCAGCTTGATCGAGTCGCGCACCTATGTGGGCCGAGAGGTGACAGCGACACTCCGGCCGTGGATACCCCGCGACGCTTCCACGGATGTGCAATCCTTGCCGGAGGTGATACGGGACTGCATCGAAGCAGCCGGACCAGTCGATGGGCGGGGCGGCGAGATCCCGCTCCATAGCGACAAAGTAAAGATCCGCCTGGAGGATCTCCTGGCTGCCGCCGGCGTCAAGCTCGTCTACGCCAGCCTCCCCGTCGGGCTGTGCGGAGAGGACGACAGGGCGCCGGGATTGATCATCGGCAACAAATCGGGCCGGCAGGTGATCACCTGCGATACGATCGTGGACGCCACGGAAACGGCAACGGTGGCGCGGCTAGCCGGGGCGTCTTTCACGCGCGCGACGGAGCGCGTCATCCGCGTCCGCCGCACCCTCGAGTTCGATAAAGTCTCACCGTCTCCGCCGGACTGCCTGAAGGTTCCTCAGGACCTGGGCGTGGTCGATCATACAGTCGTCATCCACCGCGGCTACCGTGGCCCGGAGCATGTGCTGGTGGAGTGTGTCCTGGATCTCCCTGCGGGGGACGGTCCCGCGGACTACGCGCGGCGGGAGATCGACGCGCGCCACCGCACCATGCGCCTCGCCTCGTATCTTGTCTTCCACGTCGCTGGTTTCGCGCAGGCCCTCCTATCCACCACGTCGTACGAACTCCACGGCCCCCAGGTCTCAGCGATGAGCGGGCCAGTTCCGGACTGGGCACTGGAGACGACCGACAGAACAGTGACGCTCAACGACAGGAACCGGGAACCGCGCGCCGCCGCTCTCGCGCGCTTCGCGGGGCCTGTCCGCGGTCTGTGGTGTCTGCAAGAGGCGGCGCGTCTGGACGCGCGTTGGGCCCAGTCGTTACAGGATCCGGTCTTCGCGGCGCGCGTTGGCTCCGCGTTCGCGCACGCCCTGGTAGTGTACCGGCAAGAGACCGCCCATGAGACACACCCACGGGGTAGCCTTGCGGGCGGTAGCGGTCTGCGGTCTGGGGAGAGTTCCAGGACACAGACGACCGCACGCGAGCGCGCGTCGGCGCTGGATGTCCACGACATCGACAGTCCGCAGCGGGGACGTTGCTACGAGCAGTTCCCTGTGACGCCCGTGTCTGTCCCGCTCCTGCGGACGGTGGATGTCGTGGTCGTGGGCGGAGGAACGAGCGGAGCCGCCGCCGCCATGACATCCGGAGGGGAAGGGATGCGCACCCTGTTGATCGAATCCAATCCTGGGTTAGGCGGGACCGGCACACTGGGAGGTGTCGACAGCTATTGGTACGGGCGAGACCGCGTCGGCTTCGCCGCACGGCTGACGCGGCTCGTCGACGAGGTACAGCGTAGCATCAACTACCACAGACCCAAGTGGAACATCGAGGCAAAGATGTATGCGCTCCTCCGCGCGACCGAGGCCGCGGGCGTGGAGACCATCTTTCCCGCGACATCCCTCGGCGCGGTGATGGACGGGAACCGCGTGCGCGGCGTAATCGTGGCGACGCGGTGGGGCCTGTATGCGGTCCTGGCTGAGGTCGTGATCGACGCGACGGGAGACGGCGATGTCGCCGTAGCGGCGGGCGCGGACTACACGTATGGGTCAGACCGCGATCACGCGGTGATGTGGTATTCCCTGGCCCAGTTCGCGACGCCTGGACGCACCCGCAATAACTTCACAAGCACGGTCGATGTCTCGAACGTTGAAGATTACACACGGGCTATCCTGGCAGGGCGTCGACGCGGAGACAACTGCCACGACCACGGCATCTACATGGCGTCGCGGGAAACACGCCATATCCGGGGCGATACTATGCTCACCTTGACCGATCAGTTGGTGCACAGGCGGTGGCCTGACGTGGTGAACATCCACTACAGCAACCACGACATAAAAGGCAAAAGCTGTACGGACTGGACGCGTATGGGGTTGATTCCGCCTAATTTAGAGGTCGAGATACCGTACCGCGTCCTGCTGCCGGCGGGCTTGGATGGTATCCTGGTGGCCGGAAAAGCCATCTCGGCAACCCACGATGGCTTTCCCGCGATCCGTATGCAGGCGGACCTCGAGAACCTCGGCGGGGTGGTGGCCCTCGCGGCGGCTCAAGCGGTCAGGGCGGGCGGGGTTCCGCGCGAGGTCGCGATCCCGGACCTACAGCGCAGGCTCGTGGAGAGCGGGCTGTTGCCCGCCCGGATACTCACGCGGACGCTCGCGCCGCGCCACTACACGAACGACGCGTTGGCAGCGCTGGTCGATTCTCTCACCGCTGATAAAGCGTTATACAGCTACTCCGACATGGACATGGGCGAGGTTTACGAGGGATCCATACCCATCGTGGAGATATGTACCGTAGGCGCCCGGATCATCCCGTATCTTGAGAAGGCGCTCCGAGGCGCGACGGGGCAGCGACGCGTGCTGCTGGCCCAGGCGCTCGCGACATATGGATCCTCGTCGGGCGTCCCCACGCTGCTGCGAGAGGTCGAGAGAGCCCTGTCAGGGGACACGTTGCCAGCCCGTGACTCACACATCCGCCACGCCGGCTTCCCGCCCGATCAGGACGCGATGCCCGACGTCGTCTACCTGATCTACAGCTTGGGCATGGCCCGCGATCCGCGTAGCGTGCCCGTCTGGGTGCGCGTCGCGGACCGGCTGAACCCGACACTCGACGATATCAGGGACAGAGTCAAGGGTACCTTCTATTACGTTGATGCGGTGTGTGTCGGCGCGGAGCGCCTGGGTGATCCAGCCGCTATTCCCTGCCTCATGACTCTACATTCCTACCCAGTCCTGCGGGATCAGGTCGCCCTGCATGGATACCAGAGCGATGTCTTCCCCGAGCGGCAGGCCACGTTAGAACTAACGATCGCGCGCGCCCTCGCCCGCTGCGGCAGTCCGGAGGGAGTACGGATACTCGCGTCGTATCTGCCTGATTGCCGCGCACTGTTGGCAGAGCACGCCCATAGTGAGCTTGTCGCGATCACAGGGCTTGACCTGGGCAAAGATGCACAGGCGTGGAAAGACTGGGTAGGAGGCGCCGCGGGAGTGCTGGAGGCTCACCCTGTCCAGGGAGGACTCGAAACAGAGTATCAAGGGCAGACCATACTGCGCGAGCACTGAAGGAAGGACGTGATATATGCCGAAAGTGGCTATTATCGGCGCGGGTAGCGCCGTGTTCGCGCGCCAGATCGTGACGGATATCCTCACCATCGAGGGGCTCGACGAGGGTCAGTTCGCCCTCATCGACATCGACGCAGCACGCCTAGAGTTGGCGCGCCAGATCACCGAGCGAATCGTCGCGCTGACGGGGAAGTGCTGGAGTGTCGTCGCTTCGATGGAGCGAGCCGCCCTGCTCACCAGCAGTGACGTCATGGGTAGCGAGTAGCAGGCGAACAGAAAATGCGCCCAAGGCCAAAAGGGAGCCTATTGCTGTGATAACGGTGAGGTAATCGCATCAACCGAACTGTATTCGTCACTGAGAAACGGGGTCATGCACACATTTGATGATGAGAGCGCTGACGTCGCTCAGGGCTGCTGCGAGTGGCGCGACAATTGGCTGGTAGAACGCTCCAAAACCGGACTAAAGGGCTCACTGGCCTCCTCAAACGTGTGTGGGAGGCGATCTCACTGTAGATAGGGGTCGTTTGACGAAAAGGACATTAAAGTACGTTAAGCGCGTTTGACACCCTCCGGCCACGCTTAGCCCCAACCTTGCGCACGGCCTCCGCCACGAATCCGTGGTGGAGGGTGCCCTGCGCACGCCTCAGTCAAGTCTGTCGGTGGTGCCATCGGCTGGAGCTCGCGTCCACAGTAGCGAGATGGAGTAGGGATGATGCGAGGAGTTTTCCCAGTCCTTCCAATCGCTCCGTGGGGGGCACTCCCGCCAGCGATGGTATCTGCCCTCATCCACGAACACTGCATAGGCGACTCGGGCATGTCCATCGGCGACGTACTTAAACACCTTGCTCACGTCGTTGCCGATTTCGTCCCAGAAGGTCACGGGGAACGCACCCTGACTGAACTCGCTCTTGCGCGTATGCGAGGGTTCGTATTTGAACTCGGCGGCCACCTCCACCTCATCGCTCTCCAAACGACGGATGACGATGTCGGCAATTTTACCCGTTGGCATCTTGAATTCGTCGCGTGCCTTGGAGCGTAGGTTTCGCTCGTCGAATACCTCGTTGAGGTGGTCCCGGATGGCGAGAACGATGTCTCGTTCCTTGTGGTAAACACCGTAGTAGTTCTGCAACCACTCCATGGCCTGTTCGAAAACCATAGCCGCTGTGCTCATGATCCCCACACCTCCCTCCTATGCATACATAACCTTGCCCACAGCGTCAACCAGCCCCACGCTCAATCTGCCCATCCTGGGCGGGGGTGTTTGGTGGACTCCGGGCACCACGTCGTGTCCTGGTAGGGTACACCCTATCCGGACGTCAGGTCTATGCCGGCAGGTGCGTCATGATAGGATCGTTCTCTTGATTTGTTGACATGCCGAGGTCAGGATCATAGACCCTATCGTGACAGATGTATGGCCGGTACAACCCGTGCCGTGCGCTTAGCGTACAATATTTGCCGTTTCGTCAAACGACCCCAGATAGCACTCAGGCTGCCAACCTGCATCATCAAAAGTGTGTATGACCCCGCTTTCAAACGCCGAACACACGAACCGTCAATCACGCGTAAAAGAGGGCCAATCAGGGCACGATTGCTGTGATAACGCCTCTTATCACTGCATTAACGTCTCACCAAGAGCCTCTCAAGGCTTAGACGCATTTTCTGTTCGCCTGCTACTTGCTACCCGGATTGGGCGAGAATAAGGCTTGCTGGCCTCGGCGCTCCCCGCTGCGTTTATCTACATTCGACGCAACCCAAAGTACAGTCGTACTGCGCAGCCTGTGATCCCTAAAAACTCTTCCACGACTCCCGCCACCGCATTGATCTCGCCGAGCCTTCGCGCGGGCAGGTCCTCCCGGCGTACGCTCCGGTCGCGGTGGGCAAGGTACTTATCTCTCACGGTTCTGAGGTCGGTGAGAGCCGGGTTTACGCGATCCCTGCGCCAGTCCATGCGCGCCGCGATCGCGCCGATGATGGCGTCTTTGTCCAACGTTGGGTCAATGCCGTATCGCGACAATACGTAGGCTCCATCGTTAGCCAGCTCGATCTCACGCGTCCTCTTGGTCAAGATGCGCAGGGCTTCGGGTATGGACCGCGGTCTGTTGTGCCCATCCGTCGCGTCGAAAATCTTGGTGAGGCTCAGGATCATGGCGTTGATGCACTGACCCTGTACCACCCCGAACAGCTCCCCGAAGCCGCCCTCGTTCAATCCGTGGGCGTAGTCGAGGGTGGATAGGAAGACGGCCTGGGCGAGGATAAAAGCATTGTACTCCTCGTATATACCGCCCTCGATCACCTTCCTCATGTCGTCTCGCGCCGCCGTCGTAGACATGGTGCTCTACCGCCCTTGCTCGTGGAATGGGTCATAGACGCCGCCCGACACCTGATTCAGGAACGGCAGCGCGAGGGAGCGGGCGATGCGCCGCGGATCTGTCGCCAACTCGTGGGCAAGGACGCGCTCGGTGCGTTCGTAGTCCTCCGTGCGCGCGAGCGGACGGCGGACCTGGGGGTAGGAGTTTGCATAGGATGTATACGATGAGTACAGCATATAGCCGGTGATGCCGGTGACGGCGATCCCGACATCGACCAGCCCGAGATACGGCGCGGCCTCATACAGCTTGCCGACAATTAAGAGGGTGCGCGCCATCAGCCCAGCGATCAGATCATCATTGATGGTCAAGTACTGGTCGCCAGGCTGCATATGCGCCGCGGCGTCGCCGCAGAATAGATAGGCGCGGCCCTCGTCGGTGATCGTGAGATCGACGACCATCTCGCGCAGTTGTCCAGGCATGCCGACAAGGTACGACCCCGCGCGCCACCCACCATCGCGTTGCGTCCATCCCCCTTGCGACGACAGGTCGGGCTGATACGCGCCCACACGGAAGGCCGCGCGCGTCTGCGCCTGACCCAACAGGCCCGAGAGGAAGTCTTGCGGCTGTTGGTCGCCGCTGGCTTGCTCCAGTAGGGAGGGTCCGGACGCCGCAACTGGGCGCACCATGACGTGCAGATCGGCGCGTTTGCGATCGGGAGGCCATATCCGGTGATCGCGCTCCACAGTCTCGCGTAGCAGGCGCGCACGGTCAATCTCCCAACGCTGGCGGCGCTCGTAGAGGCGCGCGACCTCGCCTTCGGTCATCGGGACGCTCATAGTCTCGAGGCGCTGGTAGTAGCGGTAGTCCTTGTCCGCGACGACCATGTGCGGGGCGCGCGGGGACACCGGGACAGCGACGACGAGGTAACCCCGCGCGAGGTCGTCGTCCAACGGCCGCTCGTGGACTTGGATTGTCGGCGGTTCGGCGATGGATGTGCGGATCACGGAGTCGACGCGCTCGCGCAAGCCTGTCAAGGCGACTGGAGCTAACACGGTAGGCCGACCGCACTCATCTTCGTCGACGCCATAGATAAGGACACCCCCGTTGTTCGCCATGGCCGCCACATCCTTAGCCAACTCCTTGTTCTTACCCAACTCCCTTTTCGCGTCGAAGTATGCGTTCTCGTCGAGTGCTCGATTGGTGACGGCTTGCTCGATCTCTGCTGCCGATGCCGGGACCCACATCGCCGCACTCCCATCCACTTCTTCAGCAACCATAATTCGAGAGGTCTTCGCACGAGGGGCTACTGTTCCACTCGACGATAACTAAGGGACCCTAAGAGCAGTTAGGTGCCCCTATCATAGGCTACAAAAAAAACGAGCCGCCGGGTCTGTCTCTCCCGTCGAACTCGCTACCTCTCCAGTATATCCAGTATACCACCTCCCGCCCCCGCCTGTCCAGTGTGGTGACACCTTCGTCATTGGAAGGGGGAGGTGTGGGGGCGTCCCCCCTATCCCCTCCTTTTTGGCTGATCGCTCGCGTCAGGCTGGCGTCGTGCCGGCGCCTGCTCGATCCGCCGCAGAAAGAACGTCGCGCAGCGTCCGCAGGGGGGAGAAAACGACCCAGAGGGCCGCGAGCGCCGTCCCGACACCCCCGACGAGCAAGGTGGGCCGTAGCCCGATCGCCTGACCGAGCGCGCCGCCGACGAGAAAACCGATCGGGGCGATCCCCACCAGGATGAACCGTGTGCTCGCAGTCATACGCCCGCGGAGATGATCCGGCGTGATTGCCTGCTGCACGCTCACGGTCCCGATGTCATACACCACACCCGCGCACCCCCCGACACATCCGGCCACGATTAGGAGCGCCGTGACGATCGCGGGCGGCCCCCCCGCCAGGGGCGCGACCACTTGCGCGCCGCTCAGCACGATGATGGCGCCCAGGATCGTCGGCCCCACGCCCCACCGCCGTGAGAGGTGGGCGGATGCCACGGCCCCGAGCAGGCCGCCGGGGCCTCCGGCCGCATAGATGACGCCGAGAACCACCGGCGCGACATGGAGCGTCCGCGTCAGGTAGAGCACATACACGGCATTGGTGATAGAGAGGCAGAGGTTGAAGGTGGCCGCGCTGCCTACGACGGCCCGCAGCAGCGGCGTGTCCCGCACGACACGCAGGCCGTCGCCGATGTCGCGCCACACGCTGTGCCGTTGCGCGGGCGGCACGGGCACGGATTCGGGCGTGCGGATGAGCGCGAGCGACAGCACGGAGACCACGAACGAGGCGGCGTCCACGGTAATGGCGAGCGGCGCAGTGACGAGTTGGATCAGGACCCCTCCGAGGCTGGGTCCAGCGATGGCGGCGAGCGATTGGCTCGTCGACAGCTTCCCGTTTCCCTCGATCAACTGCTCGCGCGGGACGAGCGAGGGCAAAAACGCGTTGTAGGCCACGGAAAAGAAGACGGTGCAGAGGCCCACGAGGAAGGCCACGACATAGAGGTCGTCGATGCGTAGCACATGCAGGAACCCCGCGACCGGGATGGTGGACAGCACCAGCGCGCGCCCCAGGTCGGCCCCGATCAGGATCGGACGCCGCCGCGCGCGATCAATCCAGACACCGGCGAAGAGGGTCACGAGGAGCCACGGCAGGTACTCGACGGCTTGCAGGACGCCCATCTGCGTGGCCGAGGCTTTCAAGGTCAGGGCGGCGGTGAGCGGGAGGGCGAGGAGCGAGACCTGCGACCCCAGGAGCGACACGGTTTGCCCCACCCAGAGCTTGAGGAAGTCAGGCTGCCGCCAGAGGCCGCTGTGTCCCGCGCGCACCGTCAGGACCGGCCCGCGGCGTCAGAGGCCCCGGGGGCCGCGATGATCTCGAAGGTGTCGCGCGTCGCGATGACCTCGAGCCGTGCCTGCGCGGTCACGCTCTCGAACCGCGTGACGAGGGTGGTGGAGCCGTCGCGCTCGATCTGCCGCTCGGGCAATGTCCGTATCCGCCCGTGCCTCCGCCAGAACTGCTGCGCGGCGGGGAGGGCGAGAACGATCCCAGCAAGCGACCAGTGTGCGACCTGGCCGCAGGCGGGGCAGGTGGCTTCCGCGAAGTGCCCGGAGAGGGCGCCGGTGTCGGCCGCGATGCGCACCGGGACCGGACGTGCACAGCCCGTGCAGGGGACGCTCCCCTCGCCATGGCCACGCCAGTAGTCGTGCCCCCAGCGGAGCAGGCGGGTGAGGGCGGGCTTGTACCCCTTGACGCCGGCGAAGAGCGCGGCCGACCCGCCCTCGGCGTAGGTGGAGAGGGAACCGGGCGGGCCGCACTGCGGGCAGCGCAGCGATAGGAAGCCGTCCCCAGGATGGAAACGACCGAGGAGATGGCGCTGCCCGCACAACGTGCACCAGATGCGGGTCTCCTGCCACCCATCGCGCAGGGGCGCGGCCAGTCCGTATGCGGCGGCGACGTCCGGCAGGTCCGTGATCAACAGACGACGGAGGATGACCTTGCCGCGCTCCACCCGCTTCGCGACGGCGCCGTCCGTCAGCCCGAGGCGTGCCGCGACCTCGGCCAGGGGCGCCTCCTCGATGTACCGCGCGACAAGGGCGTCGCGCGTCGTCGGGGGCAGCAGGGCGAGCGCCTGATCCAGCAACCGCGCTAGCTCGTCGCGCTCCAGCTCAACCCCTACGTCGAAGGCAGCGGCACGCCGGTCGGCGTGGTCGAGCGCCGTTGCCTCTCTATGCGGGCCTGGTGAGACCTGGTGCGCCATCTCTCGCCTGCGGCCATCGGCCCAGCGTAGACATTCGCGCCGTGCGATGGCAAAGAGCCATTGTGCCCGCCGGTCCGGATCGCGGAGTTGATGCCCCTGCCGCCAAGCCCGCACCAGCGTCTCCTGCGCCACGTCCTCGGCCACCTCCACATCGCGCGTGAGGTGGGCGCACAGGCGCACCAGCCGTGCGCGTTCATGTGGCAGGACGCCAGCCCACGCGTCGCCATCCTCGGCTGTCCGTCGCATCCCCTCGCTCCTTCTCGCTCATGGTAGCACCACCTGTCGCAGGTTCGGTATATACATGACCTGGCGACGGCAGGAATTGTGACGCGTTTTTCGGATCGTAGGGGAATCGCCTCCGGGTCAGGGGCACATGATAGCGACGCTCTGCACCTGTGACAGGGCATGTGCTTGGCTACTCGACGCAGCGCAACTATCTCATTTTAGATGCGCAATTCTACAGCAAAGCGCGACACCCTGTTGGCCAGGGTGGGGTCGGCGCGAAAAGATCGCTCCAACCCGTCCAGAGTCGCCATCGTGCTGCTTCTCCTTTCTCTCGCCGCTGTCCTCGGTAGTGCGGGAACGCGCGTTGCCGTAAAAACTGGCCGGTCGTTGCCGGTGCGGAACACTTGCCCTGCATCGTTACCCGCGCCCCGAAGGCGATCAAGGCGCTATGGCTGGGTTGCCGATCACACCGAGCATAGAGTCCAGCTCCGACGGATGGTCATCGATACGCATGCCCAGCCGATGCATTACATTAAGCGAACGCGTGTTGTCTCGATAGGCGATACTGGTGATACGATGGACCTTCAGCGTCTGGAAGCCATGACGCAATAACTCCGTGCCCGCCTCAGTGATGAATCCTCGCCCCCAGTACTCCTGGGACAGACCATAGAAAAGCTCGATCTCCGGCGTGCTGTATGGGCCATGATCGAGCAGATAGAACTGTAATCCGGCCCAGCCAATCAGCCGACCCGACTCCTTGCTTACCGCCGCCCACTGGCCGAAGCCATCCAACTCGAACGCGCCGATGCGCCGCAGCAGCGCGCGCCTCGTTTCTTCGGACGTGCGCCCACGCGTCGAGCCATTGGCCTCACGCACGAAACCTTGATACCGATGCACGGCCGGCTGGCGATCGATCTCATACTTCGCATCGGCGTCGTCGGGGGTGAAGGGCCGGAGGGACAGGCGCGGCGTGTCGAGGGTGGGCATGGACGTTTCTCACCTCTTCTCAATTTTCTCATTTCGCCGTCGAGTAGGGCGAATGCGACAACAGGAATAGCCACGGGAGACAACGGGAGTCCAATATACGGACGGTGGTATCGTCTCCCCCAGTGTACTGCGACAGGGCCCTATCGCACCCCCTATTTTGCCTAAGAGATGGAAGCTTTGCGCCCACGGCTCGTAATCGGGCTCGATGCGAACACTGCCCTGTTGTGTTACTCCGGCGCGAGGTAGTAGTGCATCAGGGGGTGCTCGCCGTTCGCCAGCGCCCACGGGGCCGGCGCGCTGGCGATGCGCCGCCAGCCGGCGCGCTCGTACAACGCCCGCGCGCGGCGGTCGTGATCGACGACGTCGAGGGCCGGGTGTAGGCCCCGGGCGGACGCCTCGGCGCAGGCGGCGGCCAGCAGGGTCGCGCCTACCCCGCGCCCGCGGGTGCGGGGCACGACGAACAGCCGGGACACGGCCGCAATCCGGTCGACCGGGAGGCCCGTGGCCGCGGACCACACGGGGGCGGCATCGTCCCCGGCGGCGGCGCAGAGCGCCACATGCCCGCGCAGACCGTCGTCGCCCTCCGCCACCCAAGCCCCGAGGAGGTTCTCCGGCGTCAGCCAGGCGTGCGGGTCCGCCGGCCAGCGCGCGGGGTAGCCGTCGGCGGCGTGGACGGCGGCTAGGAGCGCCACACACCGGCCGAGGTCGTCGTGGCGGCGAGCGCGTATGATCGTCCCCAGCGCATCACTCATGCGCGAATCATTCTCGTCCAAGGTCTACTCCTTCCCTTGCCACCATCGCCCCGTGGCGTTACCCTCGCCCTATGTCGTTCTTTACCGCGTTGGGTTAGCTAGGCGAGAGGAGTCGCCTCCTCCCGCCCGCTTTCAGAACCGGACGTGACACGTTAGCGTCATCCGGCTCCTCGGTCTGTCGGCTCGTGTCATGAGCACCCGTGGCGCTGCGCTGGTA
>JAABUU010002788.1_pt1 | contig 23968 bp, 33 predicted proteins | sample 5559301 | NCBI WGS metagenome assembly JAABUU01 (sample SAMN10711884, study PRJNA513360) | rock metagenome | isolation source: Antarctica rocks | place: Antarctica: Victoria Land, Richard Nunatak white | reverse complement strand
TAGGTGGTTCTGGTACTGCTTGTGCTGATGAGACTGTGGATGCATGTTCCTTTGTGTTGCAATCTCATCTGGCAACAGAAGCAGCAGCAATAGTTGCAAGACACCAGGCGCAAGGGGCAGCACTACTGTTCTGTTTGTGTTTTTGAACGTTGTTTTTGACCTTGAATCCTCTGACCTGTGTTGCAAAGTCACCTAGCATGGAATGAAGCAGCAGCAAAAGTGGTTTCCTCAGTGGCTCAACCCCCCACCATCAACCTTTTCAATGCCACAGTCACTGTCTTTCGTCTGATGTCACTACTCAAGTCTGTTCCATTTGTATTGCAGCCTCACCCAGCATCAGAAGCAGCAGCAGCTACAGTTGTGGCATCCGGTGCACAGACCACCATAAAGGTTCCCAGAGCCATTGTGGATGATGACTTGACCGATGGTGCTGACACATATGTGGACAGCTGGCAAGATGAACCCTTGTCCCCAGTGACCACAGTGTATGGGGCAGCCCCCCCACCACCCCTTGCTAGGCAACAGACCTTTGGACGGGTAGGCGCCCTTTGCTCACATGACTTCTGTGGCATAAGTTGGCAATTATGTTGTATCAACTTTATGCCACAGCTGGTCGTCCTGCTGCGGTGAGCCAACTGACAACAGCACGGAGGGTCTCGGTCTGTATGGAGGGATGGTTATGCTTATGCATATTCAGGCAGCTGGCATTACGACCACCAGTCCATTGTTGCATGCAGCTGTTTGATGTCACTCTCTCGCGATACAGAGAAGATCAGCATCGCGCTCATGCAGAGATGACATGTATAAATCAAGAAGTGGTTGCAAAAATTTTGCATTGCAGGTGTCAGGCCTCACCATGTGTCAGCCATGGAAGCTTTCCCAGCAGCTGCTGGAGTGGCTGACAGGTCAGCTGGGCCTGATGGGGTCCGCAGCCCTGGTCCCCAAGCAGGCTATGGGGCTACACCAGTCCCCAGCCCTGCTTTTAGTCCCCTGAACATGGCAGGCCCAGGAAAGCGCAGACTGCCGTGGGCAGGTTGGTGTTGCCACCGTGACTTCCTTTTGCATTCTGTTTGCTGCCAATGATGTATAGACACTCCCCACCCCCCCCTCTCGCCATCACTCACCCCAGTGCCCACCCCTGTGCAACTCAGGGCCCTGTCAAGCAATTTCTCATGGGCTTAGTCATTGAGTTGCCGGTCCTTGCCTGTTACGCACCAGGTCTTTGCACCAGTCTCCATTATGCCACCTGAGTAAGATTGCCTGAGACCTCTCCATTGCATGCAGAGGTGGTCAGAAACGCCATGCACGCACTCGTCTAAGCAACCACCACAATGTGATGACGAAGCAGGCATTGCAGCACAGTGTAAATTACTCTTTCATGACAAAAATGCATGTTGTGCAGGCCAGTTCTGGCGCAACACCAATTGGTTCATGACTGGCATGGTCCTGGCCTGGGTGTCTATCACAATTGGCTATGTTGTGGTGCGTGCCACCCAGTCACTGAAGGGCTTGTCCACAGGACTCCTCATCTACGGCATCTGGGTATTGGTCGTTGAGGTCAGACCTCTGCCCTGCCCTGCCCTGCCCTGCCCTGCCCTGCCCCTGCCCTGCCCTGCCCTGCCCTGCCCTGCCCGAGCTGTGTTTTGCTGTGCAGGACTGCGCCAGGTTATGCTGTGCGAGCATGCCTTATCTGCGTTATCTCAAGTAAACAAGCATACATGTCTGCACAGTCAGTCATGTCACAGTCACCAGCAAGCCGTATTACTGATCATCACTTACCGCCATCACTGAGTGCGTTCTTCTTTTCAGGTGCTGGGAGCCACAACATTGATGCTGTACGCTGTGCACTTGATGGTGCATGTGCGCAAGTTTGAGCCGCCATTTGTGCGCAAGCCCTTCAGTGTGCGTGTGGTGGTTCCTTGCTACAAAGAGGACATTGAGACTCTGGAAGAGACGGTTGAGTGCGCCATTAAGGCTGCAAAGATTGCCATGGACCGAGGGCAAGCCAATGCAGGTGACCAGCACCACACCTTGCATCTTCTTTGTTTTGTTGGTTCAACATTGGTACGCCAACTGTCAAAAAAGGATCTCATGCAGGGAGTAATTCAGGATTGACCCTAGGAAGACATGTGTTGAGAGAAAGAATGAATGCATGAATGAGTGAGTGAGTGAGCGAGCATGTGCATTACAACACGAAAGAATGGGTGTCCAGAGATCTCTGTGATGAAGCAAGCACTTGCGAGCACTATTGAAGCAGCAAACAATGTCATACTGAGGTCAGGGAAGGTCATCAGCGTCGCTCTTCTTCTTGCTCCCATTATCATGCTGCTGCTGTGTCTGCCAGATTTCAAGCTGCTCATGCCACGCATGCACAAGTGGTGTGGAACACATGCCTCGATGCATCTGCGTCACACGTCTACATGTATGACATGATTTCATGATACATGCACAATGCTTGCTTGTGCATGCGAATGATGTGTGTCTGTTTCACTCCCTGTTTCACCTGATAGTGCAATATGTAATCACATGGTCGTGAGCATTTGGAGCTGTGACTTTCTGCAGTGCACATCTACCTGTGTGATGACGCACCTGAGGACCACAAAGAGGAATACAATGGCGAGAGCTTCCTCGCCGTTACTCTTCGTCAGGAGCTTATAGACCAGCTGTACAAAATCCACGGCATCCCAGTCATCAGGGTCAGGAGGGACAAGGGCAAGGGCGAGGCCAACCCTAAGTCTGCGAATCTGAACAGCTGCCTGCGTAAAATTTATGGCGATGACGCAGCCCCACCTGAGATGGAAGTTGTTGCTGTGTTTGATGCTGACCAAGCCGCGCACAGCCACTTCTTCACTTCCACATTGCCTTGGATGGATGCTGGGGATGATGTAGCAGTCGTGCAGTCACCACAGGTGTGATGCTGCCTTTCGCTTGCTTACATTGCCCTTTGCCTGCCTACATTGCCCTTTGGATCGTCAGATTCTGCCTACTGGCATGTTGGCTGTGCCAATCAATCGAGTGCAGTCACCACAGGTGTGATGCTGCCTTTCGCTTGCTTACATTGCCCTTTGCCTGCCTACATTGCCCTTTGGATCGTCAGATTCTGCCTACTGGCATGTTGGCTGTGCCAATCAATCGAGTAGGATTCATACAGTTGCTCTGTTACATCTCCTAAGCCTTGAAGTGATATGGCTGATGTTGTCTCGGCACACACACATCTGGATCCCAACTATTGCATGTTGCCTTTGTCTATGTTCTGCCCAGTGGGCAACACCATAGGCAACGGCATGCAGGCATTGCATGGGTAGCTGCTGGCACTAGCACTGGACAACTGCACTTGGCATGTTCTGCAAGGCTGCAATCCAGAGATGCAGTTGTAAGAGGAGTATGAGTCTACAGCAGCAATGCCCATACATAGCTGCTACAAAAACAAGCCAGCCTTGATCTGCAGCATTTAGGGTCAGGTGCATACAGTCCTGAGTAGCTTCTGATTGCAACGTATGAACATGTGACCTTCAGCGTCAGCTGTCAGCTCAAAACCCCTAAATCCTAAATCAGACGACATTTTGGAGGTGTGGCGCCACTGGTTTGATGTGGGGATGCCTTCAGGTGTTCAGAGGTGTGCATTGGTCAGATGATGTCTTCAATCATGAGAACGTGGGGTTCTGGCATTACCTGCAGCCCGCCTACAATGTGATGGGCTTCATCAGCTGCGCCGGCACCAACTTTGTCATCCGCTCCAGTGCTTTTGCTGAAGCAGGTATGCTTTGCCTGACGCAGTCACAAGCTTGCTTACTATGACAGCTTTGTGCCGACTTTGTGTGTGCTTGAAAGCACAGGCAGCAGTGGTGTTCACAAAGCGTCGAAAGCGTCTACTTGCTGGCAGCCTTTTCCTGCAGGGTCTACTCTGTGACTAGTCTGTGACAAGTGGACAGAATTGGTGAGTTGTCAGTCTGAGGGTCATCATGTGTGCATGCCTGCAGCATAGCAGGGTGTCCAATACAACTACATGGTCAGAACCAGTTACAGCAAACATGCACAGCTCCAAACCTCGAACGGACTATAGCAAAAGACACAGCCACTGTCACCTGGTTTCAATTTCGTTGACAAGATAGGCTGTGTGGCATGCAGGCTACTTTCCCACCCATACCTTGACGGAGGACTATGCTCTGGGCATGGAGATGCGGCGCAAGGGGTGGAGGGGCATGTATGTGGAGGATGAGCTGGTGCGAGGCTCTGCACCAGACAAAGTGCGAGCTGCATTTGGCCAGAGGTCCCGCTGGTGCAAGGTACACCCACTGTCTGCCTTCACACACACTCACTGTCTACCTTCACACACACTCACTGTCTACCTTCACACACACTCACTGTTTACCTTCACACACACTCACTGTCTAACTTCACATACACACGCGTTCACTGTCTCTGCCTTCACACACACTCACTGTCTCCCTTCACACACACACCCACTGTCTACCTTCACACATACTCACTGTCTACCTTCACACACCCACTGTCTACCTTCATAAAGTGACTGTCTACCTCCACACACACACGCACTCACTGTCTGCCTTCACAGACAGTCACTGTCTACCTTCACACACACACACACACTGTGTACCTTCACACACACTCACTGTCTGCTTTCACACCCTCACTGTCTACCTTCACACACCCACTGTCTGCCTTCATTGTGTACCTTTACACACTCGTTGTCTACCTTCATCTGTTCTGCTGCCATTTGCGCCCTTTTGCAAGTGCTTGTTTGGTCTGTCCCTCTCAGCCCTGCAGACTGATTGCAAGGCCTGAACAGCAGCAGGTAGCTTCAGGCGCCACTCACAATGCGCTGATCAGCTGCAACCCTCCTTTGTCCCAGCATCTTCAAGTCAAGCAGACTGTCAGTTCTGATGCTGTTCATGTGGATTTCAAGTCTTGCCAGATTGACATGTAGTGCTGATCCTGTAAGTCTACCTGTGTGCAGTTTGGCTTGATTCTCTTGCTGTGTGTTGCACTCACAAGCTTACTTGTCTTACAAGCCCATTGTCAATTTTGCACTACGCCTTCGCAAATTCCAATCTGTAAGCGTTGTTCATATCTGATATTCCTTCTATACACCACTTGACACAAGACTGTCACTTGCCAGCCTCCTCATATGTATTCAAGGGTTGATGCCTTGTACCTAATCGGTGTTGATGGGGCGGAATGCAGGCTTTGCGTCACATGCTGTTCAGCTGCAACTTTGCCCTCTTGGCACTTGGCTTCAGCATCTTTTGTCACAATGCACACATCTTTGCACCAGGTCTCAGTATAACTTGCCACAGCATGTCCCTCTTTGCTGTGATTTGAAATTAACAGAAATCATCAGATCAACAGTTGACAAAATCCTGTTTCCTCTGATACTGGTCATACAGATCGTGTGTCAGATGCAGTCATTGCAGCTGCAAGGCCCCTCTCTTTCACCAGGCTTCATTGTCTGCAGCCTCAACAGATAGAACACTCAGCGCTGAATGCATTTGGTGTCTCTTTTGCAGGGTCCATACCAGATGCTGTTCAGCCGCAAGTCCCCCCTCTTTGCACCTGGCCTCAGTGTCTTCTACCGCATCCTCTACATGTCCCCCTGCTACATCTATATCGTTAGTGCCCTGGCCTCACCCACCTTCACGGTCATTCCGGTTATCTACATCTGGTTTGGCAAGTTCCCAGCCGTGCTGACCCATGCAGTGCTGGGCATGCTGATTGCCTACACCGCGCTCTCCAGTTTCATCAAATTCTATGTGAGGCCTGGCAGGAATATCCTTCATGATCTGAGGTAAGAACTGGTCAGCGCCGCTCCCCTACTTAGCTGGAAGAACTGTTATGCTCTTGCATACTGCAAAGTCATCGTCAACTTTTCGTTTCAAATGTGAACAGCCACCTGAATAAGAGCAGCCACTTGAATTTTCACAACACCTGCACTGCATTTGCCTGTGACATGTGCTATGCATACTGTGCAGGATGTGCACAGCATGCAGAGTTTGAATTCAACCCTTGCTGCAACTTGGTAAACATGTGCGCCTCGGCAGAAGTTCTGTTTGTGAAGTTGCACAGATGCTGATCCTGCCTGTTTTGCATCTGTGGCAGCATTCTGGTGGTTTCAAGCGCTGCTGCTTATCAGGGCTGCACGCAGTGCGCAAATTTGAACAACTAAGAGATGTTGCTGTAGGTCACACTGGAATGCTGAGGTGAGCACCAAGAATTTCTGGTGGATGTATCCAAAGGCAGCCACCAGAGGCACTATGGCTGCATGCGGCTGTTCCAATCTTGGGTAGGCAGGAGCTTACCACTCACATCATGCACGTCTATCATCTGCATGATGCCTGCTGCAACATGTCAGCACTCTCAGGTCAACTACTGGCAATGAACTGCTGCAGCAATCGAGTAGATTTTGATTGTGCCTGACGCAACCCTAAGCACACACCCTGCCTCGTGCTTGTAGGTATAAAAACAGTCCACCTGCCAATCACCATGGTCTCAAACAAGATGCTGTTAAAGCTGTCATGTGTTGCTTGTCGGACTTCTGACGTTCTTTAGAGGGGGGGGGTTTGCCAAGCCTCCCCCATCCTGCCAGACATGGGCTGTTCCCTTCTGCCAAGGGATGTATTCTTTTGTCAAAGCATATACCCTTTCCTCAGGGATTATTCCCTTTGGTGTTGCTGCAGGATGTCAGCTGTGTATAGTGATACAGTGTATTTGTTCAGTGTGTGTGTTGTGGCACGCAGGTGGACTCCTGGCGCTGGTGGTGGGAAGAAGGGCGGCTGCTGGTTCAAAGTCCGGCAGGCCAGTCAGGATCTTCTGTTCATCCTGGTCTTTGCAATTGTCCTGACAGGTAACACATTGCCAGCTTGCAGCCATGCCTTCAGCTAGTGCCCTTTTGTGATGTACCTGCAGGTGTTGCGCACATTATTGCAATTTGGCAGAAAGCATGCCTGTCGATGGAAGCAATTTGCCCGCCATTTTTGGGGTCATATGTCTCATGTTTGTGATCAGTTCCTCACATCTTGCATGTCAGCAGCAGTGATGGCATCAGCAGCAATCACAGATCTATGGATGCTTAGGAAAGCACAATACAACAGTACCTCATGTGAGAAATGCTGTGATGCCTGCAGTGACAATTGTATATGGCTTTTTGATGGTAGCAGCTGGGGGCAAGTTTGTGGGGCCATTGGGGTTGTCCCTCATGTGGTGCATCTACCATGCCCTGGCACCCTGGTTGTTGCTCTTCTACTCTATATTGCCGTTTGAGTTTGAGGTCACACAGAAGAAGTGGCTGTACCGCACCGGCAGGACCTTGTTCAACGTCCTGTGCAATGTGGGGTTTGTCATGTCATTTGGGGTCTTTGTTGCTGCGGTGGTGCTGGCGTTCATTGCTGGAGAGAACAGCTTCAAGACTGAGGTCGTGAATGGCAGAAAAACGCATTTGACACCTAACCAAGTGTTCTCACGTTTGTAGAGCTTCCAATTGCAGTATTTCAGATGATGGTGCATCTAGATTCTTGTAGTCATGTCCCCAATGAAGTGAAGCAGGTGTCGCAAGCTTGCAACTCAGCTGATTGTTCAAGGACCTTGCAGCTTAAACTTAAGTGTCGCAAGCTTGTTATGCTCTTCTCCTCTGTTTCTCAGCAGGATATTACAGTGCTGATAGCGTTGCAATTGTCTGTTGAAGTGTGTGCATGTGCATCGACTGATTTTGAATGCACACGAGAAGCTGAATATGATGAGGCAAGTCGGCGCGCAGTAGAGGTGCGAGCATGCAGGATTGAACAGTTTGAGCTAAGAGTGTGCAGCGATACTTAGTTTACTTAGTTTTGAGGTCATATGTATTTGCTTGACTCCTGCGCATGTATGCACTTCACAATACATTCTCACCTCCCCATCTGGCTTTCGTGAATAGCTGACAAAGGTGAAAGCCATCATGACTGACGGACTCAACACTGACTATCTGAGCATTGCGCAGCGGAACCACAGACGACGCCTACCGTCAGAAGGTAAATGCACTGGAGATGAAACGGCATTAGTCAGAGGTAGCTTTCACCAGTGCTTGGCTGTCGGTTCGCCACACTGAAAGCCATCTGTGTATTGTCCCGAGAGCCCATCGGCCGTTGTGACAAGCGCAGAAGCACTTGCACCATCACTTGTCATCTTTCTGCCATTGTTTTGTGCGGGTAATCAGGATAAATAGTATGATCCTCAGCATGCCGCAAGTCAACATGTCTGTGCTGCGAAGCGATGCGCACACGTGCCTTTGCAGACCCAAGCAGCATCTGCTAGTATGTAGATCTGCGGCACAAAACACACAAAAAGCAGCTTCAGATACGGCGAAGCTAGGTCGCAGTGGTGAGCGCAGACCTCTTACAACGTCGCGTTTCACAAGCCGCACGCTGCACAAGTCTTGCAATCAAGTGACAACTGCACCAGCTAATGTACCAGTTGATGCACAGTGAAGGCAGCAGGCTGAAGCTTGCTCTTGTCGATTGTTATTTGTTCCGACAGTTGTATTCCTGATCAGGTTTGGAAGTCAGTAGTCTGGGCATTGGCACCTGGAGCTGGGCTGACCGGTAAATTGCCAGAACCCGAAAGTTGCCTGAGCACTACTTTCCCACCTGCAAAAGCACAATCCGTGAAGCAACATATTGTCACATGAGAAGGCGCATCGACAACTGCTGTGTGATTTGTAGTTGGGGCTACTGGGGCTATGGTGACACGTATGGCAGGCCTGAAAACGAAGCAGCCTACAAAGCAACCTTGGATACCAGCATGATCTTTTGGGACACAGGTTGGCATTTGCCTTTTTCTTGTTTTGGCTGGTCACATCCACACTCTGGCAATCACTATCATAGCTGCCTTGTTTTGTGTCTTTTCCAGCCAAACTGCCGTTAGGAGTGATCCTGTTACAGTAGCCTTGCCTCTTTCCTGCTGCAAGGACAGCCATACTGCTGGCACAGAAATTTGTAGGAGGCTCACACCATGCTGTGTGTCGCGTCCATAATGTCCTAATTCCCCCCTTTCCCTGAATTCAATCCCACGCAGCGCATGACTCAACCATTACATGTCAAGATGACAGTGCAAAAATTGTCCTGTCATTGTAATCAGCTCATCTGTGGATCAGCGTCCCTGCGCTGACAGGTGCTGCCATTGTCTGCAGCTGAAATATATGGTTTTGGAAAGTCTGAGGAATTTCTGGGGGAGTTCATTAGGGCATCAGGCACTCAGGACAAGGCAAAAGTAGCAACCAAGTTTGCCACTCTTCCCTGGAGGTTCACTTCCAATTCTGTGGTGGAGGCTTGCAAGGTGTGCAACCAGCCAGTGTTGCAGCCTCATGACTTCAGCCCTCACATTTGGGTGCAAGTCAGTAGGGCATGTTTTCAGGGTGTGAGACATCAAAATCTTTTCCGATAGAAGTCTAGCATCGTCTCTGCTTGATGTGTCAAATGCTGACAGATGTGTCAAAAGCTGACAGGTGAGCTGAAAGCTGCACACTCCTGATCTGTCCCCACAAAAATATGTGGAACTACCTGGAAATACATGGAAATACCTGGAAATACGCACTGTATGGCATCAACCCATTGCCGGTCCAAGCTAGCATATTTGTTTGGCTGCAAATGCGTATGATGTGCAACTTGATATGATCACATGCAGAACTTGCCCCAGACACTTTAAATCAAATTCTGGAGTGTTTGCCTCACATGCTGTGTATGCTGTGGCTGCAGGCTAGCTTGGACCGCCTGCAGATACCCAAGTTGGCCCTTTACCAGATTCATTTCCCTGCAGCATTCCTCAACGGCTTCGCTAACACAGCATTTGTAAGAGGCTTGGCGCATTGTCAGCAAATTGGCTTGACAGATGCTGTGGGAGTGTCAAACTTCAACGAGAAGAGACTCAGAGAGGCACATCAAACGTTGCAGGTGTGCTATACCAAACTAGCGAGCATGAGAATGCACATCTGTAGATCAAATGTGGATGAGTCAGATGTATGCAGGCACTCATTGCAGCATGAGTCGTGTCACCTACACAGACGTTGACGCGGCTGCAAGCCTGTTCGGTCCCGGCCAGGACCACCTCGAACCGGCAAAATGAGTGCGTATGTTGTGTCTGAAGCTTGGCATTTGCCACACATGTCAAATGACTGCTCTCTGCACAACTACAGCCGGTCATGTTGCAAGTTTACCAGCTGACGATGTCGTTTGATCCACTGGCAGCCATCTCAATCAGGCAGTGTGCATGCTCACTTGTTGATCACAGTCACCTGCAAGTGCTCTAGTCACTTGACTTGTGGAGCTGATGTCAACTTGGCGTCAGCAGCTGGCATGTCATGACTCTTTCACACATTGGGCATAGGCCGGCTCACCAGACCTCGTGTTCTGAATGGGTTCTATTGCCCTATGCAGCGTCTCATCCTTTGTTTTAGAAAAACTCCATGCTTTACTAAGATTTGCACAATCTGCTGACAAGTCTCGACAGCTCTGCCACAATCTTTTTTTCCCCGCTTGTATGCAGAAAGTTGAGCACCAGCTTGCTCTGCAGTCGTCTCTGATGCACACGCTGTTGTTCACTGTGCTCAAGAGGATGCCCTCTCATGCAGGATCAGGGGGTTGTTCTGGCCTCAAACCAAGTGCAGTATAGCCTGTTATACAGAGCGCCTGAGAGGAATGGTGTTCTGAAGGCTTGTCAAGAGCTGGGAGTCACCCTCATAGCCTACTCCCCCCTTTGTCAAGGCCTACTTACAGGTACTATTTGTCTCATGGTCTGCCAAGGAATGCACACCCACACAAATTGCTGTGAAAAGCAAGCTTGCGCTGACTACACAGCATCAAAGAGGTATTGCATAGTTTGACAGCTCTTTGCTCCCAGAGCACAGATGGGGCGGTATGTATAATGTGTGACATGCGTCTTGCCGCTGGTAGGGGAACATACAGCTGCAGGCTATGTTACATGGTGCATCTTGTGTCATGTCACTATAGTGTGAACATTACAGGCAGTCACGCAGGTACTGGGTTGTCAGTAGTGGCATCAATGCTAAGAATAGAGACAGACCATTTGTCGAAATCCTCAACCCCTGTGTGATCTTTAGAAGATCCAACATGACCACACCAAACACCCCCTGCAAGCACAAACCTCAAGAATGTTTCTGGCAGCATGTCACACTGTAAAGCTAGCTTGCATGTTTTGAACATGTGAACACCTTAACACGACTGGTCTGTGTAGGCAAATACGATGGAAACACCAATCCAAAAGGGGCCAGAGGTGTGCTATTCACCAAGAGCAAAGCCCAAGATGTTCAGCCTCTGATACAATTGATGCGGGAAGTAGGGCAGAAGCATGGCGGCAAAACTCCAGCCCAGGTGGCAATCAATTGGTGCATATGCAAAGGAACCCTGCCAATTCCAGGTAGAATTGATGAAGTGCAAACAAAGAGTCATGTGCATGCTGCAGCAGTGCTCATCTGCACCTTCAGTTTTTATATGTTATCGGCTGAAGTCATCAGCTGCAGCAGGTGTCATGCTTTGCCTATAGCGGGAGTAGCAGTCAACAAACATGAAAAGTTGTCAAGCCTTTCTGTACAATCCTCATTTTATCAGTATCTGGTCATCAGCAACGGCACTGGCTTGCTGTCTTCCTGGGTGATGTGACATGCATAAAGTCACAATGCAGGTGCGAAGAATGCCAAGCAGGCCGAAGAGGCAGCAGGCGCTCTAGGGTGGCGGTTGACACAGGGGGAATGCAGAGCGCTGGAAGCAACTGCAGACAGGGTATCACGAAATGATGTTGCATTTGGGATGCCCTTTGAGCAGTGGTAATGGCAATGTTGTCCACTGATGCCTCAGGACTGAACAATACACTCTATAGGCTTGTACCATATTGTCCAGCCTCTGTTTTTAGTGAATTTTGATTGGCGTGCCTGCTTGTGAACAGCCAGCCGCCTGTCTTGTTTATATATCAAGCTTCTGGAGGCAAGCATGCACACGCATCAGATGTTGGTCTGTTGCTTGGTGGTCATTGCTCTGAGTGCAGTCATGCAAGATGCAACACTGCAGGGTCATGCAACTTTATCATCTGTAGTCTCACGATGCCAGTGCCATTAATCGTGTCTGTTTGCAAGCAAAACCTCAATGCAAATGACAGAAGCAACCGTCATGACGGCTACACCTGCCATTGTGAGTTTGAACTTTGCAACGTCCAATCTCTGGTTCTCGCTGTGCAAGCTTCATGCAGATCCTAAAGGCAAATCGACATCGGGCCCAACTGACAAGCTGTGTTGCACTTGTAGCATGTACAGAGCCAGGTAGGCAAATATAACATATACTTGGCAGCCTTGGTGCAGCACTGGGTAGCAGCCAGCTCGCATTGCTGCAGGGCGTGTGTGTAGGGCTGCATCACATCTTGACAAAACCACGTGGATCACAGTCAGCTCCATTACGTACCAGCGTAAATGTACAGTAAGCCTGCTGATAACCTACAGCAGAAGTAGCATCGATGATGTCATGCAAATCGCAGTCAATGGCCCCAGGAATCAAGAATGCCTCAGCCCACAAAAAGGGAGAGGGCTTCCCTGGTTATTGTCAGACGGCATCAATATAATATAGCCACACACAGTGGCGACATCATCTATCAGTTGGAAGTATTCAATTACCACAGGTACTTTCTATCTTGCAAAGCCAGTCAATCCATTAGTGCAAGTTCATTTGGTCTATATGTAGCAAGGCGCCAGCACACGATGAATTGCTGTGATCTGCGTCGTTCAGCAAACCCATATCAACATCCACAGGTATGCCTACATTCCCAACAATAATTTGCATACCCATCTGTTGCAGAACCCTCAAGCTGCAGTCGATACAAATGAAGAATTTTTGACCTGCCTACGACCTTAGGCTTCGGGGCGACAACACCTCCAAATTCAGGGAAAACCTGTATGATCTTTGGCTCATGCAAAAAACAATCTGATGCATAACATTAAAAGCTGGTAGCCTCATCAGGGTAAGGCAAACACAGAGACACCTTGGTCTTCTTCAGCCCAAGCTCCTGCTGTGCTTTGATGCAATCTATCAGAACCTTGCCTTGCAGCCTACTGACCTTTCGACCTTGCAAATCGATGTTTTCCAAACTCCAATTCTGACATATGCCAGTGGGTTCTTGCATGCCCAAGCTAGATAGCGTTGTGGCATCACTAGCTGGGCTGACTAAAGACGGGCTGATTATCCATATGAGATCTGTTCTTCCTTTGTCCTTGAAGGCCTGCCTGCCCTGTAGCAAACGACTGTCTGCGCCCAATGATGCTGCTGAGGGTTGCAAGGCACCTTGCTTTGGAGAAAAAGCGTGTCAAGCTGTGTACGCTGTCCTTACTGATTATGTAGATGCCTCATTGACACCTGCAGTGACAATAAACAGAAGCAGCTATACTATGGCGCACAGAGCTAGGCACGGTGCCTAGCAAAATACAATGAACAAATTATCGCATTGTATTACACCAAAGGAAATTGTACATGCCTCATGCCGCATATTTGTCTAAGGCATGCCAGATGTGTATCTTCGTGACTGATATGCCTGCGATTACACATGTGCTTTATAATTATTGTAGCCATTACATCGTTGCTGCAGTAAGGATCTTAGAACAGCAGCTGACTGATGCTCTGCAGTACGATGTGTCAACAAGAGTGAATCTCTGTTCCGACGTGGCACATAAGTAAGTGCATGCCAGCACTTTCATAACACTCACACCTAGCATCAGCTTGCCTTATACTTACACTGAAAATGACTCTGACCCTGCTGTTTGCTGCAGCAGATGGCAGAAGCTCACAATACCATGCAGCAGAGCTGCGTCTTTTTCTTGCACTTGCAGCTGTGTACCACAACCAAGCCACCAACCTTCCACCAGTACAGCTTGACTGCCTTGCCCGAGCCTTCAATGTCATCTGTGAAACCTTACACACACTGACGGCAAGAATCGACTTTCCTTGTCAAGCTGACACCACAACACCTGCCCTTCACCATTCAAGTCTCGACCCCTCCACACCCCACCAGCGGGGACCCCCTTGACTGACCCCTTCATCTCCCAACGGCCTGCAGAGGAGCAGCATGCCTTCTGCAGCAGCTGAGCATGCATCGCCACAGCTCAGCAGCAACAGCTGCTTCTGGCGTGCCTGGGGTGTGTTCACCAGTCAGCCATATGACCGATCATCACCCCTTTGCCTGGATTGGCATGCAACTGCACTCTACACATCAGCCAAAACGGCCTGCAAGAGAATCTGCTGCATCTACCTGTGGCTTGGGCTCAGTTGCTCCCGGGTGACCCCAGGCGTGCCCCTCTGCCAGCCCCTCTGTGTGATATCAGATCCCTGCTCAGGCCCCCACTTGCTTTGCCTAGGATGTCAAGCAGCAGAATGCTTGGGGAGATCCAGGATTATTAGGAGGCGTGGATGTTTGGGCTCAAAGCAGGGGGCACAATTAGCAGCCTGCCATGGTAAGTCTATGACCGTGGTAAGTCTATGACCATGCTTTGCACCCCTGCACTGGTCTGCAGCTTGCACGGCACTTGGAGAGGCACATAGCCGCACTTCTGAACAGCAGCAGGCACTGATGTCTTCTGCAGGGTGTGCTGTAACTCAGGCTTGCTGTGGACGGTCTTAGAATGATCCTGAGGAAGGGGCAAAGGCTATATTGGCAGGCAGTAAGTTGTTTGTCAAACATGTTGGTACTACAGAATTTCATGCTGCAACTATATAAATGATGCAGTTCTGGCAGGGCATCATCGCATTGACAGCACCTGCAGGCAGCTGCAGCAGCAAGTTTGCTGTGAATTTGCTTGTACAACTCATGCATGATGAGGCTAGGTTGTAGGCGACCTCATGGTTGTAGGTAAATATACGTATATTAACAACCCTATATTACAACCTGACTTGACATGATGTTTGTCAGAGCACAAAGGCTTGCACTGCGTATTCAGATCACAGTTCTGTCTACAAACAGCTGGCTGACTTCTTGAAAGCGTGAGCACTTAGCAATGTCCAGTCACACCCTTCATGAACAAATAGACAACAATGCTGCCTATGCAGGCCTTGCTACCTAGCTGGTCAGCAAGGCCTGCATAGGCAGCATTGTTGTCTAGCAGCCTGTTACTTTATACATATGTGTCTTCCAGACAGCATTTATGCTTTGGAGAGCTGTCACTAGTAGCTACACAACACATACACCATGTAACACACAGACCTGTTATGCAGGCCTGCTGACTGCACACTGCGTCTCAACATGACTGCATAGAACAGTGAGCATGCATTCAAGCACTACAAACATGGAAGTTCACAATACCGATTTCATAACAGCAAATTGACTGCTAGCAACCTACTGCAGTGCTTGCCACTACTACTGAAATAGCGTGGTTGGGATTTTGTTGTATGGGCATGTGCGCTGTGCATGTATAAGCTAAACTTGTGTGAAACTTGTGCACATCAGGTATGTATGGTACAATGGCAGTGTGTGCGTCAGATCTAAAACACCTCAACTAGCTTGATCTTCAAGCATCTGAACAATCAGACAGTTTAGCTGAGTCAGCTTTGTTGACTGGTAACGCCCCCTGTCAAGGTTTGACTTCCTCCCACTGGACATGTGGCTGACAGCTTTCTCTTGCCCTGTGGCTCACTGCGAGACTTTAAGGGGTAGCTTACTGTACGACTCATGGTGCACATCATGGTGTGATGAATCAGCTTTTGGGACTGGGTGTTATGCCCAAGTATTACGCTGGTCTATAGTACACTGTGATCATGGTGGCCAATTTAGGAATAAGTGTGCCACGCAGGCATGGTGCCAGTCTATGGTGCGTAGGTTGCGGTGGTGTAGCCAGGCTTGCTCATCTGCACATCCACCCAGGCATCAAACACTGTGTCCCCTTTGCTGACTGCTTTCTGTACTGAGTCATTGTGCATGTGACCGTCCTGCTTTGCGCACAGCATGACAGCTTTAGCCACAGCTTTGCTGACACCCCTGCAAACATGACCCCTGTGTCTTAGCATTCTATACCAGTTGAGCTAAAATCAGATTAATCGTTTCCACATTTTCTAAGTAAGTCGGGATTGGGGTGTCTCACGCTGCAAGACAAGCGCATGCAAGCAGGTGCCCTCAAGTGTCTGTTGGCATGACATAACATTGTGCATGCATCTGCCATGCTTGGCATATGGCATCATGGCAATGGCCCAGGCCTGTCATCTCCCACAACAAATTGAATGAGATGAGTGTGAGAATGAAAATGAGGGATTGCCCCTTACACTGTGCTTTTGACCATTGCCTCATTTCTCTTGCCTTGCACATTCAGTGACACGCCAGCTCAACTGAGCGCATGAACTGCCTGCAGAGGGTGTAGGTGCAGCAGCTCCTCACCTGATGTTGTCCAGAGTGGGGTAGACAGCACCCCTCTGCAGGTCCTCCTTCTGGACCAGGGGGGGCAGGGCCTCAGCTGCTGCCACCAGCATGCGGTCACTCACCACTCCAGTATGCCCTAGGTGTGCGCCTAGTGCCAAACCTGCATCAATCCTTGTTGGATCAGTCGCTGCTGAGCAAGGTCAAAGAGCCTCTGCAAAATTCATAGAAGCCCCTGTCTTTAGTGGCAAAGCAAAGGTCACAGAGCAAGGTCAGAGGGCGGTTCAATGAGCCTCTGCAAAGCTCCTGTCTTTGGCGGCAGTTGGTATCTGAAACAAAAGGTTGCTGAGCAAGGTCAGAGATCTTATACTGCACTTACACAAGCTGCTGTCGGTTCGATGCAGTTCACTTGGGATTGCTAAGGATGCATCCATATGCCAAGCCTACATAAGTTGCTGAGGTATGCAAGTCAACAGAGATTGCAGCTGCAGTACTAAGCATGCCCTTGAACACATGTCAGAGACTGATGAGTCTCAAGGAAATGAAGGGCCAGAGGCTTTTGCTACCTGGTTTGGCCTGCAGGCTTTGTGGGGAGCTACAAGGTGCAAGCAATCAGACCGATGTTGGCTGCTGTGTCAAGCAGCAGGACACCCAGAAGCACTGTCTCAGTCATGCAAGCTTCATTTGAGCAAGCTTCGTCTGAGCAAGCTTCATCTGAGCAAAGCCAATCTGCCTTGGCCTGGTCAAGATGTGTGCAACACGCTTTATGTGGACTGCCTTGGGGGATGTCTCCATGCCCAAGGCCAACATGGAACAGCTCTTTTCAGAGAAGACGCTTGTTCAGAATATGTCTTTTGAGTGACTAATGGCATTCTCTAGCATGCATGTAAGATGCCTGTGAACAACCAGATCTTGATTGACACCCTCAGTAACCACATTGCCTTGCTGCACAGCATAATGTGTTTTGTGCGCTGACAACAGCAGTGCAAGCCTGTTGTTCATGCGCACTGGAAGCTTGCATGGTGGCATACCTGGGTAGATGAGCATGTTGTTGGCTTGTCTTGATGCAATGGTACTACTGCCATGCTTCACATCCGGCTGCCCAACTCCACTAGCAAAGATTGCTTTGCCATCTGCAGACCACACACACACTGCAAATGTGTCCTGCTGCAGAGCGCTTTTGGCCACACTGCCTGTTGTGATTGCTACAGATACAACTTATACTGTCGGAGGTAGTGCAGCCAAACAGATAGCAAACATCGAGAGCCACATGCTTTGAGTAGGAAGCAAGGGAAGCTGACAGACCCGTATGCTTCTGTGCATCTTCTGCAGTGCATTCCATCTTTTCATCTGGATTTGACAGCGCAAAGATGATTGGCCTGTCACACTGCTCCCCCATCGCTTTCAGAATCTCCTCAGTGAACAGAGGACCTGCTGCCGCAACACCCACAATCACTGTAGGCTTGACCTGCAGCAGGAACAACAGAATCCCTTTTGCTGATCTCTCTGCTTCGGCAGTCTTGCAGTTTGAGCGTAATGGAGAGGTCCAAGCTCTTCTCAATCCCAAAACGTCTATATTTCTGCAGACATGTCCATCCTACAGTGGAAATCTAAACCCAGAAACGCCTGAGGACGGTAATAAAACGCGTCTCTACATTGGGGAGATGTTTCAGGTCAAGAAATGTTGACATTTCATCAGAAATGTTGATGATTCATGCACATCATGCTGCAGGCAAAGTAAACAGTGACTGCGGTCTTGCTGACAGGGTGCAACAGTCAGTTGCCACAGCAGGGAAAGATCATCATCAAGGTCACATACGCCACACTCAAACCCTGCGTCTGTCTGCTGAGAAAAGGTAAGTCATAACTCACAACCAAATCAATCAACAACCAAATGGACTGTTCATTTACGAGCACCCTACGCATATCAACTGCAGCTACAGGTGCCGGTCGTGCTGCAGCAAGCCCAGTATCAGCCAGCAATCAAAGCCCAGAGCATGGTGTACACAGAACGGAAAAGGAGAAATGGCCAAGGCGCTGAACAGTTAGCATTTGCTGCAGAACACATGATGATCGCCCATCTGTGCTAAGCTCACCCTCTTGACAGATTCTGGAAGCTTCTCTCCCTCAGGGTCATCCCCGCCCTGCCTGGCAAAGCCCTTGACCACCTCTGCCATGCCCTTGCGCTTGCTGGTGACCAACCCATATTGGTCAGTCAGCCACACCTTGCTCACCGCCTCCTCCTTGCTCAACCCCTGCACACCTCCAATGGCGAACATACACCGCATGCTGTTGATCTGGCAGTGTTTGCTTGTTGGTCACACCTGAACTATGTCAGCGTATCATGTACACAATGTGATAATGATATGGCTGAAATTACCATGCTCGACTGATGTGTTTGCTGGAGTCAGCAGCAGTCTGGGAGTTGGCAACAGACTGAGCAGCTCAGGGAAGGCTGTGAGCTAAGCCAACCGAACAACACTAGCAAATTTGAGCTGACTTCAATAGACACAATTGCCTTTCAATCAGTGTCCATGCCTCGCTATTGATGCCATACAACCATTCAGCCTACAAAGCTTGCCCTCTGCGTCTCGTCAGTATACCAGTTCAATTGCGCAATACCGCTTTGGGCTGTTTTGCGGCTGTGGCTCTTATGATGCAGTAGCTACACTCAATGTCATTGTTGCAAAAGCTGTCAACTGACATTGATCAGGGACAGTTGTCATGCACATTTTGCAAACAGCTGGCTCATTTGTTGCATGTGGCAGAGTAGAGATATCAGCACTGCAGTGCATATCTCAAAGAGCTTACGTGCTTCTGCATGGCTTCAACGAGCATGGCAGCAATGCCAGTGCCTGCACTGCCTGCTCCCACCATCAACACCTTCTGCTGGGTGATCTCCTTCCACTCTTTGCCTTGCACTGCCATAGCTCCATACACTCCAGCCAGGGTCACGGTTGCTGTCCCCTGCTAGCAGTTTTTTTGTTGCCGGGTTTGAAGGTGCAAATACAAGAGCAGCTTCTGTCAGGGTCAAGTTGGGCCTTTTGTTTGCTGAAGACACAGGACTGATCACACCGCTGGACACTGTCTTGAGAGCCACACCAAGCTGCTCAACAGGCACCAGGATGCCAATCTAATAATAACAATAATTAAAACGCTTTCCAGCTCATGATGAGCTGGGTACGTGCAGGACAATGCCAATCTAGAGACAAGGCAACTGTCCCATCACCATGATGCTGACGTTGAGAAAAGGCGCATGTCACACAACATGCACAGGAGGAGTGTTGCATGCCCTTGACCATGACTGTCTGTGATCACTGGCATGCTTCAGACCAAATCGAGGCAGAAATTGACCTGGATGTCGTCGTTGAAGACAAGATAGTTGTCACGGTACCTCTCCAGGAGGGGCCGGGCGTGCTGCTGGTTGAAGTCCTCAAACTGCAGCACTGCCTTGGGCCACCGCCGCAGCATGGCTGCCACAAACTCATCCACCAACTGCAGCCACCAGAATGCATACATGTATGCCATGCTGCACATGCACGTCCAGCATTGAAGTCAAACAGCATGACACTGACACTTGTGTGAAGCAGTTTCATATTCACTTCTATGAAAGAATTAAGCGCAGGGTGTTGTACAGGCCTGAGACAACAGTCAGATTTCATACCATTGTTGTATGACCCACATGGGCATGATGGCTAGAGATAGACAATAGAGGTATGGACAGACTGAACGCAGAGTGTATGCAGTCTATAGACTATATAGCTACATAGCATGCCACTCTGCAATCTGCTCACTGGGTCACTGCATCTGGTGTGGACAATCGTCCATAATGCTGTGCGTAAGCTGCATTTAGATTAAAAAGAAAAGAAAAGTTTATGCTTGTCAGCGATCATAACGGGAGCCTCCTAAGGCGGCAGCCCGGAGCTATGACCACAGGCCGTAGCCCAAAGGATGCATTAAATTTACATACGGCATTACGTACAGCAGGCAGACTGCAGTGAGTGAGTGTGTGTGTGCTGGGCTGCACCTCATAGAACTTGTCACCATCCAACCTGTCTTGATCAAGGCCCATGTAAGTCGGGTCTTTCCTGAGGTCCATGTTGTTGGTGCCCATGTCCAGCACACAGGGCAGCGTCTGACTGGCTTGAAAGCCCGCAGCGGCGACATACAGATCTAGCTTGCCTGAAGGCAAAGAGAGGGCAAAGCGCTGTTTGTAATCGCTTGTGATTGGAGATTACATTGATCGATGGGTGTTGTCCCCGCACATAGATACAGACTGTATGCATAGCACAAGTAGAGGTCACTCAATTATGCATGACTGCAGCAAGTGGTTTGTGATGTTGCCATTGTATGCTGACACAGTACAAAGGTGAAGCAGCTGACCTATGGAGATGCCAAGACCATTGATGCCAAGGTCTCCTAGACCTAAGATTCTGCTACCATCCGTGACCACAATGGCAGTAACCACCTCAGCTGGCCAGTTGTACACCATGCTTGCCTGCAAAGAAGTGGTGTACAGTAGGTGCTACAGTTGTGGCATCAAAAACAAATTTGGAGCATATCGGCAGCTCTATTTCCAACACAAGTGTGCTGTATGGCCTCGATGCAGTATGGACAGCAGCAAGCAACTGTGTCAACAAAGCACAGGCAAGCTGCTGGTAGCTTCCTAATACTACTGCCAAGCAGGCTTTGAGCAGCAAAGCAGCAAAACTCTGCATATGGTGAAGAGCTGCATGCACAGCCTTCTTGGTTGCACCATACTTCAGTGAGGCCAATGAGTTGCCTGACTGATGTATATACATCATATAAGCCCATGTATGCAAAAATGATACCATCAGTTTTCTGGCAGAGGTGTGCCCACCATTTGTCCAGCATCCTCTGAACTAAAGTACATGCCCCGCGGGCTCCTGTACAGCTTATGGAAGTTCAGGCAAGCCCAACCCACTGTTGGATCGTAGACAATTGAGGCCATTTCTGCAAAGTTCTCGAGCAGGATGCGGTGAAAAAGGCTCTCATTACGATCCTGCATCACTCCATGACATGAAGGCAACATCATCACGTAAGCTCCATGCAAGCAACCAGGGAAATTTGCTTCGTAAAAGATGCCTCAACACAGGTATACTCAGCTGTATATGTTTGCACAGAGTTATCAAGCACTGCAGATCTATGCAGCACGTCAGGAAGATTACCTGCAGGCCCTGCATGACTTTCCATTTCCTTGTCATGTCGTGCGTTACCTCGCTACCCCCTTTTGGGTTCAGAAAGTCCTTGCCGGTGTTGTAGTCCTCCAGCTCTCGAGCAATCTGTGACAGATGCAAAGCGTTTTGCAACATATGCGCATCATTTGTCCGCAGCGAAGCTTATGCGCACATGTTACCTGACTGTCGGCGCTCATTACCCTGGGAGGCAGAAGACCACGAAGTCCAAGACGCTCTCGTTCTGCCAAGCTGAATCCGGTGCCCTGCAGAGAAAGCCTCCGACCTCGTTTGCGACTCGTGGCAGCTCGAAACACGCAGCGCGATCGGTGTACCTTATTCAGTGCAGAGTCATTGAGTACGTCAATTCCGCGCTTGCGAATCAGCTCGACACAATTATGATCAGGCGCCTGTGTCAGTTTCAAAAACTGGTGCGCGTGGCCAACAGGAGTAGACATCGTTTGGTTTCCAGAAGATACAGTCTTCAAGTTTTTCAGGATATTCCGCGTAAGCTATGCTTGCCCGCAGCTCAGCTGCAGAGGTCGCTTATTCGCTTTGACCGTCCCATGAGTCATGACGGAAGCGAAATCACGACTGCCCCTATATCTGCTGGCTATGGCCCTTAGGGCTATATGCAAAAGGCATCATGTCAGTTCGAGCTGCACCAAGTGTCTACAGGCTGCCAGAACAATTCACGGAAAGCAATTACAAGCTTCAATCAAATTTGCCAATAGTCTTGTCCCTAAGGCAAAATTTGCGGCGTTGCGAGGCATACCTCTTGTCCAGGATGAACGCGAATTACCTGCGCACGCTGCCGGAGCACATAGCTAGAACCATGCCTGCGGATGTACTGCTTGTCGCCGAAGGAGAGGAGCTTCCGGCTCATAGTTTCGTTCTGGGAGTCAACTCTGCAATCTTCGCCGAGATATTGTCGGAAGCTAGATCTACCACCAGCGAACCAGCTCAACAACTCAGACTTCCGTTGACAGACGACAGCGCTAAGGATGTCCGCATTGCGCTCACGTACTTTTACATGGGGTGTGCTGTTATGAGCCCGTTGAAGCCGGAGTTGCAGTCCGTAGACGACTCAATATCCCTTGCCAGATTTGCACACAAATATGCTGTGACCGCTCTGGTAGCTGAGTGTGAGTCATTCCTGGTGATGAATGCACACACACTGAATGGCGCAGCCCTGTTCACTACTCCGGAGGTTGTATCACTGCTCCTTTTGGCTGAGAGCTGTTGCATGGAAACGCTACTAGCTCACTGTGAGCTATTCATGATCAAAGAATCTGACAGTAGCTTCTGGCAGCATCCTGCTTTGATGTCCGAGAGAATCAGCCGGCAATGCCTGTTGAGACTGCTGCGTGGGGCACAGCATCACAAGATGACGTCAGAGGCGCAGATCACAACGCTACAAGGACCATCACCATCTAGGAGCCTACCACTAGCACCAACTGGGTTCGGTCCTTTTGGCTCACAACATGCTCCAAGGTCTGCCAATGTGGGCACTCAACCCACTGACTCATCTGAAGACCAGAGGCATGTCAGCATCAGCACCTTAATACAGTGGGGCAAAGATGCATAGACACTGCGCTCATATTTGGACAAGTCAAGGAGTCCTGACAACGTTCTGCAACATACATCTAACGTGGCGTGCATCGTGTTGGCCTTGAACAGATGTCAAAAGCTTAGTCACAGAGCTGCTTTGATCTCGTTTGTGGACATCGGAGTTGACAAGTTGGGCACCGATCAATCTAAATATACACATGTGGAATCTGATAAGTTTTGGATGTGCCTGCAGTGCAGTGCATCAAAATTGTGTAATTGCTACAAATTTCCAAACCAATGCCTAGAAGCAATAGGTGTTTGACCTGTACTTGTATGCCAATAAACGCCATTCTTGCCACGTAACTTATGAATGACTGCTGCTATGTTATACTGGGAGACAGGAAACCAGAAGCAAACACTCATTTGCCTTTGATTGATCGAAAACCACTGTATTCTGAAAAATATGACTCGGTACCACTGCGTTGCGCATCCTCTTGCTGGGCTTGTAGCAGCGGATTGGTCAATTCAATACCCTGCATATGCGCAAGCAAGTGACTGCAGTGCATGAAGTGCGGCATTGCCTTGTGTGGCTGTTCAATCACAGCAGGCTCGTCATGTGCTGACGTTAATGGGTTTAGCAGTCTAGCATATTGCTTGTAGCTGGAGGTAATAGCATACGTTATTGGCAAAAGAACACACAAAATAATATGACAAATACAAGTTGTGCATCACCTGCTTGTGCTCAAGACAACGGTGCTCTTTGCTGTCTTTGTGTACCATAAACAAACACAGGCAGCAAGACTGGTTAATACTGACCTGGACTGGTGTGAAGGCAAGAGAAG
>JAABUU010002785.1_pt1 | contig 23992 bp, 19 predicted proteins | sample 5559301 | NCBI WGS metagenome assembly JAABUU01 (sample SAMN10711884, study PRJNA513360) | rock metagenome | isolation source: Antarctica rocks | place: Antarctica: Victoria Land, Richard Nunatak white | reverse complement strand
TCGCGTTTGCTTTTCATGCTCATCATGGCCTCGCCTTCTTCCCATGCACCCAGCGAAGGGGCATGGGTAAGATTTACTCATGAGGCAACGACTCCACCAAAGTAAGATTCCTGATGAGGCTATGCGAAGTATTGACATGATGTCTTTGTCGTGGTAGTGTACGGTCACGGTAAAGTCCCGAGTCGTTGAGTAGCAATGAACCGGGCGGCAGTGGCCTCACTTCTCACGGAGTGACGCGGCGGCAAGTGGACCAACGCCCACGCGGTGGTATGGCTGCCAAAGCACGATGGGTCGCCACACTGAGCAATCAGCGGCGGCTTTCGCGGTACACGCGCAACGGCAATGCGAAAGATCAGTCGGGGCTTTGTCGTTTTTATCTGTTGAGGGAAATAGCGCGATCGCTATCCAGCCGAAAATCACATTCAGGGAAGGACGCCTGGACCGCACATACGGTATGATGCGATGCAATGGTCGCGAGAGCGACAATCTGCTATCTGCCGTAGGAGAGCGACATCGCGTATGACCGTTACCGACGCGCGCCGCCGTCCACCGATTCCGCGCAATGTCTCCGCCGCCATCCGCGAGTTGTTGCAGCGGCTGGATCGTGCCGAGCAATTGCACGCGTCCGATGTCTCGTTTTACGCGCTGATGATCGGCGAATCCCTCGACCTGCCACCGGAACTGATCCGGCAAATCGCCTGCGGCGCGTTGCTGCACGACATTGGCAAGCTTGCCATCCCACTCGACCATCGCGATCACTCAGGCGCGATGACGGCGGTTGAACGGCTGAATATGCTGACGCATCCCGAAATTGGCGAAGCGATGGTGAGCGTGCATCCGTCGCTCGCTCCTTTCGCTGACCTGGTGCGTCATCACCACGAACGCTTCGATGGGCACGGCTACCCCGACGGGCTTATCGGTGGTGCGATCCCGATTGGCGCGGCGGTTCTGGCAGTCTCCGAGTCCTTCGCGACGATGATCACCGAGCAGCCGTATCAGCGCGCACGGACATGGCACCAGGCGCTCGGTGAGATACGCCGCGGCAGTGGCGCGCAATTCCATCCGGTTGTCGCGGACGCATTCCTCATCGCCCTCGGCGAGGAACCAGATCACATGCGCGGGTAGCGATTGTTCTGCTAGCCAAGATATGCTTGCCGGACCCGGTCGTCATTCATCAAGGTATCTGCCGGCCCGGCGATTGTCACCCGACCCGCTTCTAGCACGTACCCCCGGTCGGCGTATTGCAGGGCGAGATGCGCGTTCTGCTCGACGAGGAGGATCGTTACTCCTTGCGCATGCAGTTCGCGAATCACCGCAAAAATGTTGCGGACGATGAGCGGCGCAAGACCGAGACTCGGCTCGTCGAGCAGCAGCAGGCGCGGGCGGCTCATCACTGCGCGGGCGATGGCGAGCATCTGCTGCTCGCCGCCACTGAGTGTCCCTGCCAGTTGCTTGCGCCGCTCGCCGAGGATCGGAAAGAGGCTGAACTGCTGTTCGATGTCCGCGCGAATCTGCGCGCGATCCGAACGGGTATATGCCCCCATTTCGAGGTTATCGAGGACGCTGAAGCGGGTGAGCACGCGCCGACCCTCGGGGCACTGCGCGATACCCCGCCGGACGACGTCATCGGGCCGTGCCGTGCCAATCTCCTTGCCGTCGTAGATGATCTGCCCAGAACGGGGATTGATAAGCCGTGAGATCGTGCGGAGCGTCGTACTTTTGCCCGCACCGTTCGCGCCGATCAGCGTCACGATTTCGCCCGCATTGACTGTGAGGTTAATCTCCCGTAGCGCCTGGATGCCGCCATAGTTGACGGTGACGTTGCGCAATTCGAGCAGCACGTTGCCAATCTTGCCTGTCTCCGGCATCGGCGGACGTGCGGTGGCGGCTTCCGGGCTGCCGGTATCCGATCCACTCATCCGGCATCACCGAGATAGGCTTCGATTACGGCGGGGTCTTCCTGGACCGCATGCGGGGGGCCGAGGGCAATCAGTTTGCCGAAATTCAGGACGGCGATGCGGTCGCAGAGACCCATTACGAGCGGCACATGATGTTCGATCAGCAGTACCGTCAGATCAAAGGTCTCACGCACCGAGCGGATGAAGGCGCTCAGTGCCTGCTTCTCGTTTGGATTCATACCGGCGGCGGGTTCATCAAGTAGGAGAACCTGCGGTTCGAGGGCAAGCGCGCGGGCAATCTCGAGCCGACGCTGGTCTCCATAGGAAAAACTGACGGCTTTCGCCGCCGCGCGATCCGCCATACCGACGAGATCGAGCAGTTCCAGCGCCTTTTTGCGCGTTGCCCGGCTCTCAGCCGGCGCGGGTGGCAGTCCGAGCACACCGGCGAGGACGCCGCTTCGGGTATGGACGTGCTGCGCGATCATCACATTTTCGAGGGCGGAGAGGTTGCCGAAGAGGCGGATATTCTGAAACGTCCGGGCGATACCGCGCGCTGCCACCTGATGCGGTCGCAGTGCCGTAATGTCCGCGCCTCGGTAGTAGAGGCGCCCACTCGTCGGCTGGATGAGGCCGGTCATCAAATTGAACAACGTCGTCTTTCCCGCGCCATTCGGGCCAATCAAGCCGAAAATCTCGCCGTCATTGACCGCGAACGAGACATCGTTGACCGCAACAAGACCACCGAACCGACGGGTCATCCCCGTCGCTTCGAGGACGATCTCCCGCGTGCCGTCAGCGGATCGTCTGCTGATTCCCCGTGCAACATCGGTTGTCATGGTACGGTCCGCACTTCATCGGGTGCCGCCCCGGATGGACGATGGACGACGAGCCGCCGCACGCGCCTGAGAAGATCGGGGGTGATAATGCCCTGAGGAAAGAAGATCGTGCCGAGTACCAGCAGTAAACCAAAGATGATCAGCCTGCCGTCCTTGAGGAACTGCGCGAGCCAGTGCGGCAGGCCGCCGATACCCGCGACACCGCGTAGGATTTCCGGCAGCGCGGTCAGGATCAATCCGCCGATCACGGGGCCGATGAAGGTGCGCGATCCGCCGACGAGCACGAAGGCGAGGTACGCGATGCTCGCGTCGAACGTGCCCTGGCGCGCATTCCATGTATTGAGAAAGTGGGCGCTCACCGCCCCAACCATTCCGGCGAGGACCGCGCCCATCGTAAAGGCGAGCACTTTGTGGTACGTCGGCGCGATGCCCATTGCGTCCGCCGCGAGTTCGTCTTCGCGGATCGCCGTAAAGGCGCGACCAACCCGGCTCTTTTCGAGGCGGTAGAGGAAGGCCATCGCGAGCGTAAGCATTGGCAGAGCGATATACAGATAGTGCAATGTCGAGCCGAACGGCTGCGGTATGCCGAAAATGCCCACCGCACCGCCGGTAATCTTCAGGTTGAGCGAGACGACGCGGAGAACCTCGACAAACGCGATCGTCGCCAGCGCCAGATAAATACCGCGCAGGCGCAATGCCGGAATACCAACGACGATGGCGAGTACGGCACAGAGCACCGCCGAGATGGCAATCTCCAGCAAGAGGTACGGCACCGGGAAGTGCGCTCCGCTCGCGACATGGACCACTTTCGTTGAGAAAATCGCGGCGGTGTAGCCACCGAGCGCGTAAAATCCGGGACTCGCGAGCGAGAGTTGCCCGGCCATCAGGGGAAAATAGAGTGAGAGCCCCAGCATCGCGGCGAAGACCATCGAGACGATGACATTGCTGTACGTGCGGAAAAAGTCGCTCATTCCGTCAGACCTTCTGTACCTGCACCCGACCAAGGATGCCTTGCGGACGCAGCAGAAGAACGACAAACAAAAGCCCGAATGCGACTGCATCCTTGTACGCGGAGTAGTCCGACGGCACGAACGCCTCCGCCAACCCCAATACGAGGCCGCCGACCACCGCGCCGGGGATGTCGCCGAGGCCACCGAGTACAATAACGGCAAGCCCCTTGAGGCCGAACGCGATGCCGAAGTACGGCCCGGCGATACTGACGCTCGAACCGACGAGCGAGCCGGCCATTCCGCCGAGAAAACCGCTGAGAAAAAAAGTAAACATGATGAGGCGATCCGTGTTGATGCCCAGCAGGCTGGCGGTTGTGGCATCTTCGGAGACCGCGCGCAACGCCTTGCCGATTTTGGTGTAATTAATCAGGAAGGTCAGTGCGACAAGGATCACGCATGAGACGCCGAAAATGACAATCTGCACGGTGCGTATCGGGATCGGATTGCTCGCACTACCGAAGTTGACTGCAGCGGGAAGGTTGCCCGTGATCTTGCCGGAGTACGTATAAATCTCCGCCCCAACGAGATATTGGATGAGATTGACCGCAACGATCGCGACACCGAGACTGGAAACAAGTGAGAGCAACCGATCCGCACCGCGCCGCCGCAAGGGCCGGAATGCCAGCCGCTCGATCAGTACCGCCAGAAGTCCGGCGAGGATGCTCCCGACGATCATTGCGAGGACAAACGTTAATCCGAAGGGGAGTGACTTGTTGGCGAGAATGCCGTTAAATCCGAATGCCGCTCCGGTCAATACATACGTGAAGTACGCACCGATCGTAAAAATCGCACCATGGGCGAAGTTGATAATGCCGAGAATCGAGAAGACAAGCGTGTAGCCAAGCGCGAATATCGCGTACACGCTGCCAATCGAGAGGCCGTTCAAGAGCGCCTGAATGAAGTACGTCAACCTCGCCCGTCCTTGTCAGCACGGTGATGCCGCGTTGGGATCACGCGGCATCATCCTCACTTCCGGTCCCGTTGTCCGGGTTACGAGAGGAAGACAAACTTGCCGGTTACGCCATCCGGGTTCATCTTGATCTGCGCGACGTAAAAGTCTTTCTGCACCAGTTCGCGATCTTTATCGAACGAGATTGCGCCGAGCGGGGTATCATACTTCCCCGCGTGAATCTCAGTGTTCAGGGCAACGCGCAAGTCCTCAATGGACATATTCGCGATCTTGGTCTTGCTGTCGAGCGACTTGAGGGCATCAACGAAGACCTGAATGCCGGTGAACGTCTGCGCGGCGAACTGTGGCGGATCCTTCTTGAACTGATCCGTGTAGACTTTCTTGAAGGCGTCATTGATGTCGCTCTTCAGTTCGGGGCTGTAGGCCTGCGCGATGAGGATGCCGTCACATTGCGCCTTGCAAACGGTGAAGAGGTTCGAGGTGTTCAGGCCATTACCACCGATGATGACGCCCTTGAACCCCAGTTCGCGCAATTGCTTGACAAGGTTCCCACCGTCCGCCGCGAGGCCGGAAACGATCGCGAGATCGGGCTTGGTCGCAAGGGCATTCGTCACCTGTGTCTGGAAGTCCGTATCGGTTGTCTGAAACTTCTGCACGGTCGTCACGTCGAGGTTGAGTGATTTCGCGGTGGATTGGAAGGTGTCCGTTTCAGAGACGCTGAAGGCGTCGTTCTGCGCGAAGAAGACTGCCACCTTCTTGATGTTTGGATTGATTTTGAGCGCCTGCTTGACAGCGTTCGGTGCGACGGCTGAGACCGGAGCCGAGACTCGCGTGACGTATTCGCCGATCTGCGGGATGCCTTTCGCGGTGTTCGATGGGCCGACAACCGGCACCTTGGCGCTATTCGCGGCCGGATCGGCGGCGAACGCTTGTTGCGAGAGCGTCGGGCCGACGATACCGACGACCTTATCCTTGGAAATCAAGGACTGGAAGGCATTGATCGCGCCTTGCTCATCGCCGGCCGTGTCCTGGAGAACGACCTTGATCGGGCGTCCATTGACGCCGCCGCGATCGTTGAAAAACTTCTCCGCCAGCAGGCCTCCATTCTTCTCCTCTTCACCGAGAAGCGCGACATTGCTCGTCGTCGCGATGCCGAGACCAATCGGGATTGGCTGGCCGGAGAGCGCGACCGGCGCGCCGCTGCTCGATGCCGCGCTCGCGGCGGGGGCAGTGGCGCTCGTACTTTGCGCGGCGGCACTCCCTGCCGCTGCAGTTGCCGCCGGGGCCGCTGTCACCGCCGCTGGCGCTTTTGTCGCGGCGGGGGCGGATGTCGCTGCTGGCGACGACGACGAACCACACGCCGTCAGGACCAGTGCGAGAATAACTAGGAACGGAATCGTAAGCCGCTTCATCCTTCTCTCCTCCCAAACAGGCCGAAACCGCCTCTTGCCTGCCCACTCGTGTATACGGACTGACGCGCGGCGCATCGTGTTTATGACCGCCGCACTCTATCGCAACTGACCCCATCTAGCGCCGCGTAGCGTAGCAGTTGGCGACGCATCTGTCAATTTTGTGGCGGGGAGCGTCGCGCGCTTCGCGGACGCGACTCACGCAAAAACGTGAGAATGGGAGGGCGTTGTCGTCACCCTCCCATTCTTGATTTGTTCTGCTCGTTTGGCCTGTACCTGTTGAATCGTGAAGACCGAGCGGCCGGTCTGTTTCGGCTTGAATCGCAAGAAATACTTGCGGTCTTTCGCCTCGGCTTTGCGCGCCATGCGCGCCTCTGCGTTCATATTCTCTCCCTATCGGTAGACGGCTGTGCCAACCCGCCCAGTATCGCACATCATGAGAAACGCACATAATGCTGAAAATCTTCCCCTGTCCCGGCGTGGCATGTGAACCAATCAGGGTTTACGCGGCGGAACCAGGACGGGCGTCGGCAGTTTATTCGCGGGCGGTGCATTCGGTTGTTGGATCGGTACTGCCGGGGCGGCGACGGTTGGCTGCCCGACGGGGGCGGGCGCTTGCGTGACGCGAGGTCGCCCCGGTGGTGTCGTACCACTTGGCAATGTCGTGTTCGGTACTGTTGCCGGTTGCCGGGCAGGCTGACGGATGGGCGGGCTGACGGGCTGCGGATTCGGATTATAGTAACCGACGCCCTTTGGTCGGTATTTCGCATCTACCGCATTGAGGTAGGTGTTCAATTTGCTTGCGCCCACGCCGGTATAGTGGCCGAACTCTTCTTTCTTGATGGTCGGAGTACCATCGGGATTCGTGGTTGGCAGGAGTGAGGCATTATGGGTGAGGTCCGCATATGCTTGAAGCAGTTCGCTTTGTTCGCGCGCGTCCAATTCGCCGCAGGCTCGCGTCGGTTCCTTGCCCTTCACAAAGAGATCAGTCACGTTCGATCCATATTTGACCGGCAGGTGTCCCGTCGCGGCGCAGGCCTGACCGTCAATGACCGAGGCTGGTCGGAAGAACTCTTTCGCGGGGAGGTTTCCGTCCGGCCCGACGAGCAGTTGCGGCGCTTTCTCATGCGCGTGAATCAGTTGCATGAACTCGTTCCAGATCGGGCCGGCATTTTCGACGCCGTCCACGCCTTCACGCATTGGGTGGTTATCGTTATTGCCGACCCAGACACCGACAGCGATCTGGGTCGTGTAGCCGACGGTCCACCCATCGCGGAAATCGTTTGTCGTCCCCGTCTTCGCCGCGACCGGCCGATCACGAAGGATGAGGGGGCTTGAGGCGCCGAAGATCGGCGTGCGCGCCTTATTGTCCGTGAGGACGGAGGTCATCAGGTAGGCATTGCCCGGATCCATCACTTGCTGACCCTGGGGCACCGTCTTGCTGTTGTCAACCTCTTTCCCGTTTTTATCCTTGAACACCGTTCCGTCGGACTTTTCGATGCGCACGATCGGTGTCGCCTCGACGTACTTACCGAGGTTTGCGAAGGTCGCGTACGCATTGGTCAGTTGCAGCGGTGATACTTCACCACCGCCGAGCGCGAGCGAGATACCGAGGCCATAATCGGCTGGCGGCCGATTGAAACTGTCCTTTAGCCCCATTGCGTGCGCATAATCAATGAAGTTTTGCAAGCCGTCGTGTTGCCCGTATTTCGTGCCATCTTTGGTGAAGTCATATTCCATCGCCTTGAGAGCGGGAATATTGAGCGATAGCTGCAACGCATCGCGCACGGGTACCGCGCCGTTGTGCAGGAGATTGAAGTTGTTTGGCGTGTAGCCCTTCGCCGTGCCATCATCCCACGTCTTGTGATAATCGAGCACGACGTATGAGGGGTACCAACCCTTTTCAAACGCCAAGCCATAGGCGACGGGCTTGATCGAACTCCCCGGCTGCCGTAGATTGACGGCAACATTGAATTCGCCGTTATTTGCCTTGTCATTGAAGTCCGTACTGCCGACCATGCAAAGAATTTGTCCGCTCCACGGCACGACCGCGACCAGCGCGCCATTGGAGACATCGTACGCCTTCGATTCCTTCGCGACGCCGTTGCGCACGACATCTTCGGCGAGGCGCTGAATGTCCATATCAATCGTCGTGTAAATCTTCAGGCCACCCTGGTAGAGGGCTTCGGAACCATAGTGCGATTCGACGTATTGCCGCACATAGTTGACGAAATGCGGTGCGCCGGTTGGCCGGTCGTCGCGGAACTTGAAATACTGGCTCGCATCCGCTGACTGCGCGTAGGCTTCGCTTTTCTGCGCATCGGTGATATAGCCCTGGTCAACCATCTGACTGAGGACGTAATTTTGGCGGTGCCGCGCGGTATCTAGGTTGATCGTTGGGTCGTAGACAGATGGGACCTGGGGCAGGCCGGCGAGCATCGAGGCTTGCCAGAGCTTCAAATCCTTCGCGTCAACATTGAAATAGTTGTGCGCGGCAGCCTGAATGCCGTACGAGCGATTCCCGTACGGAATCTGATTCAGATAGAAGGTGAGTACTTGTTCCTTGGAGTACTTCTGGGCGACACCATAGGCGAGGAAAACCTGACGCACCTTGTCTTCTTTCGTCGGATCGGTATATCGCTCCGGGAACGCCTGCTTGACGACCTGCATCGTGATCGTCGAGCCACCGGAATTGCCGTAACTCGAGTCCACAAAGGTATTGCGGACGGCGCGACCGATTGCCTGCGGGTCTATGCCTTTGTTCGTCCAGAAGGTCTTGTCTTCGGCGGAGATTGTCGCGTTTATCAGATACGGAGAAATCCCATTGAGGGAAACCGCGAACCGATTTCCGGCCTGAGGATCGGAGACTTCCTCGATGAGATTGCCATAGCGGTCATAAATGCGCGATGTTTCGAATTGGTGGAGCGCGCTCGGATCGAAATGGGGCAAATCGCTCGTGAAGTAGGCATAGGCGCCACCGACTGCCGCGAACCCGGCGATCACCACGACACCGCAGACCGCGAAAAAGACGCCAATGACAGTGAGGATCATCGCGATCGGGCCGGCCGCGATGGCGGCAACGGGCGCCGATGCCATTTTGCGGTTTCGCACGACAAACGGGGGCGCTTTTCGGCGCGCATGCATGCCGCCACTGTGCGGCCGGTGTCGGTTTCGTCTGGAAGAGGGGGGAAGTGCCACGCCGTGAAGCCTCCTGAGCCAGGAACTGCCGCGTGTGCAGTGTACCACACCTGACGGTGACACCATTTCGTTGACCAGCACCCCGGCGGCGCGTACACTGATCGCGACGGAAGGTCGGGTAACATGGTGGCCGCGACGCGGTATTGGGAGAGCACGCACTGTCTATGACGCACCGATTGCACGCACGCACGGCTCGCCCGCATGCCTGGCGTCTCATTCTCCTCGCGCTGCTCCTTCTCGCGGGGTGTTCATCGGGCGGTAGTAGCAGTAGCCCTGCGGAGCCGTCTGCCGTACCCGCGACGCCGACTGTCGCTTCCGGTCTGCCCGCACCGACGGCCGCCTCCTCCGTTGTCTCTCCCACGGCGATGGCGACCATTACGCCCGTGCCGACGCCGATTCCGACTGGGACGGCCCGCCCACCCGCGCCGACGCCGACGCCGCAACCGGTCGCAAAACCAACGCCGAAGGGCGCGCAAACATTGACGCTCGCCGGGCCGGACCAACTGCCTGAGACGCTCGATCCGGCGCTCATCCGCGATTCCGGGACGGCGTTTATCGCCCGGCAAGTGTTTCGGGGTCTCGTCCGTCTCGATGACGCCCTGAATGTCGTGCCCGATGCCGCCGCCGATTATCAGAAATCCGCCGATGGTCGGTCATTCACCTTCGCGCTGCGCGCAACGGCGAAATTCCAGAACGGCAAGGCGATCACCGCCGACGATGTCGCGTTCTCGCTGCGCCGCGCGTGCGATCCAAGTACGGCGGCAGACGGTCAGCCACAGAACTTACCCGCCGCCGCCGGATTGAACGATGTTCTCGGCTGCCTCGACCGCATCAACGGGCGCACGGGCGATGTCGCCGGTATCCGTGTGCTCGATCCGCTGACCGTGATGTTGGTGTTGGACGCGCCCAAGGCGTACTTCCTCCAGAAACTGACGCTGCCCGACGCCGCGATCATTGACCGGAACGATCTGACACGCGGCCCGCTCTGGTCCACCCAGCCAAACGGCACCGGACCATTTCGGATCACCGGCTGGAAAGCCGACGCGATCACGCTCACGCGGTTCAACCAGTTCTATGACCAGGTAGCGACGCTTGACACGGTGACGATCCTCGTTGGCGCGCGGGCGGCGAACCCGCTCAACCTCTATGACGGCAACAAGATTGATGTCGCGACTGTCCCCGTGCAGGCGGTTGATCGCGTCAGTGTAGCGTCATCACCGGTGAAGAATGAGTTGCGGGTCATCCCGACGCTCTCGACAACATACGTCGGCGTGAATATCAAGGCCGCGCCGGTGGATGCGTTCAACGTCCGCGCCGCATTAGTCCGTACGATTGATCGGCAGAAGGTTGACACAGTGATGCTCGATGGCAAGGTCACGGAAGCGCACGGCATCGTGCCGCCCGCGATTCCCGGCGGCAATTGGGACGCGACAATCCCGGTTGTGGACGCGAAAACCGCGAAGGACCTGCTGCCCCCCGCGACGGCAAAAACCCTGCCCGCGATCACGTTCGGCAATGGCGGGTCCAATCTCGGGCCGATGGTGAAGGCGGTCGCCGAACGCGATCTTGGCGTGCATGTTGATGTCGAGGAGTCGCACTTCGGCGATTATCTGTCGGAGTTGGGCGCGCATACATACGGATTGTTCGTCGTCACCTGGGTCGCGGACTATCCAGACCCGGAGAATTTCCTCGATGTACTCTTTCACACGGGATCACCGCGCAACTACAGTAATTATAGCAACCCGAAAGTGGATGCGCTCCTCGATCAGGCGAACGTCGAGCAAAATGCGGCGAAGCGTACCGACCTCTACCGGCAGGCCCAGCAACAAATCCTCGATGATGTCGCGATTATCCCAATCTATCACGGCACGGACTACGCGCTGGTGAAGCCGTCTGTCAAAGGGCTCTCGATCACCGCAATGGGCATTTTGCGCCTGGAAACGGTCTGGATCGAGCGATGACCGCCCCGCCCACCTTGCGCGTCGAACCCCTGCTGGCAGACGATGTCCGGTCGCTCTATGTGCCGTGGAGCAGCCCGTTCGAGAGCCTGTCGCTCGCGCGGCATCTCCGCACGTATCCGACCCGCGCCTTCTGGCTGCCGGAGACGGGAGAATATATCGTCGGCGAGCCGTGGCGGCATCGGGACGAGATTACGGCAGTCGTGGACATCTCGGCGCGCCAGAACGGAGCGGTGCTGCTCGAACGGATGCGCCAACCGCAGGGCGACCCGGCGCATGAACTCGTCGTCATGACGGATTTCGCGGGGGCGCGTCAGCCATCGTTCTATGCCGGTCTCGGTCTCGGCTTAATGCAGGAAGTGTTGTGCTACGAGTTGCGAACCATTCCGCCGGAGCCGCCGCGTGGGTTGCTCTCGTTCTTCGCCGTTTCGCACGAACGGCTCGACGAGTTGGCCGCGCTGATTGCCGTTGACCACGCCTCGTTCCCGTGGCTCTGGTGGAACAGCGTCGCGGAATTTGCGGCCTACGCGGGCGTGCCGGGGGTTGCACTCTACGTGGGGACGGATGATCAGGGTACGCCGGTCGCCTACGTCGGGATCACGCATTTCCGTGGCTGGGGGCATTTGGACCGGATCGGCGTCGTCCCAGGCTATCAAGGCAGCGGGTATGGCCTCGAAACACTCCGGTTTGCGATGCGAATGCTGGCGCGCGGCGGTGCGACGCGCATCGGCCTTTCCACCCAGGCAAACAACACGCGCTCGCAACACCTCTATCACCGGTTCGGCTTTCAGCGGACCTATCAGAACGACTACAACATTTACGGTGTATGGATCAACCCGGCGCGCGCCGCCTCCGCGTGGCAATCCGGTGTCACGGAAGGGCGGCAGGGGTGAACGGCAATTCCTTCGGTCAGGTCTTTCGCATCACGACGTTCGGGGAGTCGCACGGGCGCGCGGTCGGCGTGACGATTGATGGCTGCCCGGCCGGCCTCGCGATCACCACCGAGATGATCCAGGCGGAACTTAACCGGCGACGCACCGGCCAGTCGCATGTCACCACCCCGCGACAGGAGAAAGACCGCGTTGAAATTCTGAGCGGCATCTTCGAGGGTGAGACGACCGGCATGCCGGTGACGATGATGGTCTGGAACGAGGACGCCGATTCGAGCAAGTACGAGCCGATCCGCGCACTCTACCGGCCCGGTCACGCCGATTACACCTACACGGCGAAGTACGGCAGGCGCGATCACCGGGGCGGCGGGCGGTCGAGCGCGCGTGAGACGATTGGCCGCGTCGCGGCGGGTGCGGTCGCAAAGGCGCTCCTGGCGCGGGCAGGCGTCACGATCACCGGCTACACGGTGCAAGTCGGCGATGTTGTCGCCCGCGACTACGACCCCACGGTGATCGAACGGAACATCGTTCGTGCCGCCGATCTGGAAGCCTCCGAGCGGATGATCGCGGTGATCGAGGCAGCGAAAGCGGCGGGCGACAGCATCGGGAGCACCGTCGAGGTGCGTGCGGACGGCGTGCCGCCGGGTCTCGGTGAACCCGTCTTTGACAAACTGGACGCGGACATCGCCAAAGGGATGATGAGTGTCCCCGCGACCAAGGCCTTCGAGATTGGCGACGGCTTCGCTGTCGTTGACCGGCGCGGTTCCGACAACAACGATCCGTTTGTGATGGACGATGGCGGTGTGGTGCGGACGACGACGAATCATGCGGGCGGCATTCTCGGCGGCATCTCGACGGGTGAGCCGATCATCGTGCGGGTGGCGATCAAGCCGCCCTCGTCCATTACGAAAGAACAGATGACGATTGACCGCGCGGGCAATCCGCAGCCGATCAGCGTCGAGGGGCGGCACGATCCCTGCCTCGCGCCGCGTGTCGTACCCGTCCTCGAAGCGATGCTTGCCCTTGTCCTCGCCGATCATCTCTTGCGTCAACGGCTCGCCCGCGTCGGGTGGGACGACTAAATAAATGTAACGCAGAGCACGCAGAGTCCGCAGAGCGCGCAGAGAAGAGAAAAATAAAATGCCCCTCTTTGTGTTCTCTGCGGACTCTGCGTGCTCTGCGCTCAATTTCATTTCCCGGTTTGGCGTCCGTGGCAGTTCAGCGAGCATCCTTGAGCCGCGTGAAGAAGCGGTCAACGCGCTCTAACCCAGTGATGAAGCGGTCGGGTCGCGTGCCGAGGCCGATGCGGAGCCGCCCTTCCATCCCGAACGCCGATCCCGGCGCGAGCATAACGCTTTCTTCCTCGGCAAGGCGGTTTGCGACGGTCTCCGACGGCAGATCGAGGTGATAGCGGAGCAGTCCGAGCAATCCGCCGCGCGGTTCCACCCAGGAGAAGAGATCGGCGCGTTCGGCGATGAATGCCCGCAATGTCTTCAGGTTCTCCGCGCTGATCGCGTGCGTGCGGGCGAGGATCGCCTCGCGGTTTGCGAAGGTGCGGCAGGCGAGATAATCGCTCAGGCCACCGGGGCTGAGCGATGTGTAATCGCGATATGCCCAGCAGCGCGCGGCAATTTCCGCCGTTGTCGCCATCCAGCCGAGCCGGATGCCAGGGATACCGAATGGCTTCGAGAGCGTGCCGACACTGATCGCTCGTGGGCCGAGGTCGCGGAAGGGCGGCGGGAGCGGCACGTCGTCCACCGTCAGCCAGCGGTATGCCTCGTCCGCCAGAATGTACGCGCCGACGGCATCCGCAAGCGCATAGACGCGCGCGCACTCCGCCGCCGACATCGCCGCACCTGTCGGGTTATGCGGCGTATTGACGACGATCATTCGCGTCCGCTCGTCCACGAGCCGTTCCAGTTCATCGAGATCGTAGCGGTAGCCGTTCTCCTCGCGCAGTTCGAGGCGCGCCACGTCGCAGCCAATCGCTTCCGGGACGGTGTAGAGTTGCTGATAGGCCGGATAGACGGAGACGACGCGGTCGCCCGGCTTGAGGAGCGCGTTGAAGAGCAGGTAATTAGCTTCAATCGCTCCAGTCGTCACGAGTACATCGTCGGCGGTGACATCACGGTAGGTCTCCGCGATCCTTGTCCGCAGTTCGTGCGTCCCACGCGCCTCGCTGTAGTTGAGCGGCACATCGAGCAGTTCATGCACGCGCCGATCCGGTTCAGGATCGAAGGCGAGCAATTCGGCGGTCGTCAGCGGGTGAATACCCGATTCCGCAAGATCGTATTCGACGCGCGTTTCATACGTCGTCATCCATCGTTCGAGCGCAAACGGTATCAGGCGCATCGGGCATGACTCGCTTTCATCTATGAGACCTGAGAGAGATAAACCACCAAGACACCAAAACGCCAAGAACACAAAGAGCATAAGAATTTCTTGGTGACCTTTGTGTCCTTGGTGTCTTGGTGGTTTATCTCTCAGTCGAGCAGCGCGTATCCCGGCAGCGTCAGGAAGTCCACGAAGGCATCGTCGGTCGTGATGCGGTCGAAGAGTGTACTTGCCTCCTGATAGGGCACAGCGGCGTACTGCGCGTCGCCGACCGTCGCTTTGATTGTCGCCAGTTCTTCGGCCATGATCGCGCGGAAGAGATCAACCGACACCTTCCGACCGTCGTTCAGGACGCCGTCGGGGTTGCGTATCCACTGCCAGACCTGCGAGCGGGAAATCTCGGCGGTCGCTGCGTCCTCCATCAGGTTAAAGATCGGCACGGCGCCCGAACCGGCGAGCCATGATGCGATGTATTGGATGCCGACGCTGACATTTGTCCGCAGCCCCGCCTCGGTGATCGCGCCGCGCCCGTCAGGGAAGGTGATCAATTCCGCGCCCGTGACCGTAATGTCCTCGCGCTTGCGGTCAATCTGGTTCGCGCCCGGCATGCGCTCGTTGAACGCCTCCAGCGCGACGGGAACGAGACCGGGGTGCGCGACCCAGGTGCCGTCGTGACCGTCAGTCGCCTCGCGCTCCTTATCGGCGCGGACCTTCGCGAACGCTTCCTCGTTCGCCGCCGGGTTGTTGCGGATCGGAATCTGCGCCGCCATGCCGCCCATCGCGTGCGCGTTACGGCGGTGGCAGGTCTTGATGCAGAGGAGCGAGTAGGCGCGCATAAAAGGCGTCGTCATCGTCACGAGCGCGCGATCCGGCAGCAGGAAGTCCTGCCGGTTGCGGAACTTCTTGATGGCGCTGAAGATGTAGTCCCAGCGCCCGCAGTTGAGGCCCGCCGAGTGGTCGCGCAGTTCGTAGAGGATTTCATCCATCTCGAAGGCGGCGAGGATCGTTTCGATCAGCACTGTCGCCTTGATCGTGCCGGGCGGGATGCCGAGCGCGTTCTCCGCCATCACGAAGACATCGTTCCAGAGCCGTGCTTCCAGATGGCTTTCCATCTTCGGCAGATAGAAGTACGGCCCGCTCCCATTGGCGAGCAACTGGCGCGCGTTGTGGAAGACGAAGAGGCCGAAGTCGAAGAGGCTGCCGGAAATCGGCGTGCCGTCAATCAGGACGTGCTTCTCGTTCAGGTGCCAGCCGCGCGGTCGCACCATCAGCGTTGCGATGGTCTCATTGAGGCGATAGACGCGGCCATCGGGATTGTCAAAGGTGATCGAGCGGTTGATGGCATCGCGGAGGTTGATCTGCCCCTCGATATTGTTCTCCCACGTCGGCGAGTTCGCGTCCTCGAAGTCGGCCATGAAGACCTTCGCGCCGCAGTTGAGCGCGTTGATAATCATCTTGCGATCCACCGGCCCGGTGATCTCGACGCGGCGGTCCTGCAAGTCCGCCGGAATCGGCGCAATCGTCCAATCGCCCGCGCGGATGTCGCGCGTTTCGGGCAGGAAGTCCGGTAGTTTCCCGGTATCAATCTCCGCCTGCCGGGTGACACGGCGTTCCAGCAATTCCTGCCGCCGCCCCTCGAACGCCCGCGCGAGCGACGCGACAAACCCCAGCGCCTCCGGCGTGAGAATTTCTTCATAGCCCGGCTTGATCGCCCCGGTGACTTCAACGCCTTCGGCCGATGGGAGCGTGCCACGGTTCTGCATTCGTCATCCACCCTCTGCTACGAACGGGATCAGCCACAATCGGCACTCCGCATCCGGCGAATCGCTCTCAAACTAAGGAAGAGAATGTACCATGCACACGCCGTAGAGAACAGGGTATATTGCCAACCGCGACACATGCTTTCATTTCTCTACAACGCACCAGACTGTTTCCACCCGCGATGCAGGTAACGGGAAGGATCGATGGCGATGCGACCCTACGCTTCAAGGTTGGTGGTCCCTTCCGCTCGGATCAGCCAGGCGGAAGGGCAGTCTTCGTCCTGACTGTCCGCTCGCACGCGTTCTAGCCACCAGCCCGATCAGATGCGGCGTCCGTTGACAATCTCGATTACCTCGCCGCCCCAGGCCACGCAGATCATTTCCATCGCCATGTACTTGCTGCCTTTGTCGCGATCAACCACGGCCAGGATTTCATATTCACGGCGTCTCCTGTCATTTAGGGAAGGAAAGATGCACGATGATTTGCACGAGTAATGCGACGATGCCACTAAGTAGGATCGAAGCGAGATTCCATCCATATTTACCGAAGAACGACGCAGTACGAGAGGGTTGGTCTGCCAAGCCAATGGTTACATGGAAGTGTGCCGAGACGAATCCGTAAGCCAGCGAATACAAGGGGAAAAATAGGATGAACGATGCGAAAATGTTGTAATATAACGAGAGGTGATGTTTAGCAGTAAACGAGCGAATGAAATAGCCGTAAGGAATATCGCTAACCATAATCCCCACAACTAGACAGAGGGTAGTGATTCTTTCGGGTAGATAGGGTAGCCATCGTGCCGAACGCTGACGTAACAAGTCGTCCACGTCCCGCATGGCGTCAAGAAGATCGGGGGTGTCCGCACCCTCCACTATCAAAACCGCACGCGCCTTCGACAACTCCAAACGAAACTTCGGTATCGAGGAAATGATGCTGAGTTGCCGTGTCGAGCGGAAGGGCAATTTGACAATCTGACGAAGGTCTCTGATCGGGTATCCACCGAGAGAAATTGTAAGTTCTTCCCATGACACCTTACCAAGCCGATCAATGATCTTCTGAATTGGAGTTACCCCGGTTTAGTGGACAGTGAAAGACTACGCAACGCGGTCGAGGATTGTCCATCTCCTTTCGTATGCTGCGGGTGACAGGTAGTCGAGCGCCGAGTGCCGCCGATGTGAGTTGTAGAACCCTTCGATATAGTCGAAGAGCGCCAGTCGCGCCGCGTTCCGGGTCGGGAAGCGCTGCCGGGCGAGCAGTTCACAATCGAGCGTGGCGAAGAAGCTCTCCGCCATCGCGTTGTCGAAACAGTCCCCCGGCTGCCCATCGAGGCCATCATTCCTGCGTCCCGCAACCGGCGACCGAACGCGAGGCTTGTGTACTGCGATCCCCGATCGGAGTGGTGGATGACTCCATCCGATGGTCGACGTCGCCAGAGCGCCATCTCGACCGCTTCGACGACCAACTCCGTGCGTACATGTTCCGCCATTGCCCACCCGACGACGCGGCGGCTGTAGGCGTCGAGGACGACCGCAAGATAGAGGAAGCCCATCCATGTCGACACATACGTGATGTCCGCCACCCATAACTGATCGGGAGCGGCGGCAGCGAAGCGACGCTTGACGAGGTCGGGCGCGGGTGCAGCCTCTGGCCTGCGGCGCGTCGTGCGTGGCCCCTTGCGGCGGTGGCATCCTTGCAGCCCGGCGCGGCGCAGCAGACGCGCAACGCGCTTGCGCGAGCAATACACTCCCTCGTAGCGCAACTCGGCCCAGACGCGGGGCATCCCGTAGGTACCGCGACTGCGCTCGTGGATGACGCAAATCTGCTGGCTCAGGGCATGGTCCGCGTGTGAGCGTGCCGATGGCGGGCGCGACCGCCACGTGTAGTAGCCGCTCGTTGACACACCGAGCAGTCGGCACATTACGGTGACAGGGGACGATGCCTTCTCCGCCTCGATGAACGCGAACACCGCTAGCGGGTCACGTCGCTCTCCCTGGCGAAGAAGGCTGCCGCTTTTTTTAGGATGTCCCGTTCCTGGGTGAGGACGCGATTCTCGCGCCGCAGACGCCGCAACTCCTCGCGCTCGGTGGTCGTCAGCCCGTCGCGTGTGCCGGCGTTGATCTCCGCCTGCTGCACCCACCCCCTGAGCGTCTGATCCGCGACGCCGATGTCGTGCGCGATCGTGGCGATCGATTTGTCACCACTTTGGGCCAGTCGGACCGCTTCCATCTTGAACTCCGGCGGGTACGCCGGATTGGTACGTGGCATCGGGACACCTCCTGTTGAGCATCGATTGCCCAATGATCCGGTGTCCACCAAAGCGGGTCAACTCCAGTACGCGATGTGACCTTTGGCGAAGACGCTTCGACGGTACGTGCGGGGCGGGGGCCGCAAGCGCTCGCGGCATTACGGAACACGGCGATCAGTCTGCTGCGGCGCGAAGGAGCGACGAATATCGCTGCTGCCTGCCGTCGCTATCAGGCGCAACCCGCGCGCGCTCTCTGCCGTCGGCCTGTGCCGAGAGAATGAATAAGCCCTGCCATGTACCAAACGCGCGTATCGCCTGCTTGACACGGAAACCCGCAATGGTATAGTGGGCGCGATTTCCTTAGCGGTAGGTAGGCGAAATTCGATGAGAGAGACGGTGCTCGTGCGTCCAACCGTGCTGCGGCATTCGGCAGATCGTATCCGGTTCCACCGCGCTCCACATTCCTTCGATCTGGTGCAGAACGAGCGGGGTGGCGATGAGCAGGGCTGAACGACCCGGCGACTTTGTACAGAGAACGTTCGTTCGCCAGCGGACGCAACCACGGATACGTGTCGGCGAGCGTGTGTCGTCGCGCGTCGTCGGCGGGAGGTCGGCGCGCCTCGTTGGTTTCCTGTATGTCCTGCCGGCGCTCGCGTTTCTGCTTCTCTTCGATATCTGGCCGATCTTCTTCGGCTTCTGGATGAGCCTGTGGCGGTGGGGCGTCAAGGCGGAGCAGTTCATCGGCTTCGGCAATTACGCGCGCATCTTCCGCGAGGAGTTGCTGCAGCGCTCCTTCGATGGCTCGCTGCAACCGGGCGGTGTGGGCAATGCACTGCTTGTCACCCTCTACTTCGTCATCGGCACTGTGCCGTTCACGATGCTGCTCGGGTTCGCTATCGCGCTCCTGCTCTTCCAGAATCTGCGCGGGCGCGACCTGATGCGGACGATCTACTTCCTGCCCTATATCACGCCCGTCGTCGCGGGGGCGATGGTCTTCGCGTGGATCTTCAACCCGCAGGTCGGCGTCGCGAATGCCATCCTCCAGCGATTCGGCATTGGGCCGCAGCAGTGGTTAACTGATGCGACTCCCCTCCTCAAACACGTCGCGAGTGGAGTGGGCATTGGGCTCTTCAATCACCTCCCCGATGCGTATGCTGGCCCCAGCGTTGCCCTCGCCTGCATTATTCTGTTCACGATTTGGGCCTCGGTCGGCTTCCATACGGTGATCTTCCTCGCGGGGCTCTCGAACATTTCCGGCGAACTCTACGAGGCGGCCCGACTCGATGGCGCATCGGGGTGGCAGGTGACGCGCACCATCACACTCCCCCTCCTCTCTCCGACGATTTTCTTCCTCGCTGTCGTTTCGACGATCGGCGCGTTCCAGGGCTTCAACGCGCTCTTCATCCTCTCCAATGGCACGGGTGGGCCGAGCGGCACGACGGAATCGATCACGCTGCACATCTTCAAGAACTTCTACCAGCGCCCCGGCAGCACAGGCTACGCGGCGGCGGTCTCGTTCATTCTCTTCTTCATCCTCCTGGGTCTGACGCTTGTGCAGTTCCGTGTCGCCGGTCGGAAGGTGCATTACCAGTAGGCAGCAGAAACGAGGAGCGCGCAATTGGCAGAACAGTCACAACTCGCGAATCGGGCCCGACCCGTGCTGGCGCGGAGCGCTACCGGCGCACGCGCGCGAACGAGGATACGGCCGGCGCGGATCGCCGCCTATGTCGTGCTAATCGCTGGCGCGATCGTGATGATCTTCCCCTTCTTCTGGATGCTCGTCACCTCGTTCAAGACGCTTGCGGAGATCAACCTCTCTCCGCCAACGATCTTTCCGCATGATTGGCATCCGCAAAACTACATCACTGCGTGGACCAAACCCCCCAGCAGTTTCACGCGCTATTTCATCAACAGCGCCGTCATATCCATCGTCGGCACGGCGTTGCAAGTGCTCATGGCCGTGCTCGCCGCATACGCGTTTGCGATGCTGGACTTCCCCGGCAAGAACATCCTCTTCATCCTCTTCCTCGCGACGCTGATGATTCCTGCCGAGGTGACCCTCATCCCCAACTTCGTCACGATCCGGCACTTCCCGCTCCTGGGCGGGAACGATCTGTTCGGCAATGGTGGTAAGGGGCTGTATAACACCTACGGCGGCATGATCCTGCCCGGTGCGGCAAGCGGTTTCAGCGTCTTTCTGTTGCGGCAAGCATTCATGACCGTCCCGCGTGAGTACTGGGAGGCGGCGCAGATTGACGGGTGTAGCCGCCGCTACTTCCTCTGGCGGGTGCTCGTGCCCCTGGCGATGCCCGCCATCTCGACCGTGGCACTCTTCGCGCTGCTCGCGCGCTTCAATGCCTTGCTCTGGCCGCTGGTAATCACGGGCACCGAAAAACTGCGCCCCGTGCAGGTCGGTATTTACTACTTCAGTTCGGGGGAAGCGTCATACCTGAATCTCGTCATGGCGGCAGCCGGATTCGTGATGCTGCCGGCAATCATCCTCTATGCCTTCACGCAACGCCGGTTCGTGGAAGGGTTGGCTTCGACCGGCATCAAGGGCTGATGCTGGATGGTACACAGGAACAGGAAGGGAAGGCGATCATGACACACACACGAAACCCCATCTCACGCCGCGCGCTCCTCCAGGGGATCGCCGGTCTTGCCGCTAGTGGCGCGGCGGGGGCGCTCCTCGCCGCCTGTGGCGGCGGGAGTGCGACGCAAGCCCCCGTCGCGACAACGGCCGCGAAGCCTGCGACCTCTGTGCCCGCCACGACCGGCGCTGCCGCCGCGACGACCGCCCCGGCAGCGGCAACGACCGCACCAGCCAGCGCGACGACCGGGAGCACGTCCGTCATTTCCGCCACCCCCGGCGGTGGCAAAGGCAGCGGCATTGATAGCGTCGCGCTGGACAGCCCGCAGGAAGTGCAGTTCTGGCACATCCAGGCGACGATCTACGGCGACGCCATCAAGCAGATCGTCGCGGATTTCAACAAACTCAACACGGGCAAAATCACCGTTGTCGAGACGTTCCAGGGCAGCTACGGCGACCTCAATAAGAAGATCCGCGCCGCGATCCAGGGTGGTGGTGTGCCGGATGTCGCGATGGCCTACGAACCGGAGACGCAGGAGTACCAGACCGCAGGGACCATTGTGCCGATTGACGACTACCTTGCGAGCAGCAAGTACGGCATCTCCGATGACGCGATCAAGGACCTGATGCCGAACGTGCTGGCGCGGCAGCGCATCAAGCAGTACGGCGGCAAGACGCTCTCCTGGCCGCACGGCACGAGTTCGCAGGGAATCTACTACAACGTGGACTTGCTGAAGAAAGCTGGTGTCGAGAAGCCCGCAGCCATCCTCGCAGACTTCCCGGCGCAGGCGAAGATGATCAAGGAGAAGGCCGGTGTGATGGTCTTTCCGTACAGCACGATGATGGGCGGCACCTGGCTCAATTTCCTCCGCTCGTACGGCGTGAACTTCGTCACCGACGACGGCAAGACGAGCAACTTCGATAAACCGGAAGCGTTGTTGGGCCTCAAACTGCTCAAGCAAATGAAAGACGATGGCACCGCCGCCATCGTGCAGGACACGGAGCAGGAGTTCACCAACCAGCGCGCCGCCATGGAGATCAGTACGACCGCCCGCACCTCCAGCAAGATTGATCTGATCGGCACCAAGTTCAACTGGGGGATTACGCTACCGCCGCAAGGCAAGGCGGATATCAAAGTGACGCAGATGTACGGCGGTAATCAGGTGCTCTTCAAGTCCAACCCGAAGAAGCAGTTGGCGGGATGGCTCTTCATGCGCTACTTCGCGGGCACGGACGCCCAGGCGATCTACGGGCAGAAGACGGGGTACTTCCCGGCCACCATCTCGTCGCAGAACACCGAACTGCTCAAGAAGGACTATACCGACCACCCGCAGAAAGCGCAGGCGTTCAAGGAAGTCTTCCCCTACGCCAAGATTCAGGACCCGAACCCGGCGCAAAATGCGATTAATGACTCGCTCGACGCGGCGATCAACGACATGCTGGCCGGTAAATTCTCGCCGGAAGATACACAGAAACGGATCAAGAGCGAGGCTGAAAAGGCGCTCAAGCAATTCAATCCGTAGGTTTGCCAGCCACCACGGACGGGAGAGCCAGCCCTTCCTCTCTCCCTGAGTGGAAGGGCGCTTTCCGGGCGGCGATGACGACGAAGGAGTCTGCCATGCCAATCATGCGCGATCGCATCGCCGCATGCACTATCGCCTACCCGGACCTCGACCTCGCGGAGGCGGCGCGGCTCCAAAGCGAGACGTTCCGCGCCGTCGAGGTCACCTTCGATTACGGCATCTCGCTGCCACTGCGGGATGGGATGATTGCGGACCTTGCAACCGTACAGCGAGAGCGGGGATTGGACTACGTCGTGCATCTCCCCCTCTCGATCCAACTCGCCTCCCCCAATCCGCTCCTCCGCGACGCATCGATCCGAACCGTTGTGGAGACGATTGATGCCTGCGGACCGCTCACCGTCAGCGCGTGGGTGCTACACGTCACGCCGTTCCACAGCATCGAACGACCGATCGCGAGCCGGGAGCGGGCGGCGGCGCAGCGCGACGTTGCGGTCGTCAACGCGACGAACAGCGTGCGAGAACTGCTGGATCGGACCGGGACCCCGAGTCGCTCGCTCGCCGTCGAGAATCTGGGCTTCCCTTTCGGATACATCGACTCGCTGCTTGAGGCGTGCGACACCGGCGTCTGCTGCGATATCGGCCATCTGCTCGCCGCCGGGGTGGATCCGGTGCCGTTCATCAAGCGATACGCACCCCGGATCTGCCATGTTCACCTGCATGACGTGGTCGAAGGGCGGGATCATCGCGGCTTGGGCAGCGGGCAGGGGATCATCGATCTCCCGTCCGTCTGGGCCGCTTTGGAGCACGTCGCGTATCGAGGATTGGTGACGCTGGAAGTCTTCACGACCGAGCACATTCGCTCCTCGCTGGCGAGCGTGGAGCCGCTACTCCCGGAGCCGACCATCGTGCGGTATTGAGGGGCGCGACCAACAAGAAAGGGCAGAATGCTGATGGATGCCGATGCACATGACGCTGCGATGGATGAGGGTCGCTCGGGTGATCGCGCTCCCTTCCATGCCGGTGATCCCCCACTGCGACTGATGGGCCGGGTCAGCCCGTCGCCACGGGTGCATTACCGGATGCACACCTTCGACCTCGCGCCCGGCGCCACGCGCCTGACAGTGCGGCTGCATTTCCACAAGGAGTGGCTCTGCCAGCTCTTCCTCGCCGTCTTCGATCCGCAGGAGTATCGCGGCACGCGCATGAACCCCGCCGGCTACGGCGATATCACATTGGAACTGCAATTCGGCGAGCGAGAGTCTGGCCCCGGCGCGCTGCCCGGCCCGTTGCGGCCGGGGCGCTGGCAGGTGATGGTGGACATCGAGCGGACAACGGAAACGGCAGGCTATGTGGTGGAAGTGGTCGCCGAGGCTGGAACGGTGGACGCGGATGTGCCGGCTGATGACCGCACGGGGAGCGCGCCGTCGGGG